>WNGA01024116.1_pt1 | contig 16636 bp, 8 predicted proteins | sample 5400061 | NCBI WGS metagenome assembly WNGA01 (sample SAMN13153366, study PRJNA577476) | soil metagenome | isolation source: 100 cm soil or saprolite under grassland replicate 2 | place: USA:California | collected 2016-06-15 | reverse complement strand
TGGCACTATCTCTGATAAAACAGGGAAAGATGGAGGCGGCTGATGGGGTTATTCAGCAGATGTTATCAAGAGGCGATAATAGCCCCCAGGTTCATATTCTTCTGGGACAGGCATACTACGGTAAGAACGATTCAGTAAGAGCGCTCGCGGAATTACAAACGGCGCTTGCTCTAGACACTAAAACGCGCCTGGCGCACTTCTACTCTGGAGTGATCTACCTGAAGACGGGAAAGCTTGAGGAAGCTAACCGCGAATTTGAAGCTGAGTTAAGCGTGAACCCCACTGACGTTCAAGCGAAATATAATCTGGGCTATGTTTCGTTAGCACGCCAACAAACTGAGCGGGGTATTAAGTTGATGCGTGAGGTCCTTCAGGTTAAGCCGGATTATGGTGATGCGCGCTTTGAACTGGGTAAGGCCCTGCTTCAACAGGGAGACGTTAAGGGCGCGGTTGACAGCCTGGAGATCGCGGCGAAGCTTGAGCCTGACCAGGCTCATGTTCACTTCCAACTAGGCCGTGCCTATCTAGCGGCGGGACGGAAAGCCGAGGGCGACGATCAGCTCGAACTCTCGAAACAACTCAAGGCAAAAGAACGAAGTCAGACAAATCCATAAGATTTAGAGATGCCCTCACGTAAGAATATGAGCCACAGATAAACGCGGATAACGCGGATTAGACCTGATAAATAGTTGGCAACCCCTACGAATGACACTACGTTTACTATCCTGTTTTGAAGCTGTGTCATCCGCGTTAATCTGTGGCTTTTTTTCATTTTTTCATGGCTTGTCAGTTTTGCTCTTAACAAGAGGTGGGCTGGGAGTGTGCATCTTTCTTTCGCTGTTGGCAGTTCTCATTCCGGTCCGTACCGTTACCACCCAGCGTCAGGATATTACGTTTACCGATATAACAGAGCGCGCCGGTGTGACTTTCAAACATGTCTCATCGCCCGAAAAGAAGTACATTGTGGAGTCTATGAGCGGCGGCGTAGCCCTCTTCGACTATGACAATGACGGCTATCAGGATATCTACTTCGTCAACTCATTGACGGTGGATCTCGTGAAGTCGAAGGGGAAGACTAAAAGCGCCCTCTATCATAATAACGGCGATGGTACCTTCACCGACGTGACTGAAAAAGCGGGTGTGGGCGACATCGGTTGGGGTATGGGTGTGGCTGTCGGTGATTACAACAATGACGGCTTTGATGACCTCTACGTCACTTGTGTTGGTGCGAACAAGCTCCTCAAGAACAACGGCAACGGGACCTTCACCGACGTCACGCGGACGGCAGGCGTCGGTGATCCTCGATGGTCCGCGGGCGCCGCATTTGTAGATTATGATAACGACGGAAAACTGGATCTCTTCGTCGCAAACTACATACTGTTCGACTTTAACAACTTGCCTGAATTCGGCAAGGGCAGATTATGTCAATATAAGGGTGTCCCAGTGCAGTGCGGTCCCAGAGGATTGCCTGGAGTCGGCGATTCCCTTTACCACAACAACGGGGATGGCACATTCACCGACGTCTCGAAGAAAGCCGGAGTATCGGATCCGGATGGATACTACGGTATGGGCGTCATCTGTAGCGACTTTGACGAAGATGGTTGGGTCGATATTTTTGTGGCTAACGACTCGACGCCGAACTTCCTATACCACAACAACGGTGACGGCACGTTCAAAGAGATCGGGTTCACGTCCGGCACGGCCGTTAATGAGAACGGCAGTGAGCAGGGATGCATGGGCGTAACGGTAGGGGATTACAATCATGACGAAAAGCTGGACCTGTTTGTCACAAACTTCGACGACGATTACAACACGCTCTACCGTGATGACGGTGGGAATTCTTTCACCGACGTTTCCTATGCGGCCAAGGTCGCCGCGGTAAGCCTGCCTTACGTCGGATGGGGAACGAAATTCTTCGATTATGATAACGACGGTTGGGTTGACCTGTTCGTAGCCAATGGCCACGTCTATCCACAGTTACAAAATTTCCATCAGCGCAATCTGGTGCATAAGAATAATCGAGACGGGACATTCACTGAAGTCGGCGAACAGCTGGGGGCTCCATTTAAGGAGAAGCGCGCTGGCCGAGGCGTCGCCTTCGGAGACATAGACAATGATGGCGATGTTGACATTGTGATCAACAACCTTGATGGACCGCCGCAATTGCTACGAAACGACGGCGGCAATGCAAATAATTCAGTGCTGATCAAACTGCTCGGAGCTAAGAGTAACCGCGACGGGATTGGCGCAAGGGTTAAGATTGTTTCCGGCGATTTAACGCAGGTTGATGAGGTGCGGAGCGGGGGCAGTTACATTTCGCAAAATGACTCTAGGCTCCACTTCGGTCTGGAAAAACGATCAAAGATTGACCTGATAGAGATTCGCTGGCCAAGTGGTTTAATGGACAAGATTACTACGGGGAATGTGAACAAGATAATTACGGTAAAAGAAGGTCAGGGCGTCATTGAACAGAAAGACTTTAGGAGCGTTTCGCGGAGCTAATCCTTGACGCTCATGGCCAGCGCCAACTCGCACTGTCACAAGGTTCATCAGTACCGTCACGCGGTAGCGTCGGGTCAGCGATGCGGATCACGACTCCTGGTGGATCGTTGACCCGACGCTACCGCGTGACGGTACTGATGACCTCGTGTCACTGCAACCCCGCAAGCTGGTACTGACCGTTGAGTCGTGATCTTGTTTGGTAAGTCATGGCCTTCCCTATCAAAACAACATCAAGTGCGCCATTGAGACGAATTATCGCTTTCACCTTTCTCCTTGTCGTGCCCCATAGCATCTGGGCTCAGCGTGATACTTCCGCAAAAAGGCTCGAACGTGCGGCCGCCCTTATCGTTGAGAATCGGCTTGATGAGGCCGAGCAACAATTGAAGTCCCTGTTGAGTGTCGCGCCCAACACCGCAGCGGCACTTGATCTTTTAGGTACTGTTCGCGCCAAGCAGGGAAGACTCGACGATGCTGAGACGCTCTTCACACGCGCCGTGCGGGCGGACAATCAACTAATCGGCGCACATCTGAATCTGGCTTATCTTTATCTGCTGAAGGGTCTGCCGGAGAAGACTGCGGTAGAGTTGAGGGAAGTACTTCGCCTTGATTCGGATAACGAGGAGGCGAGCTACAAGTTAGCCTGGCTCCTGTTATCTCAAGCGCGCCTTGACGAATGCATCGGTTTTATCGAAAAGGTAAAGCAATCGCGTCCACTTTCTGTTCCGCTGCTCATTGTGTTAGGCGACGCTTGCTTGAAAAAAGGCGACGTTGATCAGGCTGAGAAAAGCTATGTTACAGCTATCAACGAACAAAGCAAGAACGCGGATGCGTTGCTGGGCCTGGCTCGGGTTGCACAATCCCGAGGAAATACTAAGGCCGCCCTGGAGTATCTCAATCGGGCGAAGGAGGTTCTCGCTGAGTCACCCGATCGGCTTTATAAGTTTGCTGTAAGTGCGTTCGGTTTGAATTTAAGTGATGATGCAATCTGGGCGCTTAAGAGGGCGATAGAAGTTAGGCCCGACGAGCCCTCCTACTATTTGGTTTTGGGTATCGTCCAGCTGGGATTGAAGAAACCCGATCTCCAGGACGCGGAAGAGAGCTTCCGCGAATCCTTAAAGCGTCAGCCTGACAACGCGCAAGCACAGTTGCATCTTGGCTACGTGTTGCTCAAGCAAAAGAAGTATTCCGACGCGCGCGTTTGGCTTGAGAAGAGCGTTCAGAAGCAGACAGGCTCGCCTGAGGCTTTCTACTATCTGGGTCTTATCGCACAAGAACAAAACGAGAACGAACGAGCTATAGTACTCTTCCAAAAGGCCGTCCAGCTGGACCCCTCGTTTGCCAACGCGCATATTGGCTTGGGCGCTGTTTATCTGAAACTGAAGAATTACCCTGGCGCGCAACAGGAGCTCGAGATTGGAGTAAAAATAAATCCAGATAGTTCTAAAGCACATTACAATCTCGCGATTCTGTACGCGCGGCTCAAAGATCCCCAGCGAGCACAGGAAGAGATGCGCATCATCGAAAAGCTGAAGAGCGAAGGCAAGACACAGGAGAATGAGGCCGATAGGCTGGCGCCGGCTACTCCACGGTAGTTGTGAATTCAGTGCCTTTGTCACTTACGAACAGTCGGGCTGAATTCATAGCCCTGCTGCAACCAAAACAGGCAGCGTAATAGCAGGGTATCACTTCAGGTTGAAGTCAGGCTGGTGGTTCAATCCGGAAGGGATCTAGTTTAGTAGCCGTGGGCGAGCGGCTTTGAGCGACGCCCACGGACGTCTGGAAAGAAATGTTTCCTGACCCTGAAGGGTCTGTCGAAAAAAAAGGACTGGCCCACCTGAGTATTGCGGACGAAAACCAACGCGGGTTTCACCCCGGTAGGGGTGGCATGTTTATAGCTCGTAGGCCAGACAACCTCCGGCGCGGTTCGGAGGGGCGGAAGTCAGCTTGACAAGTACCAATCTAGTTTCATTCCGCCCCTCCGAACCGCGCCTGGGAATTACTAGTTCCGGACTATAAACATCTCACTCCTCCGGAGTGAAGAATTATCGGTCTTTGCATGAAGACTTCCTGCTGGAAAAAACAAGTTCTGCACTCTTGTTGCAGAGAATGATCGCCCCCCGAATCCGTACGCAATGACACTGAAAAGTAAGCTCATTCTACTTTCGCTGGTTTCCCTGCTCGTTGTGCGGGTTCCCTCTAAATCCCACGCCCAACGAATACCCGGGAGTGGTAAGACTGTTGTCACTTTCGAGGTAGTACCTGCTAAGACCAGCGGCATCGGTTGGGTGCATACCAATGCCCATTCGCCAGAGCGCTTCCTGCCTGAGACAGTGGGGGCCGGCTGTGCTTTCCTGGATTATGACAATGATGGATGGATGGATATCTTCCTCGTCAACAGTGGGGCCTCGGATTTCTACTCCCCGACAACTCCTCTCAAGAATGCGCTTTACCACAACAATCACGATGGGACCTTTACGGACGTAACCGACAAAGCTGGACTGGCTGGAGGAAGGTTTGGGATGGGAGTGGCTGTTGCTGACTATGATGGCGACGGTTGGCAAGACCTTTATGTCACTAATTATGGGCCGAATGTTCTTTATCGCAATAACGGGAATGGCACATTTACGGAGGTGACTGAAAAAGCGGGTGTGGTTACGCAGGGCTGGTCCACGTGCGCGGTTTGGTTTGACTACGACAATGACGGAAAGCTGGATCTATTTGTCTCAAGCTTTGTTTATTTCGACAAGTCACAGCACCTGTTGTGCGTCGACAAGACGATGACCCGGAATTACTACTGCATACCGCGGATCTTCAAACCAAGGCCAAGCTACTTGTTTCATAACAACGGCAACGGGTCGTTTACTGACGTCAGTAAAGAATCCGGCATCACGGCTTCACCTGGTAAATCCTTTGGCGTGGTTGCCACCGACGTCAATAACGACGGCTTGCTGGATCTCTTCGTTGCGAATGACACGGTGCCTAATTTCCTTTTTATCAATAAAGGTGGCGGGAAATTCGAGGAGGTGGGTTTGCAAGCGGCGGTAGCCTACAGCGAGGCTGGAAAGCCACGTTCAGGAATGGGAGTAGATGCTACAGACTATGATGGCGACGGCTGGCAAGACCTTTTTGTGGCTAACATCGATCAGGAGTTCTTCAGCCTTTATCACAATCAGAAGGACTTAACTTTTACTGACGAGCCGGGGGAAATCGGTCCGGCCACACAGTTGTTGAGCGGTTGGGGCCTTAAGTTTTTCGATTACGACAATGATGGCGATCCGGATCTTTTACTTGTAAATGGTCACCCGGATGATTTGATCGAAATGAAGGCGTCTCGCGTCAAGTACAAAGAGCCTTTACTGCTGTTCGAGAATACAGGCACAGGTTTTAAGAACGTGAGCGCACAGTCCGGTAATGTTTTTGCAAAGGAGTTTTCTGGGCGCGGCATGGCGGTTGGAGACTTCGACAACGATGGTGACCTTGATGCGCTAATTTCGAATAACGGTGAAGCCCCGTTGCTGCTACGCAACGAAGGGGGCAATCAAAATAGCTGGCTTGGCCTGGAACTAGTGGCCACCAAAAGTAATCCGGGAGCGGTGGGCGCAGTCATTACCTGGCAAGCCGCCGGCGTGAAGCGAAGTCGCTTACGAACAGCAGGAGGCAGCTATCTGTCGTCGAGCGACCCACGTGAGGTGCTCGGTCTGGGCGCGGCTGCGAAGTTAGAGAGCGTTGAGATTCGGTGGCCCAGCGGGAAGGTAGACAAGCTCACAAACCTCCCTATAAATACTTATGTGAAAGTGGTCGAAGGCAGCGGCTTAGTTAAGAGCGCAGGGACCTCAAACTCGAAAGAACGTGCAACCAAGCCGTGACTTCGTGATTTAACTCGATAAGTGGACAGTGTGAAAACGCGCGTGGTTGAACTAAACGAATTGGCAAGGGTCAAGCGGCCGATAAAAGGATCACACCAGGATTGAACAAGTTGGGAAGGGGGCAAGCGGTAGATAAACGGTTCACACCAAAGAGGTCCCGAGCGCGCCCCCGCTGAGTTGCCATCGGATCAGGATGAAACAACATTGATCGCATGCGTCCATAGTTCAGAGGAGTTCAACTCAGCAAGCGGGGGCGCGCTCGGGACCTCTTTGGTGTGAACCTTTTATCTACCGCTTGCCCCCTTCCCAACTTGTTCAATTCAACCACATGCACATTTCTTACACACTCTCTGCAGTCGGTGGATTTCCAATGTGAGGTAAGAAATTGCTTCCAGTCCTGCGACTCCGATCTCCGATAAATCTTTCGCTAAAGGCTGGGCTTCGCGTAATAGCGGCGAACGATCGATTTGCGGATCGAGAGACAGACCCGCATCGCGCCACTGGGTTAAGGTCGTGTGAATATCTTCCCTGTAGAGTTGAAAACGCGGGGCGTCCGAGAGGAGGCCGTCAACCATCAACACAAATCTGCGAGCTGCATCACTGTCGGGGCGGGCAGCATCAACAAGACCAGTGAGCGGACTAAGCATAGTCGCCGGTCGCATCTGCCCGCGGCGATACTCCTTAACCGGTTCGATCAAGGACGCGAGAGTTGCCAACGCTCCAATATCATCGCTTCCTGCGAGACGTCTTAGAAGCATCGCAAAATTCTTTTTGTGAGTTAGACCTAACTCTTCGAGCTGCAAGCTGATAACAGCGAGGCGGCGGTACATATCATCAACGTCCACGATCGTTTGCGGCGACCAGAGCCTTTCCGCGATGGCCGCCGTTCGTGGCCATATTCGCGAGTCGATGGTCTCAGGGCTTACGTATTCTCCCCACATCGTTGCCTCGCCGCCGAGAACATGCTTGCTCTCGTCCTTAGTTAGAGTGCTGTTCACCGGGATTGGGTCTGCGAGGTAGTGTCGGGTTGTCGGATAAATGAGATCGATGTAGTAACCAGCAGAAAGGATCCCGTCATAACCCTTCTTCGCTGCCTCGGCCAGCGAGGCGGGTCCTCGCCATGACTGAATTACTGCGTCCTTGGGAAGGTCCGGTTGCAGGATCTCGTCCCAACCGATCATTTTCTTTCCGTGTTTTTGCAGGATCTTCAGGAGTTGTTGGTTGAAGTAAGCTTGCAGCGCGTGGTTGTCTTTGATGCCTTTGGCTTTCATGAAGGCTTGAATCTGTGGGTTACGATCCCACTGTTTGCCTTCGTTTTCGTCACCACCTATGTGCATGTAGGCGTCAGGGAAGAGTGACGCCATTTCGCCCAGGAATCCATCAAGGAACTTGTAAACCTGGTCGCGAGTTGGATCGAGCGCCGGTTCAAATATCCCGGCACGTCGTTCAATTTGGTATGGCCCAGGTGCACTACCTAGTTCAGGGTATCCGACCAGCCAGCTCGTGCTGTGACCCGGTATGTCAAACTCCGGCACCACGCGAATGCCGCGCTCGCGCGCGTAAGCAATAATTTCTCGCACCTGGTCCTGCGTGTAGTAAAGACCATCCGAACCCATTAAGTGGAGCTTAGGAAATTTCTTACTCTCGACACGGAACCCCTGGTCTTCTGTGAGGTGCCAGTGGAATACGTTGAGCTTAACCGCGGCCATTGCGTCGAGATTGCGCTTCAGAACCTCCGGCGGTTCATAGTGGCGGCCGATGTCGATTAGCAAACCACGCCAGGCGAAGCGCGGCTGATCTTGTATCCTAATCCCCGGCAAGTAGTAGCCGCTGCGATCGCTTTCCAGCAACTGCAGCAAAGTCTCCAAGCCGCGTAGAGCCCCAACCACCGTCGGGGCGACAAGCCGCGCTTGCTTATCTGAGACTTCGAGGTGGTAGCTCTCATTCTCGTCCAAAGAGGGAACAAGCTGTCCCGGGCTTTGGCATTGGATTACCAGAGCGGCGCCGTTCTCATCCGTGACCAGACCCGCGGGAAACGTTATGCCAGTGCGTCCTCCGAGTCGTTTCATTACGCGAGCGATTCCCGCTTGTAGCCGTGGATCTGAGTAGTCTTTCGTTACCACTCTAAAAGTGCCATCGATCGCGAGACGGCCAGGCCGAAACTCCACTGAAGCAGGCACGGGCATTAAGTTAAGTTGCTTCACAGTAGCGCCCGTTGATGTTCCTTCTTGTGCTGCAACATCCAGGGCACCTCCCAGTAGCAGAGCCCCGAGAATGAGTATTTGAATCTTCATCTGTCCTTCCGTGAAACTCGAAATTGGCGGTGCCCCTGCAGCTCGGCTAGGGGGCCGCAACCAAACCTAAGCCAAAACACGATCCACGAAATTACACGAATTGAAATCACACGAAAAGACACTAAAAAGATTTCGTGTCTGTTCGTGTGTTTGGTTCGTGTGATGCGCGTGGATCGATTTTGTTTACTCCAAAAACTTGCTCAAGAAAGTTGACCGTTGCTTCACAGAGGGTGCACCTATGTTCGCTGCACCTCACTCAACATTGAAGCCACGTAACAGACTGAAGTCTGCGCCACTTCCAGAGGTAAACCGCCTACTTCAGCGTAAACCTGTCCTTGAGACCGCCGATCGTTACGTCAAAGTCTCCGGGTTCCGCGATGGGTTTGTTATCAGTACCAATGAACGAGAGATCATCGCGTCTCAGGTTGAACGTTAAAGTACGACTTTGGCCGGGCTCCAGATAGATCTTTGCGAAACGTTTGAGTCGTTTGACGGCGGGCGAGAGAGAGGCGACAAGATCGCTCACGTATAGCTGGACCACTTCCTTGCCCGCGCGCCGACCACTATTGCTCACCGTCACGCTGACTGAGAGTTCAGCGTTTCCGGAGATAGTCTTTTGACTCAAACGCAAATCGCGATAGGCGAACGTGGTGTAACTTAGGCCTTCTCCGAACTCAAATTGAGGCTTGAACGCAGTGTTACCAAACGCGGTGTCTTCTGTTTCAAATGCCTTATGATCGTACGTAATCAAACCATTCGGTGTCCGCGGGTAAGTGAAGGGAAGTCGGCCTGAAGGATTAAAATCACCGAAGAGCACATCGGCGATCGCCTGTCCTCCTTCGTTGCCGGGATTGTAGGCCATTAGGACTGCTCCGGCTTTATCGACAACGCGGTTGATGATTCGGGGACGCCCCTCAACCAGCACAAGCACGACCGGCTTACCCGACGCTTCGATTGCTTCGGCAAGTTTGAGTTGCGGTTCGCCGAGCGTCAAATCGGTAATGTTGCCGGGAGTCTCGGTGTACGAGCCTTCCCCAAGGCATAACACCACGACATCTGCAGCCTGTGCGGCTTGGACCGCAGCCGGGATGTCAACCTCCTCTTCCAAACTGGTAGGAGTGCTGTTGGACGGTGAACCTGCGGGACGCGTAATTCTTGTGCCTGGCGCATACGTTATGTTCGCTGCTCCTACCTTTGCTTCGATCGCTCGCAGAATGGTCAGACGGTCTTTCGGATAGAGAGAAGGCTCAGAGCCTTGCCAAACGTAGGTCCAACCGTTGTTAAGCGAGATCAGCGAATCGGCAGTCGGACCGGTGACCAGCACTTTTCGATCTTTAGATAGGGGCAATAGGTTATTCGTGTTCTTGAGCAGCGTCATAGACTCCCGGGCCGCGTGTAAGCTCGCCTGTCTTGATTCCGGAAGGCCTACCTTTGCCTTGAGAGCGGCGTTGGGCATCGAGTTTTCAAACAGACCAAGTTCAAACTTCACCCTTAAAATACGACGCACGGCTTCATCAATCCGCGATTGCGGTACGGCGCCCTCCTTGACCAGTGCCAGCAAGGTATCACTGAAGCTGTAGTCGCTAGGTACCATGCTCATGTCGATACCAGCCATAACCGCCAGACGTGTAGCCTCTTTCTCAGTTGCCGCCACGTGCCAAATATTCACTAGCTTCTTGATATCTTCCCAGTCAGAGACCACAAAGCCCTCGAAGCCAAGCTCACCACGCAGAATGTCCGTCAGAATGTGATGATTGAGGTGTCCGGGAACGCCGTTGATCTCCGCGGAGTTGACCATGACCGTTCGAGCGCCCGCTTTCACGGCGGCGGCGAACGTGGGCAGAAAATACTCGCGCAGATGATTTTCAGGAATCCATGCGGGCGTGCGATCCCTTCCAGTCAGCGGAAAACTGTAGCCCATGTAATGCTTCAGGCTGGCGGCAACGTTGTTTGGTGAGGCAACGTCTGAACCCTCCAGTCCGCGCACGAATGCGACACCCATTACTTTGGCAAGATACGGATCTTCGCCAAACGTTTCCCAGAAACGTGGCCACAGCGGTTGACGGCCAATATCGAGTACCGGGGAAAAGCTCCAGGGGATGCCGGCGGCGCGCGTTTCCGATGCGGTTATCTCGCTGCCCCGTTTCATCAACTCTGGATTCCAGGTGGCGGCCATGCCTATCTCTTGCGGAAAGAGTGTCGCACCCTGCACATAATTTGCGCCATGGATCGAATCGATGCCGTAGATTACCGGAATACCGAGGCGCGTCTTTTTAGTGGCAGCTTCTTGAATCTGCCCGATGATCTCATGCCATCTGTCGACCGTAAGAGCTTGATCCGCGACGTTGAGAATTGACCCCACCCCGTAGCGCCCTATGGCTTTCTCAAGCTTAGTGGGGTCGATCCTAATGTCCTGGTCCTTTCCGTTCGCGATCATGCCGATCTGGAGTTGGGTCATCTGGCCGATCTTCTCTTCGATCGTCATTCGCTTGAGTAGCGCCTCGACCTTTTGAGCCTGACTGCGCGCCTGGCTCGAGTTTTGAAGTGCTTTTTGGAAAAACGCGTCACTATCAGCCACTTCTGGGCCATTCACGTCAGCTGTGTCCGACTGAACGCGCGGATCACTATCATGCTTGCGTGGTGGAGACACGTGACTCATGGGTTGGGAAATTAATCTCGTTTGAGATTGAGAAGTCGTTATGCTTGCAACTTTCTGTAGCGGTAGTCCGAGGCACAGCGAGACAGTAACGGTCGCCAACCAGAGCGCCACTCTTCTTGTCACTGTTCATATCCTTTGGAAGGGAATTGTAGGAGCTATCAAACTTATTCTCGTGTATTGCCGCGCGATATTCAAGCATTGAACCGAATCGCACTTCAACTGTGATCATTCAAATCCACCGGGGCGCCACGAAGGAGAGAGCCCCGACAGTTCGACTAATCAATAGTTCCCAACCAGCACGAAATGATCTTCACTCCCGTAGAAGTGAGATGTTTATAGATAGGAACATAAGAAAAATACCAGACGCCGTTCGGAGGAGCGGAACATATCTAGATTAGTATCTGTCCAGTTGAGTTCCGCTCCTCCGAACGGCGCCGGAGGGGATTCGACCCACGGGCCTATAGACATCTCATCCCTAACGGGGTGAAGACCAGGCGGATGCTTGCTCGATACCTGTAAACATCTCACCCCTAACGGGGTAAAAGCCTCCTAATTCACCTCTATTAAAAGGGCACCAGTACAAGACAGACAGGTGTAGGTACTTGGGCGACGTGTCCGGTGGAGTCGAGTCGTCCGGTAGCCGGATTGATACGCAAGCTGACGATCGTGTCCGAGTCTTTATTGGCTACCAGTAGAAACGTACCTGTAGGATCAATGGTGAAGTGGCGCGGAGTCTTGCCCTGGGTCGGTACATGTTCAATGAATGTGAGTTTGCCGGTGCTCTGGTCGATCGCAAAACCTACGATGCTATCGTGCCCACGATTTGAGCCGTAAAGGAACCTGCCCGAAGGAGATACCGCGAGCTCTGCGGTAGTATTTGCAGCGGAAAAATCCTTTGGAAGAGTCGAAACAGTTTGCGTCTCTTTGAGGGTGCCTGTTGCTTTGGCATAGGTGAACGCCGTCACCGAGTTTGTTAGTTCGTTGATGACGTAAGCATATTTTCCGTTGGGATGGAAGGTGAGATGGCGAGGTCCGTCGCCCGGCTTCAACTGCGCTTCTTTGTTAGGCACAAGTTTCCCATTCTTCGCGTCAAACTTGTAAATCATCACCTTGTCAAGCCCCAGATCAACGGCGAACGCATACCGATTGGAGCTGTCCAGCTCAATACAGTGAGCGTGTGGTCCTTCCTGCCGTTCTTTGTTTACGCTCGAGCCGTGGTGTTGCACCATGTCGGTCGCCACACCCAGGCTGCCATCCGCTTTAATCGGTAACACTGAAATGTTGCCGCCCGTGTAATTCGCAACCAGAACAAACCACGTGGGCTGCTGATTCAGGAAGCTCAAATTGCCGCTTTGTTGGTCGATGGAAAACGCGCTTAATGCCCCACTTGGTTTACCGGCGAATTGCTCGACCTCATTCACTGCATAGAGCCGACGACGGTGGCGGTCGATTGCCAAAAACGAAGGATCAACCACGCCCTTTACAGTGTTGAAATGCTTCAGCTCACCAGTGCTCATGTTCATCCGGTAGATATAGATCCCTTCGCTCTTACCCGAGGTGTAAGTACCGACGTAAAGATTTAGGTCTCCATTTACTCCGAGTAACCTTGCCCACCCGCGAGTGGGGATCGCGAGACTAACTGCCGCCAGCCCTGTGATAGTGAGAAAATCTCGACGGGAGTGTTTCTCGTGTGGCATCTGTGCTCCTGTGATTTACGTCTATCGCTGTTTATCGATTAGCTTGCCGACTTCGCGCCAGGTAATGAGCTTGATGTTGTTCTCCTTCAGCAGCGAGCGAAACTTGTCGCTGGTGAGGAAGTCGAAATCGCGTTGTCGCCACGCAGCTCCCCAGTTTGGATGATCAAAAGTCATTCCGCGCATCTCGGCATCATCATAGGCAATATGCACGATCATCTCGGTGATTCCGGGCTGAATACTTTTGACTGCGTCGGCGTAAAACTTACCCCAGCCCTCGGGTGGAACTTCAGGTTCAATGCTTATGATCCGGTCTATGACGATGTCGTCAGGAGTTAAGAGTGAAGGGAGAAACGACAGACGTTCAAGGAACTCTCTGGACATTCTGGTCGGCAGCTTGTTCTTGCGAGCCAGTCGCAGCAGTATCTCGAAGAGCGCCTTATTCTGATAAAGCGTTCCCATATGTGAATCAAGGTGCGTTGGTTGAATACCGAGGGACCTTGCCCGTTCGATCTGAGAACGGAGCTCGGCCTCAGCCTCCCCGGGGTTTATGTGCGAAGCAGCTTCTGATTCGGTTAAATAGAAATAGCCACTGCTGTCTAAGAGAGAAGCCACACGATCCTTCGATAGCACGGGACCCCAACGATAGGGAGTCCATTCACTAGTCAACGTTAGATGCAATCCAAGGTCGGCCTCCGGGTGATTGCGAGCGTAGGTCGCGATCTCAGATACCCAGGGACAGGGGATCATAATGCTTCCGGAGTTCACCAAACCGCCCTCAAATGCTTTGATTGAAGCGATATCAACAGAGTGGGCCGCACCCAGATCGTCAGCATGAACGATCAAGAGTTTTGCGTCGGGTGAATAGCCAAGTCGCTCAGCCAAGGTCTTCGTCGCAACCTGGGAACTCGGCGTCGGGCTGTTCGACTGCGCAAGCGCTGAGGACGACAGCGCGATAACTATTGCGACTACAGCCGCGAGAAGAATGTTCTGTCTCATCTTTTATCCCTCGATTGAATCTTAGGAACCCAAATCGCTCGAATGGTTAGGAAACTGCGCGCAAGGTTCGCCCGCAGTTTCGACTCAGAGGCTCGCAGGTGTCGCGCGAAAAGTACGTTTCGCGGAACAAATTGTCAAACAGAATTCTCGTTGAGGACAACTGAGACCTGCAACCATGTAAGCGGGTTGCATTTCGACAAAGCCGATCCACGAAATTACACTAAGCAAGACAAACTCTTTTTCATGTCGTTTCGTGTGATTTCGTGGATCGGCTTTTAGCCGCAACTAAAGCAATACGATCCACGAAACGACACTAAACGCACGAAATCATATTCCGTCTTGATTCGTTTAATTTCGCGGAGCCGCTCTGTCAAAATCAAAAAACAAAAACGTTATGCTCTTGTATTACCGAGAACGCTCTTTCGATCCGTTATTGCGCCGAAAAACTTAACTAAGCTCTTTACAGTGCGCGATGTTTAAGTATTATGAAGCGCCAAAACATTCGTCCTTCATTTCAGAACGGCGATGAGCATCAACAACACGGACGACGAAAGACCCGATGACCCTCTTCTGAGACGCTTCGGACTGTTGCAGGCTAGCGCGCTCAACATGTCCAATATGATTGGTGTCGGGCCTTTCATCACGATTCCACTCTTGATGTCTGCGCTCGGCGGTCCCCAGGCCATGTTGGGCTGGATTGTCGCTGTATTGATTGCAATTGCAGACGGAATGGTGTGGAGCGAACTTGGAGCCGCGATGCCTGGCTCGGGTGGAAGTTACGTGTATCTCCGCGAAGCCTATGGCCGCGAGACTTTTGGGCGGTTCATGGCTTTCCTCTTCATCTGGCAGTTCATTCTTAGTGGGCCACTGGAAATAGCGTCCGGATATATCGGCTTCGCAAGATATGCCGGCTACATCTGGCAGGGAATCACTCCTCGTGAAATGTTGCTGGTTGTGATCGTGGTGGGAGCGCTCAATGTGGTACTGCTTTATCGTCGTATCACGTCAATTGCCAGGATTACGGTTAGTTTATGGATCGGCACGTTGCTCACAACCGTTGCGGTCATCATAACCGGCGCTATGCATTTTAGCGCTGCCCGTGCGTTTGACTTTCCACCGGGAGCCTTCAGTTTCTCGCTGGGATTTCTCTTTGGTCTGGGTGCGGCCTCGCGGATAGGAGTTTATGACTATCTTGGCTACTACGACATTTGCTACATCGGTGACGAAGTAGAGAATCCTGGCCGAACAATTCCTCGCTCGATCATCATCAGCATTGTGGTCGTCGCAATTATCTACTTTGCAATTAACCTTTCAATAATCGGTGTTGTGCCCTGGCGAGAGTTTGTTCCGGCATCCGCGCATCCCCAATCTGATTTCATAGTTTCGATCTTCATGGAAAAGATCTACGGCACCAAGATCGCAACCATCTTCACGGCAATGGTCTTATGGACGGCGTTCGGTTCGGTCTTTGCTTTGCTTCTTGGCTACTCGCGCATTCCTTATGCGGCAGCACAGGACGGTTATTTCTTCAAAGTATTTGGCCGGCTTCATCCTACTAAAAGGTTTCCGTATGTTTCATTGATTACGCTCGGCGTTATTTCAATCATCTGTGGCTTCTTTTCGCTGGGCATAGTTATTGACGCCTTGATAACGACACGCATCTTAGTTCAATTCATTGGTCAGATCTTTGCCGTGATGCTTCTCAGAAAGCGCGCTCCAGACATGCCGCGACCCTATCGCATTTGGCTGTATCCGATACCGAATGTGGTTGCTCTAGTTGGATGGGTTTTCATCTTTGCGACGACGGACTGGCCAATAATTCTGGTTGGGCTGGCAACCCTGACTTTGGGCGCGATTGTTTTCTTTATCTGGTCCTTCTACACACAAAGGTGGCCGTTCGCTACCGTGAGAACGAATTAGAATTTAGAATTTAGAAGTTTGGATCTTCGATTGTTTTGTAAATTCTAAATTCTAAATTCTAATTTCTAAATCTTAGGTTGAGGCCCCGTCTGATTTATACTTTCGAGAGATGATTAGACTATTACTTTCCATCGGAATTATTTTGTTCAGTGTCGTAGAGGCGTTTCCAAAGCCGCAAGGGAAACGCGAGCCTCCTCAAAGCGCTAAGATCTTTTTGCGGGAAGGCTGGCGCGTTCAATCTTCAGCTAAGGTGCAGGAAAAGGGTGGGGCTCTCTCTCAACGCGACTCTCAGGCGAAAGATTGGTACCCGGCTACGGTTCCGTCAACGGTCGTTGGAACTTTGGTTGAAAATAAAGTCTACGCCGAACCGTTCGTCGGCATGAATTTAAGAATGATCCCGGGCTGCCGTTATCCGATTGGCGCAAACTTTTCGAATCTCCCAATGCCTGAGGACAGTCCGTTTCGCGTCTCTTGGTGGTATCGAAAGGAGTTCCCACTGCCAGCGAGCTACCAGGGGAAGAACATTTGGCTGCATTTTGCCGGCATTAACTTCCGCGCCAACGTCTGGCTTAACGGTCGGCAGGTGGCGACATCAGAGCAGATTGCGGGAACCTTCCGCACATATGAGCTAAACATTAAGGACGCGGCGCGCACCGGCGGCATCAATACACTGGCGGTTGAGGTCTTTCCGCCGCAGCCTGA
>WNGA01008442.1_pt1 | contig 16641 bp, 17 predicted proteins | sample 5400061 | NCBI WGS metagenome assembly WNGA01 (sample SAMN13153366, study PRJNA577476) | soil metagenome | isolation source: 100 cm soil or saprolite under grassland replicate 2 | place: USA:California | collected 2016-06-15 | reverse complement strand
CGCGTGTGTCGACGTGCTGTACGACCTCGCATTTCTCCTGATGGACCTCTGGCGCAGGCAGTTGCCGGCGCACGCCAATGGCGTGTGGAATCGGTATCTTGCGGAGACCGAAGACCTCGGTGGAATTGCACTCATGCCGCTCTTCCTCTCGTGTCGGGCGGCAATCCGGGCCAAGACGAATGCGACCGCGCTGGCCGTGCAGACGGATTCCGCGCGCGGGCGAGAGCTCCAGACCTCCGCGCGCGAGTACCTGGCGATGGCGGAGGGGCTGCTGCATCCGCCGCCCGCATGCCTCGTCGCGATCGGCGGCCTCTCAGGCTCGGGCAAAACGACGATCGCGGCTGCGCTCGCTCCACTGGTGGGAGCGGTCCCGGGCGCAATCGTGTTGCGGAGTGACGAGATTCGAAAGCAGATTTGCGGCGTGCCGTCGCTCACGCGACTCGGTCCCGAAGGGTACACGACCGAGATCACGAACAGGGTGTACGAGACACTTACCGAGCGTGCTGGGGTGACGGTACGCGGCGGCTTCACTGCCATTGTCGACGCCACGTTTCTCCGGCCCAGCGACCGTCAAGTCATCGAGGCCCTCGCGCGTACCGCCGCGGTTCCGTTCGTTGGACTGTGGTTGGAGGGACCTGTGGAGACACTGCTCGAGCGATTGCGCCACCGACAGCACGACGCGTCCGACGCGGATGCGACGGTGCTTCGCGGGCAGTACGCGCAAGACGCGGGTGCCGTCTCGTGGCACCGACTGAATACGTCGCCCTCCATCGACACCGTACGGGATAGGGCGCTCGCGTTCCTTCGCAACCATGTCAACGACGCGCCAATGAGGCCAACACAACCCGCAGTGCTCTAGCTGGTTCGCGACCTCCCTCGGATCGCGGCCTCTGACTTGCTTCGAGGAATGGAGGCGTCGAAATCAGGTCTCAGCCTCCGGCCCTTCATGCTCGGTCTCGCCCAAACGGATCTCCTTTAAGAGACTCGGTATGGACCACACACAACCAACGACCATCCCGACGAACCCACGTCGATGTGTCTGTTGCGTCGAGCGACACTGGCTTCCCCTCGACCGTCAGCTCCTCGTGTACCTTGTACGCGACGATCGCGACGTCATCCTCCCGCGGATGCACCTGAACATCGCTGATTCGGAAATCATGCAACGTGTACGGTGTTGTCTTGATCAGATTCCTGAGCGTCTCTCTGTCAATCCGCCTGATGCCTTGCGCGCCAGTGATGATGCACGGCTGATCGCTGAGACGGATCGCGGCATCCGCATCCTCGCCATGTTGCCTCGCTCCGATGTTCAAACCGACGATGTTTGAGCGGATCATCGTGCAGCTTAGGTGTCGCTTCACTGTTGTGAGCAAGGTGCCGGCCATTACGATCGAACACGAGCTGGTCGAACCCGGCTGATCGAATCGACGACCAGGGCATGGCACGATCACTGCTGCCAATCGGAAATGCCATGGCAGAGCAACAGGGAACAACACTGTGGACCTTGTCCACAAGGGATTCGATGCGTACTCCTTCCATACGACGAAGCGCGCTATCAGCTGAGGCTCGTGAGAGACACCGGCACGATCAAAGCGGAGCTGTTTGCGGGTCAGGCGAACGCCGTCGCCGCGTCTCACCGTTGGCGCGGGGAAATCGACGTGCCGCGTGAGGAGTGGCCTCCACCGACACTAGATTGCGGCGATGGCAGCGTCACTCGCGACGACTAGGCCTGCGCGCGCTTCACGAATTCCTCTTCCGTCACAATTGGAATCCCGAGCTCGCGCGCCATGTCGTACTTTGAGCCAGGATCTTCTCCGGCAACGACGAGATCCGTACTGTGGCTCACGGACGACGCCGTTCGCCCGCCGAGGCGCCGCACCATCTCCTCGGCCTCGCTACGCGGCATCGTTGCGAGACTTCCGGTGAACACGACCGTCTTGCCAGCGAATGGTCCCTTCTGCGGACGCACGGTTCCGGCGATCTCGAGGCCCTGCTCCAAGCAGCGCTCGATGACCGTTCGGGTGGTGGCCTGCTCGAAAAATGTCGCGACACTCCTGGCGACGACCGGACCCACGCCGGCGACCCGTCGCACTTCGTCTTCATGTGCCGCGAGCAGCGCGTCGAGTGTGCCGAATCCTTCGGCTAGGTCGCGTGCTGTCTGCGTCCCCACGTCAGGAATGCCGAGCGCATACAGGAATCGCGAGAGCTCGGGACGCTTGGCCCGTTCGATCGCTCGAACGAGATTGCCCGCCGACACGTGCGCGAACCGTTCGAGCTTCAGAAGATCAGGCTCCTGCAGATCAAAAATGTCGGAGACGTCCTTCACGAGACCGGAGGAGACGAGCGCATCGACGGTCTCCCGACCCAAACCTCGGATATCGAGCGCGTCCCTCGACGCAAAGTGCTCGACTGACCGTTTGAGCTGCACTGGGCACGCCAGGCCATTGGGGCACACATCAAACGGTCCGTTCCGGACGACGCGCGTACCGCACGAGGGACAGGTGGACGGCATCGAGAACGGCCGCCCGTGTGTATCTGCATGGGACACGCGTTCGACGACCTCCGGGATGACGTCGCCCGCGCGAACCACGCGGACGCGATCACCAACCCGAAGATCCTTGCGGGCCAGCTCTTCCCGGTTGTGCAGCGTGGCCCGCGTGACCGTGACACCGCCAATCTGCACGGGCTCGAGCACGGCCACCGGCGTGAGGACGCCCGTGCGCCCGACCTGCACGACGATGTCCGCGATCGTGGTTTCCTTCTCGCGAGCGGTGAACTTGAAGGCCAACGCCCACCGCGGATGACGGGCAGTGGCACCGAGACGTTCTCGTTCCGCGAGGTTATCGACCTTGACGACGATGCCGTCGATCTCGTAGCCGAGGGAATCGCGTTTGGCTTCCACTTCGCGGTGATACGCGAGCACATCGTCAACCGTGTCCGCCCGCCGCGCCAGGGGCGCGACTCGGAGTCCCCACTCCTGCAGGCGGTTGAGCACGTCCCAATGCGTGTCGAGCCGTAACCCGCCATCCATGATGACGAGTTCGTCATAGACCACCAGATTTAGCCTCCGTGACGCCGTTATTCGCGGATCGAGCTGGCGAATCGAACCCGCCGCGGCGTTGCGCGGATTGGCAAATACTGGTTTCCCCTCGCGTTCGAGTGCCGCATTGAGGGCGGTGAAGTCGTCGATGTGCATCAGCGCCTCGGCACGAACGGCCAGGACGCGCGGCGCGGCTGCGGCGCCGGTCCGAAGCCGAAGCGGCAGCGCCGGAATCGTTCTGACGTTGTGCGTGACATCCTCGCCACGCACACCATCGCCGCGCGTGGACGCGCGGACGAAACCGCCGTCTTCGTACACGAGCTCGAGTGACAGGCCATCGAACTTCGGCTCGAGCACGTACGTCGTACGGTCGCCGAGTGAATGACGGATCCGGCGATCGAATTGCCGAACATCGTCCGGCGCGGTTACGGAGTCGAGACTGAGCATTGGGACGGCATGACGCACCTGCGTGAACGCAGGCAGCGGCGCCCCGCCCACTCGCTGTGTCGGCGAGTCGGGTGTGACAAGCTCGGGATGCGCCTGCTCCAAGCGGCGCAACTCGTCAAAGAGTCGGTCGTACTCTTCGTCTGAGATCTCAGGGCGATCGAGCACGTAATAGGCGTGGTCGTGGCGACGGATCTCTTCACGCAACGCTTCGATACGGCGGCGCGCCTCTTCGAGCGACGCCGTGGTCGTGCGGTCCGCTGATCGATGTCGTGCGCCTACGTCTTTCGACTTGCCTTGGGTTCGAGCGCATCCAGTTTCTGCTCCGCGTCGTGGATGGCGCGGGCGCGTCGCGCGATGTCTTTCCATGGGTCACCCTTTCGCGCCAGTCGACGAGTGATTGTCTTGATCGTATACGGCTGCGCGTCCGCTAAACGAGTCAGCTCTATCCATTCGAGCGGTGCGGCCACCGGTGCGCCGGGCAGTGCGCGAACGGCGTACGGCGCAACCGCCGTCTGCGCGTACGCATTGCGCATCGTATCGAGGTCGACGCGCCCGCGCCGTTTCTCTTTCCGATGCTCGATGGTGAAGCGATCCGGCGCATCCTCGGCGACAGCGGCGGCCACTCGCCGGGCCAGCGCACGTACGGTGTCGAGGTCGGCGTTTCGATCGAGTGGGACAACCACATGCAGCCCTCGCGATCCAGTCGTCATCAGGTGTGGAACCAAATCGATCGCTTCCAGCACGTCGCGCAGTGCACGAGCAGCAGCCACAATGGGCTCAAACGCCCGCCCAGACGGGTCCAGGTCGAAAATTAGTCGGTCCGGATGATCCGGTCGGTCGATACGACTCAACCACACGTGTGGCGTGATGCATGCCTGATCGGCGAGGTAGACCAAGGTCGCAGGCTTATCAATGACGACGTGCGTCAGCGAACCGCCAGCTTTCTTCACAGGGACCGTCTTGATCCATTCGGGGAAGTACTCCGGCACGTCCTTCTGAATGAATCCTTCGCGACGAATGCCATCCGGGAATCGGTGCATCACCACAGCCCGATCGCGCACGTGCGGCAGCATGGTATCGGCGATTTCCTCGTAATACGCGGCGAGGCCGGCCTTGGTGATCCCGTCGCGCGGGAAGAGCACCTTGTCGGGACTCGAGATGTGGACCGTCGGGCGTTGGTGAAGACGCTTCATATCACGCCGTTGGGTGCTCGCGAGTCACGCCGCGTGCGGGCTTGTCGGATCGCAAGCCGAGAAAACGCGGATGCCGCAGCTTGCCGTCACGTGTCCACTCGGTGAAGGCGACTTCGGCGACCAGCAACGGTTTGACCCACGTCGCATCCCGTTCCTGAATGCGCGCGTGGTCAGCAAAAGAAGCACGTGATTGCTTCAGTCGTGATAGTCGCGCGCCCAGGCGGCGGAGCGTCTCGGTGTCATACCCGGTGCCGACCTTGCCCGCATATCGCAGCTGGCTGTCGTCGTAGTAGCCGACGAGCAGGGCACCGAATCCCACCCGCGAGCCGCGTGGAGACGTGAAGCCGCCGATGACGAACTCCTGCTGGTTGGCGCACTTGAATTTCAGCCAGTCGCTCGATCGCTTGTGTTGGTACGGGCTGTCCGCGCGCTTGGCGATGAGCCCCTCCCAGCCGGCACGGCACGCCCGGGCATAGTACCTCTCCCCGTGCGTGTCCCAATGGCGCGAGAAGCGCAGCGGATCGCGAAACGTGAATGCCCGCTCGAGCAAGGACTTTCGGTCGCGCAAGGTGAGCCCAGTCGTGTCGTAGCCGTTCAGGTACAACAGGTCGAACACGTAGTAGAAGACGGGAACTCCGCTGCGCCTCGCGCCTTCGAGCGTCGTGGCGCCCATCCGTCGCTGCAGCCTCGAGAAGCTCGTACCTCGTCCCTGAAAGGCCACGACCTCGCCGTCGACGACGAAGTCGCCGACGCGCTGATGCCGAAGCGGCTCGAGCAACTCGGGATAGGTCGTGTTCTTGTTAGCGCGATTGCGCGACAGGAGTTCGATCCGGCTCCCCTTTCGAAACGCCAGACAGCGCACGCCATCAAGCTTTCGCTCGAAGATCCAATCGGGATCCGAGAACCGTTCGTTGGTCAGGATGGCGAGCATAGGACTCATCCATGCCGGTTGTGACCGCTTTCGCAGCCGGCGCCGAGCGTCGGCGGACAGACCCGCAAATGGATGACTTACGCCGCGGCGTGGCGTGTGCGCCTCCTCGTGGTCGCCCGCTCCGTGCCGACCTCTTGAATCGATCGGCCGGTCAGCACCGATTCGGGTGCCGCGCGCAGAATATCGGTCTTCGCCTCAGCGAACTCATCATCCTTCTTGACGAGCAGCCATCGCGTTGCCTGGCCCTTTGCGATACGTGTGAGCGCATAGCCGCCATGCAGCTTCTCGCCATCGAGCCAGAGTCGAACGCGCCCTGCGCGAAGCGCGTCCTCTATCGGCACTGGCGTGCCGTCATCGTCCGTCACGTTGCGGTACGTTCCCGTATCCCACACGATCATGCGGCCAGCGCCGTATTCGCCCTCCGGAATGACGCCTTCGAACGTGGCGTACTCGAGCGGATGGTCCTCGGTCGGCATCGCAAGCCGCTTGTCCTTGGGCTTCAGTGACGGCCCCTTCGGCACTGCCCACGACTTCAAGACGCCGCCGGATTCGAGACGGAAGTCGTAGTGCAGAGCACGCGCGGCGTGCTGCTGGATGACGAAGATGGGCTTGCGACCCGGCCTGTGCACCCGACGCCGCGGCTCAGGCGTGCGACGGAAGTTGCGTTTCTCACGATAGGTGGCAAGCGGGTCGACTCTCGCCATGACGATGTGAAGAAACTTGCAAGCCGAATACCTGATGCGATCCCGTCACGCTCGTCGACCGGCTCTCGATGCGCTTCACCAGCGGATCCGGAGGTGTAGAAAATGCCGGCTTTGCGAAAGCCGGACGCGAGCTGTGCCGGGCGAGGGCCCGCTATCGGCACCAGTGATGCTCGTCGGTGAAGCACCCGGCGAGGCCGAAGACGCCGAAGGCCGTCCGTTCGTTGGCCGAGCCGGCAGGTTCGTCGATCAGATGTTGAGCCAGATTGGGTTGAAGCGTGCCAGGGTCTTTCTGACGAACAGCGTGAAGTGCCGCCCGCCGCAGAATCGAGCGCCACGCGATGTTGAACTGAACGTGTGCCGGGAGCACTGGCTCGACCGGCAGATCGACGTTATTGCGCCCAGGATGGTCGTGTTGCTCGGGGCGGCAGCGATCAGACAGCGGTTCGGCGGCGCACTGCGGCTCTCGGCGCTGCATGGCGAAGTTCGCACGCACGGAGGTCGGACCTACTTCCTGACATATCATCCGGCATCGGCCATGCGGTTTCCGAAGATTGGAAAGGCGATGAAAGGCGATGTCGAACTCCTGAAGACGCTACTGCAGGCGAACCCGTAAACCGTCACTGGCGACCATCGTGTCCACGTCGCGCGCCCGTCCCAGTTCGGCAATGCGCTGTTCGATGCCGCTTGGACCGGCGACAATGGCCCGACCGCAGTGCGTGAAGATCGCACGCTGTACACCGGCGTGGGCACACCACTCAAGCTGCGTGGCAATCGACGCGTGGCCGACCGCGACACGCCTTCGACGTTCGATGCGCACGATCGGTCGCTCGATCGTCGCGCCATCCCCAATATAAAGGTCGACATCTCGGAGCGCCGCCCTCATGTGCCGGATCCGCAGCACATCGGGCGCGTAGAAGAACGCCCTACGGGCTACTGTAATGCGATAGCCGACCGCCGGGGCGATGACAGAGTGCTCGAGAGGGAAGGCCTCGAACCTGACGCCGCTGATGTCGACGGGCTTGCGCGAGGCCAGGCCATGTCGTTCTTCAATCGGCCACGAGGCAATCGTCTGCCACACCGTTGGCAGCGCATGGACCGGACATGGCGAGCCATTTCGCAGCCCATTGACATGATCCGGATGCGCATGCGTGAGCACGATGGCGTCGGGAGCGAGACGATGGACCTCCCGCAACCAGTCGGTTCCGCAATCGATCATCACGCGACTGCCGCGATGGGAGACGAGCGTGGACGTATGCCGGCGATGCCGTCTCGTCCGTACGTCGATCTCGCCCCGCGTTCCGAGAAACGTCAGCGTCATCCGTCAGCGTCCACCCAAGCGTATTGGAACATGCCTTGCGAGGTTCCTCGTCAATGCGCAACCAGAGCCGCAATCGCAAGAACCAACCACCCACGGGCGAGGGGCAAGCGCCAGTCGCCCCACCGAGGAGAGCCGAGGAAGCTCATGAAGCGATCCGATGTGCTACACGCCCAGCGGGGTCATCCAGAGCTGAACCTCGGTGATGCCGACGAGGAGGCTGCGTTTCGCGAAGGGGACGAATTGAATCCCAAACGACCCAAGGCCGGTCGCTAGCGTCCGGGGAACGGCCATGGCGAACGTGCTCGAGCGGGGGAACATCTACTTCGTGTATCGCCCGAAGGTCGAGCACGCGTCCGCCAAGGGCATCGAAGACATTCAACGCTTCTTCGTCATCCTCAGCCCATTTGGCAAAGCGCGCTATCGTCTGATCGTGATCGGACGGAAGAGGCTTCCCGCGATCGGGGACACTCATGAGCGGAACTGGGGATTCGTGCAGAAGGTCGCGAGCAATCCTCACGACGTCGAAGACGAGCTCGATCGACTGACGTATTCCACCGCAACGCGCGGCGAGCGGCACCTCTCACCCGCGAGACCAGCAGGCGAGGGCATCTACGCGATCGCTCGCCACGACGACCACACCCACCTAGCATTTGCCCTGGAAATCCCTGAACGGCCGGGGGAAGTTCAGGAAGAGTTGAACATCCCACGAGAGGGCAGCTACATCATCACCGTGAAGAATCCCGATATGGATGCTCCGCCCGGTGTCGGCTTGCAAGAGGAAGAGCGAGCCGATTTGCCGCAGCGTCTGCGAGAGCGATTCCACGGTCGCCGGTTCATCCCGGTCGATCCGCCGGACTTTCTCGATCGAGAGGGTGCCGAATTCGTGCTGATCGGCGCCGACGAACATGTCTTCGAGGAACTCGGTGTCCGCCTAAATCCGGAGCGCGAAACGCTCGAGACCGCGGAGCTGTTCAACGACCTCCGCATGGAGCGATCCGAGCACCCGCTCAAGCCGCTGTTCGAAGGGCGGTGGCAGTAGCCTCGAAGCGGGCGCGTAGATTATTCCGTCTGATCGTCGCCCTTTAGCTCCGAGCGGAGCGAAAGGAGGCGACGCTTGTGGCCTTGCGCGTCTGCGAAATCGACGAAGTCACGATAATGCGTGTGCGGCGCTTTGATGCGTGTGGCATGCCGAATAGGACACCAGTACTGCTCCGTCCTTCCCGCGATCTCTCGAACGTAGGCAAGGACTCCGTTCGCATACCCACAGTACACACAGTTGAGCCTTTCGATTGCGTTCAAGTATTCGAGATGACGATGATCAATCACGATATACGCTGAGCGTCGAACACGTGAGATTCCATACAGTCGAAAACAGATAGCCTGATACACGGTCACCCAGGCATCGAGGCATGCGATCGGCACGATCACGGTCCAGATCACCGGGATTGACAGGATGTTGCGGACGCTGCTGTCCCTGAGGTAGGCAGGAATCCGCTGTTTCAGCCGCGCGTGTGCCTCGCGTGCTTCCCGTTCGAAACGGATTCGGCCTGCTTCGATCCGATAGCTCCATGCGTCGCGGGCCGCGTTGAACTCTCGTTCGAGCTCCTGTTCGAGCTCTGAGATGCTTTGTTGCAGTTCGCTGATCCGCGATGACATTGAGTCCTCTTTTCGGTAAACCTGGACCGACCGGACCGATCAGTCTGCAGCCTCCGTTGATCGGCGCAGCTCCAGGAGCACTACTGGTGCCGCAGTGAATCATGCGGGCTCTGTTCCACGTGTGTTCGCGACAGCAGGGCTGCCGTCGCGGCGACGATCTGGCCAATGGTGACTGGACGTTCGATGACATTGAAACCGCGCTCTCGAACCTCTCCGGCCGTGAGACTTCCGAGCGCGGTCACGACCAGCACCCGTTCCGGCGGCAGCACGAACCGCACCTCATCGAGCGTTTCCAGAGGATTGGGCAATTCATGCAAATCGATCAGTAATACGCGCGGTCTCATCCCTGGCCGGCGATACAGTCGTGGAATCGGCCAGGTGTCAAGGGCCACGACTTCGTGCCCTTCCTCGATTAGTTGAGCGCGCAGGAGAGCACGCTCGGGCCATTCGGCGCCAAGCACGATGACGTCTGGCGGCTTCGCATCCATGTCTCAGGCGCGCAGGGTCAGTACCGGACAGCGCGCTTCGCGAATCACATGGTGCGTCGTTGAGCCAAACAGCCGGCGGTTGAGCGCGCCCTTGCCGTGCACGCCCATGACGATGATTTCGACCTTTTCCTGTTGTGCAAGGTCGAGAATCACACGATAGGCCTTTCCCGATTGCACACGTTCCTCGGGCGTACACCAGACTCGCGCGTCCGCAGGGATCGCCGAGCGCAACCGCACACGAGCATCCTCTTCGAGATGCTGTCGATACTGTTCGAGGCTGAAGGGACTAAGCTCGCCGGCTTGTGGAGTGTCAACCAGCTGTTCGACAACGTGCAGCAAGATGAGACGAGCGCCCGTCTCTTCCGCGAGTGTGAGCGCGTACTCCAGCGCGCGCGTCGATGGATCGGAGAATTCGATCGGACAGAGGATCGTCCTGTATACGACTGACTCAACGCGCTCCACTGCGGGTGGAACGGTCAGCACGGGAACATGCGTGCTGCGAAGCACTTTCTCGGTGACGGATCCCAGGAAGAGCGCCTCGAAACCACTCCGGCCGTGCGTGCCCATCACGAGGAGATCGGTGCGCCTGTCTTCGGCTTGGCGCAGAATCTCCCGCACCGGGCTCCCTTCGACGACCACGATGTTGGCGGCATTCTGATCCGCACCACTCGTCGAGCCGGTGAATCGCCGTACATCTTCGGTCACGTCCTCCGGCCGAAGCGGCGGGAGAGCAGATGCATCCACCACCGGTACGCCAGCGCGTGGCATCACCGGAAGAGGTACGTTCAGGACGTGGAGCACGGTGACGGGTGCTCGGTACCAGCGGGCGAACGCGAAGGCGTGCTCGAGCGCATGCCGCGACGTGTCGGACAAATCGATCGGACACAGGATCTGCTTGATCTCTGCCATGGCGCACCCCTCTCCCACACAGCTTGGCAATGATCCGGCACCACTCAAAGCTCAACGTCGCCCCTGTGTCGGGAGGCGTAGGATCGAGCAGAGAGGTGTCCAATGCCCGTGTACGAGTTCGTGTGTCGCGACTGCCAGAAGCCGTTCGAGGTTGTCCGCCCGATGTCCGAATCGAGCACGACACCGAAGTGCCCCGCGTGCGGGAGCATCCGCGTGGATCGGACGTACAGCCACGTGTACGCGCAGACCTCGAAGAAAAGCTAAGGTCTGAGTGGCCGCCGTCGGCCACACAGCGGCCACCCGGCGGGATCATTTGCGCCATGTCGAAAAGACGAAGTCCTGTGGCTGATCCGCCTTGTGGCAGGCGAAACACTCTTTTGCAGGATCCTTCACGACGCGGTCCCAGCTGTCACCTTTGAAGCCTTCGAAGCCCCAGCCGCCGGTGTCCTTGAATCGAGCGGTATCCCTGTGCATCACGCCGAGCACCTTCCGCGGCCCTTCCGCGATCGCGTTCTTCTCCGTATTTGCGATCAGCAGATCGAAGACGAATACGGCGCCATCAGGAAAGGGCTTGGACGCACGGAGCGCATCTGCCGCAGCGGGATTGGCGTAGATGTGGTGCATCCCGCCAACTGCCTCGAACAACGGATGGCCCGTCTGAATGACCATGGATTTCACGTGTGTCCAGTCTCGATAGCCTTCCGGATACGGCACCTGATTCCCAATATGCGCGCCAAGGACGCCGCACGTGGCGAGACTCACAATCAGCAGCCCCGAAACGCGAAAGCGGCACATACTCAGATAGCGTTGCCTCCTGACGCTGATCACCCCTTCACACAGATCACCGGCTCGAGCCGTGCGACCGCTCGTGACAGACCCGCGTGCTCGGCGGCTTCGACGACGGCGCTGACATCTTTGTAGGCACCGGGGGCTTCCTCCGCGACACCACGCGTCGAGCGGCTCCGCACCAGAATGCCCCGTCGTCCGAGCTCATCGATCACCTGGCGTCCCGGGAATTGCTTGACGGCGGCATGTCGGCTCAGGCGCCGCCCTGCACCGTGACACGACGATCCGAACGCACGAGTACGACCTTCAGGCGTGCCAACGAGGACGTATGAAGCCGTGCCCATCGTGCCGCCAATCAACACGGGCTGACCGAGCGGTCGAAATCGTTCGGGCAAATCAGAGTGGCCAGGCGCAAACGCACGAGTCGCGCCCTTGCGGTGCACAAACAGCTGCTTCCGCTGGCCATCCACGACGTGCTCCTCGACTTTGCAGGTATTGTGCGAGACGTCGTACAGCACGTCGAGCGTCGCACCTGGAAACAGCATCGCAAACGCTTCGCGCACCAGATGCGTGAGAATCTGACGGTTCGCAAGGGCGCAGTTGATCCCAGCGCGCATCGCGCCGAGGTAGGCCTCGCCGAGATCGGAACGAATCGGGGCGCATGCGAGCTCGCGATCCGGAATCGCGAGATGGAAGTCCGATTGTCGCCGCACCATTCGACCGAGATAGTCCGTGCCAATTTGGTGGCCCAACCCGCGCGAACCACAGTGAATGCTGACGACGATTTCGCCCTCGCGTAGATCGAAGGCGTCGGCGACGTCTGGCGCCAGGACGTCCGCGACTCGTTGCACCTCGAGGTAGTGGTTTCCAGATCCGAGCGTCCCCATCTCGTCCCGTTGGCGATCCCGCGCCTTCTGCGAGAGCTCCGCGGGAACGGCATCCGCTGCGCGTCCATCGTCCTCGATCCGCTCCAGATCGTCGGGGCGTCCGTATCCTTGTGCCACCGCCCACCGTGCGCCGTCGGTGAGCATCGCATCGAGCTGATCGTCATTCAGGTGCAGTCGGCCACGCTGGCCCATGCCGGCAGGCACACGCCGAAACAGTTCCTCCGCGAGCTGCGGCTTGACGGGCTCGATCGTCTCTTCACGAAGACCTGTCACCAGCGTGCGCACGCCGCACGAAATGTCGAAGCCCACACCTCCTGCCGAGACCACACCGTCCACATCCGGATCGAAAGCCGCAACGCCGCCGATCGGGAAGCCGTAGCCCCAGTGCGCGTCGGGCATCGCATACGAAGCGCCGACGATGCCAGCCAGGGATGCGACGTTGCGCACCTGTTCGGCGACTTTGTCATCCATCTCGCGAATGAGCGGCTCGCTCGCATACAGCACGCCTGGTACGCGCATCGAGCCACTCGGCTCGATCCACCATTCGGTGTCGCTCTTCCGCACGAGTTCGTTGAGATTCATGTCACACATCCACGACGCATTGCGCTTCCCACGCGCCATCCTCACGGTGAACGACGCGGAGCATCGTGTAGGTCGCGCCCTTTGGTTCAACGCCGGCGTCGTGACGATCCGGATCGAGGCGTTCACCGCGGGCGGATGCCGTCAGCCGGTGCTCGTCGATCCGGACCAGGAACGAGCCGAACACCATCTGGCGAGTCGCCATCTCGAAGATGATGGCGTTGAGCCACTCGACGAGCAGGTCTTCGAGCGATTCCGCCTCACACGAGATATCAACTGACGTCTCGAGCCGGATCAGCGACGGGTCAACAACGATCGCCGTCGTTGCCAGTGCGGCCTGCTCGAACGCCGCGACGACATCGTGGCCCCACCCGCGCACTCCGATATCGGCTCCGTGGGGTACGTGCTCCCATCCCGTGCGTTGCTCGCTCAGGGTGGGCACTCCGGGCATTGAATCTCGACGAAGTGCACCCATGACAACAACTCGTCGACATCCGGCCAGTGGAACGTCTGGCCGCCTGACGCGGTCTCGAGAAAGACAATCTCGCCCCACCGATCCGCCACCAGCGCCGTAGGCGCGGCCAGCTCGGGCGCAGCCTCGGTCGTGATCACGACTGTGCTCTCTTCCCGTTCGAACTCCGCTTGACGGGCATCCAGCTGGGACGCGTACCGCGCGCCCGCCTACGCGACGCCATCGGTCGGTCCTCCGTCCGCCGAGTTCTATGATGTAAGTAGTGCTCTCACGTGGGAGCCCATCCCATTGAGTCACGCCGCTGCGCTGGCTCCGGTCGCGGTGTTTGCATCAGGTACGCAACATGTCCGATCCACGACAGGTGTTCCGCCCCGGTGACGCGCTAATCGTCGTGGACGTTCAGATCGACTTCTGTCCTGGTGGCGCATTGCCAATCGAACGCGGTGATGAGGTGGTTCCTGTGCTGAACCGATGGATCACTGCGGCAGCTGAGGCTGATATACCCGTCTGTGTGTCGCGCGACTGGCATCGACACGCTCGTGGTCACCAAGGGCGTCCGATTCGATCGTGATCAGTATTCAGCCTTCGACGAGACCGGGCTCGCGACCGAACTTCGGAAGCGAGGCGTCCGACGCGTGTGGGTCGGCGGTCTGGCACAAGACGTTTGCGTTCGCGCCACGGTGCTCGATGCGCGTCGCGAAGGGTTCGATGCGATCGTCATTGCGGACGCCACGCGTCCGGTGACGCGCAGCGGCGGCGAGCATGCCATCGAGGAGATGCGCCAGGCGGGTGCCTGTTTCGAAACAACAAGCGGAATATCGCAATGACAGATTCCGGTCTCGGTGAGCTTGGGCTCTTCACCGACCTGTACGAGCTCACGATGCTGCAGGCCTACTTGGCCGAGGGCATGACCGACACCGCCGTGTTCACGCTGTTCGTCAGGAGGCTTCCTGAGCATCGAAACTTCCTGCTGGCGTGCGGATTGGAGTCCGTGCTCGCGTCGCTCGAGCACTTGCGGTTCACTGATGACGACGTCGCGTACCTGCGATCGCTGAAGACGTTTTCCGAGGCGTTCCTGACCTCGCTGCGCGGATTCGCCTTCACCGGGGACGTGATGGCTGTTCCGGAGGGAACGCCAGTCTTTGCGAACGAGCCGATTCTGGAAATCGTCGCTCCTATCAGGGAGGCGCAGCTCGTCGAAACGCTGGTGATGAACCAGATTCACGTGCAGACGGTCCTCGCCTCGAAGGGTGCCCGTGTCGCCGCTGCCGCGAGGGGTAAGAAGGTCGTCGACTTCGGAGCCCGACGGACCCACGGGATCGATGCCGCCTTGAAGGCGGCACGCGCGTTCTATATCGCGGGCATCGACGCGACCTCGAATGTACTGGCCGGCAAGTTGTTCGGGATTCCGGTCGCAGGAACGATGGCGCACAGTTACGTCCAGGCGCACGCTGACGAGTGCGAAGCGTTCCGCGCCTTTGCCAGGACGTTTCCAGGCACCACGCTGCTCGTGGACACCTACGACACGCTCGAGGGCGTTCGGCGCGTCATCGAGACGGTCAAGCTGGCACCTGACGAAATCAGGATCGGCGCGGTCCGGCTGGACTCAGGAGATCTCGGCGCGTTGGCACGTGAGACCCGGACCATGCTCGATGCCGCCGGTCTCCAACACGTTGGCATCTTCGCCAGCAGTGGCCTCGACGAATGGGAGATCGCGAAGCTCCTCGATGCAGGCGCGCCTATCGACGGCTTCGGTGTGGGCACGGGCATAAGTGTCTCGGACGATGCGCCGGCGCTGGACATTGCGTACAAACTGTCTGAATACGCTGGCGAGGGGCGCACGAAGCTGTCGCGTCACAAACCGATTCTGCCCGGACGCAAGCAGGTCTTCAGACAGGAGAAAGACGGCAAAGCCGTTGGCGATGTCATCGCGCGGGCCGGAGAGCAGCTTCCGGGCCGTGCGTTGCTGCGACCGGTGATGCGTGGTGGACGCCGGACCTCGGACGGCCGGGACGATCTCCAACCGATTCGGCGGCGCGCCGCAGAGGAACTCGCAAAGCTGCCGGCGCACGTCACTTGGCTGGAAGCGGCCGACCCTCCATACCAGGTCCGCACGAGCACGGCTCTCGAACGCTACCATCAAGAGGTACGACACACAGTCGGTGCGCAACGAGTGTGACGCATCTCGAACTACCCGTCTGGGACTTCGCGTTCGAGTTCCAGAAGCCATGCGTCCGCGTGGCCGTCGCTCGGCGCACGCCAATCACTGCGCGGCGACAACGACCCGCCAGAACCCACCTTGGGCGCGTTCGGCAGCGCCGATCGTTTGAACTGACTCGTTTCGAAAAAGCGCTGCAGAAAGACAGTCAGCCAGCGCTTGATGGCGCCGCGGTCATATTGCATGCGTTTCTCGGGCGGCACGTCCTCCGGCCAAGCATCCGACGCGCGATCGCTCCATGCGTGCTCCGCCAGAAACACCACGCGGCTGGGCCGGTGACCGAAGCGGCTGATGTAATACAGAAAGAAGTCCTGCAGCTCGAAGGGGCCGATCACCGCTTCACTGCCTTGCGTCGGCTGTGCGGCGGGCTCCTGTCCAGGAACGAGCTCCGGCGAAATCTCGGTCTCCAGAATCGACTGCAAGGCGTGAGTGGTCGGCTGATCGAACTGCCTGCTGGCGACGACCCAGCTCACGAGGTACTTGATCAGCGTCTTGGGCACGGAGGCATTGACGCTGTAGTGCGACATCTGATCGCCAACACCGTATGTGCACCATCCCAGCGCCAGCTCGCTGAGATCGCTCGTGCCCACGACGAGTGCCTGATGTTGGTTTGCCAGGCGGAACAGGTGGGAAGTGCGCTCGCCGGCCTGCACGTTCTCGAACGTGATGTCGTAGACGGGTTGCCCTTCGGCATACGGATGCCGAAGGTCCTTCAGCATCTGGAGACACGAGGGACGAATGTCGATTTCAGCACTCGTGATCCCGAGCGACTCCATAAGAGCCCACGCGTTCTTCCGCGTTCGCTCCGTCGTCGCAAAGCCTGGCAGCGAGTAGCCGAGCACGTGGCTCCGAGGAAGGCCGAGACGGTCCATCGCGCGGACAGCCACAATCAAGGCCTGAGCGGAATCGAGTCCGCCTGAGATGCCAATGACGGCCCGCGAGATGCCAGTACTGGCGAGCCGTGAGGCCAGTCCCTGCACCTGAATGTTGTAGGCCTCTCGGCATCGTTCGTCGCG
>WNGA01017551.1_pt1 | contig 16643 bp, 9 predicted proteins | sample 5400061 | NCBI WGS metagenome assembly WNGA01 (sample SAMN13153366, study PRJNA577476) | soil metagenome | isolation source: 100 cm soil or saprolite under grassland replicate 2 | place: USA:California | collected 2016-06-15 | reverse complement strand
TGTATCGCCTCGATCGCCTTTTCTGCTTTATGTTTCGCCGCCCGTTTGCCGTAGAGTCTGGCGCCGCAAGGAAGTCGATACTTCCGTCATATCCCGAATCAGAGTTGTCTCGCCCATTCGCTCAATTTCATGTTCACGCGTCGGATTTGAGCGCAAATAGACGTATTTGTCCATAGAATCTTTAGCTGCTTTCAACCCCGCCGCCGGCTCAAAGGCTTTGCCCGGATCTTCTGTCTCGCTGGTGATCGCCGTCCCGCGTGATCGAGCTCAACGATCTCAAAAATCGACGAAAGAGAAACGCTGAAAAATGCCGGCGCCTGCGATTTCAGCTCTCCATCACGGGTTTCGAACAGGCCGCGCGGGCGTGACCGCGTCCCAGCGAGCGTCACCGGTTTGTTTATAATCCCGCGGGAGTTTGTCCCAGTCCGGCCGTGTAATTCCATTCAGATCGTAGACCACTTTTCCTTCTCTAAGCGTCAGCTCGCAAGTGAGCTTCTGCGTTCCTCGCAACCGAGCTCCATGCATGTCTACGAAGCCGAAAGCTCCTTTCTCGAGCCTCAATACGGCGACGTCGGCCACGGCGCCTGGCGCCAGATGCCCCAATTCCTCGCGCTTGATCTCTCGGGCAGGATTCCACGTGGAACGAAGAATCACCTCGTCGACAGACATTCCCATCGCTAGAAACTTGTCCATCACATTGAGCATGTCTTTCATCCCGGCGTTCATGCTCCCGATGTGGAGATCGGTGGAAATGGAATCGGGAACGAAGCCCTCTTTCATCGCCGGCACGGCGATCCGCCATAAAAAGCTGCCGCCTCCATGTCCCACGTCAAAGATTACCCCGCGCTTTCTGCCTTCCCAAAGCGCGGGATTCACTTTGCCCGACTCGACCTGCTCGTTGCGAAGCCCGGAGTAAAGGTGGGTGTAGATGTCGCCCGGCCGGAGCTTACGCGTCACGAGTTCACTCAGTGGGCGCTCGGCGTGATTGATTCCAAAGTCGACCATGACGGGGATATTCGCCAACGTACCTGCTTCGACGGCGCGTTCAACCGGCGTCCATTCCGGGCCGGCGTAGTGGGCCGTCTTGACGCCTATGATCAAATTCTTGTGGCGGAGCGCCATTTCCGCCGTAGGCCTGGCTTCCATGTCCGCAAGGTCCTGCTCAAACTTTCCGCCCCGCATGCCATTGCCGACGATATTGATGAACGCCAGCACACGGGTCTTAGAACGATCGATGACCCGCTGCTTGAAGTCTTCGAAATTTCTCCAGCCCGCGCATCCGGCGTCGGCGACCGTGGTGACTCCCGCCCGGAAAGTGAAGCCGTCGGGATAAACGCTATTATCGCCGGCATAAGAGCCTTGTTCGCCAGTCCCCGCATAGACGTGAACATGAATGTCAACGAGCCCGGGCGTTACGTAATATCCCGAAACGTCCACCACCTTGAAGGCCTCGGCGGGATCGATTTTGGCCGCAACGGCGGCAACCTTTCCGTTCGCAATGGCGACATCACGAACGGCGCTTATCTTGTTTTTGGGATCGATGACATGGCCGCCCTGTAAGAGGAGATCATACTTTTGCTGGGCCGCAGACTGGCTCACCCAGGAAAGAACAATAAACATCACGACTATTGCGCGTTGCATTATGGAAGTCATCATGGCTCCAGATCATATATCTGATCGCGGCCTAGGGCGAGCGGAATGATCAGACTTTCAGCGTCTTCAGAAAAGCGACGCCCTCTTTCGTCAATTCCATGTTCTGTTCGACGAAGTAGTTCTTAACGCCGCCGGTCTTGGCCGCGGTAAAGACGCGCTTCCAGTCGATGCTGCCCTTTCCTACCGCCACAAGGGTCTTGGTCTCCGGGTTCCAATCCTGGAGGTGCATCGAGAAGAAACGCCCGGGGTACTTCATGAAGTACTCGGCGGCGTCGAAGCCGTTTCTGATCGTGGACATCTGGAACTGGAACTTGACCAGCTTCGGATCGAGCAACTCCATCAGTATGTCGTAGGTCCGCTTGCCGTCGACCGACGAGACCTCAAAGCCTTCGTTGTGCAGGCCCTGCTGGATGCCGGCCTTGGCCGCCACTGCGGCGATCTTGTTATATTCGTCGGCGGCCCTCTTCACATCATCCATGGTCGGGTTGTTCCCCGCGCCCAGGGTCGCTGTAATCATCTGTTTGACGCCGACCTCTTTGGCCCAGGCAATGCTCGCTTCTTGAGTTTGCCTGAGCTCCTTCATGCTGAAGTGCGCGCTCTCACATTTGAGACCGTGATCGGCCAGGATTTTCTTGACCTCGGCCCCTTTGGACAGTCCGGCGAAGTCGGCGTAACCGAGCGGTGAGCACAGCTCGATCCGCTGAACTCCCAGGTCAGCCAGTTGCTTCATCAAGCCGGGAAAATCCTGTTTGAGCATCGCACGGTGGGGATATGTCTGACTGCCGATCGGCAGTCCGAGCGGATTGGCATGGAGTTCTACTACGCCCGTGACCATGAACCCGGCCACCGCAGTATCCGTCGCCACTTTCTTGAGGAACTCTCGTCTCGAAATCGCAGCCATAATCATCTCCTGTTTCATGTGAAGTCTGTGCAAATTAAAGTTGAATACGGTCAAACACATAAAATTAAGCGCGTTCATAAATCAGATCGGCGGAGCCTTTGGAGTGCGGGCGCTCGGGACCGCTTTGGTAGTCCACTTCGATATTGTGGCAATGGTGGAAAGGAAACCCACTCGGGTCTCTTGTCCCGAAAGTCTATAGAACCGGAGATGACTACCAAAGCGGTCCCGAGCGCCCGCACTCCAAAGGCTGCCGCCATTTTATGTGTTGTACCCGTTGCGGTAGGGCGGGTCTACAAAGCCATTCGCCTTCTCGTTGTTGGTCACTTTCGCCTGGGCCGTATCCCACAGCAGCTTCTCACCTGGTAAGCGCTGGGCCATACAGCCGAGTAGAAAGGCTTCGGTAACTGGGGACTGGATCTCGAAGTTGGTGAGCGCCGCCGGGCCTCCCTTGCAGGCGGCGATCCATGCATCGATTGAGGGATTACGAGGCGGGGCGGGTTGCGCGGGTTGTCGGCGACGGCGGGTAAACGCGCGGATTTTGTCCATTAAAGCCGGCCAGCAGGATTCCTTTATCGCCCACATACATCACGCCTTCCTGGCGATGCCTAAACTGACGTCCGTCCTCTTCCGTGATACCCGCCGGGCGGGGTGGGTGCAATCCGCCGTCGTACCACGACATGCGGATCTCCGGACGGCCTTCGCGGGCAGGGAAGTCCAGATGAACGATTGAAGCCTGCGGAAAAGTCTCCTCGTAAGATTCGCCCGAACAGGCCTCGACCGCGGTGGGCGGAGTCAGACCGAGAATTTTGAACACGCCGGCGAAACTGTAGCAGCCCATGTCGCCAAATGAACCGCAGCCGAAGTCGTACCAGCCGCGCCAGACAAACGGAAGGTAGGCTTTATTGTAGGGGCGCATCGGCGCCGGGCCTACCCACAGATCCCAGTTGAGATTTTGCGGAGCCGGCTGCGCCTCTTTCGGGCGATCAATCCCCTGGGGCCAATACGGGCGGCTGGACCAATTGTGAACTTCGCGTACGCGGCCTATGGCGCCGTCGGCGATCCACTCCGAAATGGTCTGGGTGACCGGGGTGTAGGGATTATTCACTGGGAGCGCGGTCGCGACCTTCGTCTCGCGCGCCACCGCGGCCATGCGGCGCGCCTCGCCAATCGAGTGCGCCATCGGCTTTTGACATAACACATGCTTGCCTTTGCGCATGGCCGCGATCGAAATCGGCGCATGCCAATGATCAGGAGTGGCCACGTAAACGGCGTCCAGGTCCGACTGTTTCTCCAACAGCTCGCGGAAATCCATGTAAGCGGCGCAGCCCTTGTAAGACTCCGACCCGTTGCGAGAACTGTAGTACGCTTCGACGAGTCTCTTAGCGGGCTCGCGCCCGCCGATGCCCAGGCTGGTCGAAAAGCTCTTCGTAAGTTGAACCGTCCCGGGGGAAGCCCAATCTTCTCCCCAATTCTCGAACCCGGCGCCCAGCAACCGCCTCGCGGCGGTGAGCATAGCGTTGGAGTCATATTCGGCGTACTCCTTACTGCCCTGATTCACGTCGCAGACGGAGACCACCTGAATCTCGGGAAGCTGCAACAGATTCATCATCACGGCCATTCCCTGGCGTCCCAGGCCGATCACGGCCAGGTTGATCTTGTCGCTAGGCGGCGTGAATCCTGGCCCGCCCAGCACGTGTCGCGGGACGATAGTAAAAGCCGCGGCAGAGACGGCAGCCGCTGTAAACTCCCTTCGTGAACAGTGACCCTTGTTATTTTTGTCCATGAGTCTCCTCCTAATCGATTCCAGACTTGAGTTCTTCGACGTGGATATTCCTAAAAATGATGACCTCTTGTCAGCGTCATACGGCGCCGGTTGAAGAGGCGTTACAAATGATTGTGTAAAACCCTACATCGGATTAGTTTAACTGGAATTGCGCATCGCGCGGCTCGGCAATCGTAGGTTGATGATGCGTTTACGACCGGCGTGAAAGAAAATCGTCGGATCTAAACGCCCTACAAGATAATTAAGCGAACGCGCGCGGAGAATCCTTCTGTATGCAAGCGCACATTTCTAGTATACACTGCCCCCGTTACCACTCTGATGGCTGATTTCTAGCGCATCGGCCTCGCGACGCCGGGATCGAACTGCTGATCCCCTCGTTATCGCGCTCGTACTGTCGAATCTCTTCGTGAACCAGGCAGTGCGATGCATCGTCTTTTCGCTTGTACAACTTGACCAACAAAGGATGTCCCTGATGCACCGCTGCGAAGTGATCCCAACCCTGAGCGAAACCCGACTTCTCACTACATTACCCAAGAAGGAATGCGAGCGTCTTCGTCCCTCCTTGGAGTTCATCTCTCGATGAGTAAATCATCCTGCCCCACAGGAAAATAACCCTCTATCAAGTCAACCGGCGATTGCTGATTGGAGAAATGAGCGATGAAAATTTTACTTTACAACCCAGACAACGGTATAACGCGCAATCACATGCCGCATCTTTGGATGTTCGTGCTTCAAGCGCTCACTCCTCCCGGCCACGAGGTGCTGCTGATTGACGGTAACACCCGAGCCATGGACGAGGTTGACATTGCGCAATTCGTGCGCGAGCAACAGATCGGCCTCGTCGGTATCGGGGCCATGACCCGCATGATCGCCAAGGCTTATCGGATGGCTGACGCGATTCGCGCCGCCGGGACGCCCGTCGTCATGGGTGGGCCTCACGTGACCGAAGAGCCGGACGAGGCGCTCGGTCGCAATGGCGGTCCGCGCCATGCCGACGCGGTAGCGCTCGGGGAAGCTGATGAGACCTGGCCCAGGATCGTGGAGGATGCTGCGCGCGGAGAACTCAAAGAAGTCTATGAGCCAGTGGATTCGACGGGCAAGGAGCGCAAGCCGAGTCTTCAGCCCTATCCGGCGATCCCTTGGGAGACGCTCGACCTCGATCAGTTCAATCTCGTCCCCAGGTTCCTGCGTCCCATCCTTAATCGCATGGGGGCAAACTTGAATTCGTTTCGCGTAATCCCGATCGAGTCGGGACGCGGCTGTCCTTACGGGTGTGAATTTTGCACCGTCACCGGCTTTTTTGGTGACTCGATCCGTTTTCGCTCAAACGAAAGCGTCGTGGACGAAATGCTGCGGCTAAAAGCGCGCGCCCGGAGTGAGGGGGGCAAGATTGCGGTCTCTTTCGTCGATGATAACTTCGCCATCAACATCAAGCGAACGAAATCGTTGCTGCGGGCGATCATCGCCGCCGACGCGCAGTTACCCTGGATTGGGCAGATCAGCGCCAACCTGCTGCGCGACGGTGAACTCGTGGACCTGATTGCGGCTTCAGGCGGCAGGTGGATATTCATCGGCATGGAATCTATCGACCCGGTCAACCTTGCCGACGTGAATAAGGGCTTTAATAAACCGGAAGAGTATGCGGCCGTGCTTGAGCGGCTCGCCCAGCGCAACCTCTATGCGATTACATCCTTCATCTTCGGCATGGACAACGACACGCCCGGGGTGGCCGGGCGGACGCTCGAGCAGATCCGGAGTTGGCCGCCAGGGCTGCCTGTCTTCGGCCTGCTGACCCCCTTCCCCGCGACCCCACTTTACAAGCGGCTCGAGGTCGCCGGGCGGCTGACACGTCCCAAACACTGGCTGGAGTTTGCGCCCTTTCAGATGGCGCACACGCCGTTGAAAATGACTATCCCCGAGGTGCATCGCGAGGTCGCTCAGGCATGGTCAGCTTCTTATAGCCCGGCGCGGATTACCGAGGCGCTAGACTCGATTAGTCACAAATCAGTGGAAGTTCGGATCATGCATCTGATCGCGCGCTTCTTCTTTCGAGGGATTTACTTTCCGCAGATGGGTTGGTGGGCGTGGACAAAAGTGATCGCTCAGAATCGACAGACAATCTTCAAGCTGGTTGGAGAAGCCTTGGGCGCATGGCGCCGAGCGCGTAGGAAAAAGTCAAGCGATCTAGTTCAAGCCGATGAAATTTCATTGTCAGATTGAACCATGGTGGGAGGTTCTGAAATTTTATCGCGTGGCCCGATTGAAATCTCTCGGAGAAGAATATTATGAAGAATAAGCGGATATTGGCCGTAACGCTCGTCTTGTCTTCCATATTAGGGATCGGCAAAGTCTTCTCTCAAACTCAGATCTCCGATCAAAAGAAGGGAGGCGCATCCCAGGCCCAAACGGAAGACCAGAAGAAAAAGCCCGCCGTCTTGCCGAGCGAAACGCCGGAAAAGTTCGAACCGACCAACTACGGTTTCGATTACAGCAAGCGCGACGTGATGATCCCCATGCGTGACGGCGTGAAACTGCATACGGTCATTATTACGCCGAAGGGCGCCAGGCGCGCGCCGATACTGCTGACGCGCACCCCATATAACGCCACTGAACTCACGAGCCACGCGCAAAGCTCTCACCTCGGCCCGATCCTGACCGGCTATGACAACGCCACCGACGTAATCGTTGGAGGCGGCTACATCCGCGCGGTGCAGGACGTGCGCGGCAAGTACGGCTCCGAGGGAGATTATGTGATGAACCGCCCGCTGCGGGGGCCGCTGAATCCGACGCCGGTCGACCATGCGACCGACACTTACGACACCATCGAGTGGCTGGTGAAGAACGTCCCGGAGAGCAACGGCAAGGTCGGCATCCTCGGAATTTCGTACGACGGCTTCTTACCGTTGATGGCGCTCGTCAACCCGCACCCGGCGCTCAAGGTGTCCGTGCCGATGAATCCGATGGTCGACGGTTGGATGGGCGACGACTGGTTTCACAACGGCGCGTTTCGACAACAGAATATGCCATACATCTACGAACAGGTGGCGACGCGCGCGAACGAAGTCAAATGGTGGACGAGTCATTTCGACGATTACGACATGTACATGCAGGCGGGATCGGCTGGCGAACTGGGACGGCGGCGTGGCCTGGAACAGGTAGGCTTCTGGCGGAAGTTGCTCGAACATCCGAGCTACGACGCCTTCTGGCGCGATCAGGCGGTGGACAGGATTTTGGCGGCGCAACCGCTGCAAGTCCCGCTGATGCTCGTGCACAGCCTCTGGGATCAGGAGGACATCTACGGCGACATCGCCGTTTACAAGGCGATCAAGCCTAAGGACGCCAACAACGACAAGGTCTTCCTAGTGCTGGGGCCGTGGCATCACGGCCAGGAGATTCAGGACGGCAGCACGCTCGGCGCGTTGAAATTCGGCAGCGACACCGCGCTCTATTTTCGCCAGGAGATCCTGCGCCCCTTCCTCGACCACTTTTTGAAAGACGACGCGCCGAAGATGGACGTCGCGCCGGTGACGGCGTTCGAGACCGGAACGAACAAGTGGCGGCGATTGCCCGCATGGCCCGCCGGCTGCGCGAGCGGCTGTCAGCTCCAACCGACGCCGCTCTATTTCAGCGCGGGTCTGAAACTGAGCCTGGCGGCGCCGAAATCCGGCGACGCGGCTTTTGAGGAGTACGTCTCCGATCCCGCCAAGCCCGTGCCGTTCCGCGCGCGCCCGATTCGGCCCACCGGTTACACCAACGAGCTGACGTGGTGGCGGTGGTTGGTGGACGATCAGCGCGAGGGCTCGGGCCGGCCCGACGTAGTGTCTTTTGTCTCCGACGTTTTGACCGCGCCGGTAAAGCTCAGCGGCCAGCCGATCGCCAACCTGATCGCTTCCACCAGCGGCACGGATTCCGACTGGGTGGTGAAAGTGATCGACGTTTACCCCGACGAAGTCGCCGGCCAGCCGGAGATGGGCGGCTATCAACTGATGGTCTCCGCCGACATCTTTCGCGGGCGATACCGCGAGAGCCTGGAGACGGCCAAGCCCATTGAAGCCGATAAGCCGCTGCTCTATCGCATCGCGCTGCCCACGGCGAACCACGTCTTCCTGCCGGGACACCGCATAATGGCGCAGATCCAATCGAGCTGGTTCCCGCTTTACGACCGCAATCCGCAGACCTTCACACCCAACATCTTTTGGGCCAAGCCGGAAGAATACCGCAAGGCCACACAGCGGATTTATCACGCGCCCGGCCAGGCGAGCTTTATTGAGCTACCCCTGGTCACGACGCCTTGATTACATATAGCAGTTTTCAGTTGGGCGAATAGAATTCGACCGCGGAGGGCGCAAAGGGGCGCGGAGGTTGGCTGATAGCTCTTAAGCTCTGCGTTCCTGCGGCGACCTCTGCGGTTAGTCATCCTCTTCATTCAAGCGAAGTACGCTGTAAGGCGTTACTTGTTCGCAACTTTCTTCTTGCCCTGCTTCGTCATGGCGTGCTTCTTGTCTCTAGTCATGGTCTGGATGAATTCCACACGCCGAAAGCGCAAGGCCGACCAGTCTTCGTCAATCGCCACCATCCGGACGCCTTCGAAGCCCGCGGCGCCAAGAGCCGCCCAACCGGTAATGCGTCGTTGTGAATGGGCCAAGAACGAACTCTATATTGCTTATCACGATCGTGAATGGGGCGTGCCCGTTCATGACGATCGTGACCTCTTCGAATTTCTTATCCTGGAGGGCATGCAAGCTGGGTTGAGCTGGGAAACCATTCTCAGGAAGCGGGACAACTACCGCGCCGCCCTGGATAATTTCGAAGTCTCCGCCGTCGCTTCATACAAACAGGCGAAAGTCCGTCAACTCCTTGCAAATCCGGGCATCATTCGCAATCGGCTGAAGATCGAAGCCGCCGTTCAGAACGCCCGGTTGTTCCTCGACATACAGAAGGAGTTCGGCAGCTTCGACGCCTATGTTTGGGAGTTCGTCGGCGGCAGGCAGATACAGAACAAATGGAGGTCTTCGAAGGAAGTTCCTACTTCGACGGCGGAAGCGGACGCGTTGAGCAAGGACTTGCGGCGACGCGGCTTCAAGTTCGTCGGCCCCACCATCTGCTATGCGTTCATGCAAGCCGTCGGTATGGTCAATGACCACCTCGTAGATTGCTTCCGGCACAAAGAGTTGCGCAAGAAAGCGTGACGCGGGCGGCAGCGCCCCCACTCGTGATTTCGCTAATAGGCTTCAAGTTTTGTGACTGCCGCGGCCCTCTTCGTCGCTGAGTTCGTAGTCCCGCCTAAAGGCCAATGAGGTTAAGTTAGGTATCTGGCGCGATTAGTGGCGCGGACTTTAGTCCGCGCGCCAGCCATCAGCGCGGACTAAAGTCCGCGCCACTAATCGCTAACTTAACCTCATTGGCCTTTAGGCGGAGGCGTTCGGCGTCGCGGAACGGATCCGCGTCTGACGATTCCGCCTAAAGGCGGGACTACGAACTGCATGCTAAATTCAAATGCCGCTAAGCGGCCGCAGCAGTCGCCAAGTTCTTACGTCAATAGATGAAACCGCATAAACGCCAATATTTGCCTGATAATCTCACGAGAGGTCTCACTGTCATGATGGATGTCAAAGGCGTGCGGCCCCTCGGAGTGATTCACGAACGTAACAGGCAGATTGCGCGTCAACGCCTTGCCCAGGAAACGGTCGAGCGTTTCGTTCAGATGCGGCATTTCGTCCCGACCTGCTCTCGCGATGAACAAAGGGACGTCGTGCGGAAGATCTTCGACTGACTTCCCGGCGCACGGGTTGACGAACCCCCATATCCTGGCTGCCTCAGCGATGTGGTTGAACCCATCGAGGTCCAGCATGCATCCGTAGCACAGGACCGCGCACTTCAGATACTCCCGAGATTCTTGCATCAGAACCGATAACGCATTCGGAACATTCCCGGAGCAAGCCCACAGGCCGATCCTGTTCTCGTCAATTCCCAGGACGGCGGGGTTCTGTCGAATATATTGAAGCAGCGCGTGAATATCTGACGCCGGTTCTTTGCCGGTCGTGTAGGTAATCGCCACCAACCCTGAGGCGGCCGTTAATTGTCCCCACGAGATATAGGATTCCATCTCCTTAAACTTGCATCCGATCATCTTCTGTGCTCCCGGATCAGGATATCCGTTCACAAAGACGACGGCGGGTATCTTAGCTTCACCTTTTGAATCAGGGGGGTGGTAGATATCCATTGTGAGGGCGCCGGCGTCAGTGACTCGGTATTCTACGTCCCGTCGAATTGTCACTGCATGCTCGGCAGGCATCTGGTAGACCACCCTTTTCTTTGTAATCTCATGTCGCTGTGTTTCTTGACTCATATATGATTCTCCTTTATGGCCCTAGACAGGGCTCAATCTGGGCTTGGCTCGCGAGCTAAACCCGTTCTTCGTCCCTGGCGCTTCGATTGACACGACGCGCGCGTGCGGACAGCGTTTCTTCGAGAATGTCCCTGGAAATGCAAAAGCCGACGGGCAGTTCCTGCCGCGACGGCTTGTTGTTGGTCTTCTAATTTTGAAGCGACCCGACCATAGCAGTCTGCCGAGTCCATTGCAACTAATAAATGCTGGCTTCTGTCATTTGATTAGACCTCTTGCAAAAGTAACTCTGGCTTCGGATCCGCGACGCTAAAAGAAATCGGGATCGCATAAGGCGTAGCGCAAACTGTCCAGCTCCGGTCGGCCGCTTGCTTACGCGCGCGGTACTGTACCAGCGTCCCAATGTTGCATGTTTTGATTTAGCCCGCTATAGAACTAAACAGACCTGAGCCTAATGACCTGATCAGGGTCGTGCCAGTCCATCCCACAAAAGCGGCGCTGTTTTGCTCGCTGAGTTCTCATTTTCGCGCCGCAATATGGACAAGGCGTCCCTTCATACAGGGGCCCGCTAATCCTGCGCTTCAATTCTTGCTCCAACGCCTGTTCGCACTCAATCACTTGCCGCCAGAGTCTCCGGATCTCCTCAACCGTAGCCCCCTCCATAATCCTCTCGTAATCCTCAATGATGATCCGCTTAACCTCTTTCTCTCGGCGTGAATCGGGGCCTCCAATCCGGGTGTCAAGCTCCGGCGGGTACTTCACCAGATAACGTTCAAAGTTCTCCCGGGCCTCGACCAGGGAAAAGGAATGGTTCGGACCATTTCTCACGAGATCGGCGTCTACATCATCTTGCCCATCATCCTCCCATCTGCAGAGTGAGCAGATTTCATACGGATTTACTTTTCGCCAACGGGCGGCCTGCCGCAGGTCGGCGTCGCGCACGCGTTCGTAGGTGTCCATATTGGTGTGATGCGTGCGGACGTCGTAGTTCGCGTATTCCTGAACAGGGTTGAAGCCGGGCATGCCGGCGCGGGTGAAACTCAAGTGATCGGTATTGCCGATGCCCTGGATGATGTTGCGCCGCGCGCCCAAATCGCGGAACGGTTCCATCCAGGCGTCGAAGATCGGCTTCACCGCCTCGTTGTTTTCCAGATAGAAGCCATAGATCGGCCCTGCGCCAGGGTCAATGTTGAAATAGACGGAAAACTTTTCGCGCGCGGCGCTGTTGGCGTCGCCCTTCAAATAGCGCTCGACGTACATTTGCGAGCCGAGCAATCCTTCCTCTTCGCCGCCCCAGAGCGCCATGCGGATTGTGCGCTTCGGACGCGCGCCGATGGCTTTCAAAATGCGCATCGCCTCCATCACGACCGCCGCGCCGTCGGCGTTGTCGGTCGCGCCGGTCGCGGAATGCCAGGAATCCAGATGCCCGCCGATCATCACGACTTCATCGCGCAGCGCGGGGTCAACGCCGGGCAATTCGGCGATCACGTTGTAGCCGTTCTTGTCGTCCGTCAGGAAGCGGGTTTGAACATTCACGCGCAGCTTGACCGGCAGCCCGCGCTGAATCTTGCGCGCGATCATGTTGTAGTGTTCCGCGCTCAGCACGACGCTCGGCGCGGCGCCCTCGCCGCCGTCTCGACCGAGCACGAATAGCGTTCCGTGCTCGCCGCGATTCGGCCTAAGCGCCACGCCCGCGCCAGCTTCGCGTATGATCCGCGCCACGTCTCGCGCATTGGCAGGCGGAGGAGTTCCGCCCGCAGGACGCGGTTGCCCGATGGCGACCGGCTTGTCGGAGAGTGTCGGCTGCGGGCGATCTTCGCGTTCGAAGACGGTTTGAATCGGCTGGCTCAACACAATCGCGCCTTTGATCTTGCCGCGCAGTTGTTCGATCGCGTCCAACGTCTTGTCTCCTAAAAAGACGGGCGCGGCGACCAGTTCTCCCGCCGTCGACGGCGACCAGGCTTCGGGGTACCCGATCAAAGGCATGTAGCGCGGCTCGACCATCTCGACTGTGAATTTCTCCAGCGTCCAGCCGCGTCCAAATTCCCAGGCTTCCAGACGCGGGTTCTCGATCCCCCACTCCTTCAGCTTATCCCGCGCCCACTCGGCGGCGTTTTTGTAAGCAGGTGTGGCCGTCAAGCGGGGGCCGATCACTTCGGTGAAGTGGGTGAAGGTCTCCAGCGCCTGCGATCGCTTCAGCCCCTCGTCCCGAATCTTGGCGATCACCCCGAGATCAACCGGTTCCTGAACGGGCGCGGGTCCGGCGTTGATGTATGAACTGGTCCATAAGACAATGACAGCCATGAGGTAGCGTTTCATAATCATGATCCTCTTTAAAGGTTTTGCGACTGCTGCGGCCCTCTTAGTTCCGTAGGGACGGTCTCGGATATAGGCAGGTCATTTATGGCCTGCCTATATTCAAACGTCGCTACACGGCTGAGCAGTTACAAAGTTTTCCGCATTAGCCTTCCACTGGGCTTTTGGTCGTAGACTTGGACGGCATGCGGTACGGTACCGGGAGCGGTAGCGACCGGGCGCCGTCGAACCGGTCGCTACCGCTCCCGGTACCGTACCGGAGGCAAAGAATATGGTAAATTGAGTCAGGATTCGTTATGGTTTTAGATCGCTTTCATCCGGCCGTTGAGAGTTGGTTTATCAAGCAATTTGCACAGCCTACCGAGCCGCAGGCAAAGGCCTGGCCCGCCATTAAGGATCGCAGGCACACGTTGATCGCCGCGCCCACCGGGTCTGGCAAGACGCTGTCGGCTTTTCTGGCGGCTATTGATGATCTTGTGCGTCAGGGGATCGATGGGAAACTTGAAGACGCCACACAAGTGGTCTACGTATCGCCCCTGAAAGCGCTAAGCAATGACATCCAGCGCAACCTGCAACAGCCATTGGCGGGGATACAGGCGGAGCTTCGGGCGATGGGCTTCCCGGAATTTGAAATTCGAACCCTGGTGCGGACCGGCGACACGTCCTCAACCGAACGCGCAAAGATGACGCGCCGCCCGCCTCACATAATTGTCACTACTCCTGAATCGCTCTATTTGCTGCTCACCAGTGACGGCGGGCGCGCGATGCTCCGCACAACCAGAACTCTGATCGTAGATGAAATCCATGCGCTCGTCCGAGATAAGCGAGGCTCGCATCTCTCTCTCTCCGTTGAAAGGCTGGAGCAGCTTGTCGAGGGGCCGCTGGTGCGCATAGGGCTTTCGGCGACCCAACGGCCGATAGAACAGGTCGCCGCCTTTTTAGTCGGAGCGAGTTCGTATAACACGGCTCACAAGACTGAATGCGCCATCATTGACACCGGCCACATCAGAAAGATCGATCTTGGCATTGAAATACCGAGATCGCCCCTGGAAGCGGTGATGTCGGGCGAGGTGTGGGGTGAAGTGTATGACCGACTCGCCGAGTTGATAAACGAGCACCGAACCACGCTCGTGTTCGTCAACACCCGGCGCATGACCGAAAGAGTGGCTCGCCATTTGGCCGAGCGCATAGGCGAAGAGAACATCACGTCACATCACGGCAGCTTGTCGCGCGAACGCCGCTTCGCCGCCGAACAACGCTTAAAGGCCGGCGAATTGCGGGCTCTGGTGGCCACCGCCTCGCTGGAACTTGGGATCGACATCGGCGCCGTCGATCTCGTATGCCAGTTGGGCTCTACTCGATCAATAGCCACTTTGCTCCAACGCGTCGGCAGGTCGGGCCATTCAGTCGGCGGGTTTCCGAAAGGCAGATTGTTCCCGACGAGCCGGGACGAGCTCGTCGAATGCGCCGCGTTGATTGACGCCGCCCGGCGCGGGGAACTAGATCATCTGGTTATTCCAGAGAAACCTCTCGACATTCTCGCCCAGCAAATAGTCGCGGCGGTCGCGTGTGAAGAATGGACCGAAGAAGGACTGTTCGACCTTGTGCGGGGGGCTTACCCTTACCGTAACCTGTCCCGGGAAGAGTTCGATGACGCCATTCGCATGCTCGCCGAAGGGTATACCACCCGGCTCGGCCGCAGGAACGCTTACCTCCATCACGACGCCGTCAATCACAGGTTGCGAGCGCGCAAGGGGGCGCGGTTGACGGCGTTGACCAATGGGGGAGCGATTCCCGACACCGCGGACTTTGACGTGATCCTTGACCCAGAAGAGACCTTCATCGGAACCGTCAACGAGGATTTCGCCGTCGAGAGCCTTGCCGGCGACATCTTTCAACTCGGCAATACGTCGTGGAGAATCACCCGCGTAGAAAAAGGCCGCGTGCGCGTCGTAGACGCCGAAGGCCAGCCGCCGACCATTCCTTTCTGGCTCGGCGAAGCTCCGGGCAGAACTGATGAGTTATCAGCGGCCGTTTCTCGACTTCGTACCGAAATAGCCGATGGGATCGTAGGGGCAGACCTGCGTGGCTGCCATGGCGATGCGCTGAGTTGGTTAGTAGACGAGTTAGGCATAGCGCGCCCCGCCGCCGAACAGTTAGTCGAATACCTGACAACCGCGAAGCTTGCGCTGGGAGTCATGCCGAGCCAGGAGACTCTGGTCCTCGAGCGCTTTTTCGATGAAAGCGGGGGAACGCAATTAATCATACATTCGCCATTCGGGAGCAGGCTCAACCGCGCCTGGGGGCTGGCGCTGCGCAAGCGTTTTTGTAGAAAGTTCAATTTCGAGTTACAGGCGGCGGCCACGGAAGACGCGATAATTCTTTCGCTCAGTCTCTCGCACAGTTTCCCTCTGGAAGACGTCTTTGGTTTTCTGAAGTCCTCGTCCGTGCGCGATCTGTTGATACAGGCCCTTTTGGACGCTCCGATGTTTACGGCGCGCTGGCGGTGGAACGCGAACAGGGCGCTGGCCATAGTTCGCCGGCGGGGCGGCCGCAAGATCCCGCCGCAGTTGCAGAGGATGGAGTCGGAAGATTTGCTCGCCGCCGTGTTTCCCGATCAGGTCGCTTGCGGTGAAAACATAGTCGGCGACCGTGAAATCCCCGCCCATCCGCTCGTCGCGCAAACCATCCACGATTGCCTCGAAGAAGCGATGGACATCGACGGGCTCGAAGCCTTACTCGCATCCATAGAGAAGGGCGAGAAGGGCGGAAAGACTCTGGTCGCGCGCGACAGGTCAGGGAAGAGGCATGGCCCCAGGCCGAAAGCGCGGACGAACTACACGACATCCTGTTGCAATTGGGTTTTATCACCGCGGCTGAAGGGCGTACGGGACAACCGCATCTGTTCGGACGCGAAACGCCTGACGCCGAATGCGCAGAGAATGGCGACTCCGGATCGGGCTGGGAAGAATATTTTGCCGAACTCGTGAGCGAAAGAAGGGCCGCGAGTTTACACGTTGGAGATAAAGTATATTGGGTGGCGGCCGAACGCTTAGCTCATCTTTTAGCGGTCTATCCCGACGCAAAACTGGAGCCTGAAATTAAACCTCCAACAAAAGACATTTCGACGGCGTCGCCAATTGGAGAATTGGATGAAGGATTGGTTGAAAAACTGAGAGATGTACAGTACCGCGCGCGTAAGCAAGCGGATGACGTATCGCCGGATGAGGGATTGGTTGAAATACTGAGAGGCCGGCTCGAGGCGATTGGGCCAGTGACCGCAGAATCGCTTGCGGAAACAATGGCCTTGCCTGTTTATGCGATTGAGAGCGCGTTGATGAGCCTTGAATCGGAAGGCTTCGTGATGCGTGGCCGTTTCACGCCGGGAGCGCCTTCCGGCGCCCTTCGAGTCAGTACCGCGAGCGGTAGCGAGCGAGGCTCTCGCACAGGACTTGTAGATGGAACCTCGATAGCTACCGCTCGCGGTACTGACTCGGGGCAAACGGAATGGTGCGTACGGCGGCTGCTGGCGAGAATTCACCGCTACACTCTGAACAGGCTGCGCAAAGAGATCGAACCGGTTTCGCCCGCCGACTTCATGCGCTTTCTATTGACGTGGCAGCGAGTGGCGCCCGGAGACCGGG
>WNGA01006489.1_pt1 | contig 16644 bp, 18 predicted proteins | sample 5400061 | NCBI WGS metagenome assembly WNGA01 (sample SAMN13153366, study PRJNA577476) | soil metagenome | isolation source: 100 cm soil or saprolite under grassland replicate 2 | place: USA:California | collected 2016-06-15 | reverse complement strand
AGCCGCCCCGTTACTCAGCTGCGACTTTGTGCGGGGCGACCGTCTCCGGACGCTTGGTGCGCAGTTCGATGAGACCGAGCAGAATCCTGTCCCGCTCCGCCTCCAGCTCCTCGATGGTGCGCGATCCGACCTCGGCATGGACGCTGTCGATGAGCTTCTTTTGCACTTCCGGAGTCAGCACCGGCGAGCCGAGGGTCTTCCACCAAGCCGCCATCGGACCGGTGAACTGCTGGAAGAAGTGCTCGATACCGCCCGGGCCGCCGCCGAGGTGGTTGAGCATCATGTTGCCCATAACGCCCCAGCGCAGGCCCGGCCCCCAGGAGAGGGCGGTGTCGACGTCGGCGGCGCTCACGACGCCCTCGGCAACGAGGTAATACACCTCGCGCGCCAACGCGGCCTGCAGGCGGTTGGCGACGTGGCCCGGCATTTCCTTGTTGAGGCGCACTGTCCGCTGCCCGATCGACGTATAAAATTCCGCTGCGCGCCGGATCGTCGCTTCCGAGGTCTTTGCCCCGCCGACAATCTCGACCAGCGGGATCATGTGCGGCGGATTGAACGGATGGGCGATGACGCAGCGCTCCGGATGCGACGCGGCGCCCTTCTGGATTTCGCTCATGGTAAGCCCCGACGAGCTCGACGCGATGATCACGTCGGGCGGCAGCAGCTCGTCGAGTTGCCCATAGAGCTTCTGCTTGAAATCGATCCGCTCGGGCCCGTTCTCCTGGACAAGGTCGACGCCGACGACCGCTTCCGCGAGCGCGGCCGTGAACTTCAGGTTCGACTGCGACGCTCCGGGCGAGAGGCCCAATCGCTCGAGCGCCGGCCAGGCGGTCTCCACGAACTTCCTCAGCGCGGCTTCTGCGTTCGGCGCGATGTCCGTCGCGACGACCTGCAGTCCCTTGGCGAGAAACAGCGCGGTCCAGCTCGCGCCGATGACGCCGGTGCCGATAATGGCGATGCGGCGAATGGGCTTGGTATCGGTCATGTCATTTCTCCGTTTGCTAGACTTCGGCATAGGCGATGCCGGTGAGATTGCCCTGGGCGTAGAGGAAGTTGCGCTCGCTCTTTCCATCGAGGTCGGCGGAATAGACCGAACCGGCGAAGTCGGTGACGAACATCCGGTTGCCGGGAACGTCGAGGGCGATGCCGATTCCCTCCATCAGGTGCGTGATCACGATCTCCGGCACCGCCTTTTTATCGATCGGCGCGCGATTGACGGTGTTGCCGCGCGGAGGATCGCCGCGGTCGGTCCAGTAGAGGACGCGGTTCGCCAGATCGAGCTCGAGGTCGATGGGTTCCGGCAGCTGATCGAACAGCACTTCGATGTCGGAGCGGTTCGCCGGGCTCTCGCCCTTCGGGATGTCGATCTTGGCGCGGAAGATACGGCCCAGGCCGGCGTTGTCCGGGCCTTTTTGCGTCCAGTAGATTTTCCCAAGCTTCGGGTCGATGGTGATTCCGACGCACCACCGGGTCTGATCGCGCCGGTCCGTGTCGCCGCGGCCGGTCTCGACCAGCGTTTCCACCTGCGAGCCGTCGAGGTTCGCGCGCATCACGCGCATGCCCTCGCGGTCGCACCAATAGAGCTTGCCGTTTTTCCGATCGAGCTGGATCTGCTTCGGCGTGTGCGTGACGCCTTGCGGGACGATGATCCTGCGGTTCTTTCCGTCGATATCGGCGCGCTCGATCGAGCCATCGTTGACGCTGGGACTAGAGCCCATGTTGGTCCAGTAGATATGGCCGGCGCCGACATCGATGGCGATTCCGTCCGGAAGCTGACAATCGGCGACAATGACCTTTCGATCCGAACCGTCTGGATTCATCGAGTGGATCCGGCCGCCGCTCAGTTCAAGGAGAAATAATCGGGCGGACCGGGTCACGCCCGATGAAGACTTCGGCTTGATCGCCTGGAGTACGGTCATGGTCTGTCCTTTCGTGTCACCGTTGCGGCTTGATCCCCCGCGGCGCGGCTATGCAGCAATTGGCGGGGCAGCATCCGCCAAGCGCGAGTCGATGACCGAGGAGCGGCGCAGAGTTTGGCTGACCGGGCATCTCTCGGCGATCTCGAGCAGCCTCAGTCTCTGCTCTTCGGTGAGATCGCCGTCGAGATGAATGGCGCGATGAAAGTCGTCGATCATCGAGTTGCCATCCGCAGCCGGAATCTTTTCATGCCACAGCTCGACGGTCGTCCGGCGCAGCCCCCAGTTATGCCGCTCGACATAGGATCGCAGCGTCATGGCGGTGCACGCGCCGAGTCCGGCCAATAGGTATTCGTACGGCGACGGACCGACGTCGTGACCTCCGCTCGCTTCTGGCTCGTCGGCGGACAAGACGTGCCGGCCCGCGTGCACCAGCTGTGAATAAGGCCCGCTGCCGCTTTCGGCGACGGTAACCATGCCCGGTCGTGTCTCGCGCATGCGACTTGCTCCGCGTGCTTCGATGGCCAACATTTCTTTCTGGCGAATGAGGTTCGCGCAACGCATCAGCCCACCGCGAGCGGCCCGGCCCAACGAGTGGGTGTGCATCATGCCGGGCACTCCATATGGAGAGTCAGGGTGTGTCCCATTTTCTGTTTTTTGGTCTGCAGGTAGGGAAGCGAATGCGCGGTCGGGCCGACCTCGCAGGGAAGCCGTTCTACGACCTCGATGCCGGCGTCGCTGAGCGCGCGCACCTTGCGTGGGTTATTGGTCAGCAGGCGAACGCGTGGAATGCGAAGGTCGTGGAGGATCGCGGCCGCCAGGCTGAAGTCCCTGAAGTCCGCCTTGAACCCGAGCGCGTGATTGGCCTCGATCGTGTCGATTCCCGCGTCCTGCAGCTCGTAGGCCTGCAACTTCGCCATCAGGCCAATGCCGCGGCCCTCCTGATAATCGTAGATCACGAGCCCGCGCCCTTCCTCGGCGATGGTCCGCATGGCCATTTCCAACTGGCCGTGGCAATCACAGCGAAGGGACCCGAGCACTTCTCCCGTGAAGCATTGCGAATGGATTCGCAGCAACGGAACTCCTTCGGTCAGATCGCCCATGACGATCGCGAGCGCGGTTTCGATCCGTCGGGTACCGTTCGAGACATCGCGCTCGAACCCGATGGCATCGAACATCCCCCACTTGGTCGGCATGCGGGTGGACACAATTCGCCACAGCGTTCCGGTTTGCGCGGTTCCCATTGTTTCTGCTCTCGTTCCAAGCATCTTGTCGGGATGTCGAGGTATTCCCGCTGTTTGTTCGTGACAGCCTATGCGGCCGTTGCGGATTTCGTGGTTCTGGTGAAGTCAGGCGGCCGCTTTTCCAGGAATGCCGTAAGGGCCTCCTTTGCGTCTGCAGAGCGAACTTGCGCGCTGAACTCTTCGTTCTCGGCCTTCATTGCCGCCTTGATCAGTTCGCGAAAAGACCGCTTCATGAGTCTCTTGCCGGCTTGCAGCGCGCCGGCCGGCTTCACTGCCAACTTGCGAGCTGTTGCGGTCGCCGTTGCCAGCAGATCCTGATCGGAGACGACCTGAGTAATGAAGCCCAACTCCGCAGCGCGCTTGGCATCGAAAGGCAATCCCAACAGGATCAACTCCGCCGCGCGGATGTGGCCGATCCTCGCCGGAACAGAGAAGCTCGATCCAAATTCCGGCACCACAGCAAGATTGATGAACGGCATCTGGAACTTCGCGCTCTCGCCCGCGTACACGAAGTCGCAGTGCGTCAGCATCGTGGTTCCGCCTCCGATGGCGGCACCCTGGACGGCTGCGACCAGCGGCTTGTCGAAGTCGACCAGCGCATGCATCAGCCGAGCCTGCGGAGATTCACCTGGTCCTGGAGGATTCTTCAGGAAATCCTCCACATCGTTGCCGGCGCAGAACGAATCTCCGGCGCCATGCCAGAGCACGACACGCGTGCGTTCGTCCTTCGCCGCATCGTTGAAGACATCCGCGAGCGTCACGTACATGCGCGACGTCATCGCGTTCCGCTTCGTCGGACGATTCAGTTCGACGCGAAGGATGCTCCCGGAACGCTCGGTAATAATCTCGTCCATCTTATACTTCCTGTGTCCGCCTGATCAATTACTGCACGCGTCAAAGTTCGGGCCCGCAGTCTCAGAACGCTACGCCGCGCGTTCCTTTGCTTTCGAAATGGCACCGCTGGCGCGCAAGCCGTCGATTTCGCTCGCGTTGAAGCCCAGCTGGTTGAGAACCTCCTCATTGTGCTCTCCAAGCGCCGGGGCGCGCCTTGCCGGCACTTTCGTGACGCCATGCACCTGAATCGGGCTGCTGATCGTCGAGGTCAGCTTGCCGCCGGCGCCTTCGAGCGGAACGACGATGTCATTCGCCCGCAACTGCGGGTCGTTGATCACTTCTTCCGGTCCACGCACCGGGCCGAACGTGACGTGGACACCGTTGAAGACGTCGTACCAATGCGCCATTGGCTGCGCGCCGAAGACCTCGTCGAGAATCCCCGTCAGCTGGGGCATGTTCTCCACCAGCTTCGCCGGATCGGAGAATCGCGGATCGGTCAGGAGATCCGGGCGGCCGATCGCTTTCGCCACGGCGGCAAGCTTGTCCGGCGTGACGATGAGAACGAACCAGGTGCCATCGGCGCCCTGATACACGTTCAACGCCGCATTCGCGGGATTCTTGCGATCGTGCAGCGGGAAAAACTTCGCGTCGCACAGCGCCGCCTGGATCGAGACGCTCGCGGACCACACACCCTCGGCGAGCAGCGAGGTCGTGACATACGATCCCTTGCCGGTGCGCTCGCGACGATAAAGCGCCGTGACGATCGCGGAATAGAGACCGACAGCGGTGGCGTTGTCGCCGCTACCCGCCACCGGCCAGGTCGGCGGCGCGCCCGCATCGCGCGTCATCGACAGCAAGCCGCTGCGCGCCCAGTAGGACGTGATGTCGAAGCCCGGAAGCCCGGCATCCGGCCCCTTCTCGCCGAAGCCCGTAAGATCCGCGTAGATCAATCGCGGATTCCATTGCACGACGTCATCGTATTCGAGCTTCAATTTTTTGCGTGCGGGGTGCGGGGTGTTGACGATGAGAACGTCGGCCCATTTGACGAGCTTCTCGAGAACCTGCTGGGCGCTGGGGGATTTCAGATCGAGCGTGATGCCGCGCTTGTTGCGGTTGGCCAGATGCCACGGATAGGGATCTTTGGCCTGCGGCTGCGGCGGGATCTTGTGCCCGATTCTCCAGAGGTCGCCGCTCGGCGGCTCTACCTTGATGACGTCGGCGCCGAAGTCGGACAGGATCACGGCGGCACCGGGACCCGCGATGAAGCTCGCCAGGTCCACGACCTTCAGCCCGGAGAAAATGTTGTCGCTTGTCATTGGATCTCTCCTGAATCGTTGCGCTTGGCGCGCTTGCTTCACCGCCCGTGGAATTGGGGCGGACGCTTTTCAAGGAAAGCGGTCGTGCCCTCGGTCTTGTCCTCGGTCGCGGCGCAGAGGCCGAAGTAGGACGCCTCGAGCAGCAGTCCTTCGCTTTGACTCGTCTCCAGCCCCTTGTTTGTCGCCTCGAGCGCGAGCTTGATGGCGATGGGAGCGTTGGCGGCGATCTGCTTCAGAATTACCTCGGCACGTGCGATCAGCTCGGCCGCCGGAACGATTTCGTTGACCAGCCCGATCCGATAGGCCTCCTGCGCACCGATCATTTCTCCGGACAGGATGAGCTGCAGGGCGCGGCCCTTGCCGACCAGCCGCGGCAGCCGTTGTGTCCCGCCGCCGCCCGGAACGAGTCCGAGCGTGACTTCGGGCTGACCGAATCTTGCCGTGTCCACCGCGAGCCTGATCGTGCACGCCATCGCGGTCTCGCAGCCGCCGCCGAGCGCAAAGCCGTTGATCGCTGCGACCACCGGCTTGCCGAGATTCTCGATGAGATCGAGCACCCCCTGTCCGAAGCGGCTGGACTGTTCGGCGCCGACCGCGGTGGCGTGCGCGAGCTCGCTGATGTCGGCACCGGCGATGAACGCCTTGTTGCCGGCTCCCGTCAGGATGACGCCGCGCACCGTGGCGTCGTCCCGCGCATCCTCGAAGGCGGTCCGCAGGTCCTTCCACGTCGGCGTATTCAGGGCGTTGAGCACCTTGGGTCGATTGACGGTCACATAGGCGATGGCGCCCTTCTTCTCGTACAGCACATTCGCGAGCGTCAGCGCTGCCGCTGGCGAAGCGGCGGGCACGACGGCGGGCGAAGGCGTGAGCGTTGCTGTGGCGGGGGCCATGTTGGCATCTCCTGTCTGGAAATAAGCGGGGCGAGCCGGCGGAGGCGGGGGAGAGGGGAGCAGCCGCCGGCTCGCCCTTGGCTCACACGAAGGCGCCGAGACCAGTGATGGCCTTGCCCACGATCAGATTCTGCATCTGATACGTGCCTTCGTAGGAGTAGAGCGCTTCGGCGTCGGCGAAGAAGCGCGCGACGTTGTAGTCGGCGACGATGCCGTTGCCGCCCAGGAGCTCGCGGCCCCACGCGACGGTCTCGCGGGATTTTGCCGTGCAGAACGCCTTCGCCAGGGAGGCGTGATGGTCGGCAAGCTTGCCCTCGTCATCCATCTGCGCCAGCCGCACCATCAGGCATTGGCAGGCCGTTACGTTGGCGAGCATCTTGGCGAGCAGATCCTGCACCATCTGGAACGAGGCGATCGGCCTGCCGAACTGCAGTCGCTCCTGCGCATACTTGAGGGTGTGCTCGAAGGCGCCCATTTGCACGCCGGTCGAGGCCCAGCCCACCATGTACCGCGTCATCCGCAGCACGCGCGCGGTATCGCGGAACGAGTTGCCGCCCTGCAGGCGGTTCGCTTCCGGCACGCGCACGTCCTTGAGCGTGATCTGGCCGTTCTGCACCACCTTGAGCGCGATCTTGTGCTCGATTTTCTCGACGCTGAAGCCGGGCGTGGTCTTGTTCTCGACGATGAATCCCTTCACCTGGTTATCGGCAACATCGCGCGCCCAGATGATCGACACGTCGCACCATGGCGCGTTGCCGATCCACCGCTTCTGACCGTTGAGAATCCAGGTATCCCCTTCGCGCTTGGCGGTCGTGGTCATCCCGCCGCTTGTGCCCGACCCCACCAGGGGCTCGGTGAGGCCGAAGCAGCCGATCTTTTCCCAGCGCGCCATCGACGGCAGCCATTTCTGTTTCTGCTCCTCCGACCCGTCGAGATAGATCGACCCCATCGCCAGGCCGCTGTGCACGCCGAAGAACGTACAGATCGAAGCGTCGACGCGTGCCAGCTCCATCGCGACGAAGCCGAACAGCTTCTGGCTTCCGCCGGCGCAGCCATAGCCCTCAAAGCCCAAGCCGCCGAGCTGCAATTCCTTGAACGAAGGCAGCAGCTCGAACGGAAACGCATCGTCGGACCAGTACTTGTTGATGATCGGCTGGACCTTGGTCTCCATGTAGGTGCGCACCTTCTTGACGATCGCCTTTTCCTCGGCGGTCAAGACATCCGCGAGCTGGTAGAAATCGCTGTTCGGCGCCGGGAGCGGTTTTGGCGGCCGAATTTCTGTCTTTGGTCGCGCCGCGGGAGTTACCGGTGTTGCCACTTTCGCTGTTGCAGTCGTGGTTGTCATTTGCACTGCTCCTCGGTCGTCCTGAGACGATGGGCGATGTCTTTCGTTTCAGCGCCAATTGCAGCGATGCTCATCGGCTGCCCATCGCCGCCGAAATTCTCGTGAAACGCAATTTGATGGTTTGGGACGCCGCGATCTATTGTGCGCAGGTCGCGCGGAATATCATGATGGTTTCGCTGCGCTAAACGTTAGTTTACAAGCCGTGGCGAATGCCGAGATAATCGACGATCATCCTGGGAACGATGAGCCCCAGGCTCATCGCCAAAATGATGGTGGAGGCGGTCACTCCGGCTGCGATCGTCCCGTGCAGCAGCGACAACGTCGTCTCCCCGTCGCCGGCGATCTGCACGAGCCCGCTCAACGTCCTGAAGATGTAGACGCCCGGCATCATCGACACCACGGCCGCGAAGCCGATGGCCGCAAACGGCATGTGGGAGCGGCGCGAAACCGGGGCGAGCAACAATCCGACAATGATGCATGCGACGAGCGCGCCGGTCGCGACGCCGAAACCCAATACGGTGAGTGCAACCCACCGCAGCGCATGGGCCAGCATCCCCACCGCCGCCGGCCAGGGCAGCATGGTCAGCGGCTTCGAGAAGAAGACGCTGAAGCAGGCCACCGCGACTCCCGCCGCGATAACGTCCTGCCACAAGGGGACGGCCCGCCCAGGCGGATCGACCGGCAGGGAGACGCCGAGCAGCGCCAAGCCCAGCAGCAAGCCGGTCGAGATCGCGACGGCGATGAGGCCGGCATAAAGCAAACGGGCGGCACCGAGATGGATACGGCCGCCGATGAGGTCAAAGGCCCCGTTGAGGATGTGCGGCCCGGGCACCAGAACCATGCATGGGCAGACAGCGACGAGGCGCAGCGACGAGCTCAGATCGTAGCGAACCGCCAGCCCGCCGATGACACCGGCGAGAATTGCTGCGCAGAATGGCTGAATAAAGTCGTTTTGACTCACCTGAGCGAGCGCGCGCCGCATGACGGCGCCCGCGCCGGCGCTCGCGAAGATAAGCGCCATCGCGACGAAATGGGTGACCCCATAGATGACCGACAGAGCCACAGCGCCTGCCGCCGCGGCAAGCGCGAAAAGCCATGTCGGAGCCGGGGGCATCCGCGAGATGGCGCCGATCGCCTTTATCGCCGCATCCGGCGCGAGCCGCCCGGACTCGACATCCGCAATCGCCCGCATCGTCGACGCCACGCGGCCCATGTGCACGCCGGCGGGATCTGCGGCTTGGCAGATCAGAGCGCCGTCCTTGCCGTCAGCGCGCAGCAGCAGTTCACCCCAGCGCGCCGTGAGGCTTGCGCGCAGGCCCAGCGCACGAGCGAGGCGCTCCGCCGCGGCCAGAGTATGATCGGTGGCTTGTCCGTTGGCGAACAGTGTCCGCGCGAACGCGAGGACGAGATTGCAACGCTCGTCCGACGTCATGCGAGCGTCTCCCGATCCATGAGCTTTGATGCTGTGATCTGTGCGCGCAGGCTTTGTCTTTTCGCTGCTCGAAGAAACCAATGGAGCAGCCATCGCACCCTCATTGGCCCGGAGTGTCGCGCCCCGCCTGACGCAGGTCCAGCCACGCCACCAGCAGAAAGCCGCCGACCAAACCAAGATGCTCGAAAAACTGGTTTTCAGCCATGAAGCGGCTGGCCGGCGCGAGCTCCCAGAACCGGTTTGCAAGAAACGTGGCCAACAGCGTGAATCCGGCGAGCCATAGGGCACCGAGCCATCTGAAGACGCCGATCAGGATAAGAGCGGATCCGCAAAGCTCAGTAATGATCGTTGCGACCGCCATCGGCGCGGCGGGCTCCAGTCCGAAATGCCGCACTTCGGCAACGGCGCCTTCGAAGTCCAGGACCTTGTCGACGCCGCCTTGCAAATAGGCGGCGCACAGCCCGAGCAACGCGACGAAGTAAATCATCGGCGACGAAATGATCCTTCTGCCGCGTGTCCGAAACTTCTCACGCACCGTTTTGCTGGACATTTCACCTTCCTCCATTGGAATCGACCGGCAGCCGAATTCCTCCTGCTCGGCCCGCCGGGTTCCGGCCCTACTGCGCGCTCGCTGTCCTTCTCCGCTCCTGCCGGTTCTTGCGATCTCCCGCTTGCGTCATTCAGGTGGAGCGCACCATGGCGCCACACCTTCGAAGAGTTTTACTCAATTAGATCAGTCGCAGGTGTTTCCCTCGTGATGCGATTCACGTCTACATCCTCTGATACGGCTATCGCCCCATTGACGGATCGGTGGAGCTGGAATCCGGCGCCAGCTGTGCCATTACGAATTGCAAATCCTCCGAGGGTCTCGCGCTCGATCCTCGCTTGCGCATTTCAGACGCAACGAGCTGGAGCACCAGGTCCTTAAGCTCCCTTGGCAGCGGCTCCTGAACGGTCGGCAAGTAAGCGGCGGACAGCTGACGACCGATAGCGGTGAGTGTATCGTCGATTGTCGGGGTCATGGCGTATCCTATCTCGGACGGGCCTTCTCCACTCTGGGGATCGGTGCACCGGTTTGACTCTCATACGATGGCGGCCGGTCCCGTGGGGAGGGGCGGGACCGGCCGCAGCGGACCCGGTTCGGGGGGCGGGGAAGCAACCGGGCGCGCGATTCTCCGAGTGCGGTTCGGCGACAAGCCGAACGGATGCGAGCATCACTCTCAACGATCTGCAGTCTCGGCGATTGCCTGTTTTCATGCTTGCATGAAATTTTTGCGCACAGTCGATCCTGCATCTACGGACACACCTTCGATGATTTGATGGGGGCGATCTATTGCGCGTGGGTAGTGCGGGATACTGATGTGGTTGCGCTGTTTGAACCTTGATTTAGAAGCCGTGGTTCTTATGACGACGCAGCGAGGAAATGAGTAACCTGCGGAGTGCCTTGGATGTGGAAACCCCTCACCCGCTCCTGGAGCTGACGGTCCGTGTTGCTGACGCGAGCATGCTGGCGCATGTGTTCGATCCACGAATCCAGCATGAAGGTCTCGACGAAACGACCCGGCTTCGCCACGTCTTCGAATATCCACCAGTCGAAGGCGCCATCGCGCCGACGCTCGTCGCCGAGCTTGCTCAGCGCTACCAGGAAGGGCGTGCGATCCTCGGGCCGGATCAGGTACTCGACGGTTACAAGGACCGGCCCGCGATCCTCCTCCACCTCCTGTGCGAGCACGGGCTCGGGCCAATGCATGGAAGGCGTCAGGTCGAGCGCGGTGGCGGTCTGAAGCTTCCAACTCCAGAGCAGCGGAATCGTGATCAGCGCGGCAGTGGCGGCGGTGAAATGGGCGGCCGGAAGGCCCGCCCATACGGCGACCTGGCCCCACAACGCACTGCCAACGGTAAGAGACCCGAACATCACCGCCACGAAGATCGACAGGCCGCGCCCCCGCACCCAGCCGGGCAGAGCGACTTGCGCCGAGACATTGAGGGTGGCCAACACCGAAATCCATGAAATGCCGGCGAGTGCGCTTGCCACGAGTGCGACTGGCGGCTGCCGCGCCAAGCCGAACAGGATCAATGCGGCGGCGGTGCCGATCACGGCCGCCGCGACAAGACGATCCGGCCCGAGATGCCGCTTCAGAAGCGGCAGCACGAAGGCGGCGCAGACGGCACCCGCCCCGATCGCGCCGAGCAGGAGCCCGTAAAGCGCCGGGCCGCCCGCGATCTGCTGCCGGGCAACCAGAGGAAGCAGCGCCCAGTAGGCGCTGGCGACGACGAAGAAGCCCGCGGCGCGGATCAGCGTGGCCCGCAGATGCGGATTGTAGCGTGCATGCCTGAGCCCCGCGGTTATGGCGCGGTGAAACCGCTCGGGCGGCAGATGCCCCGCGGCTGCATCCTCCTTCGGATGCCACCAGATCAGTGCCGCGATGACCCCGAGCGTCGTGGCCGCGTTGACCCAGAAGGGCGAAGCCAGGCCCCAAACCGTGATCACCAGGCCCGCGACGGCGGGACCTATCGCGCGGCTGATATTCAACCCGACGCTGTTGAGCGCGACGGCCGGCTGAAGGCGCGCGCGCGGCACGAGCTGGGGCACGATGGCCTGCCACGCCGGCATGATGAGAACCGCCGCCGTTCCGGCCAGAACGACAAAGGCCAGCAGAGCGCCGGGAGTGACACGGCCGGCGTGAACCAGAAATCCAAAAGCTGCGACGATAACAGCGGCCGCAACCTGCATGGCAATGAGAAGACGCCGTCGATCGACGATATCAGCAAGAGCTCCCGCCGGAAGTGCAAACAAAAACATCGGCACGGATGTCGCGACCTGAACAAGCGAAACCAGGAATGGATCGGGCGTCAGTCCGGTCATGAGCCAGCCGGCAGCAGCGTTCTGCATCCACACGCCGACATTGGAAACGACGGTTGCGAGCCAGAGCACCGTGAAGGCTGGGTGGCGGAAGGGCGCCAGCGTCGAACCTTCGCCCTCAGGCTTCGTCTTTTCGCTGCTCGAAGAAACCAAGGGAGCGCCCTCGCTGCCTCATTGGCCCGGAGTGTCGCGCCCCGCCTGACGCACGTCCAGCCACGCCACTAGCAGAAAGCTGCCGACTATGAAGGGCGTTGACTAAGTGGAGGCTGCGGGGCCTCAGGTTCCTGCACACGCGGTGAGATGGCCAGTGAGCAACGCTTCGGCGGCTGCCGCGAAGGCGCCGGCCTCCTCATGCCGCATATGCGCCCAATCGACCTAGTGCCGCCGATTTGAAGTTCCTACAGCGCTAGCCGCAAGTTCGTTTAGGAACTTCAAATCGAAAAGCGGCACTAGAATCATATACTTGCTAGTGCCCCTTTGTTTCCGAAGTTCGTGTGAGAGAGTGCCGCAATGTATCACGAACTTCGGAAACGGGGCACTGGCTGCGGTCGATCGCATTGATCCTCATGGCCGCCGATCCCTCCAGCGGGTAGATCGCGCAGAGCGCGTCGCGGAGCTGGCGAGCGGCGCCCGCGCTGAGGGTGTCGCGGTCCATTGGTCTTCGCTCGGCTTGTCCAGAACGACGTTGAGGAACGCACTCGGGTCGCTGGTCGAAACCGTGACGACGTCGCCAACATCGTGCCGCGACGGGAAGTCGTATGTCCAACTAGGCGGGGCCGAGCAGGAGCGCGCCACGGCGCCACACCTTCGTGCTAACGAGGAGAGGCACGCTTCGTTCGGTGGGTGCCGGCAATGCTGGCATCCGCACGGGCGTCGAGCGGCGAGAGCCTGCCTCGCCGAACAGAACTTGCTTCCTTCTGAGGAACCATCGGCGGGATTACGGCTCCGTCGTAACCGTTGGCGTAAAAATGCTGCGCGCCAAGCGAGTCGTATTTCATGGGCAGCGTGTAGCCCTCACGAGTGGGCGCCTGAGCGGACACCGGTGGGGCGTCGTGCAACACGGCGAGGGTGGCAAGGGCAGCAAGTATCCACTTATTCATCGAAGTGCTCCTTCCATTTTGCCCGCATTTCTCACACTCCATGCGGCCTGCGTTGCTCTTTCGGCGAGGCAGATACAGCGTCGGGCGGCGAAAAGCGTATCGGGGCATACGGTTGAGCCGCCCGACGCTGGAAATGCCCGCCGAAAGGCAACCCAAAGGGCCGGTTGAAGAAGCCGACAGGGGGCGTCGCCGCGCTTGCCCGATGTCCCACATCGCGCGGCGCGCGGCTCCTGCCCTGTCGGCTTCTTGAACCGGCGCAGGCCGCATCGAGTGTGAGAAATGCGGGCTAGGCATCAGACGGCCCAACAGGCGCAGCCGAGGGCACCCCAGAAAGATTTGAGGTCGCCGATCGGCAGTTTGCTCGACCACGCAGCGGCGTGATCATGCCCATGGACAGTGCATGCGTTGGCGCAACCGCATGTCATCGCGAGTTTGCGGGAAGCCGCGCGCTTGCCGGCGCCGCCGGCATCTCCCCAGCCTGCGTAGCCGCCGAAACTGCGAACCGGGGACCAGTCCGGCATGGCCGGTGGCGGCGCAGCCTGTTCGTAGCGGGCGAAGTCGCCGGAAGCGTAGACGATCTTTCCGCCGACGATCGTCAGGTCGGACGTGATGTCCGCGATCTCGTCCTCGGCGCAGGCGAAGTAGTCGCGATCCGGCACAGTCAGATCGGCAAGCTGACCGACCGCGATCCGGCCCTTCTTGCCTTCTTCGCTCGAGAACCACGTGACGTTCTCTGTCCACATCCGCAGCGCCGTCTCGCGATCGAGGCAGTTGCGCTGCGGATAGATGCGCAAGCCGCCGACCGTGCGCCCGGTGACCAGCCAGGCGAGCGATACCCACGGATTGTAGGACGCGACACGCGTCGCATCGGTGCCGGCGGAAACCTTGACGCCCTTCTCCAGCATGCGCGCGACCGGCGGCGTGGCTTCGGCCGCACCCAGACCGTAGCGTTCAACGAAGTATTCGCCCTGATAGGCCATGCGGTGCTGCACGGCGATGCCGCCGCCGAGCGCCGCGATCCGGTCGATGGACTGCTCCGAGATGGTTTCCGCATGGTCGAAGAACCAATGCAGGCCGTCGAGCGGCATGTCCTGGTTCACGCGCTCGAACACGTCGAGGGCCCGGCTGATCGTCTCGTCGTAGGTGGCGTGCAGCCGCCACGGCCAACGGTTCTGGGCCAGGATGCGCACCACCGCTTCGAGCTCGGGCTCCATCTCCGGCGGCATGTCGGGGCGCGGCTGGCGGAAATCCTCGAAGTCGGCAGCCGAGAACACCAGCATCTCGCCCGCCCCGTTGTGGCGGAAATAATCATCGCCCTGCTGGTACTTCGACGACCTGGTCCAGCGCAGGAAGTCGTCCTTCTCGCCGTTCGGCTTCTGGGTGAAGAGATTGTAGGCGAGGCGGATGGTGAGCTCACCGTCGGCGGCCAGCTTCTCGATCACCGCGTAGTCCTCGGGGTAGTTCTGGAAGCCGCCGCCGGCGTCGATCGCGCCGGTGACGCCGAGCCGGTTGAGCTCGCGCATGAAGTGGCGCGTCGAGTTGAGCTGATAGTCGAACGGCAGCTTGGGACCCTTGGCCAGCGTCGCATAGAGGATGCCGGCATTGGGCTTGGCGAGCAGCAGCCCGGTCGGCGTGCCATCCGTGCCGCGCACGATTTCGCCGCCGGGCGGGTTCGGGGTGTCCTTGGTGTAGCCGACGGCCCGCAACGCGGCGGCGTTGAGGATCGCGCGGTCGTAGAGGTGCAGCAGGAAAACCGGCGTCTCGGGAGCGACGGCGTTCAGTTCGGCGATGGTCGGCAGCCGCTTTTCAGCGAACTGGTGCTCGCTGAAGCCGCCGACCACGCGCACCCATTGCGGCGGCGGCGTGACGGCGACCTGGCGCTTCAGCATGCTCATGGCGTCGGCGAGGCTGCGCACGCCGTCCCAGCGCAGCTCCATGTTGAAGTTGAGCCCACCGCGGATGATGTGGAGATGGTTGTCGATCAGCCCAGGCAGGACGCGCCGGCCCTTGAGGTCGACGACCTTGGTCTTCGGACCTGCCAGCGCCATCGTCTCCTTGTCGGCGCCGACGGCAAGGAAGCGGCCGTCCCGGATCGCGACAGCGGTCGCGGTCGGGTGCGCGCGCGCGAGCGTCGTGAACAGACCACGATGCAGGATCAGATCGGCGGTCGGTGCTGGTTCGGTCATGCGTGCGCCTGCGGTTCGGAGCCGATGTTGGCTTGCGTTGCCCGTTCGTGGCGCCCGGGCAGGAGGCCGAACATGTGCGGCGTGCTGTGCGACTGGCGCCAGGCGGCGGCAAGATGCGAGCCATCCAGCATGTGCCTTGCCACCGGGATGATCTGCTCGCCTATGAGGATGCCGAACAGCCCCACCAGCGCCACCACGGGCGGCGCTGGCGATCGCACGTTGAGCAGGCTGTAGACGATGCCGACCAGGAGACCGGCCCCGAGGGACAGAAGATAGACGCGCATCTTGGCCATCCGCACGGGCCGTATCACGCCGCCACCGGCGGCAGCACTTCGTGGACCTTAGAGAGGCGCTGCGGCGCCTTGTGCACCATGGTGTAGGCGTAGTCGACGCCCATGCCGTAGGCGCCGGAATGCTCGCGCACGATCGCCATCACCGCGTCGTAGGTCTCCTTGCGCGCCCAGTCGCGCTGCCATTCGAGCAGCATCTGCTGCCAGGTCACCGGCACGACGCCGACCTGGATCATGCGCTGCATCGAATAGTCGTGCGCCTCCTTGGACGTGCCGCCGGAGGCGTCGGCGACCATGTAGATCTCGTAGCCGCCCTCGAGCATGGCCGACAGCGCGAAGCTGTTGTTGCACACCTCGGTCCACAGGCCTGAAACGACGACTTTGTTGCGGCCGTTGGCCTTCAGGGCGTCGCGCACCTTTTTGTCATCCCACGAGTTCATCGACGTGCGCTCGAGAACCGGCTTGTCGGGGAATACGTCGAGCAGCTCGGGATAGGTGTAGCCGGAGAAGCCCTGCGACTCGACCGTGGTGATAGTGGTCGGGACTTTGAACACCTTCGCTGCCTTGGCGAGGGCGACGACGTTGTTCTTCAGCGTCTGGCGGTCGATGGACTGCACGCCGAACGCCATCTGCGGCTGGTGGTCGATGAAGATGACCTGCGAGTTCTGTGGTGTGAGGACTTCGAGCTTCGGATTGGTCATGGGTGATCTCCTGAGGTGTTGCCGCCGCACACCAGATCGCTGACAATGGCTCGACGGTGCACTGCCGAGATGCGCGGAGAAAACCTCGCCGCGTACGCCCCCGATATCCTGGTGAGACTCAATTTGATGATTTGGAATGCCGCGATCCATTGCACGTGAGTAGTGCGGGATACTGATGTGGTTGCGCTGCCTGAACCTTGGTTTAGCAGCCGGCGAACGGCTCGGTACGTCTCGGAGCTGCTGCGCATCAACGGTGAGATCGTGCTGCGGGAGGGTGCATCAGGCGTTGCCGCGGCGGTCGACCGCGATTTCTTCAGTCCCTCGATTGGCCGCGTCGGCAAGAGGATCTCGCCTTTGGAGTTGCGGATTGTCGCCGAACAAACAGGCCAAAGATCAGGGGCGCGTTAAGGGCGGGAAGGAAGTAGCCAAAGGTCATTCTGGCTACTCCCTTCCCGTTACGGCCTTCGCCATATCTCCGTCGAGACCAGAGCGGCTGTTAACCGCAACCCTGGCGGCCGTCGCGCGTT
>WNGA01016709.1_pt1 | contig 16645 bp, 15 predicted proteins | sample 5400061 | NCBI WGS metagenome assembly WNGA01 (sample SAMN13153366, study PRJNA577476) | soil metagenome | isolation source: 100 cm soil or saprolite under grassland replicate 2 | place: USA:California | collected 2016-06-15 | reverse complement strand
GGGGTGCCAGCATGCCCAGGAACAGGGCGGTGCCCGCGAAGCCGAGGTGGGGCATCGCCGGCAGCACGGGCCCGGCGACGATTCCGGCGGCGACCGATGACGACCAGACGAGCAGGACCAGCGAGCCGAGCCAACCCCAGTACCGGCGGAAGGTGCGCGGGTCGAGGTCGGGCCGGGCGGTCGACAGCAGGTAGGTCTGGTCGATGACGAAGTGCGGCGCCAGCCATCGGAACCACGCCGGTTGTCCATGGAACCGGTGCGACAGGGATGCGCCGTACAGCAGCAGGCGGGTGTTCACCACGGCGGCCGAGACGACGACGCCGAGGAGTGCGGCGCCCTGATGCACGAGGGTGACGGCGGTGAGCTGTGCGCTGCCGCCGTAGACCGCGGCCGCACCGGCCAGACCAGGCAGGGTGCCGAAGCCGAGCACGGAGATCGTGACCCCGAGCGTCATGCCGAACGCGACCATCCCCAGTGCGACGGACGCGGTGTCGCGCAGGGCGAGAAGGTGCGGCGGCGTGACCGCCGGGCGGGCTGCCGGCGGCGTCGGCCGCTGGACGAGGGACTTCGAGATTGTCATGCCGCAACCGTGACGGCCTTGCCGCGCGACGACTTGACGCGCAGGTGGTGGAAGTGCGGAGAACTCGTGGCGACGGTCCTCCACCCGATCTCCACATCGTCTCCAAGTCCCGGCGCGGCGCTGCCCGCACTGTCGTTGCACCGGCGGCCACCCGCCGGACGGCGACGAGGGAGACGACATGACCAGCACGTACCGCAGCCGGCACGACGTGGTGGTGGTCGGCGCGCGGTGTGCCGGCGCGGCCACCGCGATGCTGCTGGCCAGGATGGGCCACGACGTCGTCGTGCTGGACAAGGCCCGGCTGCCGAGCGACACGGTGTCGACGCACGGTATCGCCCGCGGCGGGGTCGTCCAGCTGGCCCGCTGGGGCCTGCTGGACGCCGTCCTCGCCAGCGGCGCACCGGCGATCGAGCACGTGACGTTCGCTCTCGAGGGGCAGGCGACGACGCGCCGGATCAAGCGGCGCGCGGGTGTCGACATCATGGTCGCGCCGCGACGCCGGGTGCTCGACGGCCTGCTGGCGGACGCGGCGGTCGCGTCGGGCGCCCGGCTCCGGACCGGTGTGACCGCGACCGGTGTGCTGCGGTCGGCCGACGGACGGGTCGATGGGATCACCGCCCGGACGGCGGACGGTGCCCGGCTCGAGCTGTCCGCCCGCTTCGTGGTGGGCGCCGACGGCCTGCGGTCGCGCATGGCCGAGCACGTCGGCGCCGAGGTGCTGGACTCCTTCACCTCCGGGTCGTCCATCTACTACACCTATGTGGCCGGTCTCGCGTCGAATGCCTTCGAGTTCCACCTCGCGCCCGGCGCGTTCACCGGGGTGTTCCCGACCCACGACGGCGAGGCGTGCGTCTGGATCTGCCGGCCGACCGCCGCCCTCGGATCGGTCCGTGCCGCGGGCGCCGGACGCGTCGCCGCGTTCCTCGGCGAGCTCGACGCCTGTGCCCCGGACCTGGCCCGGCGGGTACGCGCCGGCGGCGTCGAGGCACCGGTGCGCGGCGTGGCCGACCTGCCCAACCACATCCGCCGGCCACACGGTCCCGGCTGGGCGCTGGTCGGCGATGCCGGCTACCACCGCGACCCGATCACCGGTCACGGGATCACCGACGCGTTCCGGGATGCCGAGCTCCTGGCGACCGCGCTCGATGCGGCCATTCGCGAGCCGGCCACCCAGGCCGACGCGATGGCGACGTACCACCGCACCCGCGACGCGATGCTGCGCGAGACCTTCGACCTGACCCGCGCACTGACCCGGTTCCCGCCGGTGGACCGCTTCGTGGCGCTGCAGATCCAGCTGAGCGAGGCACTCGAACGAGAGGCCGCCCTGCTCGCCGCGCTCCCCAGACGCACAGCGGAGGTGATCGGTTCGGCCGCCTGACCTCGCCCCACTTCAGCACCAGTCAACGACATCACCGGAAGGAAATACCACCATGTTCGACACCACGATCCAGAGCCGCCTCAACGGCGTCGACACCGAGGGCCTGTTCGCCACGCTCGACGCCGTCAAGGCCCAGCCCGAGATCGCCCGCTTCCAGTTCCGCGCCACCAACCGGTGGGTCAGCGGCACGCACAACCGCGGGACCATCAACGGCTATTACGGAGCCGGGCAGGAACACACGCGTCCTGCGGACTTCGTCTTCGATGCCGACCACCCGCCGGTGCTGGTCGGCGGGGACAACGGCCCCACGCCGGTCGAGCAGCTGCTGCACGCGCTGGCCGCCTGCCTGACCAGCGGTCTGGCCAACATCGCCGCCGCCCGCGGCATCGAGCTCGAGGAGGTCACCTCCACCGTCGAGGGTGACATCAACCTGCTGGGCATCCTCGGGCTCGACCCGGCGGTTCGCAACGGCTTCGAGGCGATCCGCGTCGTGTTCCACGTCAAGGGCGACGCCGCGGCCGAGAAGCTCGCGGCGCTCGTCGACCAGTCGCGCAACCGCTCGGCGGTGTACGACGTGATCACCCACGGCGTACCGGTGTCGATCGACGTCGCGACGGCCTGATCCGCACGACAGGCCGGCCTGCCCACTCCGGGCGGGCCGGCCCTGCCACGTCGCGGTCAGGACGCGACGACGGCGCGGTACGCCGGCTGCGGCTCGTCGGTGCCGAAGCGGTAGCTACCGGACGGCTCGGTCACGACGCCGGATCCGGCGAGCAGGTCGCACACCGGGGACGTGATCCACAGCGAACCCGGCGGCGTCTGCTCGGCGAGAGCGAGGGCGACCTGTACGCCGTGCGCGTCGAGCTGGGCCTCTTCGCGCGGGACCTCGGCGATGGCCACCGCGAGGCAGCCCGCGCCGTGCAGCTGGGAGAGACCGGCGCGCACGGCGGTGGCAGGCCCGTCGAACAGCACCACCGGCCGACCGCCGGGACCCGAGCAGCGCCTTCCGCCGGCCGCCGCGAGTGCCGACGCCAGTTCCTCGGCTCCCGGGCCGGCGGGCGCGGCGACGGCGGCAAGCGCCAGCTGTCTGGTCGCCGTCCTCGGCAGGTCAGGCAGGAACGCCTCCACGGCGTCGAGGATCTGATCGGGATCTCCGGAGACGAAGTGGTCGTCACCGTCGAGCAGTTCCAGCCGCGCACCGGGGATGTGCTCCGCGAGGTAGCGCCCCCCTCCCGGGTCGAGGAGCGCATCGCCGACCCGGTGAAGCACCAGCGTCGGAACCCGCACCGCCGGCAAGGCGTCCCGGACGTCCACGAGGGAGTTCATATCCATCAGCGCACGCACCGTCGAGGGCGTCGCGGAGGCCCGCATCCGCTGCGCCCACCAGCGCTGCATCGCCTGATCGGCCGACGGGCAGCGCATCCTCATGTCCGCCTCCCAGTCCCAGCGGCTGACGAGCAGCTCTGTGTACGCCGCACGGTCCTCCTCCGTCTGCGCCCAGGGGTAGTCGTCGGACCGGGTCCGCTTGGCGGAGCTGCCGTACAGGACCAGCGACGTGACCCGCTCGGGGTGTGCCGCGGCGCACAGGATCGCCATCGGCCCGCCCTCGGAGTAACCGACCAGGACGGCCTCGCGGGACCCGACCGCGTCCATCACGGCGAGCACGTCGTGCATCCGCGTCTCGAGGTCCGGCAGGCCGGACGGCCGGTCCGACATCCCGGTGCCGCGCTTGTCGAAGCGGATCAGCCGGCCGAATGATCCCAACCGGTCGAGGAAGTGGGCGTGGCGAGGGTCGGCCCAGTCCAGCTCCAGGTGCGACACGAACCCGGGAACCAGCACGATGTCGAGATCACCGCCGCCGGTGACCTGGTACGCGATGTGCAGGCCGTCGCTGACGGTGTAGCGGATAGGCGCACTCGCCCTGGCCTCGATCGGCGCGACGAAGCGATAGCCCCGGCCGTGCACCGTGCGGATCATCCGCTGCGCCTGACCGTCGTCACCGAGAGCACGCCTTACCTGCTTGATCCGGCTGGTGACCGCTGTCTCGCTCACGAAGCGGCCGCCCCACACCCCGTCCATCAGCTCTTCCTTGGGGACCACCCGGTCGCGATGCGCGACGAGGTAGGCGAGAACGTCGAAGGCCTGCGGTTCGAGCGGCACAACCGCACCTGCCCGTCGCACCTCGAACAGGGCCGGGTCGAACTCGAGGTCGCCGTCAAACCCCAGGACCATGACCTGACTATGTCACCCGCGACAAGCTGCGCACTGCCGGTCGGGGCCGGCGGTGACCGTGCCGCCGTAAACCCGGACTTGCATGATCATTCATAACACTGCATAGTCATGCTATGTCCAAGGTCATCGCTTCCCTACCCGTCGGTGAGCGGGTCGGCATCGCCTTCTCCGGAGGGCTCGACACCTCGGTCGCGGTCGCGTGGATGCGCGACAAGGGCGCGGTGCCGTGCACGTACACCGCCGACCTCGGGCAGTACGACGAGCCCGACATCGGCTCGGTCCCCGGGCGGGCCAAGGCGTACGGCGCCGAGCTCGCGAGGTTGGTCGACTGCCGTGCGACCCTCGTGGAGGAGGGATTGGCCGCGCTGACCTGCGGGGCGTTCCACATCCGCTCGGGAGGCCGGTCGTACTTCAACACGACCCCACTGGGCCGCGCGGTGACGGGCACGCTGCTGGTGCGGGCGATGCTCGAGGACGACGTCCAGATCTGGGGTGACGGCTCGACGTTCAAGGGCAACGACATCGAGCGGTTCTACCGCTACGGGCTGCTGGCCAACCCGAACCTGCGGATCTACAAGCCGTGGCTCGACGCGGCCTTCGTCAGTGAGCTCGGCGGCCGCCAGGAGATGAGCGCGTGGCTGCTCGACCACGACCTGCCGTACCGCGACAGCGCGGAGAAGGCGTACTCGACCGACGCGAACATCTGGGGCGCCACCCACGAGGCCAAGACCCTCGAGCAGCTCGAGAACGGGATCGAGACGGTCCAGCCGATCATGGGTGTGCGGTTCTGGGACCCGGCGGTGGAGATCACCCCGGAGAACGTCACGATCGGCTTCGAGCAGGGCCGGCCGGTGACCATCGACGGAGCCGAGTTCGCCAGCCCGGTCGACCTGGTCACGGAGGTCAACGCGATCGGAGGCCGGCACGGCCTGGGCATGTCCGACCAGATCGAGAACCGGATCATCGAGGCCAAGAGCAGGGGTATCTACGAGGCGCCGGGCATGGCGCTGCTGCACGCGGCGTACGAGCGGTTGGTGAACGCGATCCACAACGAGGACACCATCGCGACGTACCACGCCGAAGGTCGCCGGCTCGGCCGGCTGATGTACGAGGGCCGCTGGCTCGACCCACAGGCACTGATGCTGCGCGAGTCGCTGCAGCGCTGGGTGGGCGCCGCAGTCACCGGCGAGGTGACCCTGCGACTACGCCGCGGCGAGGACTACTCGATCCTCGACACCACCGGCCCCGCGTTCAGCTACCACCCCGACAAGCTGTCCATGGAACGCACCGAGGACTCCGCCTTCGGCCCGCTGGACCGGATCGGCCAGCTCACGATGCGCAACCTCGACATCGCCGACTCGCGCGCCAAGCTCGAGCAGTACGCCGGACTGGGCATGGTCGGCACCGCTCACGCGGAACTGATCGGGGCGGCGGCACAGACCGGGCTGATCGGCGAGATGCCGCACGGTGGCGCGGATGCGATCGCCTCTCGCGGTGAGGTGGACGCGGACGACGAACTCCTCGACCGGGCCGCGATGGAGTCGGGCACCGACTGACCGTCCCGCGTAGCGTGAGCCCGTGGAGCGGATCGGGTACGTCATCCTGTACGTCTCCGACCTCGACGCGTCCATCGCGTTCTACCGGGATGTGGTCGGCCTGCCCTACCGGTTCACCGATGCCGGGTACGCCGAGTTCGGCACCGAGGGCACCCGGTTCGCCCTCTACGAACGACGCCGCGCCGAGTGGCTCACCGGGCAGGCGGTGACGCCCGGCCCGGCCGCCGAGATCGTGCTGCTGGTCGATGACGTCGACGCCCACGCGAGCCGGCTCGCGGCCTTGCGCGCGACGGTTCTCAGTGGGCCGGCCGACCGGCCGTGGGGACACCGGACCGTGCACATCGCGGACCCGGACGGATTCGTCGTCGAGCTCGCCCAGGAGATCCCCCGCCGGCGGGGCCGGCGGGGGAGCGACCACTACTGAGATCGCGGCACGTCGTGCGCCAGGTCGTACGAGTAGTCGCCGTCGTACTCGGGTGTGGCGGTGACGACGGGTTCCTGCGGGTTGTGCGGACTCGCGGGCGTGGTCACGCCGCTCGCCTCGTGCGCGAGGTCGTACTCGAGATCCGTTTCCGTGATCGCGTCAGGCTCCTGATCGCTCACGGCTCACCACCTTCGGTCGGGTGTCTTCAGTATCGGTCGTGGTGCGAACCGTCTCCAGGCGCGAGCCCTTGCACGCGCATTGCCTGACCCCGATACTCCTGAAATGTCAGCCGGTCACGTGACAATTACTCCAGGTTCGCGTCGGTGCCGGCTGGCAGCCCGATCGGGACCGCACGCGAGGTCCCATTCACACCTCTGGAGGAGCCTGTGAGCATAGAGCGCGCCTCTGTCCGAGGCCGGATCTCCCGGACCGCCCGACTCCTGGCCGTGACCGTCGGCCTGGCATCCGTCGCCGTGTACGCCCTGCCCGCCGGCGCGGCGTCCTCGGAGCACTTCGGCGCCGGCCGGCTCTCCGCCGTCAGCACCGCGGTGGCGCAGTCGGGTGTCGACGGCATCGCCTGGTACGCCGACGCGGCGTCCGACCGCATCATCGTGACCGCCGACAGCACCGTCTCGGCCGCCGGCATCGCCACGCTCAAGCGCAGCGCGGGCAGCAGCGTCGGCGCGGTCCAGGTCAACCGCAGCAGCGGCGTGTTCAGCCCGCTGCTGTCGGCCGGTGACGCCATCTACGGCGGACGGTACCGGTGTTCGCTCGGCTTCAACGTCGTCAAGGGCAGCACCTACTACTTCCTCACCGCCGGGCACTGCGGAAAGGTGGCCAAGACCTGGTACACCAACTCCAGCCACACCACCCTGATCGGCCCCACGATCGGCTACAGCTTCCCCGGTAACGACTACGCGCTGGTGCGCTACGACAACACCTCGCTGAGCCACCCGGGTGGCTTCACCGCCGCGAACGCCTACGTCGGTGAGTCCGTCAAGCGCACCGGCTCGACCACCGGCACCCACAGCGGCACCGTCACCGCGCTCAACGTCACCGTCCACTACCAGGGCGGCGGCACCGTCAGCGGCTTGATCCAGACCACCGTGTGCGCCGAGCCGGGCGACTCCGGCGGCCCGCTGTACGACGGCACCAAGGGCCTCGGCATCACCTCCGGCGGCAGCGGCGACTGCAAGAGCGGTGGCACGACCTTCTTCCAGCCGGTCACCGAAGCGGCCGGCGCCTACGGCGTGACCCTCTACTGACCCACACACGACGGCCCGGCCGGCAGCCACGGGCTGCGGCCGGGCCGTCCGCTGCGACCTCAGTGCAGGTGGTGCTTCCAGTCGGGTGGGACGCGTCCCTCCGGCCCTGGTGTGGGCTGACCGACGGGCCGGTGTTCCGGTGGCGCCAACGGCGGGCCCTCGTAGAACTGCTTGGTCGCCGGCGAGGAGTCACAACAGCCGACATGGCCGCACTGTGCGCAACGCCGGAGGTGGAGCCACCACCCGCCCGCGGCGAGGCACTCGACGCAGCCCAGCCCACTCGGCGGGATCGTGTCGTCGATCCCGGGAATCTCGGTCATACAGCGGCCTCCTGGTGGTGTCCCGGCCAGCGCGCGAGCGCTGCCGCGGCGGTGTAGGTGGAGTACCCCAGTGTGCCTCGCGGCCGACGAGTCATCGCAGCCTTGCGAGTGCGGCGCGGGCGGCGTTGTATCCGCACATGCCGTGTGCGCCCGCGCCCGGCGGGGTGGCGGCGGAGCAGAGAAAGACACCGGGTACGCCGATGGCGTACGGGTTCACGGAGATGCGCGGCCGGAAGACCAGCTGCCGGGCCGAGTTGGCGCCGGTGACGACGTCGCCTCCGACGTAGTTCGGGTTGTGCAGCTCCAGCTGCTCGGTCGACCGGACGTGGCGGGCGAGGATCCGGTCGCGGAATCCGGGCGCGAATCGCTCGATCTGCGCCTCGATCAGGCCGGTCGCGTCGCCGGCGAACCCGGCCGGGACGTGGGCGTAGGCGTACAGCGGCCGCATGCCACCGGCCGCCCGGGTCGGGTCCGCCAGGTACTGCTGCCCGACGAGGACGTAGGGGCGTTCGGGCAGCTTGCCGCGCGCGACCTCCCGCTCCGCGAGCGCGATCTCCGCCAGGTCGCCGATCACGTGGACGGTGCCGGCGCGGCGGGAGGGCTCGTGCAGCCAGGGCACCTCGCCGTCCACCGCGAAGTCGACCTTGAACGCGCCCGGCCCGTGCCGGTACCGGGTCAGCGCGCGCCGGATCCGGGCAGGCATCGCGTCACCGGCGATCCGCGCGGCGGCGCGCGGTGCCACGTCGAGCATGACCACGTCGACCTTGCCGAGCTCGGCCAGCGACTCGACGCTGACGCCGGTCACCACCTTGCCGCCGAGGTCGTCCAGGGCCGCGATCATGGCGCGGCTGATGGCCGCCGACCCGCCCTCCGCGACCGGCCACCCGTAGGCGTGCGCCGCGGTGGCCAGGGCGACGCCGATCGCGGATGACATCGGCGTCGACAGCGGCCGCATCGCGTGCGCGGCGACACCGCCGTACAGGGCCCTGGCCTCCGGGGTCGACCAGATCCTCGCCAGCAGCGACGCGGGGAAGGCGGAGGGCAGGCCGAACCGGGCCAGCGCGACCGGATGCGACGGCACCCGCAGCACCGGCCGGAGGAAGTCCGCGGTGATCCGGTCGAACCGCTCGGTGAGCGGGCCGAACAGCCGCCGCCAGGCGCGGCCGTCCCTGCCGAGCAGCGCCGCTGTGTCGTCGACCGACCGGAGCGCCGCGGCCCCTCTTCCGCCATCGAGCGGGTGCGAGTACTCCACCTCGGCCCATCGCCAGGTCAGCCCGTGCGCGGACAGGTCGAACGCCCGGGAGAACGGTGTGTCCACCGCGAGCGGGTGGAACCCGGCGCACTCGTCGTGCACCAGCCCGGGCAGGGTGAGCTCGCTGCTCCGGGTGCCGCCGCCGGGGGTCTCGGCGGCCTCCAGCACCTGGACCTCGACACCCTCCTTGGCGAGGGTGAGCGCGGCGGCGAGCCCGTTCGGCCCGCTGCCGACGACGACCGCCCTGGCCATCAGCTGACCCCCTTCGGCGCCGGCTCGCCCGGATGGCTGACCCGCTCGTAGCCGGGCATCCGCCACTCGACCTCGAGCGGGATCGGTCCGTTCGGCAGCCACGGTTGCTCGGCGACGGCGTCGGCGACCTGGTACGTGCCGCGCTCGACGATCCCGAGTGCCGCGTCGATCACCAGGTACCGCTGGTACTTCTTGTGTACGGGCTGGGACTCGATCCAGGCCACGATGAACTCGCCCGGCGCGAACTCGCAGCGCCGCTGGAGCGACTCGATGAACCTGTGGTCGTGCAGGTGACCGTCGCCGAAGTTGAAGCCGACGATGCAGTTCGTCATGAACTCAGCCTCCCGCACGGCGTAGCGATCGATGTCCGCGCCCAGCTGGTTGATCAGGATCGAGTTCAGTGCGCGACCCTGGCTGTGCATCGCCCGCCAGCCCTGGATCTGGTGCAGCGCCACCTCGGCGGCATCGCGGCTGCCGAGCACGCCCGCGACCTGGTCGACGGTCATGGCCGCCGGCTTCACCAGCCGCTCGTTCATCCGCTCCTCAGCACCTGGTGCGAGTGCCCAGGTCGCCGACGCCCAGTTGCCGGCGTACTGCCGCATCGACGGCAGGAACGACACCAGGTCGGGCCGCAGGTTGCCCAGCACCGGGCAGACGAGCAGCCCTGCCAGGGTGACCGCGAGCAGCCACGGAGTCATGTCGGCCGGCCCGAATCCCTCCCAGCTCGGGTTGCCCAGGAACAGGAACGCGGTGCCGAAGGCGAACAGGACGTTCCACTCCAGCGGCACGGCCAGCGGGAAGGTCGAGGTGATGAACAGGTGGAAGCAGATCATCAGCGCCGCGGCGAGGATCGTGACCGTCCTGTTCGTCGAGAACAGCAGGGTCAGTGGCGCGACGATCTCCACCAGCGTCCCGCCGACGTGCGCGAGCAGGTTGCCGTTGTGCGACGGCCTCAGGTCCTCGGGGAAGTCCGCGTAGTTGGCCCGCTTCAGAGCCTTCGACGGCACCCACGGGGTGTTGCTCACCATCGGCGGCACGACCATGCCGAAGTGCTTGCCGAACTTCGAGAATCCGGCGCCGACCCACACCACGACGATCAGCAGCTTGAGCGCGACGACCATGTCCAGGGCACCGTACGCCGCGAAGAACACGATCGCCGGCAGGTACTGCTCACCGCGCGCCTGGAGGAAGACCACCTTGTCACGCAGCCCGAGGACGACCAGCAGCGCGCCCAGGACGTACATCAGCCACGGCGCGACCCGGCCGCCGTCGAACCCGAGCGCGGAGATCCCGGCGTCGTCCCTGCCGGGCATCGCCAGCGCCAGCACCAGCGTGGCGATGACGGCGACGTACAGCACCACATCCACCGGGGTACGACGATCGCCGCGGGTCATCGGGACCCTGCCGGGCCATGGCGGCTGCCGGATCGTGTCGGCGCGGCTGTACGTGCGCCAGCCGCCGGTGAACGGCTTGAAGTGTCCCGCCAGCGGTCCCCACGAACCGGCCACGCCGAGCACCTCGAGCAGCACCGTCCAGAGGATCAGCTTCTGGTAGAAGACCGGCTCGGTCCAGAACGCCCCGGGGTGGAGCGCATCGAAGCCCGAGGTGAGCGACGCCACCAGGTAACCGCCGAGGGCGTAGAAACCGAGCAGCTTGGCGATGTAGATGACGTGGAAGATCCGCGGTGACCCGAAGCCGTAGTCGACCCAGAACCGGGACAGGATCTTGATCCGCTCCAGGTAGGGGAGGTCGTACAGCTTCTCGGGGTCTATCGGGGGAGTGGTGACCGTGGTGAATCCCATGGCGATGCTCCTTCCTGGAGTGAGGTGGTCAGGAGTCCTGAGGGGCCCGGCGCAGCGCGGGCTTGTCGGTCTTGCCGATCGGGTTCTTCGGAAGCGCGTCCACGATGTGCAGGGCGACCGGGACCTTGATCTTGGTCAGGTGCCTCCGGCACAGCTCGAGCAGCTCGTCGACCTCGACCGTCGCGCCGGGGTACGTGGCCACGTACGCGACCGGCACCTCGCCGTACACCTCGTGCGGTGCGCCGACGACGGCGGCCTCGAGTACGGCGGGATGTCCGTGCAGGACGGACTCGATCTCCTTCGGGTAGATGTTCTCCCCGCCGCGGATGATCATGTCCTTGATCCGGTCGACGAGGCGCAGGTAGCCGTCCTCGTCGAGGATGCCGACGTCACCGGTGTGCAGCCAGCCGTCGCCGAGCGCGTCGGCGGTCGCCTCGGGCCGGTTCAGGTAGCCCTGCATGACGTTGGCGCCCTGGATGACGACCTCGCCGCGTTCGCCGGCCGGCAGCAGCGTGCCGTCCGGGGCCATGATCGCGACCCGCTGGCCGGGCAGCGCGACGCCGACGGTGCCGAGCTTGCGCGGTCCGTCGAACGGGTTGGCCGTCGACGCGCAGGTGCCCTCGGTCAGGCCGTAGCCCTCGATCAGGCCGATGCCGAACCGCTGGTCGGTCGCCGCCAGCAGTTCCTTCGACGCCGGTGCGGCACCGCAGATCGCGAACCGGATCGACGAGGTGTCGGCGACGACGTCGGCGGGCAGCGACACCAGGTGCGAGTAGATCGTCGGGACGGCGGAGAAGTAGGTCGGGCGGTGCTTCTCCACGGCGGCGAGGAACTCCAGCGGCTGGAACCGCTCGAGCACCGTCAGCCTGCCGCCGACCGACATCGGCATCAGGAAGCTGACGCAGATCGCGTTGACGTGGAACAGCGGCAGAACCAGCAGGCAGTGGTCGTGTTGGCTGACGCGCATGTGCGCGGCCATCATCGCGGCCATCGCGCCGATGTTCCCGTGGCTCAGCATCACGCCCTTCGGCCGGCCGGTCGATCCGCTCGTGTAGATCAGCAGCGCGATGTCCTCTGGCTTCGTGGCCGGGTCGGCGAGCGCGCGCTCGCCACGACGGGTACGTCGCAGGGTGTCCACGGCGATCGCCGGCCGGCCGCCGTTCGGGGCGTCCGGCCCGGAGTTGACCACGACCGCGGCGTCCGCGTCGCTGATCTGGTAGTCGGCCTCGGTCGCGGTGAACGCCGGGTTGACCGGCGTCGCGACCGCGCCGAGCCGCCAGGCGGCGACCATCGCCACCAGCAGCTCGACCCGGTTCGGCAGCATCACGGCGACGACCGAGCCGGGCCGCACGCCGTACTCGGCGAGCTGTTCGGCAGCGGCGTCGACCCAGGACCCGAACTCCGCGTAGGTCAGGTCGTACCGGTCGTCGCGGACGCTCGGCAGCGAGTCGTACCTCGCCGGGTGCCGCCAGGGCAGGTAGTCGAGGTTCGTCACAGTCGTGTCTCCTCCGAGCGGGTTGGTAGTCCGTGCACCTGACGTTAGGAAACGCGGCGGCCGTGGGCACTGTGCTCGGAACACAAAGCTGGGGCGCCGGTTCGTGCTCGCGGCCTGACGCGCGGCCTGACAGGCGGCGACGAGCGGCGCAGAATCGGAGCACGAGAGGGGAGAGTCCGGTGGCTCCTGACGAGCTGCACGCCGCCGCGGTCGCCCGGGTGGCCCAGGTCGCGACCGTGATGAGCGGCGAGCTGCCGATGCTGACGCGCACCCTGCACAAGGTCCTCGCCGACTCGATCGAGGAGCTGCAGGGGGACTCGCTGATCCTGGAGTTGCTGGGGGCAAGCATCGAGAGCAACCTCGAGACGATCGCGCACATCCTGCGCTACGACATCGCCGTCGACGAGGTCTCGACGCCGTCGGCGGCCGAGGAGTACGCCCGCAGACTCGCCCAGCGCGGCATCGCGCCGAGCGCGCTGATCCGCGCGTACCGGCTCGGGCAGCAACAGGTGCTGGACTGGTCGTACGACGAGCTCGCGGCGCACGAGCCTGATCCGCGCGTCGCCTTCGCCGCCAGCCGGATGATCGTCGACACCACGTTCCGCTACATCGACCGGATCTCCGAGCAGGTCGTCAGCGCGTACGAGTCCGAACGCGTGCGCTGGCTGGCGAACCGCAACACGGTCCGGGCGGCCATGCTCGAGGAACTGCTGCGCGGCGAGCAGGTCGACCTCGCCACGGCGGAGAGTGCCCTCGCCTACCGGCTGCGGCAGAACCACCTCGGCGTCGTGCTGTGGAGCACGGCCCTGTCGCCGGCCACGGCCGAGCTGCAGCAGCTCGAACGGTTGCTCCAGCAGCTGAGCAAGGCCGTCGGCGGCTCCGGCCAGCCGTTGTTCGTCCCCAGGGACCGATCGACCGGCTGGGGCTGGATCCCGCTCGGCCGCGGCCACCAGGAGCACGGTCTCGAGGCGCAGAGTCTCGAGACGATCGACGAGGCGGGCAGCGGTCTCCGGGTCGCGATCGGCTCGCCGGCGGCCGGTGCGACGGGCTTCCGCGTGACCCACCTGGAGGCGGGACGGGCCCAGCAGGTCGCGCTGGCAGCGCGCGAGAGGGCGCTGCGCGTGACCTCGTTCAGCGACCCCGAAGTGCGCACCGCCGCGATGCTCGCCGCAGACCTCGACGGCACCCGGCGGCTGGTGCGGAACGCGCTGGGGTCGCTCGCGGCCGACACGGAGAACGCCGGCCGCCTTCGTGACACGCTGCTGGTCTTTCTCGCCGAGAAGGGCAGCTACACCGCGACCGCCGAGCGGATCCACCTGCACAAGAACACCGTGAAATACCGCGTCGACAAGGCCCTGGAAGAGCGGGGCCGGGCAATCGACGACGAACGGCTCGAGCTGGAGCTGGCCCTCGTCGCATGCCGGTGGCTCGGCAACTCGGTTCTGACAACGCCCCCGATCAGCTGAGCCGGTGCGCGAGCAGGCGCAGGCCGACCATCGGGATGCCGAGCGACATCAGGCCGAGGAAGGGGCCACCTGCGACAGTGGACGATTGGTCGTGACCACGACACGCTGAGAGTCGTGGAGGTTCGGTTCGTCACCTCGTCCGGCGCGCGGGATCACGACGCGCGGGACTTGCCGGCTCTGCTGGAGCGCGGCGACGGGTTCGTCTGGGTCGACGTCTCCGAGTGGGACGGTCAGGCCGAGTCCGTGCTGACCGATGCCTTCAAGATTCATCCCCTGGTCATCGAGGCCTGCAAGCGCCGCAATCACGTGCCGACCGTGCACGGCTACGAGGACAGCTACTTCGTCACCGTGCACACGCCGCTGGCCGGAGCCGCCGGGCATGTGCACCTGCTCGAGATCGACCAGGTCGTCGGGCGCACCTTCCTGGTGACCGTGCACGGCCCGCTGAATCCTGCAGTCGACCCTGCAGAAGCGCTCGCCGAGACCGACGCGGTGCTCCGGCGCATCCGCGCCGGCCGGTTCGCGCCGCGCTCGCCGGGGGAGGTGTCGTACGCGATCGGGTCCGCCGTCGCTCGGCGGCAGCGGGGCCTGATCGGCTCGGTCGCCGAGAAGATCCCCGAGCTGGAGCAGCAGGTGATGGCCGGCGACTTCCGCCAGCCCGAGCCGCTGCTAGAGGAGATGTTCCTGATCCGGCACGAGCTGCTGACCGTACGCACCATGGCCGCGCAGTCGCACGACGTCTACGCGCGGATCAGCACACTCGAGGGACGGGTTCCGGAGCAGGACCTGCCGTTCGTCAAGGATCTGGCCGAGCAGTTCGACCGGGTCCGCTCGATCGGAGACGGCGAGTCGCAGTTCCTGTTCGGCGTGATCGAGCTGTACCAGACTCGCGTCAGCACCAAGATGACCGTCGCGATGGAACGGCTCGCCGTGATCGCGGCGATCACCCTTCCGATCACCGCGATCGCGTCGGTCTACGGCATGAACGTGATTGTCAACGAGCGGACGCACTGGACCCAGCTCGCGCTCGTCGTCTTTGTGATGGTGACCATCAGCTTGCTGCTGCTGCGCTGGGCCCGCCGACAGGGCTGGTGGTGAGCCGGACCGACCTTCGACAACGTCTCACGCGGTCAGCCGGAACGGCGGGTAGGCGTCTGTCACCAGGACGAAGGCGTACGCGATGACCCGGTTGTCCCACCGGATGACGCCCTCGACGAAGTCGAACAAGCCTCTCGGGTAGCGCCCGGTGAAGAGGATGGCGAACCAGGCCACGATGACCGCCACGAACGCGCCGATCCACAGGAAGAACAGCACGATGTAGTGGGGGATGGCCAGGAACCACTTCACCAGCGGGAGCCACCGGTTGAGCTCACCGGCGGCGTCGGGGTAGGCGTAGTCGAGGTGCACCGACTGGTGGTCCGTGGTCGACGGGTACCGGTCGTCCATCAGGGCCAGGTACGCGCCGACCCGGTTCCCGAACCGCTGCAGCTCCAGGTTCCAGTCGAACCACCACCGGGGGTACTTCTGGCGGAACACGATCATCAGCAGCGGACCCAGGAACAGCAGGCTGCCGGCGCCCGCCATCGCGGTCCGCGTGTCGGTGCCGGACGAAGACTGCCACGTCGCGCCGGTGACCGTGCCGACCACGATGAGGATGGGTATGGCCACGAAGATGCGAAAGGCCGTCGTGACCCGGTCAAGGGTCCGATCCGGGTAGTCCACGGAGAACTGAACGGGATACGTCGCCTGCTGCATGAGTCGTCCCCCTCCTAGTTGGGAACGATTCAACGCCTCGGGCCGTACCCCCGCAAGTACTTGCCGCGCCTACGCCACGGCGAGGACGAGGATCACCAAGTTCGGGGCCGACTCGAGGATGGCGTTCAGCCAGAGCTTGGGCTTCACCACGAGCAGCACCGCGGCCAGGAAGACGTGCTGGCCGGCGGTGAACAGGATCAGCGCCTCGCCGTGGGCGACGTGGTCGGTGTTGACCAGCACGACCCCGAGGAACATCGCGACGGCGGTCGTCAGGTTGTAGAACCCGACGTTTACGTTCCACAGCTTCACCGCCTCGAAGTCGCGCGGCTCGATCAGGAGCATCGGGTGCACCCGCGGATGGCGGTACAGGAACGCCTCCATCACCCACACCGCGACGAGCATGACGCCGACGAAGACCGCCAGCACCTGGACCGCCGTACTCATGCGAGCTCCACGCCGTGGAGTGCGGCCACGTCCGGCAACTCGTCGGCGGACGTCATTCGGTCGAAGGCGGCGAACAGCCGGCTCATCGCGCCGGTCTGGCTGACGGCGAGGAACTTCGCCGACGGGGTGAGCACCGAGAAGGTGTTCAGCGTGCCCGCCGGGATCGTGATCGAGGCGCCCGGCCCGAGCTCGTAGCCGTCGTCGCCGGCGTGCACCAGCACCTGCCCCTGCAGCACGTAGAACGCCTTGCTCCACGCCTCGCGGTGCGGTGGCGCGGCCGGGCCGCGCGGCGCGTCGACCTCGAAGAGCTCGTACTGCCCGCCGGTGTGGTCACCGCTGATCTTGACCGTGATGGTGGCATCCGGGGCGGTGTACTCCACACCCGTGCCGGCGCGCTCACGTGAACCCTCATCACAACCTCCTA
>WNGA01012119.1_pt1 | contig 16647 bp, 17 predicted proteins | sample 5400061 | NCBI WGS metagenome assembly WNGA01 (sample SAMN13153366, study PRJNA577476) | soil metagenome | isolation source: 100 cm soil or saprolite under grassland replicate 2 | place: USA:California | collected 2016-06-15 | reverse complement strand
TGGGCGAGCTTCTCGCTCTGCTCGTTGGGATCGGGCGAGACGGCGATAATCTCGACCCCGGCCTGCTCGGCCTTCGATAGCTCGGCTCCAAGCCCTTGGAGCTCCGACACGCAGAACGGTCACCAGTATCCGCGGTAGAAGACGAGCACCACGGGCTTCTTGCCGCGGTACTCCGCGAGCGATACGGGGTGACCGGTCGCATCGGGCAGCGTGAAGTCGGGCGGGCGCTCGCCCACCCGCAGCGCCGTCGACGCGTCCGGCACCCTGGCGACGACGAAGTTGAACCAGGCGCCGGCGACGAGCAGCAGCGTCGAGACCCCGAGCGCGAGCCGGGCGGGCCAGAGCCGAGCCCGCGCGCGAACCACGGCCAGCACCGCGAGCGCCGTCGCCACTGCGAACGCCGCCACGTACCCCTCGGGATGGTTCCGGACGACCGCGACGCGGACAAGCAGCACATAGGCCGCGACGGCGCCGATCGCGACCACGAGACTGAGCCCGGCCAGACGTGTGGACGAGATCACGTGAGGACTGTACGAATGTCCATCACCAGCCCGCGACATAGGGCAGCTTCTTCGCCGTCGCCTCGATCGCCGCGCCCGCTTCCAGCAGCACCGCCGTCGAATCCCACGTGCCGGCCACGAGCTGGTTGCGCGGGCCGTCGGGCATGGTCGCCTTGATCACGCGGTCGCCGAAGCGAACCTCTTGCTTCTCCACGTCCACGGTGATGGGCGTCTGCGGGGCGCGGCCGATCTCGCGCTGGAGCCACTCGAGGTCGGCCTGGGTCACGACCATGCACGGGATCCCGAGCATCACGCAGTTGCCGAAGAAGATCTCGCCGAAAGAGCCGCCGACGATGGCGCCGATGCCCCAGCGCATCAGGGCTTGCGGGGCGTGCTCGCGCGAGGAGCCGCAGCCGAAGTTCTGGCCGACCACGAGCACCGACGCCCCCTTGTAGACGGGCGAGTTGAAGGGATGCTCGGGGTTCTGCTTCTTGGCGTCCTCGAAGGCATGCTCGCCCATGGTCTCGAAGGTCACTTCCTTGAGGAAGCGCGCGGGGATGATGCGGTCGGTGTCGATGTCGTTGCCGACGACGGGAATGCCGCGGCCCGCCACGCGCGTTCGCTTGTAATCGGTGGTGGTCATCGAAGGATCTCCCTCACGTCGGTGACGGCGCCGGTGATGGCGGCGGCCGCAACCATGGCCGGGCTCATGAGCAGGGTGCGTCCCGTGGGGCTGCCCTGCCGCCCGATGAAGTTTCTGTTGCTGGACGAGGCGCTCATCTCGCGGCCCACGAGCTGGTCGGGGTTCATGCCCAGACACATCGAGCAGCCGGCCTTGCGCCACTCGAAGCCCGCCGCCCGGAAGATCTCGTGCAGCCCCTCGGCCTCGGCGGCCTTCTCGACCTGCTGCGAGCCCGGCACGATGAGCGCCCGCACGTGCTTGGCGACCTTGCCCGTCTTCGCCACCTCGGCCGCGGCACGCAGATCCGACAGGCGCCCGTTGGTGCACGAGCCGACGAAGGCCACGTCGATCTTCGCCCCCTTGATCGGTTGCCCCGCCTCGAAGCCCATGTGGGCCAGCGCCTCGCGGAACGTCGACCGGTCGGCCTCGGCCGCCGACTCGGGCGCCGGGATGCGCTGGTTCACCCCCACCGACATCCCGGGGTTGATGCCCCACGTGACCGTCGGCTCAATCGCGCCACCGTCGAGCCGCGCGACGTCGTCGAACGTCGCGCCGGCCTCGGTCGCCATCGACGTCCACCAGCTCGCGGCCTGGTCGAACGCCGCGGCCGCGGGCGCGTAGGGCCGGCCGCGCAGATACTCGATGGTCGTCGCGTCGGGATTGACGTAGCCGCAGCGCGCGCCACCCTCGATCGACATGTTGCAGACGGTGAGCCGCTCCTCCATCGTCATGCGCTCGATGACGCTGCCGGCGTACTCGTAGGCGTAGCCGACGCCGCCCTTGACGCCGAGCCGGTTGATGATGGCGAGGATCACGTCCTTGGCGTAGACGCCCTTGGCGAGCGCGCCGTCCACCCGGACCTGGCGCAGCTTCGGCTTGGCCATGGCCAGACACTGCGTGGCCAGCACGTCGCGGACCTGGGTCGTCCCGATCCCGAACGCGATGGCCCCGACGGCGCCGTGGGTCGAGGTGTGGCTGTCGCCGCAGGCGATGGTCATCGCGGGCTGGCTCAGGCCCAGCTCCGGACCGATCACGTGGACGATGCCCTGCTTGCCCGTCGACATGTCGAAGAGCGGCACGCCGAAGTCCTTGGCGTTCCGGATCATGTGGACGGCCATCTCCTCGGCCAGCGGATCGGCGTAGGGGCGGCTCTGATCGGTCGTGGGGATGATGTGGTCGAGCGTGGCGAAGGTGCGCTCGGGCATCCGCACCTTGAGCTTGAGCTCCTTGAGCATCTGGAAGGCCTGGGGCGTCGTCACCTCGTGGATCAGGTGCAGGCCGATCAGGAGCTGCGTCTGACCGGACGGCAGCGTCCGGACCGTATGCGCCTCCCAGACCTTGTCGAGCAGCGTACGTGCCATGCGACTCCTCCTTGCGTGCCCGCGTATGCTGCCGGAGGGTGATCGTGTAGTCCAGTCAAACGTTGTGAATCGAATGGTAAGCTCTTCTTCATGATCGACGCGACCCTCTTCCCCGCGCTGGAGAGCTTGCTCGCGGTCGCGCGGACCGGCTCGGTAGGGGCCGCGGCGCGCCAGCGGCACATCACGTCCTCGGCGGTGAGCCAGCAGATCCGCCGGCTCGAGACCCACTTCGGCATCAAGTTCTTCGAGCGCGCCGGGCGCGGGATCCGCCCCACCGCCGTCGGCGAAGCGGCCCTGCCCGTCATCCGCGAGCTGTGGAGCGGGGCCGAGCTCGCCTTCGGCCAGCTCGCCGAGCTGGCCGGCCACCCCGCCGTCACGCTTCGCGTGGCCGCCAGCGATTACCTCGGCAAGGGACTGCTGGCGCCGGTGCTCGGCGACCTGCTGGGCGAGGAGCCGCCGGTGCGCTTCGAGATCGTGACGACGCACTCGCGCGCGGGCGTGCGGCTCGTGGCTGGCGGCGATGTCGATCTGGCCGTGGTCACCGGGCAGGACACGCCGCGCGGATTCGAGGATCGGCACCTCTTCGATCAGCCGTTCTTCTGGGTCGGCCCCCGGGGCGGCCGCGACCACGCTGCGCTGACGGACCGTCTACGACGCGAGCCGGTCCTGCGCCTCGCGGCCGAGAGCCATGGACGCATGCTGCTCGACCAGTACCTCGCCGACGAGCGGATCCGCCCCGTGTCGACGATCGACGTCCCGAGCGTCTCGCTGCTGCTCTCCTACGTCTCGGGCGGCCTCGGCATCGGCCTCGTCCCCGCCCTGGCCCTCGTCGAGGCGCCGCGCGACCGCGTGGTCAGCGCGCGCGCGCGAGTGCCCGCGTTGCCCGTCACGCTCATCTGGCGTCCCGCCGCGCGCCGGCAGCCGGCGCTGGCGCGTCTCGTCGATCTTCTCACCGTCGCCGGCGCGCGCGCCGGCGCGCGACTGCGAACGTCCACTGCGAAATGATCGAATTGAATCTGTCAGTCTCCCAACGCGAGCGACGCGCCTCCGGCGATCCGTCGACGCCGGCGGGTCTAAGTGCATGGAACTTAAACGAGGAGACTTTGGCGGACGCCATGCATACCTCCCTGCGGTCCGTCGACCAACGGGCCAGAAGGAGGATCGTATGCGGAGTAGAAGCATCAGCATCGGAGTCTTGCTGCCGAGCGTGCTGTTCATCGCGACGGGCTGCGTGGCCACGCGTAGCTGGGTCCAGGAGACACTGGGCCAGCGGACATCCGAGATCGATCAACGTGTCAGCACGGTGGACACCGAGCGGCGTCAGGACGCCGCGCGCCTCGAGACATCGGTGCGCCAGGGCGCTCAGCGCCTCGAGGGCGTCGAAGTCTCCGTGCGCGAGGGCAGCCAGCGCCTCGACAGCGTCGGCCAGGAGGCCAGCGCCGCCAACAAGGCCTCGCTCGACGCGCGCCTGAAGGCCGAAGAGGTCGACGGCCGGCTCACCCGCCTCTGGGACCGACGCAACGTGCGGAACCTGTCGGACTCCGTCGCCGTCCAGTTCGGATTCAACCGCGCCGACCTCGACGACGCCGCCCAGACGTCGCTGGTCGCGCTCGTGCGCGAGCTGCAGCAGAACCCGAAGCTGATGGTGGAGCTCGAGGGGTATGCCGATCCCAAGGGCAACCGCGACTACAACGTGCAGCTCAGCCAGCGCCGCGTCGAGACCGTGCGCCGCTATCTCGTCCAGAACGGGATCGAGCTGTCGCGGATCAACGCCATCGGCCTGGGCCCCATCGCCGATCCGAAGACCTCCGACGCCTCCAAGCGCCGGGTGACCGTCGCTCGCAGACTGACCCGGCTTGATCTTCGTGGCGGGCTCGCAGTAGAGTCCGTGCCACGACGCTGACCGTTCCTTCGCGAGCCGTCACCGCGCTCTTCCTCGAGCGACAGCATCTGGCACGTCCGCGGACGACGGCGCTGACGCCCGGGCGCCTCGTTCGCTTCGTCGAGGACGTGGGCGGCTTGCAGCTCGACTCCATCAACGTGCTGGAACGCGCCCACTACCTCACGCTGTGGAGCCGCTTCGGGCCGTACGACCGTCGGCGTCTCGACGGGCTGATCTACGGTCGGCGCCTGCTGTTCGAGTACTGGGCCCACGCGGCCTGCCTCGTGCCGACCTCGATGCTGCCGTGGTGGCGCCGCGCCATGCTCGACTATCGCGTGCAGCACACCGGCTGGTCCGGATGGCTCCAGAGGAACGCGCGGATGCTGAAGGCCGTGCGCGCGGCCATCGAGACGAATGGGCCGATGGCCGGCGGAGAGTTCGATCGGGGGCGTCCGGCCGGCGGACGCGGGGGATGGTGGGACTGGAGGCCCGTCCAGCATGCTCTCCACTATCTCTGGATGACGGGCGCGCTCACCGTCCATTCCCGCCAGCATTTCCAGAAGCGGTTCGACCTGTGGGAGCGCGCGCTGCCCGACACGCTCGGGATCGATCCCGTCTCTCCGGCGCAGTTCGTGCGCTGGCATGTCGAGCGGTCGCTCGCCGCGATGGGCGCGGCGACGGAGACGGACCTCGCGCGCTATCTGACCTTTCCCCGCTTCGCGCCCGGCCAGCGTCGCGCCGCCCTCCGTGCTCTCGTCGAGAGCGGCGAGGTCGTCGAGGTCACCGTGGAAGGCACGACGGCGCGCTGGTTCGCAGTCGCGCGTGACCTGCCGGCTCTGGGTCGCGCGGCCGCCCTGTCGACGCGCGGCACCACGCTGCTCTCGCCCTTCGACTCGCTGCTCTGGCACCGCGACCGCGTGGCGCGGCTGTTCGGCTTCGACTATCGCATCGAGGTCTACACGCCGGCGGTCCAGCGCGTGCACGGGTACTACACGCTGCCCATCCTGCACGACGGGCGGTTCATCGGCCGCGTGGACGCCAAGACTCGGCGTGCCTTCGTCGGCGCCGGGGACATCCGGCTCGGACGCGTGACGCCCGGACGCCTGCGCTCGCCGCTCGCCCAAGCACTGCGCCAGCGCGACTAGTCGCGTGTGCTACCCTGCCTGCCGGCATGGTCATCGACACACCGCTGGACGCCTACCGCGACGTCGTGCGCCCGGAGTGGATCGACGCGAACCACCACATGAACGTGGGGTATTACCTCGTCGTCTTCGACTTCGCGACCGACGAGTTCATGCGGTGGGTCGGCCTCGACGCGGGGCATCGTCGGACGTGGCGGGTCACGACCTTCTGCCTCGAGGCGCACGTGACGTATCACCGTGAGGTTCGCGAGGGCGACCCACTGCGGTTCACGACGCAGCTCCTCGCGCACGATGCCAAGCGGCTCCACTACTTCCACGCCATGTACCACGCGAGCGAGGGCTTCCTCGCCTCCACGAACGAGCTGATGTCGCTCCACGTGGCCGCCGACACCCGTCGGAGCGCGCCCATGGCGCCCGAGATCCTGACCCGGCTCGCCACGATCCAAGGCGCCCACGACGTGCTGCCCCGTCCGCCGCAGGTCGGCCGCGTGATGGGTCTCACGGCGCAGCCGACGACCCGCCATCGATAACCGACACATGGAAGGCTTCGACCTCGTGATCCGCGGCGGCACCGTCTACGACGGGACCGCCGCGGCCGGTATCCGGGCCGACGTCGGCGTGCGCGGTGATCGCATCGTCGAGGTCGGCGCGATCGCCGCGCGCGGCGCCGAGGAGCTCGACGCGCAGGGCCTCGCGGTCGCGCCCGGCTTCATCGACGTCCACAGCCACGACGACTACGCCGTGCTGCTCGAGCCCGAGATGCCGTTTAAGGTGCTCCAGGGTGTGACCAGCGATGTCGTCGGCAACTGCGGCTCGGGCGTGGTGCCGTTCGAGGCGGGGCTCATCCGGTTTCGCCGCATGCATCCCGGCGCGAATCCCGCGCCGTGGGAGGGCTTCGCCGGCTATCTCGCGCGCGTCGACGCCGCGCGGCCGAGCTGCAACGTCGCCGTGCTGATGGGGCACGGCTCGCTCCGGCGCGGCGCCATGGGGCTCGAGCCGCGCGCGCCCGGCCACGACGAGATGGAGCGCATGCGGGCCTGGGTCCGCGAAGGCGTCGGGGCCGGCGCCGTCGGGCTCTCGACGGGGCTCATCTACGAGCCGGGACGGTATGCGACGACCGAGGAAGTGATCGCGCTCGCGCGCGAGCTCGGCACCGGCGGCGGACTCTATGCGACCCACATGCGCAACGAAGCCGACGGCCTCCTCGACGCCGTCCGTGAGGCCATCCGCGTCGGCGAGGAGGCGCACGTGCCCGTGCAGGTCTCGCACCACAAGGCGAGCGGCCGGCGGAACTGGGGCCGCGTGCGTGATTCGCTCCGTCTCATCGAGGAGGCGCGGGCGCGCGGCGTCGACGTCACCGCCGACCAGTATCCGTACACCGCGGGCAGCACCTCGCTCTTCGCGGTGCTGCAGAACGGCGCGTTCCGCGGCGACAGCCCGGGCGGACTCGGCCAGCTCGACGGCGGCGACGTGCTGATCGCCTCCGCGCCGACGCATCCCGGATGGGAGGGCCGTCGGGTCGCGACCCTGGCGGCGGAGTGGGGCCTCGACGACGAGGCGGCGGCACGACGGATCGTGGAGACCGAGGGCGAGGCCTGCTTCGTGAACGTCTTCACCATGGACGAGGCGGACGTGAAGACGGTGATGGCGCATCCGACGACGATGATCGGCTCCGACGGTGTCCCGGCCGGCGGCAAGCCCCACCCGCGCCTCTACGGCTGCTTCGCCCGCGTGCTCGGCCGCTACGTGCGCGAGGAGCGCGTGCTCGACCTGCCGACGGCCATTCACCGGATGACCGGGATGCCGGCGGCGAAGTTCCAGCTCGTCGACCGCGGCGTCATCCGCCCCGGCGCCTTCGCCGACCTCGTCGTGTTCGATCCCGCGCGCATCGAGGACGTCGCCACCTACGACGAGCCGCGCCGCGCGCCGATGGGCATCCGCGCCGTCTACGTGAACGGGGCGGCGGTCGCTCGCGACGGGCGCCATACGGGCGCACGCCCCGGGCGGGCGCTGCGCCGCGGGCGCGCATGATTCCCGGAGGGAGGGTGCCATGACCGATGCCGATCTCGGCTACACGCCGGCCACCGAGCTGGCCGCGCTGATCCGCACGAAAAAGCTCTCACCGGTCGAGCTGACGCGCGCCGTCCTCGCCCGGATCGAGACGTTGAATCCCGTCGTGAACGCCTTCTGCACGCCGACGCCGGAGATCGCGCTGGCCGACGCGCGACGGGCCGAGGAGGCGGTGATGAAGGGCGCCCCCCTGGGCGCGCTCCACGGCATCCCGTACTCGATCAAGGACCTCGCCTTCACCAGGGGCATTCGCACGATGGGCGGCTCGCACATCTTCGCCGGCCGCGTGCCCGACGTGGACGCGCCGTTCGTCACGCGCTTGCGGGCCGCGGGCGGAATCATGCTCGGCAAGACGGCGTCGCCCGAATTCGGCTGGAAGGGGACGGGCGACAGCCCCCTCACCGGAAGCACGCGCAATCCCTGGAACCCCGCGACGACGACCGGCGGCTCCAGCGCGGGCGCGGGCGCCGCGGCCGCCGCCGGCCTCGGCCCGCTCCATCACGGCTCGGACGGCGCCGGGTCCATCCGGATCCCCGCCGCCTTCTGCGGCGTCTTCGGGCTCAAGCCGTCGTACGGGCGCGTGCCCCAGTTCCCGGTGTCCAACAACGACTACTCGACGCACAACGGGCCGCTCACGCGCACCGTGGCCGACGCGGCGCTGATGTTGAGCGTGATGGCGGGCCCCGACGAGCTCGACCGCACCTCGCTGCCCGATGCGCCGGCCGATTATGTCGGCCGGTTGGGCGCGGGCGTGCGCGGGCTCCGCGTCGCCGTCAGCCCGAATCTCGACACGCTTCGCGTCGACCCCGACGTGGCCGCGATCGTCGGCGACGCCGTCCGCGTCTTCGAGGCGCTCGGCTGCGCGGTGGAGGAGGTCAAGACGGGCTTCGCGGACTCGCACGAGATGATCCGCATGATGTGGAACGCCCACGAGGCGGGCAACTACGCGCGGTATCTTCCCGAGTGGCGCGATCGGATGGATCCGGGCCTCGTGGCCTCGATCGAGGATGGCCTGCGCTACAGCGTGGTCGACTACATCGACATGCGCGGTCGCAAGATGTCGTACTGGGACAGCGTGCGTCCGCTCTTCGACCGCTACGATCTCCTGCTCACGCCTTCGCTGTCGATCGCCGCGCTCCCGGTCGGACGCATCAACCCCGAGCACTGGCCGCAGCCCGATAATCTCTGGGACTGGATCGCCTGGGCCTCGTTCAGCTATCCGTTCAACTTCACGGGCCAGCCCGCCGCCTCGGTGCCCGCGGGCTTCACGCCCTCGGGATCGCCCGTGGGATTACAGATCGTCGGCCGCCGCTTCGCCGACCTCACGGTGCTCCAGGCCTCGGCCGCCTTCGAAGACGCCCGCCCGTGGGCCGGGCGCCGGCCCTCGCTGCGCGGCGCCTGAAGCAACGGGACGGGCAAAGACGGAAATCCGACCATGGGCACGCCGATGGACTCGAATCGGGACCACTGGGACGAGGCGACCGACATCCATGCTCGCGGCAACGTCTACGGCATCGAGGACTTCAGGGCCGGGCGGTGCCAGCTCCACCGGATCGAGGTCGAGGAGCTCGGCGACGTCACGGGCAAGACGCTCCTGCATCTGCAGTGTCACTTCGGGCTCGGCACGCTCTCCTGGGCCCGGCGGGGCGCCGTCGTCACCGGGGTCGACTTCTCGGCGAAGGCGATCGCCCTCGCCCGCTCGCTGGCCGCCGAGGCCGGGATCGCCGCCCGGTTCGTCGAGTCCAACGTCTACGACCTGCCGGGTGCACTCGCGGGGCGTTTCGACGTCGTCTTCTGCTCCTACGGCGTGCTCTGCTGGCTGCCCGACCTCACGCGCTGGGCGGAGATCGTCGCCCGGTATCTCGAGCCCGGCGGGATCTTCTACATCGCCGAGGCGCACCCGTTCATCCGGGTCTTCCCGATGGCCAACGACATCACGGACGGCTCGACGGAGCTCCGCCCGTACTTTCCGTACTTTCACGACCCGGCCGGCACGCGCTGGGAGCCCGACACCGACTACGCCGACGAGGGGTCCCGATACACGACGCCCGAGCACACCTGGCAGCACAGCATGGGCGACATCGTGAACGCGCTGGTGGCCGCCGGCCTCCGGATCGACTTCCTCCACGAGTTCCCCTACTGCGTGTGGAAGGTCGTCGCCTTCACGGAGCCCGCCGAAGGTGGCGGATGGCGCCTGCCCCCGCGCTTCCCACGCCTGCCGATGATGTTCTCGCTCAAGGCGACCAAGCCGGAGCCGGTGCGTGAGAGAATGGGCCCGACGTGACTCCCACAGTGCTTCATGACTTGGACGCGCTCAGGCGCCGACTCGCCCCACACGTGCGACATACCCGGAAAGCGATCGTCTTCGGCTCCGTCGCCCGCGGTGACGCGGACGAGTGGAGTGACCTCGATCTCGTGATCGTCACTGAGACATCCCGGCCATTCCTCGAGCGCTATCGAGACTTCGAGGGGCTGTACGAGATCTGGCCGCGCCTCGATCTGCTGATCTACACGCCTGCCGAGTTCGCTCAGATGCGCCAGGAGGGACGTCCCTTCATCGAGCACGTGCTGAGCGAAGGCGTGGTGATCCATGAAGCCTCGGCCGAGCGCTGAGGCCGAGCGCTGGCTCGCGCAGGCGCGAAGTGAGCTCGCGTTCGCCCGGGTGGGCCTCCGCGAGGGCTTCTATGCCCAGGCGTGTTTCCATTGCCAGCAGTCCGCCGAGATGGCCCTCAAGGCCCTGCACTATCTCGGTGGCGCACGCCTGGTGATCGGACACTCACTCGTCGAGCTTCTCGCGCCGCTCGCCCGGACGCACCCCAAGCTCGCGTCGCTGCGCGGCGCAGCAGCTCGTCTCGATCAGCTGTACATTCCGACGCGGTATCCGAACGGTTTACCGGGCGGTGTGCCAGCCGAGGTCTTTTCGAAGGAACAAGCTGCTGAAGCCATCGCGCAGGCCAGCGAATTCATCGAGCAGGCCGCGGCCTTACTGAGGTGATCGACCCAGCTAGTCGATTGAAGGAGAGATGGCTCCTAGGAGGTCGGCCAGAGAGCGGAGAAGTGGATCCCGTTCGATTCCTATGAGCGGCTCGATGAGTGTAAGCGGAACGCCGACATGGCACGACGAGCTGGAGAGAAAGAATCCTCCGCGCACGCCTTCACGTCCCTGTGCCTGCCCGACGCGATCAACCAATGGCGACCCCTTCGACCTCAAACTGACGCACGACCCTGAAGTCCGGGGTCAAATTGACGTGAAGGTGTCGCCGACCCTATCATGGTCACATCATCGTGGTCACACGGGAGTTATGGCATGGAAGGCACCGTCGGCATCCGGGCCTTTCGCGATCGGCTGACGCGCTACGTCGCCCGGGTCCGCCGCGGTCAGCGCGTGGTGGTAACGGACCGTGGCAAGCCCGTGGCCGTGCTGATCCCCTATGAACGCGCGCGCAAAACGGCCCCCGAAGATGTCCGACTCGCAAGGGTCCTCTCGAGCGGGCACGTGAGCGCCTCGGAACGGCGGTTCGATACACGATTTCCTCCGGTTCGCGGGAAGGGGCAGCCGCCGTCGAAGGTCATCATCGAGAGTCGACGATGACGTACGCCGACTCGAGCGTCATCGTCAAGCGCTACTACGAAGAGTCTGGAACTGAACGCGTCCTCGAACATCTCGCTGCGGCCGAGCGCGTCTTCACTTCCCGCCTGGCGTATGCCGAGGTCCACGCCGCGCTGGCTCGCAAGCGGCGCGAGCGGGGCATCTCCGAAACCGCGTATCGGCGGGCCGCGTCCGCCTTCGAGTCCGACTGGCCCGCCTACGATCAGATCGCCCTCGACGCCACCACACTCGGCGCCGTTCCCAGACTCGTTCGTCAGCACCCGCTGCGGGGAGCGGACGCGGTTCACCTCGCGGCGGCGGTCTGGCTTCGAGTACACGTCGGCGATCCGCCCGAGTTGTGGGCGTCCGATGACCGACTTCTGGACGCCGCCCGGCGCGAGCGCCTCATCGCGGTCAACCCCGAAGGCTGATCACCGCACACCTCGGTCGGTTCGCGCCCGACCGCGACGTCACTTCCCGCGCTTGGCGAGGTGCTCGGGCTTTCTGAGGATGGACACGTCTTGATGACTGTTGATACCGCGCGGATGGTAGAGCGCCAGATCGAACTCCTTCGGCCACTCCCGCTCGATATATTCGCGGGTATGGAACGAAAGCTGGTAGAAATCCGGCAGGCCAGGAGGACCCCTGATCGGTGGTAAAAGAAGCCGGAGTCGTCCGGCAGCGACAGCCCGAGCGGCGCGAGGTTCGCGTCGCTCAATGTCGAGATCAACAGCCAGCCGCCCGGCTTGAGCACACGCTTCAGCTCGCGGAGCCACGCGCGCTCCATCTCGAGCGGCAGGTGAGTGAACACGCTGACGCAAAAGATCAGATCGAAGGTCTCGTCGGAATCGTCGAGCGGCGGCTCCGGGTTGTTGACGTCGAACTTCGCAATCGACGACAGGTTTTGCCGGCACCATCCGATCGCTTCACCGTCGATATCGAGTCCGGTCACGTCCAGGCCGCGGGGCAGAAAGCGCGTCACTCTTCCGCATCCACAGCCAAAGTCCAGGATGGATGTGAACGATGCCCACGTCTTGGCGGCGTCCACACGGGCAGGTAATCCGTGCGGCGCAGCGCCTCGCGCAGATCGTCGCGCTCCTTCACGAGATTGCGGACCGGCGGGAGCGTCGTCAGCAACCTCTTGAGCAAGCGGCGAGCTGTTCGCGTCACTTCCCGCGCTTGGTGAGGTACTCCGGGCCGACGAGGATCTCACGGGGCTTGGCGCCGTTGCCGGGGCCGATGATCCGGTCCTGCTCCATCATGTCGATGAAGCGCGCGGCCTTGGGGTAGCCGAGACCCATGCGGCGCTGCAGGAACGAGATCGAGGCCGAGCGCTGGCCGATCACGAGGTGGATGCAGTCCCAGTAGATCTGGTCGCGCTCGGCCTCGTTGCCCTCGGCGACCGCCTCCTCGGTGGCGAGCACGACTTCTTCGTACTGGGCCACGCCCTGCGTGCGGAGGAACTCGCAGACGCCCTTGACCTCCTCGTCGGCGAGCCAGGCGCCGTGCACGCGCATCTGCTTGTTGGCGCCCGGCGGCAGGAAGATCATGTCGCCGCGCCCCAGCAATTGCTCGGCGCCGTTGGCGTCGAGCACCGTGCGCGAATCGACCTTGGACGCCATCTGGAACGCGATGCGCGTGGGGAAGTTCGCCTTGATGAGCCCGGTGACGACGTCGACCGAGGGGCGCTGCGTCGCGAGGATGAGATGGATCCCGATCGCGCGCGCCAGCTGGGCGAGGCGGACGAGCGAGGTCTGGACCTCGCCCGCGGACACCATCATGAGGTCCGCCAGCTCGTCGATGACGACGATCCAGTACGGCAGGCGCTCCTCGGGCGCCACGGCCTTGTTGTAGCCCTCGATGTTCCGCACCTGCTTGGCCTGGAGCAGCTTGTAGCGCTCGTCCATCTTGCCGACGATCCAGCGCAGGCGCGCCGCCGCCTCCTTGGCGTCGGTCACCACGGGCGAGAGCAGGTGCGGGATGCCCTCGTAGACCGACAGCTCGAGCCGCTTGGGGTCGATCATGAGGAAGCGGACCTCGGCCGGCGTCATCTTGTAGAGGATCGAGCAGATCATCGCGTTCAGGCCGACGGACTTGCCCGTGCCCGTCGCGCCAGCCACGAGCAGGTGCGGCATCGCCGCGAGGTCGGCGACCACGGGGCCGCCCGTCACGTCCTTGCCGAGCGCCAGCGGTAGCCGGCCCTTCGAATCGCCGAAGTCGGGAGAGGCGAAGATCTCGCGCAGATAGACCGTCGCCATCGTCGCGTTCGGCGTCTCGATGGCCACGGTGCCGCGACCGGGAATCGGTCCCACGATGCGGACGGCCGAGGTCTTCAGCGACAGCGCCAGATCGTCGGCCAAGCTCACGACCCGGCTGATCTTGATCCCCGCCGCGGGCTCGAACTCGTAGGAGGTGATGATCGGTCCCGGACTCACCTGCACGATGCGGCCGTCGACCTCGAAGTCCTGGAGCTTCTTGCGGAGCGTCTCCGCGTTGTCCTGCAGCTCCTCGTGCGTCATCAACGGCTTCTGATCCGGCGACGGGGTCTGCAGGAGGCCGAGCGGAGGAAGCTGGAAGGACTCGGCGCCGCCCTTGCCGAAGTCGAAGGTCTCCTGCCACGCAAGCCCCTCCTTGCCCGTGCCGCGCGCGCGCCGGGGCTCGATGACGACCGGTGGAGGCGGCGGTTCCTCGAGGGGCTCGCTCACGGCGACGGCGCCGACCGCCTGCGGCTCCGCGCCGGACGTCGACCTGGCGCCGGCCCGGACGGCGGTGGCGCTCTTCTGCCGCTTGAGCCGCGCGATCCGCGCCGAGACGACGCGTGCGAGGGCCGCGTAGGAAACCTGTGTCAGGAACAAGACGCCGATCGGGATCCCGGCGAGGAGCACGAGCCACGTCCCGACGCCGCCGAGGGCCGTGTGGAGCGCCCCCACGAGGCTCCAGCCGACGATGCCGCCGGCGTCCACCCACTCGCCGGGCGCCGAGGACAGCGTCACCGCGGTCTGTGTCAAGATCCCGGTCGCGCTGAGCAGCAGCGCGGCCAATCCCGCGTAGGGCGGCCAGCCTCGGGTCGCGATCGGGCGGATGAACGCGTTCACGGCGACGACGACGAGGATCAGCGGGAAGAGAAAGCCGCCGTAGCCGAAGGCGACGAAGAGGGCCCAGCCGAGCCAGCCGCCCAGGTGGCCGACCGGCCCTTGCGGATCGGTCCCGCGCGTGTGGTTCCACACGGAGACGGCGCCGAAGCCGGCCACGGCGAGGAGCAGGATGGCCTTCACCTCGCGGAGCCATCGGCGGGGCTCGCGCTTCCTGGGCGCGCGCCGGCGCCGTTCGAGGACGCGATCCGAGGCCTTGCCGCCAGAACCGTCGGTGGTGGTCACGCCAGACGCCATCAGACCTCCAGGATCACGGGAAGCACGACGGGTTTGCGCTGGAAGCGCTGGTTGATGAACTGGCGCACCGCGCCCCGCATCACGGCGGCGATCGCCTCCCGCTCGGTGGCCCCGGCCGCGGCGAGCGTCGACAGGATCGCGGCCCGCAGCTCGTCGAGGAGCGCTTCGTTCTCCTTGACGTAGACGACGCCTCGCGAGGCGATCTCCGGACCCGCGACGACGGCGCCGGCCCGGTCGATGACGACGGACACCGACACCAGGCCGTCCTGGGCCAGGAGCTGGCGATCGCGGAGGACCACGGCCCCGATGTCGCCCACGCCCTTGCCGTCCACGAGCACCCGTCCCGTCGGATACCCGCGGACGACGCGCGCGGCCGTCTTCGTCACCTCCACGCCGATGCCGTCCTCGACGAGGAAGATGCGCTCAGGCGTCAGCCCGACCGTCTCGGCGAGACGGGCGTGGCCCAGCAGATGGCGATACTCGCCGTGCACGGGGATGAAGTAGCGCGGCCGGGTGAGGTTCAGCATGAGCTTGAGGTCTTCCTGGCTCGCGTGCCCGGAGACGTGCACGAACGCGTTGTCGTCGTAGAGCACCTCGGCGCCCAGCCGCAAGAGCGCGTTGACCACCCGTCCGATGGTCCGCTCGTGGCCGGGGATGACGCGCGCGGAGATGACGACGAGGTCCCCGCGCTCGATCTGGACGTACTTGTGCTCGCCCGCGGCCATGAGGGCGAGCGCGGAGTTCGGCTCGCCCTGGGTGCCCGTCGACAGGATGATCTGCCGCTCGCGGGGCAGCGCGCCCAGCTCCTCGATGGGAACGAGCAGGCCCTCGGGGATCTTCAGGATTCCCAGCGCCGCCGAGACCGTGACGTTCTTCTGCATGCTCATGCCGAGCAGGGCGACCCGGCGGTCGTGCTCGGCGGCCAGCGTGAGGACCTGCTGGATGCGATGGATGTGCGAGGCGAAGGTGGCCAGCACGATCCGTCCCGTCGCGCCCCGGAAGTGCCCGCGCAGCGCCCGCCCGACGTCGCTCTCCGAGCGCGTGTGGCCCGGACGGTCCACGTTGGTGGAGTCCGAGCAGAGCACGAGGACCCCGTGCTCGCCGAGCTCGGCGAAGCGATGGTAGTCCGGCGGCTCCATGTCGAGGGGGGTGGCGTCGAGCTTGAAGTCTCCCGTGTGTACGATCGTGCCGACGGGCGTGTCGATCGCCAGCCCGATGCCGTCGACGATCGAGTGCGTCACCCGGATCGGCTCGACCCGGAACGGCCCGACCTCGATCCGGTCGCGCGGGCGCATCGTGCGGAGGTCGGCCGACTCCAGCAGCCCGTGCTCCCGCAGCCGCTCCGCCACGAGGGCCAGCGTCAACGGCGTGCCATAGATCGGCACGTGTGCGCTGCGCAGGAGGTACGACAGCGCGCCGATGTGATCCTCGTGGCCGTGGGTCAGGAAGACGGCCCGGAAGCCGTCACGCTTGGCGAGCGCGTAGGAGAAATCCGGGATGACGTGATCGATGCCGGGCATCTCGTCCGGATCGGGGAACATCAGCCCGCAGTCGATGGCGATCAGCTCGTCGCCGGACTCCACGAGCATCATGTTGAGCCCGATCTCGCCGAGCCCGCCCAGCGGGATCAGCCGAACAGCGGGCTCGTTGGCAGGGGGGGGAGACTCCACAACGCTCCTTTCCGGGGTCAAGCAATCGTAGCATCCGGCCTTTCGAGATCCGAAGTTTCCGGCTGACCGCCCCGGGGGCCGTATGATGGCCGGACGCGCCGGAACGACACGCCCGCTGGGGGATCACCACCATGTCAACCGTGTTTTGCTCGCCGAGCCGCTATACACAGGGGAAAAACGCCACGGCGGCCCTCGGCCGTGAGATGGCGGCGCTCGGGCTCGAGGGCCCGGCCCTCATCGTCGCGGGGGCAACGGCGATCAAGACCCTCGCCGACACGTGGCGGATCGGCCTGGGCCACGCCGGGATCGCCTACACGGTGCACCGCTTCGGCGGCGAATGCTCGCACGCCGAGATCGAGCGC
>WNGA01006485.1_pt1 | contig 16649 bp, 15 predicted proteins | sample 5400061 | NCBI WGS metagenome assembly WNGA01 (sample SAMN13153366, study PRJNA577476) | soil metagenome | isolation source: 100 cm soil or saprolite under grassland replicate 2 | place: USA:California | collected 2016-06-15 | reverse complement strand
CGGCCGCTTCGAGGACGCCGCGCGCGAGCTGGCCAAGACGGATCTGATCGTCATGCACTGCATGGGCTACAGCGAAGCGATGCGCGGGCGCGTGGCCGCGGTGTCGGGCAAGCCGGTGCTGCTGGCGCGGCGGCTCGTCGCCAACGCCGTCGCCGAGCTGATCGCGTAGGAGAAAGGGACACGGCCATGAGGTGGACGCCACGCGAGATCGCCCTCCTGCCCGTCATCGCCGCGCTGATCGTCACGGCCGCCACGAGCGCCGGAGCGTTCGAGCGCGTGGGCGACAAGAAGATCCTCGTCTTCGCCGGCCGGCAGGACGTGCCCACCATCGACCCCAGCATCAAGTACGACTGGTCGATCCGGATGATGCAGCAGGCGCTGTACGACGGGCTCGTGAAGTACGTCGGCAGCCCGCCCGAGATCGTGCCATGGCTGGCCGAGCGCTGGGACGCCTCCCCCGACGCCAAGCGGTGGACGTTCCACCTCGTCAAGAACGCGAAGTTCCACAACGGCGATCCCGTCACCGCCGAGGCCGTGCGCTGGTCCTTCGTGCGCACGCTGAAGCTCAACCAGGGGCCGGCGTGGATGCTGTCCGACTTCCTGAAGGAAGACGGCATCAAGGTCCTCGACGAGCACACGATCCAGTTCACGCTGATCCAGCCGTACGCCCCGTTCCTCTCGTTCGTGCCCTGGTGGTACGTGATGAACCCCAAGCAGGTGATGGCCAGCGAGCAGGGCGGCGATCTGGGCCAGAAGTGGCTCACCGGCAACGAGGCCGGGAGCGGGCCGTTCAAGATCAAGCGGTGGCAGCAGGGCACGCTCTACGAGCTGGAGGCGGTCGAGGATTACTGGAAGGGCTGGCCCTCGAAGGACCACGTCAACGGCGTCATCTACAAGCTCGTGCGCGAGGCCGCCGCCCAGCGGGCCGCGCTGATCCGCGGCGAGGCCGACATCGTCGAGGGCCTCACCGCCGACGACTACGACCAGGTCGGCAAGACCCCGGGCATCGTGGTGCCGCGCTTTCCGGGCATGACCACGTTCGGGCTCAAGATGAACACCCAGAAGGGCGCGACCAAGGACCCGAATCTGAGGAAGGCGATCTCGTACGCCTTCGACTACGACGCGTTCCTCAAGATCTACAACGGCCACGCGATCCTGCAGACGAGCCCGTTCCCCAACGCCACGCGCGGGCACATCGACGTGCCGGGCTTCTACCGGCAGGACCTGGCCAGGGCCAAGGAGTTCCTCGCGAAGTCGGCCTACCCGAACGGCGGCGTCGAGCTCGAGTACGTCTACTTCGACGGCCTCGAGGAAGAGCGGAAGATGGGCCTGGTCCTCATCGACAACCTCGGGCGGCTCAACCTGAAGGTGAAGATGACCGCCACCACCTGGCCCAACATGGTGGCCCGCGCCTCCAAGGTTGAGACGTCGCCCGACTTCCTCGCCGTGTTCACGACCCCCGTGTCCACGGATCCCGACGCGGTCGCCTACCAGTATCACAAGGGCTCGTGGGGCAAGTACTACGGCTCGCACTTCTACGCCAACGAAGAGGTCTGGAAGCTGATCGACCGCGCGCGCCAGCTCTCGAAGTGGGAGGAGCGCGCGCCGCTGTACGCCGAGATCCAGAAGCGCGTGACCGCGGACGCCCCCGAGGTCTTCGGCATGCTGATGCACCGGCGCTGGGGCATGCGGGATCACGTCAAGGGCTTCGTGTTCTGCCCGGTGCGCTTCACGGGCGAGGTCGATCTCTACCCGCTCACGATCGTCGCCAAGTAACCGGGCCGGCCGGGGGCGGTCGGGGCGCGCTCGCGAAAACCGCTCGTCGGCTTCACGTCGGTTTTCGCGAGCGCGCCCCGACCGCCCCCGGCCAGCCCTGCCGTTTGTGGTGATGGGAACGTGATTCAGTTTCTCGTCAGGCGGGTGGCGCTGCTGGTCCTGATGTTGGTTGGGTTGTTGGCGCTGATGTTCGTGATCTCTCACTTGGTGCCGGGGGATCCGGCGCGGCTGGCGGCGGGGCCCGATGCCAACGCGGCGATGGTCGAGACCTTGCGGAAGGAATATGGGCTGGACCAGCCGCTGTGGGTGCAGTTCGAGCGATATGTGCGCGGCATGGTCTCGGGTCGGCTGGGGCGCTCGCTGCGCACCCGCGAGGACGTCCTCACCGATCTCGTCCGCTACTTTCCGAACACGCTGGAGCTCGTCGGCGGGGCCATGCTGGTGGCGGTCGCGGTCGGCGTCCCGCTCGGCATCCTCTCCGCGGTCTACCGCAACACGTGGGTGGATCACCTCACACGGTTCGTGTCCGTCTCGGGCGTGGCCATCCCCGCGTTCTGGCTCGGACTGATGCTGCAGCTCGTGATCGCCCTGCACTGGGGGCTCCTGCCCCTCGGCGGGCGGCTCGGCCTCATGAGCGCGCCGCCGCCGCCCATCACGCACCTGCTCGTCGTCGACGCGCTCCTGCGCGGGCAGTGGGGGACGCTTCGCGACGCCGTGGCCCATGGCGTCCTGCCCGTCGTCACGCTGTGCTTTCCGGCGCTGGCGTCGATCATGCGCGTGAACCGCGCGGAGATGATCGAGACCCTCAAGCAGGACTACATCGTCAACGCGCGCGCGCAGGGGATCCCGGACTGGCGCGTCGTCTGCCGCTACGCGCTCAAGAACGCGATGATCCCGACCCTGACGATGATCGGGCTGCGGTACGGCTGGATGCTGGGCGGCACGATCCTCATCGAGAGCGTCTTCGACTGGCCGGGAATCGGCCTCTACGCCGTCAACTCCGCGCTCTCGTCGGACTTCCAGCCGGTCATGGGTGTCACCCTGTTGATCGGACTGAACTTCATGGTCGCCAACCTCCTCGTCGACCTCGCGTACGGCTGGCTCGATCCGAGGGTCAGGCCTTGACTTCTAAACAGTCCACGGTGACGGCGCTTCCACTTCGGCCGTTGGCGGTCTGGCTCGACGAGCACGAGAGCGCGCGGCGTGAGCTGCGACTGTACGCGCGGATCTTCGCCCGCAGCGCGTCGTCGATGCTGGGGCTCGGCCTGGTCGCCGCGTTCCTGCTCCTCGCCGCCGTCGGGCCGTTCATCGTCCCGTACCCCGAGGACGGCCGCGGGGCCGTGCACCTCGACCAGAAGCTCCGGCCGCCGAGCGCGCGGCACTGGTTCGGGACGGACGAGGTCGGCAACGACGTCTACACCCAGGTGATCCTCGGCGCGCGCGTGTCGCTGAAGGTCGGGTTGATCATCACCGTGGTCGCCGCGCTCATCGGCGTGCCCCTGGGCGTGATCGCCGGCTACGTCGGGGGCGTCCTCGGCGAGGCGATCATGCGCGTGACCGACCTGTTCCTCTCGGTGCCGGGGCTCGTCCTCGCCCTCGCCATCGTGGGCGCCCTCGGCCCGGGCATCGTGAACGCGATGATCGCGCTGTCGCTCGTCTGGTGGCCGGGCTACGTCCGCCTCGTGCACGGAAAGACGCTCGCCCTGCGCGGGGAGGTGTTCGTCGAGGCGGCACGCGCCGTCGGCACCGGGCGCCTGCGCATCGTGTTCGTCCACATCCTGCCCAACTGCCTGTCGCCGATCACCGTGAAGGCGAGCATGGACATGGGCCTGGCGATTCTCGCCGCCGCCAGTCTGGGGTTCATCGGCCTCGGCGCGCAGCCCCCGACGCCGGAATGGGGCGCCATGATCAGCCACGGCCGCAACTACCTGCCGACGTGGTGGTGGTACTCGGCGTTCCCCGGTCTCTTCATCTACCTGACGGTGCTCGGCTTCAACCTGCTCGGCGACGGGTTGCGCGACATCCTGGATCCGAAGAGCCGGGGTTGAGTCGGCGCTCGATCAGCTAGGCCGCGTAGTCATCACGCGCCGGCGCCAGCGAATCCGGCGCGTCCACGACGGCCGTCGCGGCGACCGGGAGCTCCACGGTCACCGTGGTGCCCGTGCCCTCCGCGCTCTCGACCGAGAGCGTGCCGCGATGGCGCGTCACGATCCCGTACGCGGCGCTCAGCCCGAGGCCGGTCCGACGCGGATCCTTGGTGGTGAAGAACGGATCCATCGCGCGCTGGCGAACGCCCGGCGCCATGCCGACGCCCGTGTCGCGCACGGTCACGTGGATCGACCGGCCGGTGTGGCGTGTCGTCACCAGGATCATCCCGCCGTCGGGCAGGGCGTCGACGGCGTTCAACAGCAGGTTCAGCATGGTCTCGCGCAGGGCCACGGCATCGCCGTCGACCGGTGGCACCGCCGCGAGGTCTTGCTTCACGTCGATCGCGACGTGCGGAAGACTGGCCGGGTCCTCACAGCGGGCGCGCGTCATCTCGACGGCCTCGGCGACGACTCGGCAGAGGTCGACCATCTCACCCCGATGTTCGGGCTGCGCCCGCGCGAATTCCTGCACGCGGCGCACCACCTCCGCGGCGTCCTGCGCCGCGCGCTCGACGAGGGCCAGCCCCCGCCGGCCCCCGTCGTCGGGGTTGTTGCGGAGCAGCAGCTGGACCCCCCCGATCACCACCGCGAGCAAGTTGTTCAGGTGATGCGCGGCGCCGTGGGCCAGCTCGCCGAGCGCGCGCAACGTCTCGCCCCGCACGAGCTGCTCTTGCGCCGTTTTGAGATCGGCGAGCGCCCTCGTGGCCTCTCGGTAGAACTCGGCGTTCTGTAGCGCGAGCGAGACCTGGCTCGCCACGCCCGCGGCCACCCGCAGGCCGCCCTTGCTGAGGACGTGCCGACGTTCCCACCAGTAGCTGACGACGGCGCCGTACGGCAGGCCGCGCGCCAGCAGGGGAATTACCACGAGGCCACGCGGGCGCCGCGGCAGGAACGAGATGAAGGGATGATCGAAGCGGCGATCGACCGTCGCGTCGGGACAGGCGAGAGGATGCCCCGTCCGGAACGCCTCGATCACGGTCTCGTCCATCTCTCCGGTCGTCACGGCGTACTCGCGGGGCCCGCGCAAACCTTCGGGCACGTGATGGCCGGCCATCGGCTTGGCGGTGCCCGTCTGCATGTCGAAACGGAGCACGATGGTCGTGTCCGCGCCGAGCAGGCGGGTCACCTCGCGCGCCGCCCGGCGGGCCAGCTCGACGCGGTCGAGGGTGCCCCCGAGCTCGCCGGCCAGCGCGAGCAACCCTTCCGTTTCCCGCAGCCGCTCCGCCACCTCGAGACGCTCGAGCAGGACGCGCTCGTGGATGACGAGCGTCAGCTGATCCGCGACGGCTTGCGCGAGCGTCTGTTGGTGTGGCCCGAACGGCCGCACCGCGTCGACGGTGTCGAGGACGAGCACGCCGATCACCCGGCCGCCCATCGCGAGTGGCACTCCGAGCACCGACTTGAGCCCGAACCGCTGGACCCAGATCGGCTCGATGGTGTCGGAGGTCCGCGCGTCGTCGATCGCCAAGGGCGTTTGCGTGGTGACGAGATGACTGATGAACGGCAGATCGCGGACGGCGCGGCGACGTCCGGATCCGAACTCGGGCCACACGTCGTCGAGGCGACGGTCGGCGAACTGCGACATCGCGGGGATGCACTCGGCCGCTTCCGGATCGACCAGATACAGGGAGGCGCGATCGGCCCGGCATGCCCGCGCGGCCAGTCCGCACACCTCGCGCAGCGCGAGCGGGACGTCGACGCCGGAAACGAGGACGTGGGCGATCCGCGCGAGCAGGGCGGCGTCGTCGGGTCCGGGGCTGGCGGAATCGAAGACATTCATCGCTGACAGGCCGCCTCTCTCATCACTGATGGCCGCTGGACGGCGCCGAACGGCGAGGAGAAGCAGAAAGCATACCGACCGGAGGGGGAGCCGGTTTCTGGCCAACGAGCGCAATTCGCGAGACGGCGCGACGTGCAAATCGACACGGGGTGTCGTCGTGTCACCGCCGGGGGAGCGTGCGGTGGGTGGGAAAACGTTTCCGCACATCCTGGGCGCGCGCCCAGGATGTGAAAAATTTTCCCGGATGCCTCAGCGCGCGCCCAGGATCGCCTTGCCCAGCAGCCGCGCGCCCTCGTAGCCCTTCTCGGGCGGCTCGTAGCTGAAGGCCAGGCGGATGAACTCCTCGCCGCCGCCGTTGGCGTAGAAGACCGGACCGGGCGTGTACTGCACGCGGGATTCGACGGCGCGCGCGGCGAGCTTGCGCTGATCCGTCCCGGTGGGGAGCTTCATCCACAGGAAGAAGCCGCCCTCGGGACGGTTGACCCGCGCGTCGGTGCCGTCGAGCACCTCGTGCAGTCCCTTCAGCACGGCGTCGCGCTTGGCGCGGTAGACGCCGATCAGGAGCTGGACGTGCGCGTCAAGCTGATCGCGGAGGAAGTACGTCGCGACCCGCGACATGAACGGGTTCACGCCGCCGCCGAAGAGGAAGCCCTGCAGCGCCGGGATCATCGTCCGTGGGGCGCAGAGCCAACCGATGCGGACGCCGGCGCCGAGGATCTTCGACAGCGTCCCCGCCCGGATCACCCGGCCCCCGCCATCGAGCGCGAACAGCGGCGGCAGCGTCTCGCCCTCGAAGCGTAGCTCGCCGTACGCGTCGTCCTCCACGATGAGGGTGTCGTACTCATGGGCGAGGGCGACCAGCTCGTGGCGCCGGCGGAGCGACTGGCTGGGGCCCGCCGGGTTCTGGAAGTTCACGATCGTGTAGATGAGCTTGCAGCGGCGGCCCTGGCGGCGGAGCGTCGCGAGCCGCTCGCGCACGGCGTCGGTCACGATGCCCTCGTCGTCGATGGGCACGTCGAGGATCTCGGGCCCGTGACGGCGCAGCGTGTTGAGCGAGCCCGAGAACGTCGGGGCCTCGGCGATCACGACGTCGCCGGGATCGATGAACGCGCCGAACGCCAGCGCCAGCGCCTGGCCCGAGCCGTTGGCGACGATGATGTTCTCGGGATCGGCCTTGAAGGCCTCGAATCGCTCGTACTTGGTGCAGATCAGCTCGCGCAGGCCTCGGTAGCCTTGAGGCTCGCCGTAGGTCATGGCGGCCGGGCCGTCCTCCTCGAGCATCCGGGCCGTCGCCTTGGCCATCCCGTCGTACGGGAACGAGGCGGGGTCGGGGTAGCCGGCGCCGAACTCGTAGAGAGCTTTCATCGAGGGGCGGGGCGTGGCGACCGACATGCCCCAGCCGATGCGGGCCCGCGCCGCCAGGAGCGATTCGAAGGGCTCACCGTGTGTCGTCATGCCGATAGCATACGACAACTCGGCGCCCGGTCACCGCCCTCCGATCGCGCGCCGCAGCGCGTAGGGCGTCGCCCGCCTCACGATCCCGGCATATGTCCGGTCGCCCAGCATGACGTCCGTCATGACGTCGCTCAGCGTCTGACCGGACTTCCGGAAGATCCACCGCCGTACCCGCGGCCGGTGATAGGTCAGATGCGCGAGGACCCGACCGATGCGGAGCTCACGGTGCAGACCCCCGAGCGCGTGCTCGTAACGCTCGGCCACGCGGGCGGGGTTGCCGGCCCCGTCGAGGATCGCGCGCGCGGCCAGGCCGCCGCTCTCGATCGCGGCCGAGATGCCCTCGCCGGTCAGCGGGTCGGCCAGCCCCGCCGCATCGCCGGCAAGGATCACGCGGCCCCGGACGACACCGTCGGCCCGCGGGGCGAGGGGGATCAGGAAGCCGTGCTTTTCCACGCGCTCGAGATGGTCCAGGCCGAGCGCCTGCAGATAGCCCGCGAGGGCGAGGTGCAGGTTGACGCCGCTCCGCGTGGTGGCCAGGCCGATGGAGAGATGGGCGCCCTTGGGAAAGACCCAGCCGTACCCGGCGGGGACGACGCCGAAATCGAAGCGCGCCGCGCCGGCCAGACGCGCGAAGTCGGCGTCGCTCACGGAGGTCTCCGCCTCGAGGGCCGGCGCTCCGCGCCGTGGCACGGGCCATCCGGCCGATCGGGCCGTGGAGCTCGTGGCGCCATCGGCGGCCACGACGAAGCGCGCGACAACGGGCCCGCCCACCGTGTCGAGCTCGCACCGATCGCCGCGCGTGACGACGTCACGGACGGCGCAGCGCGAGCGAATCTCGGCCCCGGCGTCGTCCGCCGCGGCCACGAGGGTCGCGTCGAAGCGGTCGCGCATCACCATGGAAATGACGGGGCGCGGCCGCCGCGTCTCGAAGCGGAGACCCTCGTCGCGCAGGTGCAGATGCGCCGTATGGCAGGAGCGCTCGACCACGGTCGTCTCGACGGCGGCCCGGAGGGCGGGCGGCAGGGCGCGCAGCGCGCGCCCGACCAGACCGCCGCCGCACGTCTTGTAGCGCGGCACGCCGTGCTTCTCGAGGAGGACAACGCGCGCGCCCGCCTCGGCGAGCACCCGCGCCGCGCACGCGCCGGCGGGCCCGCCTCCGACGACGGCGACGTCGAAACACTCCGACATGCTCGCTACTCGAGGGGGATCCGCTCGCCCGAGGGGTACCACGCTGGCTCGCCGCCGCGCCGGAAGACCTTCACGCGCCCGTGCCCGCCCACCGTGGAGGCGCTGTCCTCGACACGGAGCCAGGTGCCCTCCTCGATGCCGAGGACGGGATTGGCGTTGACGACGTGGTACTCGCGGATGCGGTCGTCGCGCGTCTCGCTGCCGGGCGCCATGACGGGGTCGGTCTCGAGATAGTGCGGGTTGATGTTGAAGGGGACCAGCCCGAGGGCGTCGAAGCGGTCGAGGCCGACGACGTTCCAGTCATTGGTGGTCAGGATCGTGGGACCGGCGAGGTTCGAGCCGGCGCTGCTGCCGACGTACGGGGTACCGGCGAGGACGCGCGTCCGGATCGCCTCGACGAGCTTCGACCGGCGCAGGCGCTGCAGCAGGGTGTAGGTGTTGCCGCCGCCCACGAAGACCGCGTCCACGCGCTCGAGCGCGGCCAGCGGCTCGTGATTCCAGTGCACGTGCTCCACCGTCAGCCCGACGGGGGCCAGCGCCGCCCGGGCGCGCTCGCAATAGTCCTTCTCGTTGTTCAGGCTGGCGGCGGTGACGAAGCCGACGCGCCGCGCCCCGTCGAGGAACTCGGCCATGGCCGCGCGGCAGTGCTCGAGGAACGGGCGTCCGGAGTTGCTGATCAGCAGCGCGCGCATCGTCACAGCACGTGGAGCAGGGGACGCGGGGAGAGACTCTCCGGCGTCCAGAACCCGGTGTCGGCGAACCAGCGCGTGGCTTCCTCGGGGTCCTCGGTCTTCATCACGCCGAGGGTCGCGCCGTCGGCGAAGGCGCCGCCGAACACCAGACGGCCGGCGCCGCGCATCTCGATCATCACGAACTGCGCCATGTCGGGATCGTTCATCCGCCCCTCCACGATGGTGACGCGCCGGGTGCCGTCGAGCACGATCGGCGGCAGTTGCCAGGGCTCGACGAACTCGGTGAAGCTCCGCTCGCGATACCCGGTCCACGCGCCCCCGAGCCAGTACGGATCTTCCTCGACCACGAGCTTGAGCTGCCCGGGCTGTTGCAGGCGGTACACGAGGTCGACGCTCGAGCCGTCGGGGGCGGGGCCTCCCCCGATCAGGGCGCCGCCCTGGCGCAGCCCGGCGAGACGCTCGATGTGGGCATGACGATGCGGCTCACGCCTGGCCAGATACTCCGGATGCGTCGTGATGGCGACGTGGAACACGATCAACGGTCATCCTCCCGTGTCGTCGGCGACTTCGATCATTTCACCGCTCGGCTCGCCGCCCGGGCGCGGCTCACCTCGCACTGCCGGGCTCGTGCGGGGTCTCGTGATACTGTGGTCAAATATGGGGCTTTTCGAGGATTTTCGCTCTCGCTACCCATTCCCGCTCGACGAGTTCCAGGTCGACGCCTGCCGGGCGGTGGAGTCGGGCCACTCGGTCATTGTGTCGGCACCGACCGGGGCGGGCAAGACCCTCGTCGCCGAGTTCGCGATCCACCTGGCGCTGGCCTCCGGCAAGCGGATCGCCTACACCACGCCCCTCAAGGCGCTGTCCAACCAGAAGTTCGCGGACTTCACGCGCGCGTTCGGCACCGAGACGGTCGGCATCCTCACCGGCGACGTGAAGGTCAACCCCCGCGGCCGCGTCCTGGTCATGACCACCGAGATCCTCCGCAACATGTTCTACACCGGCGGCCTCGACGACCTCGGCTACGTCGTCCTCGACGAGTGTCACTACATGGGCGACGAGGGGCGGGGGACGGTGTGGGAGGAGATCATCGTCAACGCGCCGCACGACGTGAGCCTGGTGGCCCTGTCGGCGACCGTCGCCAACGTCAACGAGATCGCCGACTGGATCTCGATCGTCCACCGGCCCATCGTCCCCATCTACCATCCCGACCGCCCGGTCCCGCTGTCGTATGCCCTGGCGGACCTGGCCGGCGAGATCCACGATCTCGCCAAGGTGCGGACGGGCCGGGCCCGCATCGTCGGCGACGAGCCGCGGGGGCCCGACGACCGCGGACGCTGGTACACGCGGCGGGTGGTCGATTCGAACACGCTGATCGAAGCCCTCGAGACGCGGGGCTGGCTGCCCGCCATCTATTTCATCTTCAGCCGCATGGGCTGTGAGCGGGCCATGAACGACGTGCTGACCGAGGGGCGGACCCTGCTCGCGCGCGATCAGCAGCGCGAGGTCGACGTGGTGATCGCCGAGGCGCTCGACGACAGCCCGAGCCTGGGGGAGTCGTCACTCAGTCAGAGCGTGTTCCGCGCGCTGCGGCTGGGCGCCGGTGTCCATCACGCGGGCGTGCTCCCGAGCCTCAAGCGGCTCATCGAGCGCCTCTTCGAGCGCGGGCTCTGCAAGGTCGTCTTCGCGACGGAGACGATGTCGCTCGGCATCCACATGCCGGCGCGGAGCGTTGTGCTCCAGGGGCTCACCAAGCGCACCGAGCGCGGCTTCCGCTCGCTCTCGCACAACGAGCTGACGCAGATGGCGGGACGGGCGGGGCGACGCGGCATCGACGCCGAGGGCCAGTGCGTGATCGCGCTCGACGCGCGTGACGGCGTGGACGACGTGCTGCGGGTGGTCGACGGCACGCCCGAGCCGATCGAGAGCCAGTTCAAGCTGGGCTACGGGTCCGTGGCGCTCCTGCTCGCGACGGGCGCCGCCCCCGAGGTGTTGCGCCGTCGCGTGGAGGCCTCGTTCGGGCAATACCAGAACCTCAAGCGCATCCAGGCGACCGAGGCCGACGTCGCGCGCCTCGAGCGCGCGGTCGCCGAGGCGCGCGCCTTCGCGGCGCCCTGCGGGGAGTTCGAGCGCATCGGCCGTTACCGGCGGGCGCGGCACGAGGTCGACGTACGGCGGCGCGCCAGCGGACGGAGCGGTCGCCGCGGTGAGCGCGGCCTGATCGAGGCCGATCCCGGGCGCCTGGTGCTGGCCCGCCGGCGTGGAGGGCCGGAGCTGGCGGTGATCCTCGGCGTGCACGCGATCCGCGGTCACCGGGTCCTCGTCGACGCGCTCCTGCCCCACGGCGCCGTGGTCAGACTGAAGGCCGGGGCCATCAAGCAGATCTTCTGGGCGACGCCGCCCCTGCCCGTGCCGCGCGACCACGGCCGAGATCACCGTAGTGCGAGCCGAAGCGGTGCCTCCGGTGAGGCGAGCGGTGAAATGGCCCGACGTGGATTGAATCACCTCGCCGCGGAGCTCGGCCGGCTCGACCTGCGCGAGCTGGCCGATCGCGAGCGGGCCCAGCGGCCGGAGACGGCGCTGGCGATGATCGAGTGCCATCGGTGCCCCTGGGGCTCGACGAGCCGCTGCGATCAGGCCTGGCGTGACGTCGAGCGCCTCGCCGAGCGCCTGGAGCAGCGGCGAACCGCGCTCGAGCAGTACCGCAGCGCGTACTGGCAGGAATTCCTGCGGGTGCTGGACGTGCTCGACCAGTTCGAAGCCGTGCACGACCGCGCCCTCACCCCCAAGGGCCGGCTCGTCGCCGGATTGCGTCACGACAACGAGCTCCTGGTCGCCGAGGCCCTGACCCGCGGGGTGCTCGGCGACGTCACCCTCGCGGAGGCGGCGGCCGTCTGCTCCGCGCTGCTCGAGGAATCGCGCTCGGGCGAGCCCATGATCGCGCGGATGTTTCTGCGCAAGCGGCCGAAGCTCAAGCGCAAGCTCGAGCAGCTCGAGCTCATCGCCGAGCGGGTCCGTGAAGCCCAGCGGGCCCGCCAGCTCGGCATGCCGGCCGCCGTTCATCCCGGGTTCATGCCCTCGGTCTTCCGGTGGGCGTCGGGCGAGGACGACTGGACGGGGATCGTGCAAGAGGCCTTCGGCGGGCACGAGGGCGACCTCATCCGCGCCATGCGGCGGCTCATCGATCTGCTGCGCCAGCTCGCGGAGAGCCGCGAGATCCCCGGCCCGATCGCCCGGCTCCTGCACGAAGCCTCGCGGGTCATCGACCGCGGCGTCGTTCTCGAGTCGGCGCTCATATGATGGGATGCCGGGCCCATCCTGGTATCCTGTCGGCCGTGAATGTCGCGCGCGTGCTGCTCGCGGTCGTCCTGGGCTTGGCCGCGTGCGCGTCGTCAGCGCCGCTGGTCGAGCAACGGACGACCCAGGGACCGATGGCCGACGACGTCTGGGCCTATCGCGTCCTCACGATGAACGGACGCGAGCCGACGTTCGACGAGCGCCGGCACTGGGAGAGCCAGCTCGATCTCGCCATCGCCCGCTACCTGGTGAGGGATCAGGAATTCGCCAGCTCCCCTCAGGTCTCGACGTTTCGAATGCTGCGCCAGCCGGTGGTCGGCATGTCCAAGGAGCAGGTGCTGATCCTCCTCGACGCTCCGGACCGGGAGACGACGGACGCCGCCGAGATGGAGAAGCTCGCCCGAAAGTACTGGCCCCAGATCCGGGGCAAGGCCAGCGAGGCGTGGACGTATCCGCTCGGTTGGCAGTTCTATTTCGCCGAGTCGCGTCTCGTCGACATCATCCAGTATCAACCGCGCCGCTGAGCGCGAAGGGACAGGGATGGTCCGTTCCGAGCTGGTGGTGACCAAGAAGACCCCGCTGGTCCGCCGTGGCCTCGTCGTGGCCGAGCATCCCCTCGGAGCCGAGGTCGGTGCCGGGATCCTGGCCCGCGGCGGCAACGCCATCGACGCCGCCGTCGCCACCGCGTTCGCCATGACCGTGGTCGAGCCGTTCATGAGCACCATCGGCGGGGCCGGGACGATGCTCGTCCATCTGGCCACCGAGGACGAGACGCTGGCCATCGACTTCAACGCCGTCGCGCCCTCGGCCGCGCACGAGTCGATGTACCGGGTGGTCGGGGGCGTTTCCCCGGCGCTGTTCGCGTGGCCGAACGTCGAGCACGACGCCAACGCCGTGGGCCCGGGCTCGGTCGGCGTTCCCGGCTCCGTGGCGGGGCTCGTCCTGGCCCTCGAGCGCTTCGGCACGATGGAGCTGGCCGACGTGCTGCGCCCCGCGATCGCGCTCGCCCGCGAGGGGTTCGTGCACGACTGGTATCAGGCGCTGACCACGGCCCGGTTCATCGAGGAGCTGGCGGCGTTCCCGGAATCGGCCCGCGTCTACCTCCGCAACGGCCGCGCCGTCTACCGGCCGCCCTCGCTGGAGGCCGGCGATCACGCGAGCTATCCCGATCTCGCGCGCAGTCTCGAGCTCATCGCCCGCGATGGGACCGACGCCTTCTACCGGGGCCCGATCGCCCAGGCCATCCACGACCACATGCGGGCCACGGGCGGTCTCGTCACGCGCAGCGACCTGGCGGCGTACGAGGCGCGGGTCGAGCCGGTGCTGTGGGGTCGCTATCGCGGCGTGGACCTGGCGTGGTCCGGCGGGGCCACCGGCGGCACGACGGCGCTCGAGATCCTGAACATCCTCGAGCACTTTCCGTCGACCATCGTCCGCGGCGACACCGTCGAGGGCCTGCACATCCGCGCGCACGCCGTGGGCCGGGCGTTCCGGGATCGGCTCCTGTTGCTCGGTGATCCCGCCCAGGTGAAGGTGCCGTGGGACCGGCTCGTGTCGAAGGATCACGCGGCCGAGATGGCCGCGGACATCCGCCGATCGAAGCGATCGGGCCTCGGCGCGCCGCTGCGTGGGCGATCATCGCCGTCCGCACCCGTCGCGCGGCGCCGTCCCGGGCATTCTCGCAGCACCGACTGCACGACCCACGTCGGCGTGGTCGACCGCCACCGCAACATGGTCTCGCTCACGCACACGGCGGTCTCGCTCTTCGGCTCCCGCATGGTCGTTCCCGGCACCGGCATTCTCCTCAACAACGGCATGCTGTGGTTCGACCCGGAAGCGGGACGGCCGAACTCCGTGGCGCCCGGCAAGCGCGTGCTCTGCAACATGACGCCGGTCCTCGGCTTCCGGCAGGGGCGCCCCTACCTGACCCTCGGCGCGCCCGGCGGGCGACGGATCATCTCGGCCATCGCCCAGGTCCTGGCCACGCTCATCGACCGCCGCTGCCCGCTGCAGGCCGCCGTGGAGGCGCCGCGGCTGCACACCGAGGGCGGCGAGGTGCTCGTCGATCAGCGTGTCGGCGACAAGACGATCGCGGGGCTGAGGCGGCGTGGGCATGACGTCGTCCCCAAGGAGGAGACGTTCGCGACCCTGCAGTTCGCCAAGCCGGTGGCGATCCGCGTGACGGAGCAGGGGCTGGAAGCCGGACTCGATCACCTGCGCCCCGCGGCCGCCGCGGGATACTAGCGCGCCGCACGAGCTCAGGAGGAGGCAGACATGGCCACGGTCGAAGAGAGAGTCATCGCGAGCTGGAAGTTCAAGAAAGGCGTGCTGGACGCCAAGACGGCGTCGCTGTGTTACCTGGCCGCCAATCTCGCCGTCGGCAATACCCACTGAGCGAAGCGCGACCTGGCGGGTGCCAGGGCAGCGGGAGCGACGGAAGACGAGGTCCGCGAGGCCATCAGCTTCGCGATCCGCGCCAACGCGGCGAAGACCCACGCCGATATCTTGAAGGTCTACACGGATGGCGGAAGTTAGCCTGACGGCCGCGTTCTCGACGGTCCCGGCCGGCGAGGCCGAGGAGATCAAGCGCGTCATCACCGAGGTGGTCGAGCAGATCGCCCAGGATGACGGCACCTTCAAGCGGGCGAAGATCGTGTTCACCGAGTCCGACGAGCGCTGCGGGCTGACCGCCGAGCTCGACGGCATCAAGCGCGAGGGCGTCCCCCTGCAGCTCGACATCGAGCAGCTCGAGGACGCGAAGACCTCGGCCGGCGCCCGTGCCCAGCTCAAGGAGGCCCTGCGCCTGTACTTCCGGAAGGTCCTTGGCAAGTCATCCTGACGACACGGGCCTGCTCCTCTTCGCGTGGCGGGACTGCGTCTTCCGAGTCTCCGACGCGGTCCAGCCGCCGAAGGCCGGCTCCCTGTTCTTCTGCCGTCACCTCGTGGCGGCCGCCGGCGAGCGGGTCCTCGAGATCGGCGCCGGCCTCGGTCTGGCCGCGGTGCTCGCGGCGCGGGCGGGCGCGCGCGTCGTCGCCACCGACGTCGTGCCGGCGGCCGTGGAGGCGGTCCGCGTCAACGCCGCGCTGAACGGGGTGATCGTCGACGCGCGCGTCGGCGACTGCTATGCACCGGTGGCCGGCGAACGGTTCGATCTGATCTGCACGAACCCGCCCCAGATGCCCACGCCGACCGGGCGCGAGCGGGACGATCCGGTGGCCGCCGCCGACAACGGCGGCATCGACGGCTGGGAGCTGCTGGACCGTGTCCTCGCGGGCGCGCCGTCACATCTCGCCCCCCGGGGTCGCCTGGTCTTCAGCATCTTCGCGTTCCTCGGACTCAAGAAGGCCTTCGCCAAGCTCGAGGCGCAGGGGTTCGCGCCGTCCATCGTGGCGCAGGAGACCCAGTCGTTCCCGCGGATCGGCTACGAGCGGCTCGATCACCTCCGTGCCCTCGACGTCGAGGGCGCGCTCCCGCCGGCCGGGGTCCCCACGACGGTGCAACGGCTGATCATCCAGGGCGTGCGCTGATGGGGCTGCGGCAACTCATCGTCAATGCCGACGACTTCGGACTCACCCGCGGGGTCAGCGCGGGCATCCTGGCCGCGCACCGCCACGGCATCGTCACCAGCACGACGGTCCTGGTCACCTCGCGGATCGATCCCGATCTCGTGGCGCAAGCGCGGGACTCGGCGCTCGGCATCGGGCTGCACGTCAACATGACGCTGGGTCGGCCGCTGACGCGCGCGGCCTCGCTGGTGGACGCGGGCGGCGGTTTCGTCCGCGACGCGCGCCGCGCCGCGGCACGCGCGAAGGCGAGCGACGTGGACGCGGAGATCGCCGCGCAGATCGAGCGCTTCCTCGACGTCATCGGGCGGCGCCCGACGCACCTCGATACGCACCATCACGTCGGGCTCCTGTCGCCCGTGCGCGAGAGCGTCCTGGCCCTGGCCGTGCGCCTCGGCATTGCCGTCCGTAGCCAGGACGCGATGGCGCGCGCCCGCGCGCGCGTCCTCGGGCTCCGGACCCCCGATCACTTCTTCGGCGAGTCGGGACCGGAGGCGTACTGGAGCGCGGCACGGACGATCGCGCGGCTGCGCGCGCTACCCGCCGGCGTCTCCGAGTTCATGACCCATCCCGGCTGGTTCGATGACGACCTGTCGTTCAGCCGGTACGCGCGCCAGCGCGAGGTGGAGCTGATCGGTCTCGGCACCCCCGCGGCACGTTCCGCCGCCGCCGCGCTGGGGATCACGCTTTCCACCTTCGCGTCGCTCTAACGCGGTGGCCGGCGTCGTCGTCGGCGTCGACGTGGGCGGGA
>WNGA01007708.1_pt1 | contig 16651 bp, 11 predicted proteins | sample 5400061 | NCBI WGS metagenome assembly WNGA01 (sample SAMN13153366, study PRJNA577476) | soil metagenome | isolation source: 100 cm soil or saprolite under grassland replicate 2 | place: USA:California | collected 2016-06-15 | reverse complement strand
ATAGACGTCCGTCTGGTAGCAGGACGGCTCGGGGACGGCGCAGTAGGTCGTCAGGATGCCGTTCTCGTTCAGCGTGTAGCCGTAGAAGCGGTATGTGGACGGGTCGACCGAGCCGCGCCACTCGCTCCAGCCGGGTGGGATCTCGAGCGGATTTCTGCGCCCGTACCCGTTCAGGTACTTGCCGAGGTGAACGGTGTAGTAGCCGGCGCGCTGCAGCCAGACGGCCAGCGTGTTCGTCGAGTCGAGCTTCTCGAAGCCGCCCTCCGGTAGCGCATTGCCGCGAACACCGTTGTTGTGTGAGTACTGCCCGGTCAGGAATGTCGCGCGAGACGGGCAGCAGAGTGAGAACGAGTCGAAGTTGTTGTCGAACGTGACCCCTTCGTCGCCGATCAAGCGACGTACGTTCGGCAGCACCTCCATCTCGGCAAGCGTCTGGTCGTCCGTCTCGAGGACCACGATGTTCGGCTTTGCGGGAGTTGCGGCGGCGGCCTGGACGGTGCCGCCGGATTCGCGGGCGCCCACCGTGCCGCCCGCGGCGAGCGCCAGCGTCGTCGCGATCGCCAGTCCGAGCCTGCGCTTCATGTTCCCCCCTCCTGCGAGCCTGTAGCTCCCGTTATTGCCGCTCGCTATGAGTGGCCTGTTCGGGCCGCGGAAGGATTCTGTTAGGCGGCGAGCTGCTCCTCGACGGGCTCTTCCTCGACGAGCGGGACGACGCGCGATCGGAGCCAGACGAAGAGCGAGGTCGAGAGGCCGACAAGTCCCGCGACGGCGAAGGCGAGCTCCGTCCCGCCGGCGGCGATCAGCAAGCCGGCGAGGATTCCACCCGCCGCGCCCGTCCCGGCGAAGGCGAAGAAGTAGAGACCGATCACGCGCCCGCGCAGGTGATCCGGGGAGGCCAGCTGCACAAGTGTGTTCGAGTTCGACGACCACGTCGTGAAGCAGATTCCCGCCACGAACAGCAGGACGACCGCGACGAACGTCGACTGCACCGGCGCGAGCAAGAGCTCGCACAGTGCAAAGCCGGCGGTTCCGGCGACCGTCGTGCCCATCGTCGCGCGACTCATGTGCGCGGAGACCAGGGCGCCGATCAGTGCCCCGACGCCGAACACGGCGGAGAGCAGGCCGAAGATCTCCGGGCCCGCATGCAGCGTCTGCTTGGCGAGTACGGGGAGGAGGACGTTGAAGTTGAGGCAGAACGTGCTCAGAACGAAGACGAGGCTGAGCATCAGCCAGACCTGGTCGTCGCTGCGCGCGAAGCGGAATCCTTCCTTGACACCGGCAACGATCCGGGGCCGCTCACGGCGCTCGACGGGATGGAATTCGTCGGGCCGCATCATCAGGAGACCGGCGAGCACGGCCAGGTAGCTCGCAGCATTGACCGCGAAGCAGACGCCCGCGCCTGCGCCGGCGATCAGGACGCCGCCGAGTGCCGGGCCGAAGATCCGTGCGCCGTTGAAGAGGCCCGAGTTGAGGCTGATCGCGTTCGGCAGCTCTGCCGGGCCGACCATACGGAAGGTGAGCGACTGGCGCGACGGAGCGTCGAGCACCTGCACGAGCCCCATCAGAGCCGCGATCACGTACACGTGCCACGCCTGGGCAACTCCCGCGAGGGCGACGACCGCGATCGTGGATGCGAGCAGCATCTGCGTGAGCTGCGTCCCGATCACCGTGCGCCACGCGTTCAGCCGGTCGACGACGACTCCTGCAATCAAGCTGAACAACGTGAACGGCATGAACTGGCACAGCGCGAGGATCCCGACCGCGACCGGCGAGTGGGTCAGCGACAGGACGAGCCAGGCCTGCGCGACGCGCTGCATCCACGTGCCCGTGTTCGAGATGACCTGGCCGGCGAAGAACAGCCGGTAGTTCCGGTGCTTGCGGACGCTGAGGAAGGTGCGGGCGCCGGCGCGGAGGATCGCCGCCGTCACGCGTCTCCCTGTTCGAGCAGGTGGGCAAGCGGCTCGATGGCGGCGTCGATCGCCTCCAGCTCGTCCGGATCGAGCTGCCGCAGGCGGTCGGCCAGCCAGGCGGTGCGCTTGGACTTGACGGAGCGGAGGACCTTCTGTCCGGCGGCGGTGAGCGTGAGGCCGACGCGGCGCTGGTCGCCTTCGACCGGGGCGCGCTGGACCAGGCCGGCTTCTGCCAGCCGCGTGACGAACTTGGACATGCCTGGGACGGAGATGCGCTCGAGCGCGGCAAGTTCCCTCATCCCGATACCGGGGTGGTACTTGATCTGGACGAGCAGCGAGACCTGGCCGCCGGTGACGCCGAGGGAGTGGATCTCGTGCCGAAGCTCCCGGTTCAGCTTGAGGAGAACCGGGCGGAGCCGGTTGGCGACTGCGGTGGTGTCGGCGGTGGCAAGGACGGCAGGCATTTCGTTAACCAGGTTAACGAATCGGCACTACCCGCCGCAGGCTTGAGCCCAACCCCCCGTTCGGGGCGTTCAGCCGCGTCCCCTCCGCCACGTCCGGGGTCTGGACCCCGGCGCGTAGCGCCCGTCCGCGGAGCGGACCGGTGGAGGGGGTTCGGGGGAACCGGGAGGTTCCCCGACTCGTATCGAGGCGTACGCGGGCACAATCCGGCCGTGGCGAGAAACCCGCTGGAGGACGTGGCCCGCGGCTTGCGCCTGCTCGGCGAGCGTCTCTCGCAGGGAGGCGGTGGCGATCCGGCCGACTGGATCTCCGATCAGCTCGATTCGCTGCGGCGGCCGGAGCCCGCGAGGACGTTGCCCGAGCTTCAGGCAGAGCTCGACGCGTTGATCGGGCTCGAGACGGTAAAGGAGCAGGTGCGTGCGCTCGTCGCGTTCCTGCAGGTGCAGGCCGAGCGGCAGCGCCATGGACTCCCCGAGGTCGCGACCTCGCAGCATCTCGTCTTCCTCGGGAATCCCGGCACCGGGAAGACGACGGTGGCGCGGCTGCTGGCGGAGATGTACCGCGCGATGGGTCTGCTCAGACGCGGTCACCTCGTCGAGGTCGACCGGGCGGGGCTCGTCGGCCAGTACGTGGGCACGACGGCGCTGAAGACGGACCGCGTCATCCGTCGCGCGCTCGACGGCGTCCTCTTCATCGACGAGGCGTACGCGCTCGCTCCCGCGGACGAGCGGCAGGACTTCGGCCCGGAGGCGATCGAGACGCTGCTGAAGCGGATGGAGGACTACCGCCACCGCCTGGTCGTGATCGTCGCCGGTTATCCGCGGCTGATGCACCACTTCCTGCAGTCGAACCCGGGCCTACGCTCGAGGTTCTCGCGCGAGATCACCTTTCCGGACTACTCGACGGACGAGCTCGTCGCGATCACGCAGAAGATGGCGGCGGAGTACGAGTACACGCTCGACGAGGAAGCGACGGCGACGCTCGGGCGAATCCTCGCGGGCGCTGCCCGCGGAGAGGGATTCGGAAACGCGCGGTTCGCGCGGACGCTGTTCGAGCAGGCGCTGAACGCGCAGGCGCTACGACTCGCGGGCGTGCAGGGCGAGGAGCTCGCCGAACTGGAGCGCTCGGAGCTGATGACGCTGCATGCGGACGATCTTCGTGCGGCTGCGCGAGCGCTCGGAGAGGAGCACGCGACGGAAGAGCCGCGTGCCGGATTCTGGCGCCGCCGTCGCTAGCTCGCGATCGCCTGGCCAGGGGTGCGCTGCCCGTTCCCGCTCCCGACGCCGCCTGAAGCAAGCGCCGCCAGGGCGAGTACGAGCCACGCCACAAGACACAACAAGACCAGCCGCATTGATTCTTCTGACGTCTTCCGCGCCGCGCAGTTTGCGTAGTTCTGTTAAGCAGTTACCGCTTCAAAGCGAGACAGTTCGGATCTCCCACGGGCGCAGCTCGACATCCTGTCCGTCGAAACGCGCGGTTCGATGGTCCGCGCTCTCGTTGACGAGCCGCGCCTGCCGGTCTTGCAGTGAGGTGAGGACGACTCCTTCGCCGGAGAGCGCCGGGCCGGCGTGCGAGCGTAGCTCGTCGGTCGAGCCGGTTCCGGGTGCGATCAGGAACGGATGCCGATAGGCCTCGGCGTGCTCGAGCGCGGCGTCGGTGTTCGGGAGATAGGCGAACGAGAAGCTCCACCGCCCGCGCATCTGCGCGGCCGGAATCGGGAGCTCGGGGCCGGCGTTTTCCTCGCGCCACGGATTGTCGGCACGGCTGATCAGTCCCGTCGAGCGGAGCACGGTGAGCGCGAGCGCGTTTCCGACGAGCTCGTACTCGGTGACGTGGTCGAGCAGGAGCGCGATGCCGCCCGCCGCGACGAATCCCTGGGCCGGATACGTCGGCACGGGGACTTCGCCGTGGCCGCCTTCGACCTCCAGCCCACGCTCGACGACGGCGAACTGGCCCTCGGCGAAGGAGCGGTCCGCGGGTTCGCGCAGCCGCACATGCACGCGGACCCGCTGGTTGTCACAGGGGTTGTCGAAGTCGATGCGGATGCGGACGAATGGCTCGTGCGCGCGGCGCTCGAAGGACGTTCGCGTCTCGACGGGCTTGTCGTCCCAGACATAGGACCGGTGCAGAACGTGCGCTTGCCGCAGCGGTCCGTCCTCGACGATTTCGAGCCGTTCTGCGGTCGGCTCGTCCACGAGCACGTCGTCCGGCGGAGGCGCGTAGTTGTAGCTGTCCCCGACGTCCCGGCCGCGCACGAGTCGTGTCAGCGATGCGAGGTCACTGGGGACGAAACGTTGCACTTCCTCCACTGATTCGGGGTCAGACCCCTGCTGTCCTAAGGGGACAGCGACCCAACCGAGAGGTGGCGCCGTAACCATGCGGAGCAGCCCATCGAGCTCCACCAAATCGGTGCGTTCGCGTGGCGAAGGATTTACAACGGCGAATGCGCTTTCCGGGACTTCGGACGCGATTCGCGTGACGGCACGCTGCGCGAGCTCGCGGCCGATCTGCTCAGCCTCGGCGTAGCGCACGAGCACCTGCGCCGAGACCTCGTCGGCAGAGCACCCGCAGATCGAGTCGTGCGCCGAGTTCTGGAACATGCGCGTCCAGGCCTCGCGCAGGAACGGCTCACCCCACTGCTCGTCGCCGTAGAGCGTCTGCAGCGGCTCGGCGTAGCGCTCGAGCCAGCGCTCGGCCCGTGCGCACGCCATCTTCAGGTCGATCCGCGATGACGTGACGCCGGGCAGCAAGTTCGCGCGCGCTGCGGAGCGCAGCTCCCCTCGCCACTTAGTAACACAATGTTGCAAGCTCCCCTCGGCGAGGTACTCGGCAAGCGTTCCGACGCGTGCGCCCTCCGGGATGCGCGACGCCAGATCGCGCGGGAGCGGCAGGTGGTCGGTGCCGACCATTCCCAGCACGTCGTCGTCGCCGTACCACCGCCGGTAGCGCTCCTCGAGCCCGTCCACCTGCGGCTGTCCCGGAGCGTCGAAGAGATGGGCCGCGTTGCCGTAACCGTCCGGCATGTACTCCGCTACGACCGACGAGCCGTCGACCCCCTCCCAGACGAACCGATGACGGTCGACCGCCGCCGGCACGCCGCGCCAGACCACCGCGTTCTCGATCCCCGCCGTGCGGAGGATCTGCGGCATCTGCGCGACGTGGCCGAACATGTCCGGGAGGTAGCCGACGCGCATCGCGCCGCCGAAGTGCTCCGCGCGGGCGAGACCCGCCTCGAGATTCCGGATGATCGTCTCGCCGCTGACGAGGAACTCGTCCATCAGCGTCTGCCAGGGGCCGATCGCGAGCCGTCCCTCGTGCACGAGTGCGCGAATGCGGTCCTCGCCCTCCGGCCGGATCTCCAGGTAGTCGTCGACGGTCGCGAGCTGGCCGTCGAGCGTGAATCGCAGCCGCTCGTCCGCTTCGAGCTGGTCGAGCACGTCGTCGACGACCTCGACGAGCGACATCCGGAACGACTGGAACGGGCGGTACCACTCCCGGTCCCAGTGCGTATGCGGGACGAGGAAGACCCGGCTCAGCTGCGAAACGCCCTGTGTGCCTTCTTCTGAAAAACGGAGAGGAGCGCGTTCGTCTTGGCCGGCCTCTCGAAGATCTTCTGCAGAACGGCGCCCCAGTCGTCCCCAAGTACCCCGGGCAAGAGGTCCGAGCCGTCATACCGGACGACCTTCGCCGTGGCGATCTGCCTGGCCTCGGCGGCGACCAGTACGTTCGGATACCCGGCGGTTCTCACCCGCCGATTCGGCGAGACGACTGCTCCCGTGGAGACCCAGATCTTCCCGGCTGCCGGTGACGAGATGTACTGCAGGAACTTCCGCACTCCCCGGTTGTCCTTGAACGCCGACGCGTAGTCGCCGCCGAACACGACGTACCGGTCGGAGCCTTTGGAGATCGCGGGGACAGGGAAGAAGGCGATGTCCTTGCCCGGCTGGAGTGCGGTGTTCACCTGCCGCAGCGCAATACCGCCGATGAAGCCGCCCTCGAGGTAGAGCTGTGCCGTCGGACGCGACCCGAAGACGCGTCCGACCGCGTCGATGTAGCCCGTCGCGAGCGCCCCGTTCACTCCTCCGGCGAGGTACCTTCCGCTGAGGATCTCCAGCATCAGCTTGAGCGCACGTTTGACCGACGGGTCCGTGAACCTGATCCTGCCGGTGAAAAGCCGCTGGTACTTCACCGGTCCTGCGGCTCTCAGGTAGACGTTCTCGAACCAGTCGGTCAGCGTCCAAGAGTCCTTGGCCGCGGCGGTCCAGGGCGTTTGTCCTTTCTCCTTCAACCTCTTCGTCAGCGCGAGCAGCTCGGGCCACGTCTTCGGCGTCTTGAGCCCGTACTTCTGGAACTGGGTGGGCCGGTACCAGACGACGCTCTTCGAGTTCCCCTTCGCCGGGACGCCGTAGATCTTGCCGCGCGACGTGACGAGACTGATCAGGTCGGAGCCGTAACGTGCACGGAGGTACGACCGGGACAATCCCAGCTTGCGGAGATCCTTCAACAGGCCCTGCTTCGCGAGCCCTGCCAGTACACCAGGCCGCGTGAAGATGACAATGTCCGGCAGCCTGTGGGCCGCGATTCTCGTCCTGATGTCCGGGTCGAAATTGCTCGACCTCGTGTAACGGACCTTGATCCCAGTCTTCCTCGTGAAGGCCCGAGCGACCTTCAGGAACGCATCCTTCTCGCTCCCGCCCCACAGCGAGAGAACCTCGATCTGTTTCGCCCTGCCGGCCGTCTCTCGGCTCGTTCGGCCGTATCCTGCGTTTGCCAGCAGGGTCGCCGCCAGAAGTGCACCGAGAGCGACAGCCGGCACGAGGGCTTGAGTATTTCGCGTCCGCACGACCCGGAGTCGATGCTAGACCTCGCGGTCCGCCCGCTTCAAGTGGATGCGTTCTTGGTGAACGGGATCTGAGTTACCGCTTCCAGTGGACGACCGAATTGAAGAAGACCCCGAGCGCTGACGGGTTGTTCGCGATGTCGTTGCGGCTTAGCTCGGCTTCGGCTCCCAGCTGAACCACCAATCCAAATCCCGTGCGGGTCAGGTCGTCGACCGCCGTGTCGGGGCGTGTGCCGGCAACGTCGTTACGATGAATCTCGCACATCGAGTGGTCGCCGCAGAGAATCCCGACTCCGTTCGCGTCACGAACCGTGTTGTGCTCGACGCCGCCCATTGACATCTCCGTCATCGAGATCCCGCGCAGCGACGTGCTTTCGACTCGATTGTGAGTAAGCATCGCCATCGCGGAGTGTGTGACGATCCCTTCTTGACCTCCAATGACGTGACAGCCCTTGACGACGCTCTCGCCCTTGTCCGTCCCATAAGAGATGTCGATGCCCTGACCGAAGGGCATGCCCCGCATGTCGACGAAGCAGTTGCGGATCGTGACCGCCGCACGGCGGACGTGGATGCCATCGAGCTTCGAGCGTAAGACTCTGACGTGATCGAGCACCACGTTGTCCACTTCGTCGACGACGATGCCGTTCTCGCCGCCGACCACGGTGACGTGGCTGACGGTGACATCGGAGTGGCGAACGACGAGTCCACCGACCACGACGGCACCGGGGTCGCCCACCAGCCGCTCGCGCCGGTCGATCACGAGTGGGCCGCGGTGGACACCCGACGCGAGATGGACGACCGGAGGAAGGTGCGCGTACCAGAGCGCCGCGGCAGCCACCAGCGGCAGGGCGACAGCCAGAGCGACGACCGCGCCCACGCGGCCCAGCTCGCCGCCGTCCTCGGCATACGAGAGACGCCACCACGGCAGGAGGCCGTGGCCGAGGACCTGCGCCAACACCCAGGCGGCCGCGAAGAGGCCGAGGGCGACCGCAAGCGGAGCGCGCACGCCCAGCCCGAGCACCACCGCCATCACCGCACCCAGCTCGAGCAGTCCAAGAGGGAGCGCCGCCCAGCCAGGCTGGTATGGGAGCAAGGGGTGGTAGGCGAGATCGAGCGCGACCCCGACAGCAAGCATCGCCGCAGCCAGGCCGACCGGCCACCATGCTCCGGCCGCGGCAGAGATCAGGTACGCGGCCCCGAGCGGAAGGGCGAGCGCCGCGAGTCGCGACTCGAGTCTTCCTCTCAGCGTGTACGACATCGCCGGAGGAAGGCGTGGGATGCATACCGAGCGCCCATCAGCGTGTCGGCGGCCGGGTAGGCCCACTGAGCCGACACACCCGACAACGCAAGCGTTCGAGATTCATCTGTGAGAGCTGGGACGGTCGAGTCAGGGTCCAGAACGATCCAGCGGTCGCACGTCGCGAGCTCGTGCTCGTCGACCAACCGCCGCAGGAGAGCGTCGTGACGGTAGCCGCGCAGGAAACCGGTGGCGCAAATGACCTGGTCGGCGCCGTTCACCGTGGCTTCGATGCGGAACCGGCCTTCCGCGGCGGCCCGCGCGACCGGCTCGTCCCACTCGCGTCCAGGCGGGTAAGAGGGCGCAAGCAGCTCCTGCAACGTTGCGACGCGGCGCTCGCCCGACGACCGGTGGAAGGCGGCCAACCCGCGCCGGCTCAGATACGGGCGAGGCACGTTGAGCGGCCGGCGCACCGGCTCTCGCCGCCGCACGGAGATCACCGTCGAGCCACTCCGGAGCGCATTTACCCACTCGGTCGCGGCGGCCAAGCCCGCGCCGACGACGCACACGCTCGTGGCGTAGTCGTGCGGCTCGTACGCGTGAACGGCGCGCGGATCGTCGCGCAGTTCCTCGGGCACCGCGTTGCCCGGATGGCCCGTCGCGAGCAAGACGTGTTGGAAGACACCGTGCCCGTCGAGCTCGAAACCGCCCTCGACCGCGCGCACACGCTGGACACGCATTGTGCGCACGAGCGCACTCCAGCCGCTGCGCACGCGTAGCTCCTCTACGTGGTCGAGGAAGTCGCCCACGGTTGGGTGATAGCGATCGCAGACGCTGCGGACGAGCGGCACCAGCGAGCGGTGGCGTCGGGCGTCACGGATCGCAAGCCCGGGGAACGACGTCGGTAGGCAGTGTCCGTCGCTCTCCGAGCGCATGTGCGTCTGACGAATCGCAGCGGCGCGCCGGCGCCACGTCGCAGCAGGGTCGGGCTCCGGCGCCAGCACCGTGATCTCGTCCGGGTCAACGCCACCGCGACGCAGCGTCAGGTAGGCGATGAATCCGGTCAGCCCGCCGCCGACGATCGCGACACGGTTCATTTCACTGAGCCTGCAAGCAACCCTTGCACGAAGTAGCGCTGGAACGCGAAGAACACGACGAGCGGAATGGCAAGCGAGATGAACGCTGCAGGCGCGATGATGTCGATGTTCGATCCGAACTCCGTGAGCTGCGAGAAGATCGCCACGGTGATCGGCTGTGTATTGCGTCCGAACGTCAGCGCAACGATCAGGTCGTTCCACGTCCAGAGGAACTGGAAGATCCCGAGCGACGCGATCGCCGGCAAACCAAGCGGAAGAATCAGGCGAACGAAGATCCGCAGCTCTGAGGCGCCGTCGATCCGCGCCGACTCGAGGATGTCCTTCGGGATCCCGATGAAGAAGTTCCGTAAGAGGAAGATCGCGAAGGGCAATCCGAAGGCGGTGTGGAAGAGAATGAGGCTGAAGACGGTGTCGAAGATTCCGACGCGGTTGTAGAGCGAGAAGATCGGGATCAGCGCCATCTGCAAGGGCACGACGAGCAGCCCGATCACGATGAGGAAGATCCACTCCCGGCCCGGGAAGTCGAGCCACGCGAACGCGTAGCCGGCGAGGGCGGCGACGAGGATGGGCAACACCGTGCCCCCGATCGCGATCTCCAGCGTCGTCACGAGGGAGTGCGTGATCGAACTGTTCCTGAAGATCTCGTGGTAGTTCTCCCACGTGGAAATGCTCGGCTTCGAGACGATCTTCCACCAGCCCAGCTGGCCGAAGTCCGCGGCCGGCAACAGCGAAGTGAGGAAGAGGCCCAGCGTCGGAACGAGCCACAGCAGGGCGACGGCCATCAAGAACAGGTGCACGGGTGTCTTCGCGACCAGACGGCCGATCTTCGCGGCGATGCTTTCCTCGACGATCGTGGGGGCGTGTACCTCGGCGGCGGCGGTCGTCATGCCTCTCTCCGAAAGCGCCTGACGTTGAGGGCGAGCACGGGAATCACGAGCAGGAAGAGGAAGACTGCGATCGCGGCGCCCAGGCCGTAGTCGTTGACGCCGCCGAATGAGCTGCGCCACATCGCGAGTGCGATGACGTTGGCGTCGTCCTGAGAAGACCCTGGCGCGACCGATAAGACGATGTCGAAGACCTTGAGCACGTTGATGAGCATCGTGATGAAGACGACGCTCAGCACGGGCGCAAGGAGAGGAACCGTCACGCGGCGGAAAACCTGCCACTCGGTTCCTCCGTCCGTACGTGCCGCTTCGAGCACCTCACGTGGTATTGCGGCGAGGCCGGCCGCGATCACGACCATGGCGAAACCGGCCCAGACCCACGTGTAGGCGATGATCAGTGCCGGGGTGATCAGTTTCGGCCCGAGCCACGCGATGCCGCCGAACGGCTTCGCGAAGGTCTTCGGGCCGATGGCTGCCCGGTAGTCGCTCGCATCGACGTCGTCGAACGCGAATGTTCCATTGTCCTCGGTCGATGTGGAATCGATCCTCTTCCCTGCCGTATCACGCAGTTCGACCGTAACGCCCGGTAGGCCCAACTCCCCTTGCTCGACCTGGCCGGTCTTGCCGCCACCCGGCTTGAAATCCCGCCAGACCACTCCGGTGATGCCGTGTGCCTTCGGTGTCGGGTTGGCGGCCTGCACGGCCCCGTGCGGGACGTTGTCGGGAGAAATCCCCGTCAGGCCGAGGCGCGCAACGTCTCCGGGGCGGAGAGGCGTCTGGAGCACGAAGCCGCGCTGAGGCGAGCCTGTAAGGCCGGCCGTCGACGGCTCGGCGTCCGGAAGCGCACCCGGCGGGCGGAAGGTGTCGTGGATTGCCCCGATTCCCGCGTTCAGCGCCCCGAGGTGCGGATCCTCCTGATCCATGACGCGCCAGATGACCCCGGCGGCGAACAGCGAGATCGCCATCGGCATGAACACCACCGTCTTGAATGCGACCGACCAGCGGATCCTCTCGGTGAGAACCGCGAAGATGAGTCCGATCGCCGTGACGAGGGCCGGGACGACGCCGATCCAGATCGCGTTGTTCTTGATCGCCGTGACGGTCGTGTCGAGGGTGAAGATCTCCTTGTAGTTGTGGAAGCCGATCCATCGGTTCGTGTCCCGGTAGAGGAAGCTACGGCGGACCGTGTCGATCAGGGGGTACAAGATCCAAACGGTGAGGAAGAACACCGCCGGCGCCAGGAACATCAGAGTGACTCCGTGCTGGCGCAGCCGCCCGCCGCGGGGGACGGGCGGAGCCGCCCGGACGGGCGGCTCCGCCGCAACACTCCCGCCGCTCAACTACTTCCCGTAAGCCTTCTTGGCCGCAGCTTCGAGCTTCGCCGCGATGCCGTTGACGTTTTTCGGGTTCGAGACGAAGTCCTGGAAGAGCTTCCACTCGCCCTGACCGGTCGTCGCGCCAAACGCGGCCGGCTGCAGATCGGACATGTCGAAGCGGAAGATCTTCGCGTTCGCGAGTGCGAGCGACGTCTTTCGGTTGAGCGGGTCCTTGTAGGCCGACGACTTGACACCCCTGTTCGGTGACGAGAAGCCGCCCCGGTTGGCCCAGATCGTCGCCGCCTGCGGCGTAGCCAGGTACGAGATCAACGCCCGCGCGGCGGCGTTGCTCTTGAGCATGATCACGGTATCGCCGCCGCCCACGATCCCGGCGCGCGTCGACGCCTTGATCGACGGGAAGGGAAAGACGTTGTAGTCCTTGATCGGCTTCACATCCGCCTTCACGTCGTTCGGGACGAAGTCGCCCTCGATCTCCATCGCCGCCTTCGGCTTGTCGGTCAGCACCTGGGTCACGGAGGTTGGGAAGTCGGTCTGCAGAGCCCCGGACCTGCCGCCGGGGATATTCCCGGTGTCGCCGACGATCTTCGCCATCGTGCGAAGGGCCGACTTCACCGATGCATCGGTCCACTTGATCTTGTGCGTCGTGAGCAGGTCGTACTTCGCCGGGCCCGCCTGCCTGAGGTAGATGTTCTCGAACAGGTCGGTGAGGGTCCACCCGTCAGCGGCGGCGATGGCGTAAGCCTTCGCACCCGACGCCTTCAACGTCTTGGCGAGCTTGAGGAACGCGGGAAACGTCGTCGCCGGCTTCGCGCCGGCATCCTTGAAGAGCTTGACGTTGTACCAGACGGTCGACTTGTTGGCAGCCTTGAAGAAGAGGCCGTACAGCTTCCCCTTCACCGTGCCGAGAGTGAGCCACACCGGCGCTTCGTTCTTCGCGAGCGTGGCTTTCGCGAACGTGATCGGCTTTGCAGCCCCACGTCGTGCGAGATCCCGCATCAGCCCTGGCTGCGGCAGGATGGCGACGTCGGGTGGGTTGCCACCCGCGACTGCGGTCGATACGAGCTGTGGCGTGTTGTCGCCGCCGGGGGTGTATTTCACTTTGACGTCCGGGTTCTGCTTCTCGAACGCGTCGACGACTGCCTGGAACGATTTCTGCTCTCCGCCGGTCCACTTCCCGATGATCGAGATGTCTCCGGAGACGCCCCGCGCATGGCGGGCGCCGCCCGCCGTCCCTGCGGCGACGAGCCCCGCAATGACGAGCGCGAAGAGCCCGAGCACATACCACCGGTAATGCCTCATGAAGCAACTCCTTTCGTGGTCGCCCCGTTGTAGATGCCGAGGCTCGTTTCGGGATCGAAGAAATGCAGCGCTCGCGTGTCGACGGCGATCTCTGCCGTCTCCCCTTCACGGGCGCGTGAGCGAGCGCCAAACCGTGCCACCATAGTCGTTTCGGGATGGGCATCCTCTGGTAGCACCTCACCGACGTCGGCGGCGAGCTCACGAACGTCTTCCGTCATCGCCGACCGGGCCCCGATGGTGAAATGCACAATGATCTCCGAGCCGAGTGCTTCTCGGAGCTGCACTACACCTCGTAGCCGGCGGTCCGGTGGAACGTCAGTCGCAAGGGCAGCATCCTCGAGGTCTTCCGGGCGGATACCCAGCACGATGTTCCGTCCCTCGTAGCTCGACAGCGCAGGCTTGGCGGCGAGCGCCTCGTCGTCGATCGTCACGCGCTGGTCGCCTGCGACAGCAGTGAGTGCGCCGTCCGCGCGCTCGATTTTCGCTTCGAGCATGTTCATCGCGGGGCTGCCGATGAAACCGCCGACGAACAGGTTCACAGGCTTGTCGTACAGCTCCTGCGGTTCGGCGACCTGCTGCAGTTCGCCTTTCCGCATGACGGCGGCTCGATCGGCCATGGTCATCGCCTCTACCTGATCGTGCGTCACGTAGACCGTGGTCACGCCCAGGTCGTGTTGTAGTCTGCTGATCTCGGCGCGTATCTGGACGCGCAGCTTCGCGTCGAGATTCGAAAGTGGCTCGTCCATCAAGAACGCCTGCGGCTGACGGACGATCGCTCGCCCCATCGCGACCCGTTGGCGCTGCCCGCCGGAGAGAGCCCGAGGCTTGCGCTTGAGAAACTGTTCGAGACCGAGCACGTGTGCGGCTTCGTTGACGCGCTTCTCGATCTCGTGCTTCGGCACCTTCTTGATGCGAAGGCCGAAAGCGATGTTCTCGTAGACCGAGAGATGCGGATAGAGCGCGTAGCTCTGGAAGACCATCGCGATGTCGCGGTCGCGGGAGGGGACGTGGTTGACCACTCGCTCGGCGATCTTCACGAGGCCCTCGGAGACTTCCTCGAGCCCGGCGACCATCCGCAACGCGGTCGTCTTGCCGCAGCCGGAGGGACCCACGAGAACCATGAACTCGCTGTCTGCGATCGTGAGATCAAGCCCAGAGACGGCACGCGTGCCGTCCGGGTAGACCTTGCTCACCTGCTCGAAGGCGACTTCGGCCATCCCCGGCCGAAACTCTACTGCGCGGCGCGCGAGCCAGAGCAAGCGACCGCCGCGGCGGAGTTACGCTATGAGCTCAGGGACGATCCGTCGGCCCGGGAGCCCACGCTGGCCGCGCCCCAACGCCTGAAGGCCTCGGCGGCGGTGCCGAGGCCACCGAGGAGGCGGAAGAGCCCGATCCCGAGGGCGTACGCCGCGACGATGACGATCCAATCTCTCACGCCATTAGCCTAGCGGCGGCGCGATCAGCAGACGTGTACTTACGACCCTGCGTCGTCAAGCAGCGCTAGTGCCGGAGCGCCTCGGCGCAAAGGCGCTGGAAGTGGGCGACCAGCTGCTCGCTCTCCGAGAGGAGCCGTCCCTCGGCGAGCACCCCGGAGCGGACGCCTCGCTGCACGCCCTCGACGAGGGCGGTGTCCTCCCGGCCGATCTGGTAAGCGCGCGGTGCGCTCGGGCCCGAGCGGCAGCATCGAGCCGCAGGACAGATTCGGCTGCCCGGGGAAGACGTTGATGCCGAAATTCGGCCAGAGGAAGTGGAACTGGCTCCGCGGCACCTTGCCCCCTGCCAGGAACGAGTCACCGTTTCGTCGTAGCGGGCCGAACTGGCTCGAGACGAGCCCGTTCGCCTCCAGTCGGTACGCGTCCGGCGAGACGTCCACGGCTGCGGTGAACCCCGGGTGCGCGACCGCGCAGTGGTAGCACTCGAGGAAGTTCTCGCAGGCGATCTTCCAGTTCGCGTCCAGCTCGAACTCCGTGCGGAACCGGAACTCGAGTGCGTTTACGTCGAGAACCTCCGCTAGACGCGACGGCACGTCGCCGAGCGCGTCAGCCAGCGGCGCAGCATCCGGATCCGGGTTGACGAACACGAACGGGCCCCACGTGTCAACTTGAATCGGGACCAGGCCGAGCTCGTCGGTCTCGAAACCCGACTCGCGGTCGGAGCGCGGCGCCGCGCGCAGGCGACCGTCGAGCGCGTACGTCCAGGCGTGGTAGGGGCACTGCAGCGTCTCGCGCCGGCCGGCTCCACTCGCCACGACGTGGCCGCGGTGGCGACAGACGTTGAGGAACGCACGCAGCTCCCCGTCGCTTGCGCGCGTGACGACGACCGGAATCTGGCCCACCGTCGCGGCGAAAAAGGTTCCGTTCTCGGCGATTTGGCCTGTTTGGCCCACGTACTGCCAGGCACGCGCGAAGATCCGTTCGCCCTCGCGGCGCAGGGCGTCAGGATCCGCGTACCAGGCCCAGGGGATTGTCCGTTCCACAGCCGAGAACTGTAGTGTCAGAGGCCTGGCCGTCACGAAGACACGCAAGCTTCCCCTGCTCGAGCAGTTCTTCGCGGTTCGCCGTTTCTCGTCGGCGCTGACGTTCACGACCGACGGATCGGGCGTTCTGTTCGCGAGCAACATCTCGGGACAGTTCAACCTGTGGCGTGTCCCGCTCGAGGGAGGGTGGCCCGATCAGCTGACGGCCTTCACGGACGAGACCGTTCGCGGCGTCGGCGTCTCGCCGGCCGACGGGACGATCCTGCTCTGCGCCGATCACGACGGCGACGAGTTTCATCAGCTCTATCTCGTCGACCCCGAGCGCGGCTGGCCGGAGCAGCTGACGAACGAGCCGCAGGTGCAGCACTTCGTCGGCAGCGACGCGTGGTCACCGGACGGGACGAGGTTCGCCTACGCGGCGAACGCGCGCAAGCCGACGGACATGGAGACCTGGCTGCGGGACGCGGAGTCCGGCGAGACGCGCGCGATCTTCGGCGAGGGGATGTTCTCGTTCCCGGCTGCGTGGTCACCGGACGGGTCGAGGCTGCTTGCGATCGATTTCCGCAACAACAGCGACGCGTCGATCCACCTCGTCGAGGCCGACGGGAGCGGAGCGCGAGAGCTCACCCCGCACGATGACGACACACTCTTCTTCCCGGGTCCGTGGGCCGCGGACGGCTCGGGGTTCTACTTCGTCACCGACGCGGGCAGCGAGTTTCGCGGGCTGGCTTTCTACGACCTTGCCACCGATCGCTACGACTGGGTCGAGGAGCCGAAGCACGACGTCGAGGAGGTGAAGGCTTCGGCGAACGGGCGCATCCTCGCCTGGCTCGCGAACGTCGACGGCTACGACCGTCTGCGGCTGCGTGACCTGGAGACCGGCGCCGATCTCCCGGACCCGGATCTTCCGGGCGGTGCGCGCCCGCACCTGACCGGCGCGGAGCCGCCGCTCGCCGTTTCGCCCGACGGCTCGCACGCGGGGCTCGTCGTCTCGAGCCCGCGCAGGCCGCCCGAAGTCTGGATCGTCGAGACCGCGACAGGTCGCTCGCGCCCTGTCACCGAGAGCCGGATCGGCGGCCTCCGCGAGGACGATCTCGTCGACCTCGAGC
>WNGA01007173.1_pt1 | contig 16657 bp, 22 predicted proteins | sample 5400061 | NCBI WGS metagenome assembly WNGA01 (sample SAMN13153366, study PRJNA577476) | soil metagenome | isolation source: 100 cm soil or saprolite under grassland replicate 2 | place: USA:California | collected 2016-06-15 | reverse complement strand
CGCTCTCGACCGGCGGAGCCTCGACGCGCACGGCGTCGAGCGCTCCCTTGCCGCACACGCCGCAGGAGGAGGTCGTATAGAAGCTTCGCGCCGCGATCGCGCCGTCCGCATCGAGCTCGATCGTGTTCGCGGCGAGGTCCGCCGACGCGCGCGCCGCGCGCGGCCGAAGTCCCTCCGAGAGTGCGAAGCCGAGCGCCAGCTCCTCGTCGTGCCCAGGCGTGCGCATCGTCACCGCGACCGGCGCGCCGCCGATGCGGATCTCGAGCGGCTCCTCGACGGCGACTACATCGCGGTCGACTCCTCCCGACGGCACGCGGGTGACCTCGACGCGGCTCGTGGCGTAAGGCGGCGCCTCCACCGGCGGCCACGCTAGCAGCGTCGCGTGGACGTTTAGGAGCGGGCTGCCGGGAAAGGCGGACCGGCAGTCCGGACGAGAGGAGGCGTCATGCCGAGAAGGGATCACGGGCCCTCGGTCAAGGACCCCGAGCTGTACGAGAGGCTGCGGGAGGAAGGCGAGAGCAAGGAGAAGGCGGCGCGGATCGCCAACGAGGCCGCGCGCGAAGGGCGTTCCGAGGTCGGCCGCCAGGGCGGCAAGTCCGAGCCCTACGAGGAGTGGTCGAAAGAGGAGCTGTACGAGAAGGCGAAGGAAGTCGGGATCGAGGGGCGTTCGGAGATGACGAAGGACGAGTTGATCCGGGCGCTGCGCAGCCACTAGGAAACCGTGGCGCGCGGGGGGGTGTTCTTCGTCGCGTGGTGGCTCGCGCTCGCGGCGCTCTGGCTGCTCGCGATCGGCGTCGTGACACGCACCGAGCTCGTCGCGGCGTTGCTCGGCGGCGCTGCATCCGCGTGCGCGGTGCTCGCCGTCCGGCGGCAGCAGCTGCTGCGCTTCCGCTTCCGGCCGCGCTGGCTGCTTGACGCGCGGAGCGTCCCCTGGCAGATCGTGCGCGGCGCGCGTTCGCAGCCCGGGCCGCAAGCCTGAGCCCGAACACGATCGTCGCCGACCTTGACGCCGAGCGGGACGTCGCCCTCGTGTACGACCTCGACCCGAAGCGCGCCTCCTGCTCGCAGTCTGCGTCCGCGCGCGGCCGCTCGAGGCGCTCGCCGCTCTCGAGCTCGCCGGCGTCGTCACGACGCTGGTCCTGCTGCTTGTCGCGGAGGGCTTCAAGCGACCCGTGTACTTCAACGTCTCACTGGTCCTGGCCGTGACATCCTTCGTCGGCGGCCTCGTCTGCGTTCGCCTGCTCGCGCGCCTCGAGCGGTGACCGCGCTCGACGTCGTCACGGGCGTGCTGCTCGCGCCTGGCCGAGAGCCTCGGCGCCGGCGGCTTCATCGTGGTTGGGCTCGCGGGGCTGGTCGCGACCGGCACGGCCTTCGAGAACTTCCTGCCGCTGGGAACGACCGGAACGCTTTTGTCGTCGGGGACGATCGCGCTGTTCAACTGGGCCGCAGCGCTCGAGGTCGCGGCTGCCATGGTGCTCCTCTTCTCGCACTTCGTCGAGGACGTGATGATCCCGGAAGACGTCGAGCATCGGTGAGCTCGCTTCCGTACCTCGTCGCGGCCTGGCTCTTCCTCGTCGGCGTGTACGGCGTCGTTACGAGCCGGCACATGGTCCATCTCGTCGTCTGCCTGACCGTCACGCAGTCGTCGACGTACGTCCTCCTGCTCACGATCGGCTACCGCGACCGCGGCACGTCGCCGATCTTCAAAGACATCCCCGTGGGCGCGCGCACCGTCGACCCCGTTGTGCAGGCCCTCACCCTCACAGACATCGTCGTCAGCGTGACGCTCGCGGCGCTGATCCCCACGCTGGCCTCGCGCGCCCACGTGCACAAGGGGACGATGGACCCGGACGTCCTCCCTGAGCTGCGCGGCTGATGGGCGGCGTCGCCGCCCTCGCGGTCTGCGTGCCGCTGCTCGCGGCCGCCGTCGCGGTCGCGCTCAGCCCGGTTTTGCCCGGATACGTCGTCAACCTGTTCGGGGCCGCAGCGGCCGCGGCGACCACGGGGCTCTGTTTCGCGCTGCTCGCTGTCACCGGGCACGACCGCGTGATCGTCTGGTTCGGCGGGTGGGAGCCGCGCCACGGGAACGTCGCGGTCGGCATCGACTTCGCCGTCGACCGGTTCGGCGCGGGAATGGCGGCCCTCGTCGCGATCCTCGTCACCGCCGCGCTCGCATACTCATGGCGCTACTTCGAGGAAGCCGGTGGCTGTTCGCCGCGCTCGTCCTCCTCTTCCTCGGCGGGATGGTCGGCTTCGCCCTCACTGGCGACCTCTTCAACTGGTTCGTCTTCTTCGAGCTGATGAGCGTGGCCGCGTTTGCACTGACGGCGTACCAGGCCGAGGAGGTAGGCCCGATCCAGGGCGCGTTCAACTTTGCGGTCACGAACTCGCTCGGGGCTTTCATGATCCTGACCGGGATCGCGCTGCTTTACGGCCGGACGGGGCGCGCTCAACCTCGCGCAGATCGGCCGCCAGCTCGACGAGCGGTCCTGAGGTTCGCGGCGCGCGTCTTCCTCGGCTGGGGCGTCGCAAACGACCCGCTGCTTTCGCCCCAGCCAGAGGAACACGAGCCGGAGGAGGACGAGCAGCCGCGACCCGTCCTGCTGACGATCGCCGCCCTGCTCGTCGCCGGCGCGCTCGCACTCGGCTTCGCGCCCGGGCTCGCGTCGCGCGCGCTGGCCGGGGCGGAGCAGTTCCGCGACCGGCAGGCGTACACGGCCGAGGTGCTGGAGGCTCAGGAGCCGAAGCCGCGACCGCTCCCGCCCCAGCACACGAGCGCCGAGAGCGTCCTGCTCTCGCTGCTCACCCTTGCGGGAACGATCGCCGTCGCGGGTTGGGGGCTTCGCGGGCATCCGCTGCCTCGGCTCGCCCTCGCGCCGCTCGAGCGTCTGCGCGCACTGCACAGCGGCGCCGTCGGCGACTACGTCGCGTGGCTCGTGCTCGGCACGTCCGTCCTCGGCGGGCTCTTCACTCTGGCCGTTCGCTAGGCGGGCCTTCGAAGAGCCGCTGCAGCACGTCCGCGTCCTCCGGCTCGCCGATCACGTGCACGTCGTCGCCGATCCGCAAGACGTGCGAGCCGCGCGCCTGGCGGGCCTGGCCGTCCTGGACGACGAACGAGATCCACGCGCGCTCGCCGAGCGGAAGGTCGCGGATCGCGCTCCCGACGACGCGCGAGCCCGGACCGACGACGTAGTGCTGGACGTTGCCGGGCTCGCGCAGCCGGATCGAGACGTCCCACGGTTCGGGCTCGACCGCACGCATGGGAACGCCGAGCCGGCGCGCGACAACCGGGATCAGCGAGCCCTGCACCAGGACCGAGAACGTGACGACGACGAAGACGATGTTGTAGATCGACAACGAGTCCCGCACGTCGGCGATGATCGCGAAGGCGGCGAGCAGAATCGGAACGGCGCCCTTGAGGCCGCCCCACATCACGAACAGCTTCTCGCCCGTACGCAGCCGAGCCGGTACGAGCAGCAGCGCAACCGCGAGCGGCCGCGCGACGAGGGCGAGGACGAGCGCGATGACGATGCCCTCGGGCAGGTCGTGCCACAGGTCGGTCGGGCCCGTGATCGTCAGTCCCAGCGCCACGAACACTGCGATCTCCGCGAGGCTCGCGAGCGCGGTGTGGAAGCGCTCGATCTCCGTCTTGTAGGGCGCGTGGACGTCTCCGATCAGCATCCCGAGCACGAAGACGGCCAGGAAGCCGGAGCCGTGAAGGACGGACGCGGCCCCGTACACGACTCCGGCCGCGGCGAGGACGCGGATCGAGTAGAGGCCTTCGCGCGGCAGCGACACGCGCTGCATCAGCGGTACGAGCAGCCACCCGCCGACAGCTCCCACGACAAGGCCGACCGCCATCTGCTCGCCGAACTCAACGGCGATATCCCATCGGGACGCGCCGTGCGTGGTCGCGTACTCGAGGATCCCGATCATCAGCGCGATTCCCACCGGGTCGTTCGCGCCCGACTCGCCCTCGAGGATCGTCCCGCTCCGCCCACCGACCTCGCGGTTGCCGAGCACGGAGAACATCACTGCCGGGTCAGTCGGTGCGAGCGCCGCGCCGATCAGCCACGAGGTCGTCCAGCTGAAGTCGAGCACGTAGTGCGCCGCGAACGCGACGATGGCGGCGGTCAAGAACGTGCCCGCGATCCCGAGCGCGACGATCGGGTAGGCCGAGCTGCGGAAGCGCCGCCAGCCCACGTGCATGCCGCCGTCGAGCAGGATCACGATCAGCGCGACGACCCCGATCCGCTCGACGGTGACGATGTCGATGCTGAGCTCAGGAAAGAGGTCTGAGGCGACCGCTGCGGCGAGCAGGAGCAGCGCCGGGGCCGGCACCGGCAGCCACTGGGTCAGCTTGAAGGTGGCGAGCGCGAGGAAGAGCGCCACGGCGATGACGAACACGTCCGTGTTGAAGTGCTCGACGATGTCCACGCGGCGAGGTTAACCTCCCGTCCTTCGGGCCGCGATTTCGTCTAAAGGAGCACGATGCGGATGCTGATCAGGGCGTCGGCTCTCGGCGGAATCACGCTCGGCCTGCTCGTGCTGGCCGCCGTCGGCAGCCGCCAGGAGGGATGGGGCGGCGGCGGCGGCGCCTCCCTGCGGGACGTCCCGTACTCGGTGATCGACTCCGCGTACACGCTGCTCGTCGTGGGCTTGATCGCGCTGTTCGCGGCCCTGATCCTCAGCCTCCGCCGTGCGTGGCCGGAGTTCCGCGTGAAGCGCGTGAGCTCGTGGCAGGGAGCGGTCTTCCTGTTCACGTTCGCGGTCATCGGCGCGTACGCGCTCGCGAACACGCACGCCGGTCGGCGCCTGTCCGATCTCCTCGGGAACGCAGCGGGCGGCGGACGGCAGCCGAACGCGACCGGCGCTCAGCACCATCCCGGAGACGCCGCACACGACCCGCAGTTCCAGTGGTGGCTCGCCCTTCTCGTCGCGGCGGCGGTAGTCGGCGGCTACGTGTGGTACCGGCGCACCCACCGGCGGCCGCGGCCGAGAGCAGGCGGCGAGCTCGCCGAACAGCTCGAGCTCGTGCTCACCGACACCCTCGAGGACCTCGAGTCCGAGCGCGACCCGCGCCGTGCCGTGATCCGGGCCTACGCGCGAATGGAGACGGTGCTCGCGGCGCACGGGCTGCCGCGAGAGCCGTCCGAGGCGCCGCTCGAGTACCTCGCCCGCGTGCTGCGCGAGCTGCAGGTCGGCGCTGAGGCCGCGCACGCGCTGACCGAGCTCTTCGAGCGCGCGAAGTTCTCGCAGCACGAGATCGACGCCGCGATGAAGGAGGAGGCGATCGCCGCTCTGGCGACCGTTCGCGACGACCTGAAAGCGGCCGCGTGATTCGCGTCCTCCTCCGCCGGGCTCCGGCCATCCTGACTGCGACGTTGGTGGCGGCCGGCGTGCTCCTGTTCGCGGACGTCGATGTGACGCTCGCCGTGCGCATCTACGTGCTGCTGCTCGGGGCGCTCATCCTGCTGACGCTGGTCGGCGCGACCGAGTTCGCCGCGCGCTCGGGACCGTCGGCGTTCGAGCGCGCACTCGCGCGCAGGCGCCGCGGCAGCGTCCGCCCCGACGAGCTCGAGCGCCTCGAGCGCCAGGTGGTGCTCTCCGTCCAGAACGCGTTCGATTTCCACGCCCGCCTGCGCCCGGCGTTCCGCGCGGCGGCGGGCGCGGCGCTCTGGCGACGGCACGGCATCGACGCGGACGCGCAGCCGGAGAAGGCGGCCGTGCTCCTCCCACACGACCTGTGGGACGTCGTGCGCCCCGACCGAGAGCCGCCGGAGGACCGGCTCGCGCCCGGCTTGTCACTGACGCAGATCGATCAGCTCGTCTCCGAGATCGAGAGAATGTCGCCGTGAGCGCCCCCATGACGCTCGAGCAGGTCGGCGAGTACGCCAATCGCATCCTCGACGAGGTCGAGAAGGCGATCGTCGGCAAGCGCGAGGCGCTCGAGACCGTGCTGCTCGCGCTGCTCGCGGACGGGCACGTGCTCCTCGAGGACTATCCGGGTCTCGCCAAGACGTTGATGGCCCGGTCGTTCGCGCAGGTGTGCGAGATGCGCTTCTCGCGCGTGCAGTTCACCCCCGACCTGATGCCTTCCGACGTGACGGGCTCCGCGGTCTATGACCAGCGCACGAGCGACTTCGAGTTTCGCCCGGGCCCGATCTTCACCAACCTGCTCCTCGGCGACGAGATCAACCGCGCGCCTCCGAAGACGCAGGCCGCGCTGCTCGAGGCGATGCAAGAGCGCCAGGTGACGATCGAGGGCGAGACGCACGTGTTGCAGCCGCCGTTCCTCGTGATCGCGACGCAGAACCCGATCGAGTACGAGGGCACCTACCCACTGCCGGAGGCGCAGCTCGACCGCTTCCTCGTCCGGCTCGGCGTCGGCTATCCCGAGCGCGATCAGGAGTGGCGGATGCTCGAGCGCCGGCTCGAGCGGGGCGAGGACGAGATCCGGCTCGACGTCGTCGTCGACCGGGAGACGCTCGTCGCGATGCAACGCTCCGTCGAGCAGGTCTACGTCTCGGAGCCGATCGGCCTCTACATCGTCGACCTCGTGGCGGCGACGCGCGCGAGCGGCCAGGTCGAGGTCGGCGCGAGCCCGCGCGGTTCGCTCGCGGTGATGAAGATCGCGCGCTGTCGCGCCGCGCTCTTCGGACGGGACTTCGTGACGCCCGAGGACGTGAAGGCGGTCGCGGTGCCCGCGCTCTCGCACCGCCTGATGCTGCGGCCGGAGCTCTGGGTGCGGCGCGTGCGGCCCGAGGACGTGGTCACCGAGGCGCTCGAGTCCGTTCCGACACCAGCGGCCGAAGACGTTGACGCGCGCCGCCACGCCTAAGCTCGCGGGCTACACGGGCATCGCCGCGCTGGGCTTGTTCCTCGGGCTCGCACTTCGCCTACCCGAGCTCGTCGTTGCAGCGGCGCCGTTCGCCGCGCTGGTCGCCTTCGCGCTCCTCCTCGAGCGGCGGCCGGAAGTCGACGTACACGTGGCGATCGACCGCGACCGGATTCTGGAAGGGGAGGAGGCGGAGTTGCGGCTCGACGTGCGCGCGAACGCACCGGCCGAGATCTTCGTCTCGCTCCCCCGCGATCTTCGCGTCGGGGACGGCGAGAACCCGTTCGCCGTCTCCGGCGACGTCGAGCACATGCTGCGGCTCCGCCCGGTGCGTTGGGGCGCGTTCGTCCCGGGCCTGGTGCACGTGCGCGCGTACGACGCGTTCCGCGTGCTCCGCTACGAGCTGCGGCTCGACCGCCGCGTTCCACTCAAGGTCTTCCCGGGCCAGGAGACGCTGCGCGCGCTCGCGCGGCCGCGCGACACGCAGGTCTTTGCCGGAAATCAAGTCGCTTGGACGAAGGGCGACGGGATCGAGTTCGCGGACCTGCGCCCGTTCGCGCCGGGCGACCTCGTCCGCCGCGTGAACTGGCGCGCGAGCGCGCGTCGTCGCGAGCTCTGGGTGAACGAGTACCACCCGGAGCGGAACGCGGACGTGATCCTCTTCGTCGACGCGTTCGCAGAAGCGCGCCGGGGCGACGCGTCCACGCTCGACGACACCGTGCGCGCGGCTGCCGCGCTTGCGGCGCGCTACCTGCGCGAGAAGGACCGCGTCGGTCTGATCAGCTTCGGCGGGACGCTGAACTGGCTCGTACCGGCCACGGGCCTCGCGCAGCTGTACCGGATCGTCGACGCGCTGCTCGACAGCCGCATCGTGCTCAACTACGCGTGGCGCAACCTCGACGTCATCCCGCGCGGCACGCTGCCCTCGCACGCGCTCGTGCTCGCGCTGACGCCGCTGCTCGACGAGCGCTCGACGAACGCGCTCCTGAACCTGCGCGCGCGAGGGTTCGACCTCGCGGTGGTCGAGATGTCGCCGCTGCGGTACGTGGCCCCGGGCCCGAGCCCCTCTGACCGCGTCGCGCACCGGCTCTGGGAACTGCGGCGCGAGGCTGAGCGCGCGCGCTACGAGCGTGCAGGGGTGCCGGTGGCCGTGTGGGGCGAGGACGGGTCGCTCAGCGGTGCGATCGAGGAGGTGCGCGCATTCAGGCGCTTCGCGCGAAGCGCGCGCTGACGGGCGCAGCCGGGCTGGCCGTGGCTTGCGTTCTCGCCGGGTACCCGGCGGTCGCCTCGGGTGCGCTTGGCGGGCCGCTCGCCGCGCTCGGAACGTTCGCCGCGCTCTCGCTCGCCGTCGGGATCGCGGGCCGCTGGCCTTTCTTCGTCCAGACGGGCTTCTCGCTCCTGCTCGCGCAGTACGCAGCGTACCTGCTCGAGCACGGGGACGTCGACGGCCGTGCGCCGCTCTACGCGGCCGGGCTCCTCGTCGCCGCGGAGCTCGGGTACGCGGCGCTCGAGCCGCCGGCGACCCGTCGCGCGTTCGCGCGCGGGGCCGTGCTGCTCGCGGCGGCCGCAGCTGCGGCGGCGGCCCTCGGCGTCCTGCTGCTCGGCGCGGCCGCGGCCTCCGGCGGCTCGCTCGCCGAGGAAGTCCTCGGGGTCGGCGCGGCAGCGGCAACGATCGCGCTCGTCGCCCGCCTCACCTGGAGCGCGCGGAGCCGCTAGCTGCTAGCTAGCTACGTTCGCGCCGAGCGCGTCCTCGAGCGTCTCGTGAAGGCCGAAGTGCCGGTCGAGGCCGGAGATCTCGAGCGCGCGCCGTGTCTCGAGAGCCGGTGCTGCAAGCAGGAACGCGCGGCGGTTCGGCAGCTTCGTTCGCGCCTCGATCAAGACGCCGAGCGCCGTTGAGTCGATGAACTTCACTTGGGAGAGGTCGACCACGAGCCGCTCGGGGCCGCGCGCACATTCCTCGAGCAGCGCCACGCGCACCTCGTGGGCGTTGTAGAGGTCGAGCTCGCCCGCGAGACGGACGACCACGGCCTGCCCATTCCGCTCGACCCCGGTGACCGGGGGCTCGCGGAGGCCTTCATCAACCCCCTGGTTAGTCACGACCCTCGACGATTGTAGGGTCTCGAGGTGCGTTACACCATCTCGGGCGGCGCCGGCTTTCTCGGGCTGCACCTCGCGCGGCAGCTGCTCGCCGACGGCCACGACGTGCGCACGCTCGATCTCGTTCCCCTGGACGACGCCGAACTCGAGCGCGGAGTCGAGGAGATCCGCGGTGATGTTCGCGACCCGGCGCGCGCGCGCCAGCTCGTCGCGGGCGCGGACGTCGTCATCCACGCCGCTGCGGCTCTGCCCATCCGCGCGCGTCGGGACGAGATCTTCGCCGTCAACGTCGAGGGAACTCGCTGCGTGCTCGAGGCTGCGCGTGACGCCGGTGTCAGGCGCGTCGTCGTCGTCTCCTCGACTGCGGTCTACGGCGTCCCGAAGGTGCATCCGATCTCGGAGGACGCACCGCTGCACGGCGTGGGCTGGTACGGCGAGTCGAAGATCGAGGCGGAGCGCGCGTGCCGGGAGCTCGACGTCGAGACCGTCATCGTGCGGCCGAAGACGTTCGTCGGGCCCGAACGGCTCGGCGTCTTCGAGATCCTCTTCGACTGGATCCGCGAGGGCCGTCGCATCTACGTGCTCGGCGACGGCTCCAACCGCTACCAGCTGCTCGCGGTCGAGGATCTCGCCGACGCGATCGTGCGCTGCTTCGACGCGGACGTCGCGGGTGAGGTGCTGAACGTCGGCGCGACCGAGTTCGGCACCGTGCGCTCCGACCTCGAGACGCTGATCGATCACGCAGGCTCGTCGTCGCGACTGCGCCCCGTGCCGGCACGGCCGGCCGAGCTGCTGTTGCGCGCGCTCGAGCTCGCGCGCGTCTCGCCGCTCGCGGAGTGGCACTACAAGACCTCGCACCGCGATTCGTTCGTCGACGTCTCGAAGGCGCAGCGCCTGCTCGGGTGGCAGCCGCGCCTCTCGAACGCCGAGGCGCTGATCGGGACGTACGACTGGTACCTCGCGAACCGCGCGCAACTGAAGGCCGCAGGCGTCACGCACCGTGTGCCGTGGAACCAGCAAGCGCTGGGGCTGCTCAAGCGCCTGAGTTAGTCGATTCGCGCACAGTCTGCGAACAGATGGCGACTAGCGCTTTGGAGGGAGCGATCGAATATGAACGGAGGCGGCGGAAGGATTACCAGCCGGAACCATAAGCGCTCCTAATCCTCATGAGGATCCGGTCGTCGGACAATCGCCACTACCTCGCATTGGGCGATCTGGTCGACCTGACAACCCGATGCACGATGCTGCGCTTCAAGAACTCGGGCTGCCTCTGAGCGGATCGACGCTCCATCGCCGGCGGAGGCGGGCTTTGCCCGCCGGGAGCCTCGCTCTCGCCAAGGGTGACGAGCGATAGAGGAGGGCGCTCACGGGGGAACCAGGGGTTCCCCCGTGCTCGCAGCAAGCGCTGGGCTCTTGAAGCGGTTCAGCTAGGTCGGCGCCGCCAGGCGACAACGGAAGTCGCGACCAGCACGACGAGTACGAAGGCTACGACCCCGATCGCACCGAGGATCCGCGCCGCCGCGCGACCGAGGACGTACGCGAGCACGCCGACGGTCGCCGCCCACGCGACTCCGCCCAGGGCGTTCCAGACGACGAAGCGGCGCCAAGGCATCGCGCTCGTGCCGGCGACCCACGCGGCGACGACGCGGAGTCCTGTGATCCAGCGCGCAAAGAAGACGGCAGGCGCGCCGTGTCGTGCGAAGAAGGCTTCCGCTCGCTCCACGAGCGCCTGCCGCCGGCGCAGCAGGCGACGTACGCCCCGCCGCCCAGCCAGGTAGCCGATGTTGTCGCCGGCGATCGCCCCTGCCGCCGCAACCGCGATCACGACGGGCAGGTCGAGCCGCCCTCGCGAGGCGAGCACCGCCGCCGTGATCAGCCCGGTCTCGCCGGGCAGGAAGAGGCCCGCCGACTCCCCGCCGACGAGGGCAAACAGCACCAGGTATTCGAGTAGGTGCGACACGGGTCGAGTATCCGTTTATCGTCCCGGCCGGGCGAGCACCAGTGGTCTGCTTTGGCGGACAGACCCGACACGATCGTGTTGAAGCGCGACCGCGATCTCGAGGGCCGCAGACACGAGATCTGGATCCGTCGAGGGCTCTTCACGCTGCTGCCGATCGTCGTCGTCCTCGCCGTCCTGAACGTCTTCGGCCATCGACCGATCGGGAGCACGAAGTCGGCGTCGGCGGCGACGCTGAACGTCTATGCGCCGATGCGCGTGCGCGGCGGCGTCCTCTTCGAGGCTCGCTTCCACGTGACCGCGCAGAGCGAGCTCGAGAAGGCAGCGCTCGTTCTCGGACCCGGATGGCTCGAAAGCATGACCATCAACACGATCGAGCCGGCCCCCGTCGAGGAAGCGAGCGACGACGGCAATCTCCGCCTCGAGCTCGGCCACATCGCGGCGGGGAAGTCCTATCTGCTGTTCATGCAGTTTCAGGTCAACCCGACGAACGTCGGGCACCGATCGACTCCGGTGAGGCTCCTCGACGGCGACACGCAACTGCTCTCGATCGATCGTTCGATCACGATCTTTCCGTAGCCGTGGACATCGCTCTTCGCGCCGTCTTTCTCTACGTCTTCATCGTGTTCGTCATGAGGGTGATCGGGAGGCGTGAGCTGTCGTCGATGACGCCGTTCGACCTCGTGCTGCTGATCATCCTCGGCGACGCGATCCAGCAGGGGCTCACGGAAGACGACTACTCGGTGACGGGCGCGGTCATCGCGGTTTCGACGATCGCAAGCCTGCAGGTGTTCACCTCGTATCTGAGCTTCCGCTCCGAACGAGCGCGGAGGATTTTCGAAGGGCTACCGATCGTCCTCGTCGACCACGGCAAGTTCGTCGACGAGAACCTCAAGCGGGAACGAATGACCGCAGACGAGGTCGCGGCGGAGATGCGGGCGAAGGACATCGGATCGCTCGACGAGGTCGAATGGGCGATTCTCGAGTCGAACGGCTCCGTCAGCTTCATCAAGAAGTCGCAGTAGGCCCTTTGCCAAGGGAAGACCACGACCACGGCCGAGTGGGAGCCGCTCCTCGTCGAGCGCTGCTATCGCCGCGGCGCCTCGGCCGAGGCGATCGCGAAGCGCGGCCAGATCAGCCCTGGGACCTCGTTCCTCGAGAAGCCCTTCACCCGGGCCGAGCTGACACGCGCCCTCCAGCGGTTGACAATCGAGCCCCTCGTCGCTTGAGGCTCGTCTAGGCTACGAGCAGTGGGGGCGCCGCAGGCTTTCGGGGAGCTCAAGACGCGGCTCGGGCAGGTGACCGACCTGCGCCGGGTGCTGCGGCTCCTCTCCTGGGACCTGCAGGTGATCCTCCCGCCGGCCGGGGCGGCCACCCGGGCGGAGCAGCAGGCGACGATCGACCGGACGGCGCACGAGCTCTTCACCTCGCCCGAGACCGGCCGTCTGCTCGAAGAGCTGCGCACCTACGAGGACTCCCTCGACCCGGACTCCGACGACGCCTCGCTGATCCGCGTCTCGCGTGAGGACTACGAAAAGGCCGTCCTCGTGCCCGTCGAGCTCCGCAGCGAGATGGTCCGGGCCGCTACCGAGGGCTACCAGGCCTGGCGGGAGGCGAAGCCCGCGAACGACTTCGACTCGTTCCGGCCGTACCTCGAGCATCACATGGAGCTGCGCCAGCGCTACGTCGACTGCTTCCCGCCGGGGGACGAGCCGTACGACGTCCTCCTCGACGACTACGAGCGCGGGATGAAGGCGGCCGAGGTGCGCGCGGTCTTCGATCGGCTCAAGGAGGAGCTGATCCCGCTCGCGTCCGAGGCCTCGGAGGCGTACGGCGCGGACGAAGGCCTGCTCTCGCGCTCCTTCCCGAAGGACGCGCAGGTGGCGCTCTGCGCGGAGGTGCTACGGCTCTTCGGCCACCGTGAGAACGCGTGGCGGATCGATCCGACGCTGCACCCGTTCGCCTCGGGCGGCGGCATCGACGACATCCGGATCACGACGAGGTACGAGCCCGTCGGGCTCGAGTCCCTGTTCGCGACGATGCACGAGTACGGGCACGGCCTCTACGAGCACCAAGTCGCGCCCGAGCTCGAGCGCACGCCGCTCGGGTCCGGCGTCTCGCTCGGCCTGCACGAGTCGCAGAGCCGCATGTGGGAGAACCTCGTCGGGCGCAGCCGCGGGTTCTGGCGTTTCTTCTACCCGCGCCTGCAGGCGCACTTCCCCGAGCAGCTCGGCGACTTCGACGAGGAGACGTGGTATCGCACCGTCAACCGCGTGCAGCCTTCGCTGATCCGAATCGCAGCGGACGAGGTGACGTACAACATGCACGTCATCCTTCGCTTCGAGCTCGAGCAGGACCTGCTCGCGGGCAACGTGCCGCTGACAGAGCTGCCGACGGAGTGGAACCAGCGCATGCACGACTACCTCGGTGTCGAGGTTCCCGACGATGCGCGCGGTGTGCTTCAGGACATGCACTGGAGCATGGGGACGATCGGCTACTTCCCGACGTACTCGCTCGGGAACGTCATGAGCGTTCAGATCTGGGAGAAGGTCAAGGACGAGATCTCCGACCTCGACGACCAGATCGAGCGCGGGGAGTTTGTACAGCTACGCGAGTGGCTCGGCGAGAACATCCACCGGCACGGCCGCAAGTTCCGCCCGCAGGACACGCTCGAGCGCGCGGTCGGCTCGACGATCGATCCGGAGCCGTACCTGAAGTACCTGCGCGAGAAGCACGGCGCGGCCGCACTGGCCTAGCTCGAGTCGAGCAGCTGCAACAGGCGGTGCGCGTACGCCGGCGCGGTCGGCTCGTCCTCGTGCCGGAAGTACGCGTAGATGTCGATCCCATCGTCGAGGAGCGGGCGCATTCGGTCGGCGAAGGCGCGGAGGTCTTCCTCCGCGTACGGCGGGTCACGGAACCGCACGTAGCGGAAGGGCGCGTCCGCGTCCCACTCGTCCACACGCACGCCCGGCGATACGTCGACGTCGCTCCACGAGTCGTGCCGGAAGTCGAAGGCGATCCGGAGCGAGGGGTCGAGCGAGCCGAAGAGGAGCTTCAGGAAACCCGGGTCGGAGGACTGCTGCACGACAACCCGCATCACGCCGAGCCGCTCGCCGAGGAGCGAGACGCGCTCCTCGAAGGTGCCGAGCTGGCGCGCGAAATGGCCCGGGAGCTTGACAGCGAACCGGAACCCGGGCGGCGTCTGCTCCGCCCAGCGGACGAAGCTCTCCTCCTTGGGGAGCCGATACCCGGTCGTGTTCAGCTCGACCGACGGGAGCACCTCGGCGTAGCGGCGCAGGAACTCCTCGGGCTTCGTGCCGGCCGGGTAGAAATCCGGCTTCCAGCTCGGGTACGAGAAGCCGGAGGCTCCGACATACGCCCCTGTTACCCTCGGCGGCGTGGCGGTCATGCCCGAAGTGTTGCCTGACGGCTCCATCCCAGTCCTCGACCACGGTTTCGTGCGGCTCGACGACGCGATGGCCGACGACCTCTCGGTGGTCAACTCGGCGCGGGTCAGCTTCGGCCGCATGGTGACGGAGATGAGCGACTCCGACGCGGGCCTGATCCGCTTCCTGATGCGCGACAGGCACGGAACGCCTTTCGAACACAACGCGTTCCGCTTCCACATCCGCTGTCCACTTTTCGTCGCACGCGAATGGTTCCGACACCGTATTGGCTCTTTCAATGAGTTCAGCATGAGATATGCGCGCGCGACCGACGACTTCTACGTGCCGGAGGCCGAGGACGTGCGCACGCAGGTCGGCAAGCCGGGGGCGTACTCGTTCGATCCAGTCGACCCGGCCCTCGCGGAGACGACGCGCGAGGAGCTCCGCGCGGTCTACGAGACTGCTTACGCGACCTACGAGCGGCTCGTCGAGCAGGGAGTCGCGCGCGAGCTCGCGCGGGCGGTCCTACCGGTCGGCGCCTACACCGAGTTCTATTGGACGGTCAACGCGCGTGCGCTGATGAACTTCGTCTCGCTTCGCGCCGCCGACACGGCGCAGCGCGAGATTCGCCGTTACGCCGATGCGGTCGAACGCTTCCTCGCGGAGAAGATGCCGATCACGTACGAGGCCTTCGTCGCGAACGGGCGCGTCGCGCCCTAGGCGCGCGACGTTCTGAGGTAGATCCGCTCGTTGAGCTTCTTGTGGCCGAACATCCACGGCTGCACGACCCAGCCGTCGAAGTTCTTCAGCCGGTACGACGCGCCCAGTCGGACCGTCGTCTCACCGGTGCTCGTGACGTTGAAGGTGCCGCAGGTCGCGACCGGCTTCCCGTTCTTCGTCAACAGCAAGATGTAATAGCCGCCCTTCGGGAGCGGGCGCAAGCCGCGGACCGTGACGAGCATCTCCCAGTTCCCGTTCGCGTCGGGGAAGCCGAGCTTGATCAGGCCGGATGCTCCGGGGGCGTCCGACGTCGCGCGCAGCGGAACCGCACGACGCACCTCGAAGCCTTCGGCTCCTCGGGCGAGCCAACCGGCTCCGAACGCCGCCGCGGCGAGCGCGGCCGCGAGCAGGACCGCGAGCGCTCTTCGTCGTGGGAACGCGCGGACGCGAGGAGTCTCGAGCCGGGCCGGAAGCTCGGGAGGCGGACCCGCAGCGACGAGCAGGTCGTGCACGCGCCGCAGACGCTCGCGCTCCGCGAGGTCGAGATCGCTCCCGACCAGCTCGTCGAAGTCAGGATTCTTCACTTGAACTCTCCCTCGAGCAGGTCTGCGAGCCGGTGCAGCCCGCTCCGTGTTCTCGTCTTGACGGTGCCGAGCGGGATCCGCAACCGCCCCGCGATCTCGCTCTGCGAGAGGCCGTGCCAGTACGCAAGCTCGAGCACCACGCGCTCGTTCCCGGGGAGCTCCTCCATCGCGCGATGGACGCGCCAGGCCGTCCAGCTCTGCTCGGCGCGGTCGGGCGGACTGACCTCCGGCGAGGCCTCGTCGGGCGGCTCGGCTGCGCTGACGGTCGCAGACCGGCTGCGGGCCCCGTCCACGATCGCGTTCCGCGCGACCGCATACAGCCAGGGCGCGCCGGGCCCGCGCTCGGGCTTGTAGGTCCGGGCAGACCGCCAGACCGACGTGAACGTTTCCTGGACCGCCTCCTCCGCGCGATTCCGGTCGCCGAGCCGGCGCAGCGCGAGGCCGAACACGGGCCGCGCATAGCGCCGGTAGAGCGTCTCGAACGCCCCGCCGTCGCCGTGGCCGACGCGCAGCAGGAGCTCCGAGTCGGTCGGCTCGGGCTCACGCACCGCGAAGTTCCCCGCTAGGGCAATGCTGGCCACAGTCACCGTGATTACGCACTTCAACCCCTTCCGGTTTCGCCGCTCGACACGGTAGACCACCGTGTAAGGCGTTTGTAACAGGCGGTGTGTCGCGGTCCCCACCTGGGAACGATCCCCTCGAGTTAACCATGAGGGGGTTGGAAAGCAAATGCGAAAGCTCATCGTCCTCGTCCTGGCGCTGCTCGCTGTCGCCGGCCCGACCGCAACCGCGGCGACGAGGCAGGTCGCCATCGCCCGGAGCGGGTTTCTTCCCTCCTCCGTGACGATCGCCGTCGGCGACACCGTCACGTGGACGAACCAGGACAGCGTCAGGCGCTCCGTCGTCTCGGACGCCGGGCTCTTCAGCTCGGGCCTGATCAACCCGGGCCAAACCTTCTCGCACGCGTTCAGCCAGACGGGGACGTTTCGGTACCGCGACGGGACGCGCAGGAACGTCCGCGGCACCGTCGTCGTGCGAGCGCCAGCGGCGACGGTCACGATCGCAGCGTCGAAGA
>WNGA01015916.1_pt1 | contig 16658 bp, 20 predicted proteins | sample 5400061 | NCBI WGS metagenome assembly WNGA01 (sample SAMN13153366, study PRJNA577476) | soil metagenome | isolation source: 100 cm soil or saprolite under grassland replicate 2 | place: USA:California | collected 2016-06-15 | reverse complement strand
AGCCCAATGGGGCGTCACTCGGTGTGTCTTCCGGCGGCGCCGGTTCCGAGCGGCGTGGCTGCGGCGGTGATCAGGTTGCGCAACCCGAGGTGAAACACGTCGCGTTCGGCCACGCGGTCGGCGATCACATCGATCTGGCTGGTGAGTACCGAGAAGTCGGCGGGGTCCAGCGCCGCGACGATTATCCGCGCGGCGGGCGCCGAGTACGCGGCGTGAGTCACGCTGCAGCCGAGCGTGAACAGGTACATCTGGCGGAAAGCCTGCATCATCTGGGCGGGCGTCATGCCTGCGTCGAGATTGGACCGAAGGGCCGGCTCGACGAAGCGGGCCAGCATGTCGGGGCCCGACTACGGCCGGCCCGGCGCAGCGTGACAAGCGCCGAGTGTGCCGTCCAGACCTCGTACAGAGCCGTGAACCGCAACTCCGTCGAGGTTGCCAGGTGGATGCCGACTGGCCTGCGGCTGTCACAGGCCGACCGCGGACGGCCGGCCGGAGGAGGTCAGAAAGACACGGCCACCGGCGGAGCCGGCACGATCGGGTGCGCCCGGGCGGGCCCGGCGGACAAGTCGATCCCGCGCAGCGCGACGCGGCGCTGCATGGAGTCCTCGTATATCCGTACGGTGAAGGCCGGCGCGTCGCCGAGGTCCGCCACGGTCATGAAGCTGGTGTAGTCGCCGAGACCGGCGGCGCGCTCGGGCGAGACGCCCTCGGGCGCCTGGTCGCGCACCACCCCCTTGGTGATGTCGAAACTGCTCAGCAGGTGCATGACCGTGCCCACGCCCTCGGCGGCGGTGGCGGGCCTGCGGGCCGCGGCGGCGAACGCCACCGCGCGGACGAACCGGGACGGTGGGGTGAAGTCGCCGGGCAGGCCGAGCATCCCGGTGCCCTCGCCGATCGGGGTGATCGTCGTGCCCTCGATGGCCAGCGGCGGCACGTCCATCGCGGTCTGGTTGAGGTAGTTGCGGAGATTGGTCACGTGCCAGTCGAACGGCGGGCTGTTGGTGGCCACACCGATCGGGTTGTCGTGCACGCGCCGGGTGCCGCCGACCCACTCGACCACGGCGGCGGCGCCGGTCCGGTCATGCAGCACCAGGTGCAGCGGAGGCACCCCGATGACCGGCAGCGGCGCCTCCCACACCACCGCGTCCTCAAGCGCGGGCACGGCCTCGTTGATGCTCCCGCAGGTGGCGAGCACATAGGACGCCACGTCGATGGGCGCGAGCAGGCGGTCGGCCGGAACGCCCGCGGGGTCCTGGTAGCCGGCGAACGTCGGCAGGTATAGCAGGCCCGCGTAGAGCCCCTGCTCATTGACGCCATCCGGAACGGATTGCTGGGCGGGAATCGTCGATCCCAGTGCGCTCTGTCCCCCCGGACACGGCGCGGCCGGCATTTCTTGGCCCCGCCCGCGCGGCGCCCCCAGTTGAGCTGCGCAGCCGACCTGCGCGTTGCCTCCGGGAGGCTAGCGCACCCGCCCTCGCCCCGACGGTCAGCCACGCCGGCGCTCGCCGAGATCAACATCGTGCAGCCGTAGCCAGCCCCGCAGTTGCATGAGCATTTGCCCGAAGGCGGACCCGGCCGGACTCGGCTTGGATCTCCGGCAAGACTATTCATTTCTGGTGGCGCGGCGAGATCGCCGGTCTGCCTCCCGGCGGCTCGCCCGCCCGACTGCTTGAGCCAACCGCATATGCGTGAAAGGAAGGATATCCGCGGGCGTCGTTTACTCGACCTCGATTGCGTGTCTAACGTGGAGAAGGCCTGATGAGCACGAAATGGACTGTGACGATCGACTGCGAACGCCCAGCGACGTTGGCTGCTTTTTGGAGTTTGGCGTTGGGATACGTCGAGGCTTCGCCGCCAGAGGGTTTCGCGAGTTGGCCGGAGTGGTTCACGAATTTCGGTGTTCCACAGGAGGAGTGGGACGACGGCGCCTACCTCGAGGATCCCGACGGAGTGCGACCCAGTATCTCCTTCCTCAAGGTCCCCGAGTCCAAGCTCGTGAAGAACCGCGTTCACCTGGACGTCCATGTTGGCGGCGGCCGCGGCCAGCCGTGGGAGGTCCGATGGCCGCGCGTGACCGAGGCGGTCGAGCGTCTCACCTCGGCCGGTGCGACCGTGATCCGTGAGGACGCGCAGGATGGCACGCCGGACCATGTGGTGATGACCGACCCGGAGGGAAACGAGTTCTGCGTGCTCTGACCTCCGGCGTTCACCCGGAAGCGCAGCAGATGGACACGGCAACACGCGCAATTACCGCGATAAGAATGGTCCGAGTTTCATCGGCCTTTTCGAGCACCGCAAGGTCTCCGTCGGCGACTGCGGCCGCTCCTACAACACGCCCTGCATCCACGAACATAGCTGTCTGCGCTGCCGCTCCTGCGCCCCGACCCAGTCGCCCGCCCGTCTCGTCCACATACGAAACGCCGCATCTGGAAAATGCGACGCCCACGCTGTCACACCGCGGATGACCGAGGACCTAGTGTCGCGTCTCAGTCCCGCTGTAAATGTTGGTTAGCGGACGTTGTTGAGCCATCGTCGTTGCCAGGGGGTTTCGACCGCTCGGCGGTGATAGTTGCTGCGGACCCAGGTGAGTGCTTGGCGTGGGGTGAGGCCGTCGAGGATGGCCAGTGCGGCGAGGGCGGTTCCGGTGCGGCCGATGCCGCTATGGCAGGCGACTTCGACGCGTTCGCCGGCGTGTGCGCGGTGGTGGGCTTCGTGGAGGGCGTTGAGAGCGTCGTCGCGGTCGGCAGGGATCCAGAAGTCAGGCCAGCGGATGTGCCGACCGGGCCAGGCCGGGACCGGTCCACGGGCCAGGATCAGGGTGAAGTCGGCAGGGCTGGCGGGATCGCTCAGGCGCCGGCCGCGGACTCGGGCTCCGCTCGGCAGGGTGACCAGCCCAGTGCCGTCCAGCCAGGCGATGCCGGTCATCGTCTGGTCGCGGTCCGGCGTGCGGGTGGCATGGCCTTGGCGAGGATCGTGTCGGGGTCCTTGGTCCAGGTGAACGGTGTGGCGCGGTCGTTCCAGGCATCGACGTAGACGCCGATGACCGCTGCCGACCGTCTGCGGTCTGGCTATATCTAGGTTGTCACCGACAGGGTGTCAGCCTGTCGGGTGTCGCCGTTGTGTGACTCGAAGGGGCGCGAGCGCCCGCAGGCCCCAACCCTGGCCCGGCCCTAACGCGAGGGTGGTGCTGGCGTGTCTGACTGGCGTTTGCCGTCGATGGTCAGATCGACCTTTTCGTTGTAGAAGCACATGAGGCCGGCGATCCCGTCCGCCGCGGGGATCGGCGTTTCGTAGCTCCAGACGAGGTTCTTGTGGACTTGGCCGCCCACATCGACCGACCAGTACGACGCTTGGCCCTTGAACGGGCATGTCGTCCGACGTGCTGTTCGCTGGAGCAGTTCGGTGCGCACATCATCGCGGGGGATGTAGTAGCGGGCCGGCAGGCCTGTCTCCTCCAGCACAATTGCCCGGTCGGAGGCAGCCAGCTTCTCGCCGTCAAGGCTGACCTCGACGTGGAGATCGGCAGGAGTAATCGTGATCTGGTGCCCTGAAGCCATGTCCAGGGCAACCATCCGGCAGCGGTGATGATTCCGGCGAGCGCTACGAACATCAATTCCCCGGTTGCTCATCCAGCTTGGCCGCATCGAGCTGGCGAAGCAGGCCGAGGTCATCGGATACGACCCAGATCGCGGAGACGACGCCGGCGGTGACGGTGAGAACGTCGATCGTGCGCACCTCGATGTCGCGCTGCGTCGGTGCGACGGTCCCTAGCGACGATGAGCATGGACATCCGGCCGTCACTTTCCCCACCCCTGCGGCGGCTGGATCCGCTCACCAAACCGCGGGTTGTAGTACTCCCGCAACTCGGCGCACTGCCCCACCGGGGTGAACCGCAGCAGCAGGCAGCCTGGCAGCGTCACACCACCGCCGGCCCCCGCACCGGCCTCGGCCTGCCACTCGTCGTCGCGCATCACCGCCCACCACTCCACCGCGGCCCGCAGACCCTCGCAGACCGGGACGCCAAACCGCAGCTCAAGATCGCGCTGCGTCCGGGTCGCGCGCTGCCAGTAGGCGCGGATCGCCGCCCTCCCGACATGCGGATCCGACAGCGGATGCGACCAGTAGGCCGCGCCCACCGTGAACAGCCCGGCCACTGCCCCGGCGTCTTTGTCCCGCCACGCCCGCGCGTAGGAGGCAATCCAGCCCGCGACATCGATCTCGCCCGCCATGGCACCGATTGTCCACCCGCCGCTCACGCCATCGGATTGGCCCTTGGCCCTAAACCACTAGTTCGTGGTCGTCGGTCATCAGGGAGCCCAGCCCAGCGGTGTCACCGCGGTTGATGCGGGACAGCGTTTATGGCCCGCTTGGCGTGTCAGTATGACGGCATGGCCGATCCGCGTGCGGGGCAGCCCGCTGCCGATGAGGATCTCGTGAACGTCGCGAAGCTGGTCACCGCCTATTACGCGGTGCATCCCGATCCTGGTGATGCCGCGCAGCGGGTGTCATTCGGCACGTCCGGTCACCGCGGATCCGCGTTCACGGCGACGTTCAATGAAGACCACATCCTGGCCACCACTCAGGCGATCTGTGAGTACCGGGCCAGTCAGGGCATCGGCGGACCACTGTACCTGGGCGCTGACACGCACGCGCTTTCCGAACCGGCCCAGGTCAGCGCCCTGGAGGTGCTCGCCGCTAACGGCGTGCGCGTGCTGGTTGACGCACGCGGCGGGTATACGCCGACGCCGGCGGTGTCCCGCGCGATCCTGGCCCATAACGCATCCGGGCAGGGGTCCCGCGCCGACGGGATCGTCGTCACGCCCTCCCACAACCCGCCTTCGGACGGCGGTTTCAAGTACAACCCGCCCGACGGCGGCCCCGCTGGCACCGGCATCACCCGGCAGATCCAGGACCGGGCGAACGACCTGCTCACCAGAGGGCTCAAGGCCGTCCGCCGGGTACCGTACGCCCGAGCGGCGGCGGCCGGTACCACGAGGAAGTTCGACTTCCTCGACAGCTACGCGTCGGCTCTGGGGCAGGTGGTGGATCTTGCCGCAATCAGGGCCGCCGGGGTGCGCATCGGCGCCGACCCGCTCGGTGGGGCGAGCGTGGCTTACTGGGGCGAGATCGGCGAGCGCTACGGCCTGGACCTGACCGTCGTCAACCCGGACGTGGACACCACGTTCCGGTTCATGACCCTGGACTGGGACGGCAAGATCCGGATGGACTGCTCATCACCGTCGGCCATGGCGAGCCTGATCGGCCGCCAGCACGAGTTCACGATCGCGACCGGGAACGACCCTGATGCCGACCGGCACGGCATTGTCACGCCCGACGCGGGGCTGCTCAACCCCAACCATTACCTCGCGGTCGCCATCGACTACCTGTACCGGCACCGTGACGGCTGGCCGGCGCGCGCTGCCATCGGCAAGACCCTGGTCAGCTCGTCGATGATCGACCGGGTGGCCGACGGCCTGGACCGAACACTGCTGGAGGTCCCGGTCGGGTTCAAGTGGTTCGTGCCCGGCCTGCTGGACGGTTCCGTCGCCTTCGGCGGCGAGGAAAGCGCCGGCGCGTCGTTCCTGCAGCGCGGCGGATCGGTATGGACCACGGATAAGGACGGGATCATCCTCGCCCTGCTCGCCTCCGAGATCATTGCCGTGACCGGGCAGTCGCCATCGCAGCTCTACCGCGACCTCACCGGCCGCTACGGAGCACCCGCCTACGCCCGCATCGACACCGCGGCCAGCCGGGAACAAAAGGCAGCATTGGCCAAGCTCTCCCCCGAGCAGGTTTCTGCCAGTGAACTCGCGGGCGAGAAAATCACCGCAGCGCTGACCACCGCTCCTGGCAACGGCGCCCCAATCGGCGGGCTCAAGGTGGTCACCGCATCCGGCTGGTTCGCCGCCCGCCCTTCTGGCACCGAAGACGTCTACAAGCTCTACGCCGAGTCCTTCCGCGGCCCGGACCACCTCGCCGCAATCCAGGAACAAGCGCAGGCGATCATCGCCGCAGCCATCGGCTGAATAAGACCCAGGCTCTTGGAATCGCAGGCCCGCCTCAGAAAATGCTCCCGCGCCGCGGTCTGGTGCGGGCACGTCTGCGGGTGGTGCGACCGGTCAGCCAGCCGACGGGTGTAAAGCGTCAACCGAAGTCGGCGTGTCAACCATCGGCCGAAGTCGGACAGTTACGCAATGACGAGACACGTCTGTACTCATTTTCAAGAGCGACATAGCATCCACACAGGTGCGCGGCGAACGTGACAAGACTCGCATGGCGGGGCGGAGCGAACCAGGCAGGTCGACCGGCGATTGGAACTCATCAATCTGCCGGTCTGTGTGAGATATACGCGTGCGGCGGTCGCCGTTGCCGTGAACCTGATGTACCCAGCCGGAGCGCAGGACACCGGTAAGGGGCTACACGCCCTGGTAGCGGGCCGAGACTGGGGCCGGCGTTCCCGAACGGGCCGGCTGAGCGGTGAGTGCACGGGGCGGGCGTTCCCGAATAGCGGGTTTCCGGGGCGTTTCCCCGGAAACCCGCTACCTCCTTCAGCCGCCCGTGAGGGCGAGCTCGGCCTCCCCCGACGGCTCCACGGTCTCGCGCCGACTCGCCAGCGTACTGGGCCACCAGATCCGCCGGCCGATGTCGAGAGTCAGCGCGGTGACCAGCACCGACCGGACGACGACGGTGTCCAGCAGCACCCCGAGCGCCACAGCGAAGCCCAGCTCGGCGGCGAAGACCGAGGGCACCGAGCCGAGAGCCGCGAAAGTGCCGGCCAGCACCGCGCCTGCCGAGGTGATGACGCCGCCGGTGACCGCTAGGCCGGTCAGCGCGCCGCGCCGGGTGCCATGGACCTCGGCCTCCTCCCGGATCCGGGTGACCAGGAAGATGTTGTAGTCGACGCCCAGGGCGACCAGGAACACGAAGACGATCAGCGGAAACCCTGGGTCGATGCCGGCGAAGTGGAACACATGGCCGAACATCAGGACGCTGACCCCGAGCGACGCACCGAAGGACAGCACCACGGTGGCGATGAGCAGCAGCGCGCCGGCCAGCGCGCGGAGCAGCAGGGCGAGGATGACGAAGACCACCAGCAGCACCATCGGGATGATTACCCGGGAGTCGTGGGCGGCCGCGTTCTTCACGTCCAGGGTGACGGCGGAACCGCCGCCGAGCTTGGCGGACGCCCCCTGGATGTGGTGCACCGCCGCCCGTGCACGCTTGACGGTATCCAGGGCGTTCGCGCTGCCGGGCCCATCCTTGAACGTGGCCGACACGAAGGCCGAGCCGCCCTCGACGACGGGGTTTGCGACATCGGCCATCCCGGCGGTCCCGGCGAGCGCAGCCTTGATCTGGTTGGCCCGGGACGCGGTGCCCACGACGTAGATCGGGTCGCCCGCTCCGGCCGGGAAGTGCCGGTTCTGGATCCTTTCGCCGGCCACCGCCTGGGTGGGCTTGGTGAACTGCCCGTTCTGCGGGACACCATCGGCCTTCATCCCGATCACGCTGAGCGCGAGCACGCCCAGCACTACCGCAGTACCGATCCAGATGAGCCTCGGGCGGACCGCGATGGAGCTGCCCAGGCGGGCCCAGCGGCCTGTGGAGGCCGGCTCCGGCGATCCGAAGAGCGGCACGGCCGGCCAGAAGATCCACCGGCCACAGATCACCAGCAGCGCTGGCATCAGCGTGGTCATAGCGAGGAACCCGACCAGGATGCCGATGACGCAGGCCGGGCCGAGGCCCTTGGTCGAGTTGAGCGTGGCCAGCAGGAGCAGCATCAGGCTGATCGCGACTGTGGCGGCGCTGGCAACGATGGCCGGGCTGGAGCGCTGCAAGGCCGCCGCCATGGCCACGTGACGGTCCTCATGCCGCCGCAGTTCCTCGCGATAGCGTGCGATGAGCAGCAGCGCGTAGTCGGTGGAGGCACCGAACACCAGGATGGTGAGGATGAAGACGGACTCGCCGTTGACCGTCATCCCGACATGCGCCGCGAGCAAGTAGACCACCGCGTTCGCTGCGGTCAGCGCGATGCCGGCCGTGATCAGTGGCAGAAACAGCACCGGGCCACGGTAGGTGAACAGCAGGATGGCGATCAGTACCAACACGGTGGTCCACATCAGGGCCGCGTTGCCACCGCTGGAGAACAGCTTCGCGGAGTCGGCCGCGTATCCGCCTGGCCCGGTCACGTGGAAGCTGAGACCGGAGGAGGCGCTCTGGCCGTTGACGGACGTCATCTTGCCGACGGCTGTGGAGATGCCGGCCCAGCCGTCGGTACCGAGGTGGATCGGCACAATGGTCTGGAGGGCCTTGCCATCACGGGAGGGGAAGGGGCCCTGCACCTTGCCGGTGACGTCCTTGATGCGCTGGAACGCCGTGGCGTCGGCCCGCGCCTTGGCCAGGTCGGCCGAAGTGATCCCGGCCGGGCGCTCGTAGATGGCAACCGTAGGGGTGGTGTCCGTCGGCCAGAACCGCTTGGCTTTGGTTACGACCTGGGTCGACTCGGCGTCCTTCGGCAGCCAGGCCGACACGTCGTTTTTCTGAACGCTGTTGATCTTTCCGGCCAGCGGGCCGAGGACCAAGAGCAGGATGACCCAGACGGCCAGAACGACCCATTTAGCTCGCCGTCCACCCGGAAAGGCCGCTAGCGTGCGCGGTCCGGCCCGGTGCCCTGCCGGCCGGGTTACCGGCACTGACCCAGCCTGAACGGTGTTTCTCATGACACTCCCTCTCACTTTTCCCGCCGGGCCGCATGTGGCACGGCCTGGTCTTTGACTGGCGAAGCCAGGAGCCAGGTATCGGCACTCGGGGCTTGGCCGTCCCGGTGGCCTGGAGCGCTGACCGGGAACAGGCGCTCATCGGTTTCGCCTGCCTTCTTGGCGCTGCGTGCGCCGGAGTCGACGCAGGCGCTGCAGCCGTTGATCTGGCTCGCGCGCAGGTGGACGAGTTCGAGCGTCGCCGACGGCACGCCGCTCTTTCCTGTGGCCTTGAACAGGCCCTGGATGGCCGCCATGGCGCCGGGAATGACCACCGCTGGGTTGCTCATCCGTGCTTGCATGATCGTTCTCCTCCTGGAGTGTCTTCAGGCATTGTGGGTCAGCGCCGAGGCGCGCCGGTGAGATGGCCGACCAGACGCTGAGCGCCCGGGGCGATCAGGATCGCCGTCGGTGCCGCGACGACCACGCCGATGGCGAACGAGGTGAGCCAGGCCGACACCAGGTCGGGCGCGAACCCGAGCCTGGCGATCGTCTCTACCAGCGACATCACAAACGACATGACGGTGGCCATGATCGCGGGGAGCAGGAGCCTTGCGTATTTCGGGTCGATACGCCGGACGCCTCCCCTTGCTTCTCCTGGGCGAGCTGGGTTCATGGGGTCCGCTCCTGGGTGCCGGTGAGCGCCCGGAGCGCCTCGACGCTGTCACCCAGGGCGCGCTGCTCCTGCTCGTCGATCCACCGCCGGCTGACCCCCTCGGCCACGAACTCCGCCTGGCGGTGATCGTCGATCTCCTCAACGTCGATCGCAATCGCCGCGTAGTCCGCCGCGCCTTCCATCGGCTTTTCGACTATGTCCGTGGTGCCGCGCGCGGTGAGCGCGATGTCGCCTGCCGAAAGGATGAGCAGCGCGACGTTCGGCCGGGCGCGCGGCCGGGCCAGCGACCCGCGGGCGCGGCGCAAGCTGAGCCGGATCCGCCGGTTCCCTGCACGGACCGGCGCGGAGACCGGCATCGCGTGCGGAGCGCGACCGGCGGTGGCGAGCACGGCGATTGTCGTGGCAGGCCATTCCAGCAGCGTTTCGAGCTGCGGGTGCGCCGGGGGCGGGGTGTTCATGTGTTTCGCACCTCCCAGATGGTTTCCGCTCGCGGGCCGTTGGCTCGCGAGCCGCGATGTCCTTAGCGACAACCTAGAATCCGCACGATGATAAGTCCAAGACAGAGATCATCTAATTTCGATAAGCTCTGCTTATGGAACTTCGGCAGCTGGCATACTTCCTCGCGGTCACCGAGGAGCGCAACTTCACGCGCGCGGCCCAGCGGATCCCGATCGCGCAACCTGCCATCAGCCAGCAGATCCGCCGCCTGGAATCCGAGCTCGGCGAAAAGCTGTTCGTCCGTGACCGGCGCAGAACCAGGCTGACCCCCGCCGGCGAAGCGCTCCTGCCGCATGCCCGGGCGATGCTCGCCGACGCCGCGCACGCCCGCGAGGCCGTGGCGGCGCTGAGCGGCCTGCTCACCGGGCGGCTAGCGTTCGGTTTCGTCCAGCCCCTCCCTGACCGACGCCTGCCCGTTCTGCTCGGCGCGTTCCACCGGGAGCACCCAGGGATCGAGCTGAAGCTGATCGAAGACGAGACCGACGCCTTGCTCGGGGCCCTGGCCACCGGTGAGCTCGACGCCGCGCTGATCGGACTGGGCCGCTACGACCGCCCGCCGCGCGACGTGAAATCCCTGCTCGTCGCCCGGGAACCGGTGGTGGTAGCCGTCCACCCACAACATCCGCTTGCCGGACACGGCCCGATCCCGCTGCACGCGCTGCGGGACGAGCCGATGGTAACGCTCACCTCGGCAAGCAAGCAGCGCAGCACGCTCGACACAGCCTGCCGGGCCGCCGGCTTCGCTCCCCGGGTCGTCGCCGAGACGAGCGATATCGGCGTCGTCATCGACCTCACTCAACAACAGATTGGCGTCGCGGTGCTCCCCAAGTCCGCGCTAGCGGGCGCAACCTACCTGACACAGCTCAGCCTCACCCGGCCCAAACTCGACCGCCGCATCATGCTCGTCTGGCGCCCCGCAACCAGCCCACCCGCCGCCCGCGCCCTCCTCGCCCTGGCCCGGCACCACCTAGCAGGCCCTGAAGCCACCACCGCACTATGAACCTCTAACCCCCAGTCGCCAGGGGCAAGAACATGAGCCCTGCCCCACCTGACCGGTAGATGGCGGCGGCTGCCGCGAGGGTGGCGAGGACGCCCATGCTCACATAGACCCCCGACCGGAACATCGTCATCGGGCGCATGCGGGCCTCCGCGTCCACCACACGCGGCCGCTCGGGAGCAGCGTCGCCGGGTGGCACAGGTGCCGCGATGAACGTGCCATGCGCACACTCTGCCCGGTCGCGCGCCGGACGCGAACCCGGAAGCAGCCGTACGTCGGCCTCGCGCAGGTCCTGATGGCTCAGGAGCACCGGGCCGTCGATCATCGCGACGACGATCTCCGGGCTTCCGCGGGTTCGCTCCAGCAGCGGGGTGAGCCCGGTCATCGCGACATGCGAGCCTCCGGCGCTCACCTGCGGTGAGGAAACTGCCACCCTGCCTGCCTCGCGATCACTGGCCTGGGCGGGCCCGGCACGGCCCTGTTGCCCGCACGGTACGCCCGGAGACGGCTGATGTGAAGGGAGCCACGGCAGGCTCGGCATCGCCGACTGCCCCGTCCACGGGGCCCTTCGGTGGCAGGGCTCCGGAGCGTGAAACCGGGCGACGTTGACATTGGATCCCTATGGTTTCAAGCGGTCGCGAGAGCCACTCGCCCTTCTGGGGCGTCAGGCGGACCCTTCACTTTGTGACCGACAGTGGCAAAGCCGGCGGACCGCAGCAGCCGTGCGACCTCGTCATCCGATTCATAGAGCACATGTCCCTCGCGTGGGAACTGCTTTTGGGCCATCGGCGGCATGTTCTGCCTCAGCTGGTAGCCGAGCGCAAGCAGCCCTCCAGGCCGGACAAAGCCATGGATCAGCATCAACTCGTCCGCGGGCTGGTGCCAGAAGTAGAGGACATGATTGGCGACGACAGCGTCGATGGGCGCTGCCTCGGCCAGCGACGCGACGCTGCCCTGCACCAGCGTCAGGCGACCGGCCCTGACCTCAGCCGAGTTACGCTTCCTGGACTGCGACAGCATTTCCGGCGAGGGGTCGATGCCCCAGATTCGCGCGCAGCGGAACCGCCGCAGCGCCTCCTCCAGACCAACACCCGGCCCAGGCCCCAGCTCAGCGATCCTCCTAAGGTCGTGTTGATAGTGTTCGCTGATCTCCTGCATCACCCAGCGGCTGAACTCGGCGTTGGCGCGAGCCATGCCGTGCCCGATCAGCCTGCCAAGCAGGCCATGCGGGCGTGCGAACTGCCGGGCGATGATCGACACCTGGTACCTCCCATGCTTGCGCTGCAGCGGCTCACCCGCTCCCGTCGGCAACCGCGTCATAACTGGCCCCGCCACGACCAGACCCTACGACGGGCGAGTCGGTACCGATCGTGCCACCAGCGGCCGCAGGCCAGGATATTTGCCTATGGCGACCGGTGAGCCCACGCGGGTTATGCCGGGGCCAGGACCTCGTTCCATTCACGCACGTACCAGTTCCGGACCACACCGTGCAGCACGAAAGGATCTCCCTCGGCGAATTGGCTGGCAGCTTCCCGAGTAGTGAAGATCGCCATAGAGCCGTCGCGCTGGGGATCGGCGAATGTTCCGAGCATGAGCAGATCGCCGCGGGCATGGAAGTCCTCGTACCGGACCTTGTGAGCCGGGAAGTGCGGAGGCGCCTTCGCGCCGACATTGTCGGCAGACTCGTAGAAGAGCACGTACTTCATGGCGTGAGCCTCGCACATAGGCCGGCGCCGCGCATGCTCTGCGCCCTCTGCGGCAGCGTTCGGCCGTCAGCGGGAGCGGTACGGGCTCGACCGCGCGCGAGACGCTGTTCGGGCGCATTCTGGCTGGAAAAGCCGCAGTGGACAGGGAGGCTCGACCAGCCGCACACCTTCTGCTTCCTGCCTGACATCGCTCGCGGGCTGCTGCTCCTGGCCGAGTGCCTCCACGGGCCGCGGAAGACCCGCAGAGTGCCTCCACGGGTCGCCGAAGACCCGCAGAGTGCCTCCACGGGTCGCGGAAGACCCGCGGCGCGATCATGAGTGAGCCGTCAGGACCGCTTTTGCCGACGGCCGGGGCTTACCCCTGTATCGCCGATGGCGCCCCCGCACGAAGCGGCCACGTTTGCCGTCTGGGGGCCCGATCAGTGACTGTGGGTGCCGGGCCTCGTCCGCGTGGGTGCGGGGGAGCGAGCGGCTAGGTCGCTAGGGCTGGTCCGGCTGGCGCCCCGGGGTCCATGAGCGCTCGGAGCGCGGTAGCGAGCAGGTCATCGGGGATCGCGCCAGGCTCGGTTAGTTCGTCGACGGCCAGGCCGTTGACGAGCGCGCTCACCAGGACGGCCAGCTGTGCGGGTGAGACAGCGGGCTGGAGGCGGTGGGCTGCGATGCGATCGGCGAGGGCGCTGGCGAGAGCGGCCTTGAAGTTCTGCCGCCCGGCGGCGAAGCGCTGGCGAAACTCTGGGTTGCGCGCTGCGTAGGTCACGAACTCGAAGAGCAGCAGGCGCCACTCGCGGCCGCGCTTGAGTGTCTCGACGACATGGCGCACCTCGTCGTCGAAGGAGTGTTCGGGCGCGGCGCTGCCGGGCCGGCCGGCGGCTGTCTGGACGTCGGCGATCAGCTCGGTTCGCCATTCGCCGAGGAGGGCGAGGAAGAGGTCTTCCTTGTTCGCGAAGTTGTAGTAGACCGCGCCGTTTGAGAGGCCCGCTTCGTCGGCGATCTCGCCGATCGTCGCGCCGTGGTAGCCGTGCTGGGCCTGGGCATGTGCTGAGGATGTCACGACTGGTGGTCACGTCCGGCGGTGGTCCTTGCTGGCCAGGCTGCTCGCGCCCCGTAATTGCGGTCTGCAGCGCCACGAGCCGGCCGCCGGGGCGGCGGCCAGCGTCAGCATCTCATTGCAGCCCTTCATGCTGTCAGGTATCTTCTATTTCCGAGCCATTGCTCGCTTTAGAGCCACCGCTCCGGAATTTCTGGAGAAGGCAGGGAACGACATGCCCGGCACCCTCCCACTGGTCTTCAGCCTCGGCTGCCCGCTGGCCACGGCGGTGATGGGAACCGCGTCGCTGGCGGCCCGGTCCCGGCGTGGCCGCCACCGTACCGAACCCGGTCGGGCTGGGCTCGCTGCGGCGCGCCGCGGCGCTGCGGGCAGGGCCTGAGCATGGCGGAGCGCGCCGAGGTCATCGTGATCGGCGGTGGCCAGGCAGGACTCGCCGCCGGCTATTACCTCGCCCAGGCGCAGATCCCCTTCCTGATCCTCGACGCCGAGGCGCGCGCCGGCGATTCGTGGCGGCGACGCTGGGACTCGCTGGAGCTGTTCACGGCCGCCCGCTACAGCGCCCTGCCCGGCCTCCCGTTTCCTGGCGACCCGGAGCATTTCCCGGGCAAGGACGCGGTCGCGGACTACCTCGAAAGCTACGCCCGGAAACTCGAGCTGCCGGTCCGCCACCACAGCCGCGTGACCTCGCTGGAGCGCACCGAAGCCGGCTACCGCGCCGCCGCCGGGTCGGGCGCGTACGAGGCAGCGCAGGTGATCATCTCGGCCGGTGCCTACCAGCGGCCCCGGGTGCCGCCGCTGTCGGAGAAACTAGGCAGCGAGGTGACCCAGTTGCACAGCTCCGGCTACCGCAACCCGGGCCAACTCCCCGCGCCCGAGGTGCTCGTCGTCGGAGCGGCCAACTCGGGCGCCCAGATCGCCGAGGACCTCGCCGCCACCCACCGCGTGCACCTGTCCCGGGGTGCGAGGATCCCCCGCATGCCGCGCCGGCTGCTGGGCAAGAGCGTGCACTTCTACGGCGACCATCTCGGTCTGATCGCCGCACCGCTAGATAGCAGCTGGCGCGGGCGCACCCAGCGGGGCGACCTGCTGATCGGCACCAGCCTGCGACAGCTCCAGCGCCGCCACCGCGTCGATCTGCGTGGGCGCACCAGCGGCGCACACGAGCGCACGGTCAGCTTCGAGGACGGAAGCGAGCTCGACGTCGAAACGGTCATCTGGGCAACGGGCTTCCGCTCCGACTACTCGTGGATCCATGCGCCCGTCTTGGACGCGCAAGGCGCGCCGATCCACCGGCGCGGCGTCGCCGGCTGCCCAGGTCTGTTCTTCCTCGGCATGAAGAACCAATACTCCCGCGGCTCCTCACTGATCGGCTGGGTCAGGCACGACGCCGCCTTCATCGTTGACCACATCCGCGGCACCCGTGTCCCCGCCTAGCGCCACCACCGTCGGCCGGCGCACTCCACCAAGGTCGCGGCGGACAGGGGCACCGGTCACCCCGCCCCGGACACCCACATCGCCCAGACCTGGATCACCGGCCAGCAGGCCTGGCCCCCCGCAGGCAGGAGAACACAAACCATGATGACCGGGACGCTAGGAATCGTGATGTGGCTCATGATGGGCGCCATGCTGACCGGTTTCGCCGCCGGCGGCATCGCCTGGCTACGACGCCGCCTGAAGCGACCCCACTGACCAGGATCCGCCCGGGATCGGAATTGACCTGGACTTGCCGCCGTCAAGGCACGAGTCTCCACCTAACGCCGACTCACGGTTGCGGCCGAACGCGCGACATTCGGCCGGGCCACCCCACGGCCGGCAGCGTTGAGCTCGTCGATGGCCTCGATCGGCGGAGTTGCCCAGATGGCCGCTGACGGCAATCGGGCGCGCTGGCTGGCCGCCGGTCAGTCGTCCAGGCGGTTCTCGTGGATGCCGAACGTGCTAGGTCGGTAGTCGCTATGACGGACCCAGCGGGGGCGGATGCGCACGTGCGCGATGTTGGGGTCTTCGGCGCGCTGCCGACCGTCAGGGTACTGCTCGAAGTAGGCGTTCAGGCAGCGGTCGCGCTCGGTGCCGGTCAGGATGTCGGCGCTGCCTTCGCATTGGACGGTCACCTCATCTTCCCAGCCGATCACGACGGCGACCTGTGGAAAGGCCTGGAGGTTACGGTACTTGCGGGAGTGGATGGAGGTGTCGAAGATGATTTCCCCGTGGTCGGTGGCGGCGACGCCGACCAGCGCCGCCTCGGGTACGCCGCCGGGTCCGTGGGTGGCGACCACCGCCAGCCCGCGCTGGCGGACGAACCTCACAAGCTCGGTGCGGTCCATCCCTTCCGCCTTTGGTCAGGGCCGCGCATACACGGCCGTGAAGGATCTGGGCGCGGCGGATGTCAAGCCCCGGCGGGACGTGCCGGGGCGAGGCCGGTGAGTTCCTCGCTAAGCAGCCACAGCCGCGCCGCGGTCGCGTTGTCGCGGGCGGCGTCGGAGGGTTCACGCCGCTGGCGCCTGACGTAGTAGCCGCCCGTCTGGCCCGCCACGGCCGGGGAAGTGGCCAGGTAGACGACGGTGTCGGCGCCGCGTTGCGGTGACAGCATGAACGGCCGGCCAAGCGTCACACCCAGCCGCAGCAGCAGGCTGCTATCGCGGCCGAACCTGGTCCGCACCATCCCTGGGTGCGCGCAGTTGGCGGTCACTTTGGCGCCGTCGAGCCTGCGGGCGAGCTCGGTGGTGAACAAGATGTTCGCCAGCTTGCTGTTGGCGTAGGCACGCCAGCTATCCCACCCGTGCTCCAGGTGCGGGTCATCGAGATCGAGACGGGCCGCAGCGTGCGCATCGGAGGTGACCGTGACCACCCGGGCGGGCGCGTCCGCCGCCAGCTTTCCGAGCAACAGATTGGTCAAAAGGAACGGCGCCAGATGGTTGACCGCGAAGACATGCTCGAAACCGTCGGGCGTGACCCGGCGCTGGCCAGCCATCAGCCCCGCGTTGTTAACAAGGACGTCGATACGGTCAAGCGCGCTCAAACGGGCCCCGAGCTCACGCACCTG
>WNGA01013772.1_pt1 | contig 16660 bp, 16 predicted proteins | sample 5400061 | NCBI WGS metagenome assembly WNGA01 (sample SAMN13153366, study PRJNA577476) | soil metagenome | isolation source: 100 cm soil or saprolite under grassland replicate 2 | place: USA:California | collected 2016-06-15 | reverse complement strand
GCCATCGCCGCCCTTTCACAGCTGCTGCACTGGGGCGTGGCGAATATCGCCGCGGCGCTTACAGGTTGAAGATTGGACAAGAAATTGTGAGATCAAACGGCTTGTCGAGGAGGACGACGGGCCACTTGGTAGTGGGGTGGAGGCTCCGGTCGGCACCCTTTCTGCCGTCCAGGTGATTTTCCGCGCTTGCGAGGTGCGCGAGCTGGAGTACCCATCCGGACCAATATTCCGGTGAAGTGACGATGCACCTGGCCTGGAGTCAGCAAGCCGTCCGGTCGCGGACGTTCCCAGGGCAGGTGGACCTCACGCATGAGTGGACGGGCCAGCCATAACTGCCAGCAAGCGCCAACAATGAGCCAGCTCCAGCGGTCGGCCGCCTCCGCGTGGCGGGGGCGGACCGTCGTCCAGCCGAGCGTCTGCTTGAGGAAGCGAAACGCGTGCTCCACCGTGAAGCGGCGCAAGTACCAGCGCCAGAGCACGCTCAAGTCAGTCGGGAGCGGACCGCCGATCCAGGCCAGCCACAACGGCCGAGGTGGCAGCTTCTTGTTGGGCAGGCGCTCGACCTGCACGCGGATCACGCTGAACGGCGCATCCGGTGCACCACTCACATGCAGATCGATCCAGGCGTCAATCTGCACGCTGCCGTAGACAGAATGATCCAGGTGACTGGAGCGTTGCGGCTGGCCATGCGTGCCGTCATCGGCCAGGCGAAATGGCTCGCCGTGCAGGCGCGGTCGGCCGCGGCCTGGACGCCGTTCGGGCGTGCGATACACCACGCGGTTCTTGATCAAGCGCACCAGCAGGTCAGCCTCGACTTGGGCGTGTGCCAACGTCTCCAGGTCATACCCGCTGTCGAGCGTCACCACCGGGCGTGGCGCGTCGTCTGGCGCTTGGGCTTGACGCACCGTGGCGATCTGGTCGAGTGCCACCTCCGTTGCTGACTTCGCCGTCGGTCCGCGCCGCTGTACGTCCAGCGGCAGCACCCAACTGCCCGCCACGTCCGGCACGGCCACCAACCATTGATACGCCCACGCCGGCACGATGCCACTTTGTGGCCAGCCAGGCAGCGGCCGATATTCCCAGGTGCGCTCGGCACTGGCGCGCGCGGCCGGACGGGGCCAGTTGGTGCCGTCGATGACCCACACTGGTCGGTCATCAATGGACACCGACTCTGGCAGCTCGCGCACAAACAGCGTACGCAGCGCTGTCACGTCGAGGGTGCCATCAGCAAGTGCGTCACAGGTGCTCGGCCATCGCCGACGGAACACAGCGGTCAAACTCAGCCGCACCAAAGTGCTCCGGTGGGGCGCCGTCAGCGCTGCATCCACCAGCTCGAACAGGCTATCCTGACGCCGGCCCAGGTCGTCGTAGAGCTCATTTCGGAAGTGGCGGAGCCGCTCCCACGGTTCGGTTTCTAGCACACGCCGAGCTTGGCACGGTTCTCACCAAACCGGAAGACCCCCCGACTGCCTGGGCCAGTTCGTTGAGCCCGGTAGGGACGGGAGTCACCTCACCGCCCCCCGGTCAGAACCCGACGTGCGCTATTTACGCATCGGGCTCCCCAGAACAGATCGGTCGCACGGCAAGGATTCGATGGCTAGACCCATGCCTGTGTCAGTCGTGGCTTCGGGAGCTGGAACCACGGTTTTGCCGCCACCGTCGCCCAATCAGTGCGTCGTCTCGCTTTCTGACTCCGACGCTGCAGCGCCGAATGCCATACTTCGCGTACTCGGCGCAGCACGCCACTCAGTGCGTCCGTGCAGAAGTACAGGCCGAAGTACTGGTAGAAGCCGTTGAGCATCTTCGTCAGGTGCGCTTGCTGCGACCGGACGGGCTGGTGTCGGTTCGCCTTGACCCACGTCGTCACCTTGCGCACAAAGCGCTCGCGTGCTTTTACGCTCGGTGTGCGGCCGATGGTGATCGTGCCACGACGTGTCTTCGTCAGGTAGTGGGTAAAACCAAGGAACGTGAAGGTGCCCGGCTTCTCCGCCGGTCGCCCTGGACCACCTTGCAACAGGCTGCCGTCGAAGTGCAGCAGAGCTGTCTTCTCGGGCACGACCCGCAGCCCGAAGGCTGTTAGCCGCTCGTCCATCTCCTGCCGAAATCGCTCGGCGTCTTCGCGGTTCTGGAACACCGCTACGAAATCATCAGCGAACCTCGTGAGCTCGGCGTAGCTTTGGCAGCTCTTCCTGAAGCGTCGTTCGAACCACAGGTCCAGGACATAGTGCAGGTAGATGTTCGAAAGCACGGGGCTGACGGGGCCACCCTGGGGTACCCCTTCACTTATGTGGGTGACTACTCCGTTTTCCATCACGCCGGCCTTCAGCCATTTGTTCAGGAGTCGGATAAGTCCACCATCATTGACCCGATGCCCTACGAACTTCCGCAGCCAGTCCCAATTGACCGAGTCGAAATAGCTCGCCAGATCCGCCTCCACCACATACCGCCCCCCGTGCCGCCGCATGCCTTCTCGCATGCGGTGTAGGGCTGTGTGCGGGCTGCGCTTCGGGCGAAATCCGTGCGAGCACTCCAGAAAGTCCTGCTCGAACACTGCACTGAGTACCCACGCCACCGCCTTTTGGACCACCCGATCTTCGATCGTGGTGATGCCTATTGGGCGACGTTTTCCATTGGGCTTTGGAACGTACACCCGCCGAATCACGGGCGCCTGGTAGCGCCCGCTCTTCAATCGCGCGTGCAGATCCCGCAGCTTGTGGATAAGGTTGACTGCGTGGTCCTCGTAGCTTTGTCCATCTACGCCTGGTGCAGCTTGCTTGCGCAGTGAGCGGAACGCCAGACGTAGCAACTCCTCGTCCACGAACTGAATAACGTTGGTGAGTCGAGCCTCCTTTCTCGCCCGTGCGGCGAGCCCGGCGAGTTTCGTGGACACGGTTGGATCTGCCTCAGGTGCAGCCGTGTAGCCCTCGTCGAACAAGCTGTCCTGCTCGGCCCCTTTCCTCGGCGGGCATTGCCCCGCTTCCTTGGTACTACGGGCCGATCTGCCAACCGTGGGGCCATGGCGGTCGCTCGTCTTCCATGCTTCGCTTCCGCTACTCATCATGTGAGAGCCCCACGGCCTTCCCCAGTTCCTCCACCTATCCGTCTCCCGGCATGCCACGCTCTCTGACCCCGGCAGCGTCTCCGGCGCAGTCGCCATAGCCCACGCCTACTGGTGCCTTCCCGAATTGGAACACGGTCGGCCGCTGCTCAATCTCGGTCACGGGGCTCGATCACTTCACTCTCGTTGCGGCCTGCCGGTCGCTCTGCTTACGCTTCGTCATGCTCGTTGCCTCCCATGACGCAAAGCTCGATTGCCGCTGGCTGGCTGGGCCTTGGCGGCGAAGGAATTGCACCTCCTGGATAGATGAGGCTTCGTCTGGGCGCACTCCAAACTCGAGTTAAGAGAGTCTGCAGTCCACAGTTGACAGTCTTCAGTCGCGAATGACTGCTGACTGACGACTCCGCCGGAAGGCGGACAGGCGCTCCTTCCTTCCTGGCAGGCGGTCCGCGGACGGCTCAAACAGTCCCCACGGGTCGCTCTGCGAGTGGACTCTCACCGCCACATGGCGCCGATCGCACTACTAAGCGTAAGTGACACCCGTTCTCGCCGCTGGTTAGCCGCTCTCTCCCGAGCCGCGGCTAGAATTAGCCGTTCAGCGTTAGCCGTTCTCGGCCCATCGATCTTCGTGGAACGCTCCGGCTTCGGACGTCTGATCGGCACGTAGCAGCGCGTCGATACCCTCCAGCTTGCCACCGAGCAGCACGATGCTCAAACGCAAGCATCAGTTGCGGCGCGCGTTCGTTCCCTCCCTCGAGAACAATGGCAAACAACCGCGAATCGTCACAGTCAGCGCCCGTCGCGCGTCCCGCGAGTCAGCACCTCGACGGACTCGTGGGGCAAATCTTTCTGCGCCAGCTGCTGCCGGACGTGTTTTCACTTCTCAGTGTCGTGCTCTGGCTCGCGTTCGTCATCGTCCTGTCGCTGGTATCGATAGTGGTGCCGGCGCTCGCCGCCGCTGGCGCCACGGTGCGCCAGGCTCTTGCATACGAGTAACGGCCTGCAAGATGCTCGAATCCCCGGGCTGCCCGGGGATTCGGCATGCCTGATCTATGGTGTTGGGCCGCTCAGCGAACGAGCGTCACCTGGATTTGGAACTCGCCACGCAGGCCCGGGCCCAACCCGCCGACGTTGAAGTGCCCAGGGACCGCGGGTATGCCGGTATCAAGGTTTACGGGGCTCGCGGAGCCTGGGAAAAACGCTAGACAGGGTCCGGTCACGCTGGTTGGACTCACCTGTACGGACCCCGTGATGAAAAACCCGGGCAGCCCACCGACCATCGGACTGGGAGCAATACGCCAGGAGTCGATGTCGATCTCCTCATGACAGGTAAAGCGACCCAGTGTTGTTGAGTGGAAATACTGTGTAACCTGGCACTCGCCACCGTTCCCAGAGCTGACACCGCCAGAAAACGCGCACCAGCCCCAAAAGCCGAAGCCCTGATGCGTCGTCGGGTCTACCCCCGTTCCGGCGAACGTCACCTGCCAGTTTGCGAAACCATAGTCCGCGAAGGCCGGCGTCACCGCGGAAACCGCCAGCATGGCGGCAAAGACAAGGCCGATGGAGAATCGCGATCGCAACATTCTCATGTCCCAAGCCTTCCTGATGTATTAGCCAAATCCGGAACCCATTCCCACGTTTCGGGAGCGACCCAGGGCGGGCCGGTCGAATATGGCTGCAAAGCTACGGATTCAAGGCAGACGACTGTCATGTTTCGATGTGCGCACCGGTTGGCTGGGACGAACGGCGAAATGAGCCCAGCGAGGACCTGGAGAGCGTTCCCATCGGCGCACAATAGTGTTTGATTTGCGTTCTGTCCAGGCACAGAGGTTGAGATTTTGTTGAGGACGCTAGCATCAGTCGACACGTCCGGCGCCAACCTGTCGCTCTGTCCCACCGCCAGCCCGGGCATAGGGCCGGCGCGTTCGGTCCCTCACCGAGTTGATCGAGCAGCCTCAGGTGGAAACGAGAGCGCCCGATTCAGCTCGCGGCCGTCTTCGCGGACATCTTCGCAGTGCGCGGTGTGAGCCGGCCACGGCGCGGTAAACGCCTCGCACCAAAGGACACAACACACGGTGCTCCTGGTGTACGAGGGCAACGAGGAACGCAAGCATGAAACCGAGCTGACCTTCAGGGCTGCGCCATCTACGCCTTCAGGCGCCTGAGGGTGGGCGATGCTCGAATCGACCTTCAGTTCACTCGGCCCGATCAGTCCGGTGGCCACGTGGCGTGAGTATCGAACCAGCGGCAACAACGTCAGGGTGGCTGCGGAATAACAACAGCCACCCTGACATGTCCACCTACAAGACCTGGAGGAACGCGACCAGCGAGTCGTGCTGTCTCTGGGTCAGTCGGATATCGAACAGTTGGTTATAGAAATCGACAACATCGTCGAGTGTCTCCGCCGCGCCGTTGTGGAAGAACGGCGCGCGCGGGGACAGATCGCGCAGGATCGGCGGCTTGAACGCGCCGGCATCCAGATTGCCGTTAGTCACGAGGTGGTGAGAGATCAGCGCTCGGCCAGGATCGGTCACTTTGATGCAGCCGTCGATCAACCCTACGGGGCTGCTGCTGCACTGACCGGTGGGCGTCACCGCGGTCGACTGCAGTACGTATAGCGGCAGGCGGGACGTGCGATCGCGGAATTTCGGCAGGTTCATCGTTGTGCCGTTACCCGCGGCAGTCGGACCACCAATGAAGAACTCCGGCGGACTCGCCAAGCCGAGATTGATGAAGAAAGCGGCTGACGTGTTGTCCCCGACATTGGCGGCCGTGTGACACGTATCGCAATGTCCCGTCGAACTGCCAGTGAGTGGAGCGAACGCCGGCGAGTGCAGGTCCACCGTGTTGAAGAGCTTCTGGCCACAGGCGATTGCTAGCTGCGCTCCGATTTCAGGGGCCACGCCCGCTGGGGACGGCGTACACGGATCACTTGTTCCACCGAGATTGTTCCAGGCGTTGAACAGGGTGAATCCGGGGGTAGGATCGCACGTGCCGGTGACGAGCGGCGTGCACGGCTTCTGCAACGACAGATTTGTCGGCCCACCCAGTGCGCCGGTCGGGGACCTTATACCCAGCCGGCACGGAACGCCTGGAGCGCAAAGGTCGCCCGCCTTGTTATCAGTGATCATCGCGGTAAAAATGCCGGTCATGAAGTGTGCCACCATGTCGGCATCGCTGTCGCTCGGCGTTGGGCCGAGAATAAGCGTCCTGACTGCGCCCTTCACTTGTGCCCGCAGGACGGGTGGATTCAGATTCTGGCGTCCGTCCCACAGCACGCTGCTGTCGAAGAACATGTTAGTGGTCCGAACTGCGCGTTCGACGGCACACTGGCGGCGGTCACCGTGAAGTCGTCCGTCGGAGGGCCGATCACCCTGATCGCCAGTCGAGCATCGCCCAGGTCCAGCGAAAGAGCATAGGCAGCCCTGCGCGCCTGCTCGGACGAAAGGTCTGCCTCCGACACAGTCGGATTGATCGCGGCGTCATTTATCCGAAACTGGGGTGCCAACCCTTGCGGTTGCGTGCTACTGAACTGGTCCCGCAGAAATTCGGGCGTGGTGCCCCAACCAAGCTGTGGCTGATGGCACGTGGCACAGTCCTGCCCGTTGGTACCGAAATCTTCGCTGAAGAAAGGATTGACATCAAGATCGCAAACGTCAGCAATGCCTGGAAAGTTGAAGCAATTCGGACCCTTGATGGTGAGCACGGTCCCAGTCGGGACCTTGAACACCTGAAAAGGATCCGCTTCTTCCTCTTGTGCTGTCGTCGCGAATGGGACGAGCACGATCGCGGCCAGCGTGGCCGTCAATACAAGCGCTGCGACCCGGGCTAGTCCCGTAAATCGTTGATCCGCACTCACCTCAACTGTCCCTCCCACCATGTAAGCGCCGTTCCAACGGCGCTGCTCGCACCCCTCGCAGCTCAGGACGGAATCAGCACCTCCTCCCTTGTTCGAAGGCGGTGCGCCAGGGTCCGAATGACACCGTCCGCGACCGAAGGATCGGCCGCAAGCACGCCTCGAAACGCACTGCCGGCCAGGCGGAGGACTCGGACAGCTTCCGATCTGGCGAACGCCGAAGCCGACCGTGGCGCTGCCTCGAGTACGGCCATTTCACCCATGACGCTGCCCGTCGATACAACGCGGATGAGCTCTCCCTCCGGCGCGGTCCCGCGCACAATGCTCACCTCTCCAGAGAGGACAACGAACACGTCGTCACCCGGCTCACCCTCGAGGCACAACGTCTGTCCGGCGGTGTACGTCGCGTCGTGGCTGGAGATTGCGAGTTGTTCGAGTGCGTCGGGACCAAGCGACGCAAAGCTTGGCACCGCGCGAAGTGAGATCATTTTTTCGACGGTGAGCATCGGCAGTTGCCGATCACTTGTTGCTGCCGCCTCAGGATGCGCCAGGAGCACTAACGCCATTTCCCGCACGAGCGGGTATTCGTCATGGGCGAGCTGCGCCAGCACAATTGGGTCGGTTTGGCCGCGGACGGCGAGAGCGTAGAGCGCGACAGCCCGAACGAATGGATCGGCGTCGTCCAGGCAGGCACGGAATATGTCATTCGGGCTTGACAACGCAGCGGCCTCTCGCGCTACCGCGGCCAGGGTTGCGGTGAGCTCCTCTCGTAACCGCGCGGGTAGCTCATTGGTGATCTCCCGCATGGCCGCCGCGTACAGGACTGGATTGTCGGAGCACAGTCCCGCGCGGACGCTGTGCGCTGTCGCTTCGTCGGACGTGACTTGAGCTATCCCCAGGAGGCGGTCGACGGCACGCGCGCGTTCGCGCCGCAACAGGTAGATCAGCATGTCATTGATGGGCGACCCAGAGATGTCGAGTGCTTGCGCGGCACGGATAGTGAGCTCGATCAGCGCGATTGCGGCCAGCACTTGTGCCCGCGTATGCTCCTGCGTGCCAAGCAGTTGCTCGAGGACCGTCGAGTGCTCTTCAGCCGTGACTCCGAACTCACGGCGCAGTTGTTGAACGTAGCCGTCGTCGGCCTGATCGTCAGCTGCCAAGACCCGTTGCAGGTCGCGTTCGAGCGCCCGTGTGTAGGTCTGAAGCTGGAGGCGCTTCTCGGATGATGGCTGTCTACTCGGCTCGGTCAGCAAGCGTCGCTGCTCGTCAGCAAGCGTTGCCATTACCCGCTCGTGGTCCGCTTTCTTGATGTGCAGTTGATCCCGCAGGGCTTCCAGGCGCTGCACCTCCTCGCGGGTGACGAAACCGTCTGCCAGCACTTCGCGAATCGCATCCTGGTACACCTCGAGCACTTCAGCGTAACTGCGCTCGCGCTCGGTCGTGCGTGCTGTGTGGATCACATACGCATCGTGCAGATTCGCTGGTGGGGGAGTGTCGGCCCACGTCCAGCGCTTGAGGATGGTGCGGGCGACGCTTTGTTCCGCGAACGCCTGTTGGCTGCGCATCAATCGACGGACCAGGAACAATGAGGCAGTCAACACAACCAGCACGCCGGTGTACGCCGGTAGCCACGGAACCTTGCGCAACGTGGGCTGACCAGCGAAGCTGTAGAAGATCACGAAAGCGGTAAATGCCGCCAGGCCGAACATCACGTTGCGGACTTGAGCCGCGTCGACACGTGCGTCGCGTTGGCGCAGCCAGCGTCCGACCGGCTTTTCGGCGAGCCAAAAGACGCCCAGGCTGATAGCGGCACAGATCGCGAGAGTAAGCGCCGCTGCCAGCGCGCGCGGCAGCGCCGGCAAGAAGAAGAATCCCGCGGTTTTCGCATCTATGCCAGGTAGAAACGCGCGCAAAATGACACCGGGTTCATTGGTCCAACTGCCATCGAAGTAGTAGTCCCATGTGCCGGACTGCACGAAGTAGTAAAAGTAGAATCCGAAAACAAGGCCCGGGTAGGCGAAATAAACCAAGCGCTTGGACGGAGAATCGATCTCCTTCCAGTAGCCGTTTTCCTGGTTGATGTCAGGGCAGGCTTTCTTGCATGCCGTGCACTTGGCACATTGTGAATTCTGCGTCTCACGCAGCCCACGCGGTTCCGTGTAGATCTTCTCGATGAACGACACCGGGCAGATGTAATTGCACCACGTCTTACCGGTAAACAGAACACCAACCCCGAGCGCAAACAAGGAGATCAACACGAAGAACATGGCGATCCCGACGCCATCGCCGTTTGTCCAGATCAAGCGCAGCCAGAGTCCGATGAAGAACATTGCGAAGGGCACGTAATAGTAGTGCTCTTCGAGTGCTGCTGACGCCCGACGTGCGCCCGGTCGGCGTAAACGAACCGGGATCTGATTGAAGAAAGCCAACGGACAGATGCGCCGCCAGCGGTGATAACCAATCAGTACGATGAACAACGGTAGGCTCGCCACCGCCACCGTCCACACGATCCGTCCCGCGAAGTCTTGGCCGGCCAATCCAAGTACGGGGATGGCCAGCCAGACGGCTAGAGCGGCCCACCCCAGCGGCCGAACCCACTGCTCCCGGTCGCGTTCCAGATCGACGCCAGCCGAGTCCCGCCGTGGCTTGGCTATCGCGCCAGCTGCGGCGACTTTAGCGTCGGTGGCCTGTTGTGTGGTCGCCACATTCACCGCGGTGGTCCCCCCGAGCACAAGCAATCTCCTACACGCCCTGCCCAGGTGCCTCGGCATAGTACACGCGATAACGCGTATGTCAAGCCGGAGCTGCAGCGGTGAGTTGAGTTGAGCCTGCCTACTGGTTGAGTGTGACGCGAATCAGACTTCGTTCTCCTGGCGCGAGTGAAACGATGGTCGGACTGCCCACCGGCAGTGGCACGCAGAGCGGCGACGGGAATAGCGGAACCGTGCCTTTTGTATTCGTGTCGGTAAAGCACATGATGATCGCGTCAGGCCCGGCTGGCTCCCAGCTCACAGCCGTGATCGTTCCAACGTTCGCGCCGTTATCGAAGGAGAAGTGTCCGCTGCCGCCGACCGACCCGTCCGCATAGAGCGGCCCAGCGGCCCAGCCGCCCTGGTCCAGATCGACAAAGTTGTACGAGCCGACAACGGCGGTTGCCGCCGTCGCGATGGGTGCGCTGCTGAGCACCATCAGTGCGAAGACACCCACCACCAAGAACCCTGCTCTCATCGCGACCTCCCGCGGTCTGAAGTCGGTCTTCGCCGCGGCCACAATAGCACGCGGATGTCGCCTGTCAACGGTCCAATGGGAGTGCTTGTTATCGCTCGCACAAAAAACTCAACCAACTCACAACCGCGCTTGCACTCCGGCACCGGCACCACTGCCATGACGGTGGCCGCCGCGCGCCCCGCGGCGCCAATCATCGCGGTCAGCCCCGACGCGGCCACGTGTCGTCGGTCGACCTTACTCTGGGGGACAGTGCCGGTGGAGGTAGACCCGGCGGCCCTGCGGGATACGCATGCGCTCGCTCGGCGAGTGGCGGTCGCTCTCGGCTTCGCTGGCGAGGGCCAGTCGATTCTCCTGATCGCCGGCTTCGTGCCTGACGAGGCTCAGAGTACTCCGAGCATTACCGTCCTGCGGATCTGAGGGTCGCGATGGCAACGGTCACGTTCGCCGAGGGTGCCAACGATTTAACGGGCCTCGGGCGACAATCAACGATAGCCTGACGCAGACCAGCTCTCCGCCGGTCCAGCTCGTTGATACGAGCTCAAGCAGTTCAAAAGGCGGCAACTGCATCGCACTCTCGAGCTCGCAGACCGGCGTTGTTGGCACGGTCCCATCCGCGACCCAGAACCAGGCGAGCAACGTCACCTTCCCAGCTGCATCGACCGGAACCAGACCCGCGGCGCAGTTACTTGCGCTCCCCCACCTCGATCAGATCTGGTTCGTGAACCTCCAGGCACGACGGGTCCTCACCACAGTGATCTGCCCGTAGCCCACCTGTGTGTCTTTGACTTCCCGATGGGGTCGGTGCCGGCCAGCGCAACAGGTGGCCCCACATACGAGTCGTGCGTGGTCAACCAGCGGCCGGCGTTCCATGGCGACGTCGACGTTACGGTGCACATCGTCCCCACTGGGGCGCGACCAGGAAATATTTGGGTAGACAAGGGCAGACCGAGCGCTACTAGGCGAGACCCGTTACCTGACCTAACGTGCCCACCTTAGCCTTGCCGATACTGCGATTTCTCCGCGGCGCACGTGTCGCAGTCCGCGCGGCGATCTTTTAGACGAGGGCGCGCCAATAAGAGCGTAGAGGCTCGCAAGAGTGCATCGACGCGGTGGAGAGGCAGGAGCACTTTTCGGCGAGCGTACTGCGCGCGGGCGCCACGGAGCGTGCTGATCAGCGCAGGTAGGCTCAGGCGACCGGTGCAAGCCTGCGTCGCGCCACGCGTGTTGCGAGCTGACGGGTGCGCCCGTCCACGCTTGGCAATGCGGCAGAGGACTCGCGGACAACGAGCTCACCTTTAAGAATCAGGCGTTCCGCGATCTTCGATGTGCCGCAGAGGTGCTCGAAAAGGATCACAGCCGCTCGCCTGCCCAGCTGAGCCGGAACCCTGGGGTTGCCACCCACAATGTCACCCACAATGCCGGCTCCCACCGCTCTGCCAACTCGCCCATCTCGCGCACCTCGTGTCCACAGGTTGTGGTTTGCAGACTCTACACCTACTACTTCTTGTAGCTCGTGGGCCTCACGAACAGCTACGAGTTTCATCTCTACTCGGACGCCTGGCTGAGTCTCCTACGTAGGATCACGCGGCCGTCGCGTGAGACGAGTCTCCTACAGGGTGTCAGTCGGTTCACCGACCGGCGCGCCAACAAGACTTCGGCTGCCAGCCCGCCATTTCACCTGTGCCGTGCGCTTCTTTACGCGTTCCTTGCGACACACCGCGCGGACGATGGCATGAGGCGACGCGGCGGCAGCCAGTAACGGCCCAGTACAGCCGTGGCCCCTCCGGCGCGCGTGCTGACAGCGATGCGAGCTCGAATCCCCTCGCTAAACTTGCGTACCTGAGGGCCCACGGGGCCGCGGCGAGCGGCCGGGTTCAGATTGACCGCTGTGTACGGGCAGGAGCTGATCTACAATTGCGCGTGTACCCAGGACGCAGGAGGGTGGCGGCCCGGCCTTCGCAGCTGGCGATCCAGGATGCGCTACTCCTCGGCTGCGCCGCGGCAGGCCGCTGCTCAGAACTCGGGCGGCTCGCTGAAACCCGTGCTTGCGCCGCCCCCGAGCAGGCCCACTGCACGCTAGAGCCCGGCTGTACGCGCTGGCTGAGCAAGCTGTTTGTCGCCCAGCTTGAGCTTGGTTCGATTCGCTTCGGTCGGATTGGGGGACCGGACTGGCTTCCGGAAGATTTGCAGCCCAACGGCCGAAAACCCTGGCGCAGCATGGGTTACGCGGCGGACGATCTGCCCGATTTTGAACTCAGCGGGGGTACTCTGGGGGCGTCTGGCGCGCGGGGGGCCAAGGGCTGGACCGTCTTCAAAACGGTTGCTCGGACAGCTTCCTGGGCGAGGGTGGGTTCGACTCCCATGCACCTCCGCCCGGGCCGAATCGCCGAGATGACTTAGACGGGTTAGCGGTGAAATTCCCGAGCGAAACGACTGAATGAGCGAACCCCCACCCATGACGGGCCGAGTGCCCGCCGGACATGTCACACCGACCACGTCGGATTAGCCACCAACCGTCGGCGGTGCGGAACCAGCCTTTGAAATCGGCGCTCCGTGAGCGACGCTTCCTTCCAGGCACGGACCGTCCTCGGATCCCCCACGGTAGGTGTGAGTCATGTCCTCGATGCAGGGTGTAACCCATGTGCTCTGTTCGTGCCCTCCGCTGCTGCTCCCCACGCCCCTTTGCACGTAGCTCCCCATAGAAGGGAGACTCCTCCGCCTCCGTGCCTTCGCCCGCCTGGTCCCCCCGGTAGGTGTATATTGGCTGGGTTTCGCACACCCTGAGGATGCCCGAACATGAATGCTGTTGCCAGGCGCCGCCCTCAAACCTCGAGTTCTGTATCGCCCAAGAGAAGGAGTTCTCCGATGCCTATATCGAACCGGGAGATTGTCGCGAAATTCATCGACGCCAAAGCCATTGACTTCAACGCGATCGGCTCGCTGGTAACTGACCTCGGACCAGCCTTATCCACCTCCGACGTAGGCTACCGTGTAGTCCTGGCCGGTCGACCCTTCATCATCGCCTGTCTCATGCCCGCCGCGGACATCAGGGAGCTCGTCGGCGAGCTGCGCAATGTGAACGTCAAAGCGGCGGTAACAGGCGAGTAGCTCCGGCGCTCTAGATCATCCCGGCGTGACAACCCTGCGACAGGTGAGCTGGGACGAAGCTGACCTGAGGGCGAGGCTGTGCCTTGCTCTGGACATAGCGAAGAGGGCCGTGGAGTTCTTCGCGATCGACGGCTACGCGGATGCCGAGGCACCGGAGAATAGCTTCCGCCCAGAGAAGCCCGTTGCTGAAACAGCGATGCTTCTGTATGCAGCTTCCGTTGCTAGTCGCTTTCCCGACGTTGCCAGCCGCATCTCCGAGATCGCGCGCCTCCTCATCCCTTACGCCCGATCCCGGCGGACCCTTCTCAATATGGCCTTGCATCCCAGCGTGTGTCTGGACTTCGCAGTGCCTCACGTTCTTCTGACGAAACTGGGGTATCCCGATTCGAGTTTTGATGCCGTTCTGAGTTCGTGCCTGGATTCGCTGGCCAGCCATGGACACGAGCGACCGTCTTTCGCGGCGATCGAGCAAAAGTGGATAACATCCTTGTGGAAGCGCACGGCTCCGGGTCGGGATTGGCGTCCTGATCTACGTAATTCTGTCTTGTATCGACGACTCGATATTCTCGGCGGTCAGCGTCAAGATGCGTACGCATTTACGCACCTCGTCATGTACTGTACCGATTTCGGCTTTCGAGCACCGTATTTGCCTCGGTCGAGATCGACAATTTTGACTGAGGCCAGATCGCTATTGGCAAAGTGTCTCGACGACGAGGATTATGATCTTGCCGCCGAAGTACTTCTTGCATGGCCACTAACGGGTGCGCGTTGGTGCAGTTCGTCGACATTTGCATTTCGTGTACTGGCTAGAGTTGAGGATCAAGTCGGCGTGCTGCCGGCCGGTACGACAAGAGCTGATCGCCTCAACAAGCTTGACGGCACGGACCGAGCGCACTACGCCCTTGGCACGGCGTATCACACCGCCCTCGTGATGGGGTTGATCTGCGCCGCGTCGCTGCGGCCAGGCGCGGCACCACCCGTCAGGGTCCCTGGGCCAAGATTTCCGCACTCCTGCGTGGACCGTCTGGTGGAGTATCTGGACGAGGATCAAGGCCACTGGCAGCCTCAGTTTGCGGAACTCACGCAAGCCGAGCGGAGTGCGGTCGCTCCCCTTCTGCTGGACGTCGCCCTGGCCCAGAAATGCCGCAAGCACGACTACCAGGCGGTCAGCGATCTGCTACGGCTAGCAAGCCGGCAGGGCATGGCCAAGTCCAGCCTTTGTGCGCAGGCCGCTCAACTACTCGAACGCCTGACGATCTGCTCCCACGCCATCGCATCGAGCACAAACGGCTCTGCCCAACCGAGCGGCCGTGCCGTGGTCGCCTGACGCGCCGCCGCGCCGGCCAACGCGTAGCGCCTACTTGAGTCTCCAATTTGCCGCGGTCCTATCCGTCTCCGCCAACGCGGCGGCCGCACCCAAGCTGTTCCGTGGCGCGAGTTCACAAGCTCGAATCCTCTAGCCGGACGCTCCCCTGGTCGTGCTGGGCCGTGCAGTCACGCCGCCGGGAGCGTGCTCGTGCCCTCGCCTAGCTGACCCCCATATCAGCGCCTGAGCCGGCGGCGCACTCCACGTCGATGCGGCATCACTTGGACGGGAACTTGCGTGCATGCTCGAGCAGCTTCGACGCGCTCGCAAGTGCAGGCTGTTCCTCTTGAACGGTCGCTCGGAACGCTTTGCGGCACCACTCTTGACGCTCCTCGGGCGTCGACTCGTCGCCCAGCAGCAGTCCAGTCAGCCGCTGCGCACGATCCAGCCGGCCCCACAGATAGTCGTTTTCGCGGCCCGTACGATCGAAGAAAGCACCAACGTGCATCTTCGCCACGCCCACGAGTCTACGTGTCGTACTAGCGGTTGAGTTTCGGTTGATTACCTACCCAAAATGCCTTTGGAAGTGTTATTTTGGCGCGGCCCGTCTAACCCACGCCGGCCACCAGCCCCCTTCGATTCCGGGTTTCGATTGCCCAGGAAACGTTGAGGGCTTGATCGCGTTGCTCAACCTACGCTCAACCGCGCCGTAACCCGACCCGACAACCCCGTCAGGAATGCTTTCGGGTTACCCGACACATGAGCAGTGCGGCATTTTCACCCAGGGTGCTCTACTCGAAGCTCGACGAGGGGCCGGTGGCCGGCGTGGGTTCAAAAGACGGTGACCTGCCTTTGCGACCGTGGCGTGCCATAGCAGGAGGGCACGCTTATGGGTAGCCGATAGATCCACGTCGCCGTACAGAGGGCCGGCCTGCGACCAACGACGGTGCTTCCGTCGACAGCGCCATCAGCGAGTGCGAGGGCCTAGCAGTACGCGACCGATACCCTCACACAAGAGCACGGCGTCCTCCCCTAGCGGTTGAGGCACTCTGGCCGAGTTTGAGCCGCCGGCGCGGCATGCGAATCGGCACCTCGGGCGACCGGGGGTTCGCCATACCGAAACCCGCGAGTACACCTGCACAACGCATGCCGCCAAGGAGACCTGTCATGGCTGTTGCAGCAAAGCCCCAGGCGAAAAGCGACGACACTGGGGGCGAGATCTTTGCTTTCATCGGCGGCGCACTAGTGCTGCTGGCGGTCATCGCCGCATCGCTTCCGATCATCGGCCTGACGCTCGTCGAGCTCGTCGGTGGCACGATGCTCTGGTTGATGCTCGCAAAGTGGCGCGGCATTAGCCCCGCCCTGGCGACGGTGATCACCGGCGTTGTGCCGGCGATGATCGCCTATCCGAGCATCCAGCAACTGTTGTCGGGCGTTCCACTTGAGGACCTGTTCCAGCGCTACTGGGCTGCGCAGGCACCCTGGACGCCGGATCTCGCGACACTGACGGATCGGCGCTTGTGGTCCAACCCTTTCACGCGCGACAGCTTCCCCGCGTACTGGGCTGGGGTCGCACCCCTGGCGACGCTCGCGGCGCCCGTTCTGGCGGGCGGCATCGTTCTGTGCTTCAAGTTGATGGCCACGGTGAATGATGTCGCAGAAGGAGACAACCTGCTCGGCAAAGCAGTCGCCACGTACACCCGAGTGATCAACTACGGCAGCGGCAACATCAACTCGTTCGGCCACTTCACAAATTCCGGCGTGTTGGACGCCCGAGACGGAGGCCGACTGGCGTCGAGTGGCCGACACGCTCCGCCAGATGCATAAGTTGACGCAGGGCTGGCCGCAGCGCCCAGGCTGGCGATCGTCGACCGACCTCCTGCAGGCCAAGACCGGGACAAAGATCGACCTCGGCGCGATGCCGCCTGAGGGCGTTGCTCGATGCCGAGCAGCGTAAGCCCAGCTTGGGCATGCCCCGTTTCGGTGGAGAGTTTCGTTAGGCCGCGAGGGGAGCGAATGAGGTGCGCCGTTCGACTTCGGCGGGGCTGGAGTAGCCCAGAGCGGAATGGCGACGGTGCTGGTTGTACCAGCCGGCGATGAATTC
>WNGA01009491.1_pt1 | contig 16661 bp, 17 predicted proteins | sample 5400061 | NCBI WGS metagenome assembly WNGA01 (sample SAMN13153366, study PRJNA577476) | soil metagenome | isolation source: 100 cm soil or saprolite under grassland replicate 2 | place: USA:California | collected 2016-06-15 | reverse complement strand
GACGCGATCGGCCCGGGCCTGGTGCTCGGCTACGGCAACCTCGCCGACGGCCAGCTCGACGAGGCCGTGGCGCTGCTCGCGACCACCGTGGCCGAGAGCCGCCGCTGAGGGGGTCCGGTTGCCCGACGGTCCCTACGCGCTGTCCCGTAGCGGAGCTACGGCGTCAGCCAGGCGACACCACGGCCCTGAGCTGTGAGGATGACACCCACGACGAGCGGGCAGGCCAGGCGGCCCGGCGAGACCCAAGGAGCTTCGGGATGGGACGACGCACGGCCCAGCGGAGGGCAGCGGTCCTCCTCAGCGCGATCGCCATCGGCACGATGATGGTGGCGGCGCTCGCCCCCGCCGCGGGCGCCGCGGTCCAACCCGCCTGCCGGGTGAAGAACCCCACCCAGGACACCTGGTTCGCCACCCAGGACGGTCGGGCGCTCACCAGGGCGATCGCCGCCGCCAACCCGGGGGACCGCCTCAACGTCTTCGGGACCTGCCGTGGCAACTACGTCATCGACAAGAGCCTGCGGGTCTTCGGCAACACGCAGGCCACGGCGCCCACCACCCTGGACGGGCGCGGCAGCGGCCGGGTCCTCACCGTGCGCCCCCAACTGAACTCCACCGTCACGGTGACCCTCGCCAGGCTGGTCGTCACCGCCGGCGGCGAGGGCGGGATCGAGGTCGGTGAGGGCACCACCGTCGCCCTGCGCTCCTCGACCGTGCGAGGGAACTCGGCGACCAACCGCGTCGGCGCCGGCATCCAGAATGGCGGCGACCTGACCCTCAACTCCACGACCGTCACCGGCAACCGGGCGGCGCTGGACGGCGGCGGCATCTACAACTTCGGCGACCTCACCCTGAACTCGTCGAGGCTCACCCGGAACGGCACCGCCGTCCTGAACTTCTCGCGGGTGACCGGCAACACCGCGGCCGGCCCGGGAGGCGGCATCCTGGACGTGAACAGCCTGACCCTCAACTCGACGGTCGTCAGCGGCAACGTCCCCGACGACTGCGCCTGCTAGTACCTGGCTATGGCCTGGACGGCGCGGTGGACGCCAGCAACGTGAGGTCGTCCACCAGGACGCGACCGCCGGTGGGAAGCTCGACGGCGGCGACCTCGATGGCGATCGCCGCACCTGGCTGGTGGGTGACATGACGGACCTCGAGCGGCTCCCAGCGGCCGCCGCCGAGCACGGCGCCGGCGGTGTCGACCGCATACCGCCTGCCGCCCGACTCCTCGGCCAGGTCGACCCGCACCACGGTGCCCGCTCGACTGGCTCGCAGCCACACCGTGACCGCATACTGCTTGCCTGCCTGGCAGCGACCCGCCTCGCTGATCCCCATGCCGGGACTCGACGACGTCCCAGCCGTCAGGCTGGCCGCCCACGCCCCGCTCCTGGCGTCGGCCACCCGCGCCAGGCGCGTCCCACGGCCGGCCCGCCATCGGCCCAGGCCGTCCTCGAAGCTCGGATCCTCCAGCAGGTTGCCCGCCGCCCGTGGCGGCGGCGCCGAAGGTCGGGGACCGGCGCCGCCGCTGGTGGTGGGGCCGGCGCCACCCCCTCGGAGGCCCCGGTCGGCTGCTCGGGACTCGGGAGGAACCCGCAGCTCGCTGACCACGATCGTGATGGTGAGCGCGACGGCGACCGCGGCGGCCAGCAACTCGACCAGCATCCGCCTGCCGCCGCCAGAGCCAGCCGGCCGCCATGAGTCCGAAGGCGAAGGGGGAACGCGCAGCACGAGGGGAGGCTTGCAGCCCGCCCTAACGCCAAGCTAACCCACGTCGCGCGGGGATTCGAACCCCCGACCGCCAGATCCGTAGACTTGCTGCGATGCGCCCACCGATTGTTCCCGAACCCTGCCCGCTCGACCTCGAGCTGCGGCTCGAAGCCGGCGGCCGGCTGGTGTACGTCTCCGACCTGCACCTGACCGACACCGGGCCGGCCGACGACTTCAAGGCCACCGCCGAGCTGTGCGAGCTGCTCGGCTCCCTCCACGACCATCCCGGCCAGGTGCTGCTGGCCCTCGGCGGGGACATCCTCGACCTGCTCCAGGTCGAGGGCCCCAAGGAAGACCGGGTGGCGAGGGCGCTGGAGGGCCCGGTGGCGGCCAGGGTCGGCGACGTACTGCAGCACCTCGCCGCCCGGCCCGGGGTGACCGTGCTGTACCTGGTCGGCAACCACGACTCCGTGCTGGCCTGGGACGGCGCGGCCCGCAAGCTGGTCGCCGACCGGTTCGGGGTGACCGAGTTCGCGCTGCACGCCCGCATCCGCGTCCAGCACCAGGACGGGTCGGGCGAGGTCGTGGTGGTGGCCGAGCATGGCGACGCGCTCGACCCCTGGAACCGTCGCACCGACCCGTTCGACCCGCTCGACGTGCCGGTCGGCGACCACGTCGTCAGCGAGTTCGTCAACCGGCTGGAGGCCGCGAGCGGCCGCTACCCGCAGCTCGCCCTCGACGAGGTCGACAACGTCCGGCCGGCGCTGCTGGTCCCGTGGTGGCTGGTGTCCAACTTCTTCTACAAGTTCATGGGGCGGGCGCTGCGGGACTTCGCCCTGCCGCTGGTGCTGCTGACGATCGCGCTGAACCTGGTGGTCGGGCTGCTGGTCGGCGACCTCGGCCGCATCGCCTACCTGGGCAACCGGGCGGTGCGCTGGGTGTCGTCGTTCGTGCTCACCAACCTCGCCCTGCTCGCGGTGCTGTCGACGTTCCTCGGCCGCAGCTTCCGCCGCGCCGCGGCCGCCTACGGGCTGCCGTCGCCCGACGAGGCCTCCGAGGAGGCGGAGAGCCGCCAGGGCGAGCTGCCCGAGCTGCTGGAGCAGCGCGACCCGGACGCGACGGTGCTGATCACCGGCCACACCCACGAGCCCAGGGTGGTGCGGCTGCCCGGCGGCCGGGTGGCGGTCGACGGCGGCTGCTGGGTGCGCGGCCTGGTGCCGGTGCGGGCATGGCTGTCGCTGCCGCCGGTGTTCGTGCCGACCTATCCGGTGAACTGGGTCGACGTCCAGGCCACCGGCGACGGCGTGGTCGTCACCCTGTGGGAGCGGCGCCTGGCCGTCACGCGCCGCCTCGGCCGGATCGAGCGGCTGGTCGCCCGGCGGCCGCTGCCGCCCGCCGACGCCGCCCCGGCCACGGTCGCGGCCCGGGTGGTCCTGCCCGCATGACCGCGACCCGATCCACCGGGGGACTCCCTTGGGGTCCCCCGAACGCCCCCGGCGAGGGCGGCTCGATCGCCTTCGACCGGGCCGCCGGCTACTACGACCAGAGCCGCGGGCTGCCCGCCGGCGTGGATGAGCTGGTCGCCGACCGCATCGAGGCGGCAGTGGGCGACGGTGCGCGGCTGCTGGAGCTCGGCGTCGGCACCGGCCGTGTCGCCCTGCCGCTGCACCGCCGCGGCCGCCGCGTCGTCGGGGTCGACCTGTCGCTGCCGATGCTGGACCGCTACCGCGCCAAGGCGGCCGCGCTCGGCCTGCCCCCGCCGGCGGTGCTGCGGGCCGACGCGACCCGCCTGCCGTTCCGCGACGCCTGCGTCGACGCCGTGCTCGAGGTCCACGTGCTGCACCTGGTCCCCGCGTGGCGGGAGGCGCTGGCCGAGGCGCGCCGCGTGCTGGTCCCCGGCGGGGTGGTGCTGGTCGGCCGCGGCGGCGGGCGTCACGGCGGCGGCGACGGCCCCAGGGAGCGGACCCGCCGGCGCTTCGACGAGCTGGCGGCCGCCGGCGGCGGCGGGCCGCGGCAGGTCGGCGCCACCGACGCCCAGAAGGTCGAGGCGCTGGTGGCGCTCGGCGGGGCCGCCGAGGAGCTGGAGCCGGTCACCTGGGAGGAGCAGGAGACCTACGCGCAGGCGTTGCGCGACGTCGAGGGGCGGCGCTTCTCCTACCAGTGGCGCCTACCCGACGAGGTGTGGCAGACGGCCGTCACCCGGCTGCGGGCCGAGATGCGCGACAAGGTCCCCGACCTGGACGCGCCGCACACCTCCAGGCACGTCTTCACCCTGACCGCGATCAGGTTCTGAACGGGAGGCACCGGTGAAGTACGTGATCCTGATCTACAGCAACCCGACATCCCGGAAGGTGTGGGAGAGCTTCTCCGACGCCGAGCGTGCCGAGGGCTTCCGGTTCTACGCCGCCATCGGCGAGGACCTCGCCGCCTCGGGGGAGATGATCGTGTCGGAGGCCCTGGCCGACCCGTCGGCGGCCACGCGCGTCTCCGTGCGGGAGGGTCGCACGATCACCACCGACGGCCCGTTCGCCGAGGCCAAGGAGCAGCTGGCCGGCTTCTTCCTGGTCGAGTGCGACAGCCCCGACCGGGCGATCGCGATCGCCGCGCGGATCCCGGAGGCCGGGTTCGGCCTGGTCGAGGTGCGGCCGGTCCTGGACCTCGGCGGCCCGGGGTCCTGACCGCGGCGCAAACCCGCCCCGGCCGGGCTTCTCGCACGTCAACGCGGGGCCTCCGCCTGCCGATAGAACCAGGCGAGAAGCGATTCACGAAGGAGACCGCCGAATGGGCACCGGCCTGGCCGCGGGCGGAGCGCCCGGCGGGCGCCGCCGCCTGGGCGAGGTCCTCGTCACCGGCGGCGTCCTCACCGAGGAACAGCTCGGCGACGCGCTGCGCGCCCAGAAGGAGTACGCCGGCGGCCGCCGACGGCGGCTCGGCGAGGTGATCACCGCGCTCGGCCTGGCCGACGAGGTGCAGATCGCCCGTGCGCTCTCCGACCAGCTCGGGCTCCCCTTCGTCGACCTCGGCAGCCTGCCGATCGCCGACGAGACGCTGGCGGTGCTGCCCCGCAACGTCGCGGTTCGGCACGTGGCGGTGCCGATCACCCTCGCCCACGACGTGCTCACCGTCGCCCTTGCCGACCCGACCAACGTGCTCGCGCTGGACGACATCCGCCTGGCGACCAAGCTGAGCTCGGTCCGCACCGCGGTGGCGACCGCCTCCGACCTGCAGGAGGCGGTCAACCGGTACTACGGCGGCGCCGGCGCCAGCGGCGGGGTGGCTGACACCTTCGGCGCCCTCCAGGACGTCGACCTGGAGGCGACCGAGGACAAGGACGAGGACCTCGAGCAGGTCGGGGACGTCGACGACGCCCCGGTGGTCCGGCTGGTCAACGCGATCATGGGCGAGGCCCTGCACAGCCGCGCCTCCGACATCCACATCGAGCCGCAGGAGCGCGACGTCCACGTCCGCTTCCGCATCGACGGGCTGCTGCGGGAGATCACCATCGTCCCCAAGCCGATCCAGGGCCCGCTGATCTCCCGCATCAAGATCCTGTCCGGCATGGACATCTCCGAGCGGCGCAAGCCGCAGGACGGCCGCGGCCGCATCCGCCTGGAGCGGCTGGAGGCCGACACCCGGGTCTCGTCGATGCCGACGATGCACGGCGAGACGGTGGTGATCCGGCTGCTCCGCAAGGAGGCCGAGAAGGCCAAGACGATCGCCGAGATCGGCCTGGCCGACCACGACCGGGAGGGGTTCGAGCGGGCGCTCTCCGAGCCGCAGGGGCTGGTGCTGATCACCGGGCCGACCGGGTCGGGCAAGACCTCGTCGCTGTACGCGGGCCTGGCCACGGTGATCCGGCCCGACATCAACGTCGTCACGCTGGAGGACCCGGTCGAGTACCAGATGGCCGGGGTCAACCAGGTCCAGATCAACGAGCGGGTGGGGCTGACCTTCGCCAGCGGGCTGCGCACCATCCTGCGGCAGGACCCCGACATCGTCATGGTCGGCGAGATCCGCGACCCCGAGACCGCCTCCATCTCCATGCAGGCGTCGATGACCGGGCACCTGGTGCTGTCGACCCTGCACACCAACGACGCGCCGGCGGCGGTCAGCCGGCTGATCGACATGGGCGTCGAGCCGTTCCTGATCACCTCCTCGCTGACCCTGGTGGTCGGCCAGCGGCTCGCCCGCGTGCCCTGCGAGAAATGCTCGGAGCCGGTCGAGGCCGCCCCGAGGACCCTGGAGCTGCTCGGGCTGGAGCCCGAGGAGGTCGAGCACGCCGAGCTGCGCATGGGGCCCGGCTGCGGGTTCTGCTCGCAGACCGGCTACAAGGGCCGCCTCGGCCTGTTCGAGGTCGTGCGGGTCACCAGGACCATGCGCGAGCTGATCGTCGCCCGCGCCAGCGAGAGCGCCATGCGGGAGGAGGCGGTCGCCGGCGGCATGCGCAGCATGCGCTCCGACGGCCTGGCCAAGGCGCTCGCGGGCCGCACCACCCTCGAGGAGGTCCTGCGGGTCACCCCGCCCGACCCGAACCGGGCCAAGCGGGCGGGACAGCGGCAGGCGGCCACGGCACCCACCGCTCCCGCCGTCAAGGTCCCGCCGAAGGTGCTGGTGCTCGACGACGACCGCTCGGTGGCCGAGGTGGCGGCCGCCATGCTGGTCGACGGCTACGAGGTGCTCGCCGCCAGCGAGGTCGCCGAGGGGCTGCGCATGGTCGAGGGCGAGCGGCCCGACGTGGTGGTGGTGAACCTGGACCTGCCCGGGGTCGACGCGGTCGAGCTGCTCACCACCCTGCGAGCGGGCGCCGGCGGCGAGCCCGCCGTGCTGGTCGCCGCCGACCCCGAGGACCGCCACGCCCGGGACCGGGCGATGGCCGCCGGCGCCGCCGGCTTCGTCGCCAAGCCGTTCGTCGAGGCCGAGCTCCGCGCCGAGGTGGCCGCCGCCCTGGAGCGCCGCCCCGCGCTCACCAGCGCCCGCCCGCCCGCCTAGCCTGGGGCGTCTATGCTCCCCACCCGAGGTGGGGACGATTGGATCCGGCGTTCTCGCTCGGCCAGGTTCAACTGTTCCACGCCGATTGCATCGACTGGCTTCGGCGCCTCGATCGGCCGGTCCGCCCGCGCCGGGGCGTCGCGGCTCAGGCGAAGCGCAGGTCGCCGGCGTCGTCGTCGTCGACGGGACGGGCGCAGGTCGGGCAGTACCAGCGGGCCTCGAGGGGCGTGCCGCAGGCGACGTGCCGCAGACCCTCGCCCTCGCCGGAGCGCTCGGCGCCCCACTGCGCGAGCAGGCGGAGGGCGCCGGCGAGCTCGCGGCCGGACGCGGTCAGCTCATAGGCGAACCGGGGCGGCCGCCGCGAGTAGGGCTGGCTCACCACCACCGCCTCGCGCTCCAGGTGCTTGAGGCGCTGGGACAGGACGTTGGGGGCGATGCCCGGCAGGGCGTCCAGCAGGTCGTTGAAGCGGCGCGACCCGGCGAGCAGGGCCTGCACGATCAGCAGCGTCCAGCGGTCCCCGACCCTGGCGACGGCCTCGTCGAGCGGCGCGGCAGCGGGGGTCTCGGACATGCCGACATCGTACGGCGTGGCGATGGTTGCGTCCCTTCAACAAGACTAGTAACTTGCAATTCACAAGTTACTAGCGAGACAGGAGGGAACGCCATGAGCGTCCTGGACGAGCTGGAGCGGGCCGTCGGTCAGGTGGCCGAGCGGGTCGGGCCCGCGGTGGTCGGCATCGGCCGCGGCCGTGGGCGGGGCTCCGGCGTGGTGCTGGCCGACGGCCGGGTCGCCACCAACGCCCACAACCTGCGCGGGGAGGAGACCACGGTCGTCTTCGCCGACGGCCGCAGCGTGGTCGGCAGCGTCGCCGGGGTCGACGTCGACGCCGACCTGGCGGTGATCTCGGTCGACACCGGCGGCGCCCCTGCCGTCGCCTGGGCCGACGACGGCGCCGCGCGCGTCGGCGCCGCCGTGTTCGCCGTCGCCAACCCCGGCGGGCAGCTCCGCGTCACCTTCGGGCTGGTGTCGGCGGTCGGCCGCGCCTTCCGCGGACCGCGGGGCCGGCGCATCGCCGGCAGCATCGAGCACACCGCGCCGCTGCCGCGCGGCTCCTCCGGCGGCCCGGTGGTCGACGCCGCCGGCAACCTGCTCGGCCTGAACACCAACCGGCTCGGCGACGGCTTCTACCTCGCCCTGCCGGCCGACGCCGAGCTGCGCCGGCGGCTGGAGGCGCTCGGCCGCGGCGAGTCCCCCGCCCGCCCGCGGCTCGGGGTCGGCATCGCGCCGGCCCGGGTGGCCAGGCAGCTCCGCCGGGCGGTCGGTCTTCCCGAGCGGGACGGCCTGCTGGTGCGGGTGGTCGAGGAAGACGGCCCGGCCGACCGGGCGGGCCTGCGCACCGGCGACCTGCTCGTGGAGGCCGGCGGCCGGGCGGTCACCGACGCCGACGAGCTCTACGAGGCGCTCGACCAGGTCGGCGAGGGCCAGGCCCTCGAGCTGCGCGTGCTGCGCGGCACCGAGGAGCTGACCGTCACGGTCGGCTTCGGCGAGCAGCCCACCGGGCGGGTCGGCTCGGCCTGACCTCCCCGTCGCGGCCCGGACCGGCAGCGCACCGGTCCGGGCCGCGCCGCGCCGATCGGCGAGTTCGCCCCATGGAGTATGATTAGCGAACTCCGATAGCTCGGATACTGTAGACAGTGGTCGGGACTCGAGGGTGCGGCTATGCGGCCGATACGGATCGAGGTCATCACCTACGCCCCCACGTTCTTCTATCACTGCCAGCACTGCGAGCTGACCTTCCGCGAGATCGGCGTGGGCGAGGCGGTCCACCGCAGCCAGGCGCGCGAGGCGCTGCCCGCCGACCTCCAGCTCGAGTACGAGATCCTGGCCCGCTGGGCCCATGACCTGCTGGAGCGCTACGGGCGGGCGGTCCGCGTGAGGCTGGTGGACGCCGCCTCCATCGAGGGATTCTGGAAGTCACTGCGGTATCGGCTACGACGCTATCCGGTGGTGATCATCGAGGGCACCGAGCGGCACGTCGGCCTCGACCTGGGACCGGTCGACGCCGCCCTCCGTGACCGCCTGGAGAGCGCGGTTCGGGAGGAGGGCGCATGAACTCGTTCTGGGTGGTCGTCATCGGGGCCGTGATCATCACGGCCGCCTACAACCTCTACGCCAAGCGGATCGACCGCACCGTGATCCAGGCCGACGCGAGCACCACCACGCCGGCCAGGATGTACATGGACGGCGCCGACTTCGTCCCCACCAGCCGGTTCGTCCTCTACGGGTATCACTTCAAGTCGATCGCCGCGGCCGGCCCGATCGTGGGGGTCATCACCGCCGCCGCCCTGTGGGGCTGGCTGCCGGCGATCATCTGGCTGATGCTCGGCGTCAGCTTCATCGGCTGGGCCAGCGACTACAGCGCCATCATGGTGGCCGTCCGCAACGACGGGAACTCCCTGTCGGCCATCGCCCACCGGCTGATCACGCCGAGGACGCGGACGATCCTGTTCGTGTTCATCTTCTTCTACCTGCTGCTCGTCGGCGCGGCCTTCGTCGGCATCATGGCGGCGATCCTCGACGCTCGGCCGGACGTTCCGTTCGGCGTCCTGGTCCTGGCCCTCATGGGGTTGCTGGCGGGCTACATGATCTACCGGGCCAGGGCGAACCTGATGCTGGTCACCGCGGTGGTCGTCGGCGCGACCCTGGTGGCGATGACGCTCGGGCCGATCGGGGTGACCTTCGTCACCGGCAAGCCCCCCACCTGGAGCGAGGGGCCGATCAGCGGCGTGGTCAACAGCATCAACAGCAACGTCAACGGCGGCGGCGCCCTGTACGGCGTCCAGGACCCGACCGGCGCCGACCCGCGCATCACCAGGGACGCCAAGGCCAAGCCGATCAGCAGCAGGACCTACGACGCCAAGACCGGCACGATCCAGGTGTTCCCCAGCTACGTGCTGTGGGCGGTCTTCCTGCTGGTGTTCAGCTACCTGGGAGCCAACCTGCCGATCTGGCGCTTCGCCCAACCGGTCAACTACATCGGGTTCTGGGTCACGGCCCTGGCGATCGGGCTGTCGGCCGTCGGCGCGGTCATCGCCCCGCTCACCGATCCCGGCGTGGCGAGGTTCAAGATCGACGCCTTCAGCTCGTTCGCGCCCCCGCAGGTCACCGGGGCGATCCAGCCGCTGTGGCCGATGCTGTTCGTGACCATCGCCTGCGGAGCGATCTCCGGGTGGCATGCCCTGTTCGGCTCGGTCGGCACGGCCCGCCAGATCGAGTACGAGACCGACGCGCTGCCGGTCGGGGGCGGCGGGATGTTCACCGAGAACACCCTGGCCCTGCTGTCCCTGGTGGCCGTTGCCATCACCGGGCTGACCGGCGTCGCCGGGTTCGCCAACGGGGTGGGGAATCTCCTGAACGTGGTCACCGGTGGCGCCCTGAGCGTCACCTACGGGACCGCCCTCGGCTTCGGGGTGTTCGTGGTCATCGTGCTCACGGTGGTGCAGCTCGTGTTCCGGGTGATGCGGGTGACGCTCGGCGAATGGCTCGGGGACGCCTGGGTGGGGTTCAAGAACCAGCACATCGCCACCATCATCTCCTCGGTGGTGGTCCTGTTCTTCGTGCTGTCGGGGACCTGGGTGTACCTGTGGCAGCTCTTCGGGGCCTCCAACCAGCTCATGGCGGCCCTCAGCCTGCTGATCGTCACCGTGTGGCTGGCGGCGACCCGCCGCAACCCCGCCTACGCGGGCATCCCGATGGTGTTCATGTACGTGACGACCATGGCCGCCACGCTGGTGACGGCCTGGAACCTGTACAAGACGGTCGCGACCAAGGCGGGCGTGGCCACCATCTCGGTGCTCGGCGGCTGGGCGATGATCGGCGTGGCGGTGCTGCTGTTCGTGGCGGCGCTGGTGATCGCGTGGGACGGCTGGAGCGCCTGGGTCAGGTACCGGGGACGGGAGGCGGCCGAGGCGAGGCCGGCGCCGACGGGTTGAGGGCGCCGGCGCGTCAGGCGGTGGCCGCCCGCGCCAGCTCCGTCACGGTCCGGAGGAGCGCTTCGGCCGTGACGGCGCCGGTGTCCGGGGGCAGCAGGTGGACCTCCAGGTGGGGAGGCGCCCTCCGGATCGACAGCCGCCAGACCCCGCCGCTCGCCAGGGCCAGGCGATCCCACATCCGCCGGGTCGCGTCGGGGTCGGCGCCCGGTCCGTGCGCGACGCGGACCGGCGGGTCGGTCCAGTCGGCGAAGCTCCAGGCCTCGGGGTCCATGCCCCGCAGGGCGTCGCGGCCCGTCCATCCGTTGGGGTCCGCCGCCACCAGCTCGAACCGCGGTGCCCGTTGCAGACGGGCCCGCACGATCAGGAAGTCCCGACGCCGGCGGGCCCGCGCCCACGCCCACAGCAGCCCCACGTCCCTGGGCTCGAGGACCACCACGACCTCCGCCTCGCGGAAGGGCGCGACCGGGTCCACGATCTCCAGCCGGACGGCCGAGCTGCCGAGCCAGCGCATGGTGGTCCGCCTCCCGAGCAGCGGCAGCCCGCCCTGTAGCCAGCGGAGCAGCTCGTTGCCCTTGCGGATGTTGCGGCCGGTCCCGAGGGCGAACCACAGCAGGACCACGACGACCGCCAGCAGCAGCAGCGAACTTGCCACCCCCGCATGCTATCGTGCGCGTGAGGGCGGTATGGAGCAGTTTGGGACGGGACGTGCGACGGGCCCCCGGCGTCTCCTCCAGGGACTCCGGGAGTTCCTCCACGGCATGGGCGGGTACGAGTTCAGCCGCCACGCCGTGGAGATGCGATCCTCGCTCGGCGCGATGTTCATGGTCATCACCGTGGGTGACATGGTCGGCGTCCCGGTGCTCCCGCCGTACTACTCCCTCAGGCTGCTGCCGTACGTGGTCCCCGAGGTTTCCTCCTGGAAGCGTCGGGTACTGAGGGAGCGAATGTTCGGCGAATCCCACGAGTACGAGCTGCACGGCATGTGAGGAGGGCGGATGCCGGACGAGGCGGGTCAAGAGCCCAGGCGGGCAAAGGGCTTCCTGGGCAAGCTCCGCGAGATCACCTATGGGATGGCCGCCCACGACATGACGCGCCAGGCCATGCGCACCCGCGCCAGCATGGAGCACCTGTTCATCCTGATCACCATGGGCGACATGCTCGGCGTCCCCATCCTTCCCCCCTATTACTCGCTCCGGCTGACGCCGTACGTGGTCCCGCAGATCTCGACGTGGAAGCGTCGAATGCTGCGAGAAAAAGACGTCACCGACGCGATCTTCTGAGCCGATGAGCGCCGCCGAGCCGCGCACCTCCCTCGCCGAGGTGTTCGCGCGTCACCCCGAACGGCGCTACGTCATGTTCGGCGGCAAGGGCGGGCTCGGGAAGACGACCTTCTCGGCGGCCACCGCCTGGTGGCTGGCGCGGCGGGGGAACAAGGTGCTGGTGTTCTCCGTGGACCCCCAGGCGAGCCTCTCCGACATCTTCCAGCGGGACATCTTCGGCAAGGGGCCGGTCGAGATCGTCGACAACCTGTGGGCGCAGGAGATCGACGCCGACCGCCGCGTCAAGGACTACCAGGACGAGATCCGCCAGAAGATCCTCGACATGTACTCGCTCGACAAGGTGCCCGACGAGATCGAGGAGTACATCGAGGCCGCCAGCGCCGAGCCGGCGATGGAGGAGAGCGCCATCTTCGACTCGGTCGTCGACATCGTCGTCGCGGGCGACTACGACTACTACATCTACGACCTGGTCCCCCTCGGCCACGCCCTCTACTACCTGTCGATGGCCAAGGTGTACGACGAGTGGATCGGCAAGATCACCCACCTCCGGGAGGAGATGCGGGAGTACGAGGAGGTGGCGGCGCGGATCCGCCGCGACCAGGAGCTCCAGGAGGACCTGATCCTGGCGGAGCTGCAGGACATCCGCAAGCGGATCAACGCGGCCTCCCGCATCCTCACCGACCGGGAGAAGACCGCCTTCTTCTTCGTGCTGGTCCCAGAGGAGATGGTCCTCATCGACACCCGCAAGGCCGCGGAGATGTTCGCCCGCTTCGACGTTCCCATCGGCGGCTACGTCGTGAACCGCGTCCTCCCGGAGGACCTGGCGGTTGGCGACGGCGTGCCCGCCTACCTGAAGAACCGCATCAAGATGCAGGACCGCTACCTCGGGGAGATCGACCGGCGGTTCGGCGGTGAGGTCCTGGCCAGCGTCCCCGAGCTGGAGCGTGACGTCACCGGCCTGGAGATGATCGAGAAGCTGGCCCGGATCATGTACGGCAATGTCTGAGTCGATGCGGGGCTTCTTCCAGGCCCACCCCGACATCCGCTACACCTTCTTCGGCGGCAAGGGCGGGGTGGGCAAGACCGTGATGGCCGGCACCACGGCCGTGTGGCTGGCCAGCCAGGGCAAGCGGACCCTGCTCGCCTCGACCAACCCGGTCCACAGCCTCTCGGGCCTGCTCGACCAGGACGTCTACGGGAAGGCGACGGCGGTCTCCGGGGTGGACAACCTCTGGGCCCAGGAGATCGACACCACCGAGGCGATCCAGCGGTCCAAGCGCGAGATCCGCGAGAAGATCCAGTGGTTCCTGAAGTTCGCCGAGATCTCGACCCGTGCCGACGAGTTCGTCGAGGCGGCCACGATGAACCCGGCCTTCGAGGAGTCGGCGATGTTCGAGAACATGATCGACCTCATGCTCCGGGACGAGTACGAGGCGTACGTGTTCGACACCGCCCCCACCGCCAACGCCCGCCGGCTGCTCGGGATGTCGAAGGTGTACGGGATGTGGGTGAACAAGATGGTGAAGTCCCGTGAGGAGGCGCAGTCGCTGCGGGAGCTGCTGTCGTTCACCAAGAAGAAGGAGGCGGACCCGCTCATGGAGTACCTCCTCGAGTTCCGCGGGCGGATCGGCCAGGCCAAGGACCTGCTCACCGACCCCCAGCGCACCTCGTTCTTCTTCGTGACCCTCCCGGAGGCGCTGCCGATCGCGGTGATCCGCCGGTTCATCGGCTGGTTCGACGACTTCGGCATCCCGAGGAGTTCGACGGGCAGGTACGCGCGGTCATGCCCTACTACGACGACGACGTCCGCGGGGTCCGCCGCCTGACCCAGACCGCCGAGGGCCTATTCGCCTGACCGGCCGCGGCGCTGCCTGCGCCACCTGCGGGCGTACCTCCGAACATGAGCGCCGCCTCGTTGCTGACGGGGCCCACCAACCGCATCCGCAGCACGGCCAAGACGACGAACAGCACCGTCAGGGCGCCGACGAGCCGCTATGGCGAGGTGCTGAACCAGGCGGTGAGCAGCACGCCGATGGCGAGGGCGGGGCCGACCACCCAGTCGAACAGCCAGGCCAGCAGGCGCCGGCGTCGCGCCGCCGCCTCCGTCTGCGGTCTGCTCGCCGCCTGCCGGCCCAGCCCACGCCCGAGCAGGCGGGCTGCCCGAGCGCCAACTGGATGGCGGAGATCACCGACCTGACGTTCACGAGCGCCACGATCACCGTCCGGCAGGGCGGCGTGGTGGTGCTGCAGCAGACCTTCACGCTGTAGCAATCCGATACAGCCTGCACGTGACGGGGATCCCTGCACCGGGACCCCCGTCGATTACCTCCGTGCGTGCGCGGGAAGTCCCCCTCAGGGCTCCCCACAGTGACACTCTGGCCGACGGCGGCCTTGGGCCTTGTGAGAGAGGATTCCATGGGTCTGGCTGCGGCAGGCTTTAGCCATAGCTCGACGTTCGTTAGCCCCATGGCCGTGACCACAGGCGCGCCGACTGGCTAGAGCTTCGAGATACCGGGCGCTTGCGAAGCACTATGCGCCCAAGGGCAAAGCGAGGATCGTCCTGAGCGTCGTTGCGGAGCGGCGTTTCGGCGATCAATGCTGACAACGCCAGTGGCTCACGTTGACCAGCCGAGGCGGCCATTGGTGAAGGTTCTAGCAGGGCTCTGACTTGTTGAATCGCGGTTAGGACGTGGGGTCTGCAGCCCGTAGCGTCCAGGGTGCCGTCCGGTCGGCACGCGTGCGTCTCGTCCAGCGTCGTGGTGGAACGCGCGCGTTGGAGGTGGGCCCGGCGTCGGACCAACACACGTTGCTCCTCTGGCCGCCAGCGAGCTATTCGGTTCGGCCGGTCTGGTGTATCAGAAGGGCGCGGGGGGGCCCTTCTGGTCAGCCGCCAGCCACCGCAAGGACCAGCTCAGTCGCCAGACCGAGGAAGAAGCCGGCCATCAGCCCCCAGAGGGTGACCTCCCAGGAGAGGCGGCGGCCGACGGGCAGGATCTCCCCGATGACGTACAGCAGGGCACCCGCAGCCAGCGCCAGGCAGCCAACGAACAGGTACATGGAGCTGAACGAGGTGCCGACGATAGTGCCGAGGAAGGTCGGCCCCCCTCCAATCAGACCGGCCAGCCCGAGCCAGCCCCATGAGGCACGCACGTTGGCGGCGGCCAGCGGGCCGACGATGCCGAAGCCCTCGGTGGTGTTGTGGAGCGCGAAGCCGACGATGAGCAGCGCCGCCAGCGTCACCTCTCCGGCCTGGGCGGCTTGGCCGATGGCCAGGCCCTCGGAGAAGTTGTGCAGGCCGATGCCAGCGGCGATCGCCATGCCGGTGCGCAGCGCCGCCGACTGGACCGTCGGCTGGGACAGCTCGGCCTCGGCCTCGGCCACGGCCATGGCGCCGGGGCCGATGCTGGTCCGCTCGGTCCGGGGTGGCCGCCTCCGCAGCCGCCCCACGTAGAACAGCGCCAGCAGGCCGACGCCAAAGCCGGTGGCGTAGACCAGACCGAACGCGGCGAACTGGCTCCAGGCGGCCTGGCCCTCGGCGGCCTCCTTGAGCGCCTCCTCGACCGGCTCGGTGGCGTGAGCGAGGATCTCGACCAGCAGGAACACCAGGATCCCGGCCGAGGCGGCGTTGAGGAACGCCCTGGTCCTCAGGCTCGCCACCCGGACCCGGCCCAACGGCAGGCCGAGGTAGATGGTGAACCCGGCGATCGCGCCGAGGAGGATCGTCTGCGTGGTGGACACCGGGACTGCTCCTTGGACAAGGCAACTGGATTTAGGCTTGCCTAAGCGCACATGGACGCTACCGCTCCCGGTTCCGCTGCGCAAGCGCTGTGATCTGCCAGATTGCGTTGGCAGCCGGACCACGAGGAGCGCTCTGTTAGGTCGGGGCGCGTGCTCGTCCCGTTCGGCGTAGCCACCGTGGTGCGGGACGCATGCACACCGGACAGCCGCCGGCCCAACAGGCAAGCAGAACCTGCAGCTCGCCGAGCAGCTGCCACAAGGTCAGGCCGACGCCGCCGGTTTTGGGCGTCGTAGTCGCTCCAAGGTGAGGAACCCGTGCGCGACCGAGACAAGGTGGGCGGCAGCAGGGTGACCGCCTCCGCGGGGGCTTGGTCGGCTGGCGCCTGGCCTGCTGGCGGGCGCGTTTGACGCCCAAGGCGGTTCCCACAACCCTGGCGCGCCCCGACGCCTCCCCGGGTGCCTTGCCGCTGTGGGGGCCCGTGGCTATGGTTGCCGCGGGCCTTCGAGGAGGCGTCCAGGGGAGCCCGGCGCATCGGGCTGAGAGGCCGACTTCCGTGGTCGGCGACCCTTCGAACCTGATCCGGGTCATACCGGCGAAGGGAGCAGCGATGGCCACGACCAGCCAGGGCCCCGTCCACCTCCAGCGGCCGCCCGAGTGGGGCATCCAGCCGGTCCCGCCCGAGCTGCGAAAGCTCGGCTTGCTGGACCAGACCGTGCTGTGGGGCAACCTCGGGATCAGCCTGCTGGTGCTGGTGGCCGGCGCGCTGCTGGTCCCGGCGCTGGGTCTGTGGCCGGCGCTGGCGGCCACGGTGGTTGGCGCGGGGATCGGCAACGCCCTGCTGGGGCTGGCAGCGGTACCCGCCTCCCAGACCGGCGTGCCGACCATGGTGCTGTACCGCGCCCCACTCGGGCTGGGTGGCTCGCTGCTGCCCACCGCCTGCAACGTCGTCCAGA
>WNGA01006477.1_pt1 | contig 16664 bp, 17 predicted proteins | sample 5400061 | NCBI WGS metagenome assembly WNGA01 (sample SAMN13153366, study PRJNA577476) | soil metagenome | isolation source: 100 cm soil or saprolite under grassland replicate 2 | place: USA:California | collected 2016-06-15 | reverse complement strand
CTTAGGGTCGATGCGTCTGCGGCACTTTCGTCTCTAGCAGGGAGGCGGCTCGTGCCGGTGTGCGGACCAAGAGCGGGCGGAGGACGAGCAGCCTCGCCATGCCTGTGCCTCGCTCAGGCGTCGTGCCGGCGGACCAACGCCGAAGGCCTCGACGCGCTCCCTTCAGCGCGAGAGCATCTGCGGCCCGAACGATGACCGCATCCGCCCAACGCGTGGAGAGGAGCGAGGAGCAGCAGAGAGATCCGCAGCCGCCCGGCTACGACGCCTTCATCTCGTACAGCCACGCCGTCGACGGGCGGCTCGCGCCCGCGTTGCAGAGTGGGCTCCAGCGATTCGCCAAGCCGTGGTACCGCTTGCGTGCCTTGCGTGTCTTCCGCGACGAGGCAAGCCTCTCAGCGAACCCCGCTCTCTGGTCGGCGATCGAGGAAGCGCTCGCGCGCTCGCGGTGGTTCGTGCTGCTCGCCTCTCCGACGGCGGCGACTTCGCACTGGGTCGCGCAAGAGGCCGAGTACTGGCTCGCGAACAAGCAGGTCGACCACCTGTTGGTCCTGTTGTCGGAGGGGGATCTGGTGTGGGACGAAGGGCCGCGGAGCTTTGATTCGGCCCGGACGAACGCGCTTCCCGAGGCGCTGCTAAAGGCGTTCGAAGAGGAACCGCGCTGGGTCGACGTCCGCTGGGCGCGGAGCCGCGACCAGCTGACGCTCCGTGACGCCCGTTTCCGCGCTGCGGTCGCGGAGCTGGCGGCGCCGATCCACGGCCGTCCGAAGGACGAGCTGATCGGCGAGGAGATCCGTCAGCACCGCCGTACCGTGCGACTTGCACGCGCCGCCGTCGCTGGTCTGGCCGCGCTCGCGCTCGCCGCCAGCGTCGCCGCCGTCTTGGCCGTGCGCGGCCAAAGCGCCGCTCGTGCCGAGCGCGACCGCGCTCAGGAACAGGCGCGCCTCGCAACCTCGCGTCAGCTCGCCGCCCAGTCCGATGTCGCCCTGCGCCAGAACGACCTCGACAGAGCGTTGCTGCTCGCTGCGCACTCGTTTCTTCTGCGGGAAACCGCCGAGGCGTGGGACGCGCTGGTGGCAGCCCTGAACGCCGTGCCGCGACTCGCGAGGATCGTCCACACGCCGGTCGGGATCGACCGCGCGATCAGCGCCGACGGCCGCGTCGTCGCTGTAGTCGGACGGGACAACAAGCTGCACGTCCGCAGCCTCGTGGCCGGTCGTCGGGACACTCGGTCGCTCCCGGTACAGGGCGAGATCGTCGGCCTCGGCATCAGCCCCGAAGGGAACGTCGTCGCCGTCGGAGACCGCCGGGGCGCCGTGACGATCCACGATCTCTCGCGAAGCGTCCCGCCGCGACGATTTCCGGCATTGCGAGTTCCGCCAGGCGAGGAGGGGCCGTTCCAGGGAACGAGCTTCGCGATTGCTCCCCGTGGCGAGTTGGTCGCGTGGAACGGCGCCGAGGTCTCTGTCTGGGACGGTCGGACGCTACGCCGGCTCTTGCCCGGCGTGAAACCGGGTTCGTGGCTCCTCGCCTTCGGCGATCGCGGTCGAATCCTTGTCGCGGCCTCTGACTCGGACGGGACGGTCGTGGTGTGGCGGCTCCGCGGGGGCCGGCCCGTCGGGAGGAAAGTCTCCTTCAACGCAGGCTCGGGCCAGGCGCCGAGCGGCTTCGGCGAGGGCGTCGCGTCGATCGCTCTCAGCCCTCGCGACCCCAACCTCCTTGCGGTCGGCGGCTTCGACGGCAGCGTCGCGTTCTGGGACGCGCGCTCCGGTGAGCTCGTCGCGAAGCGCGCAGGCGGGCATGAGGCGGTCGGCGCGCTTGCGTTCAGCGACGACGGCCGCTTCCTCGTCTCGACCGGCGCGGAAAGCACGGTCTGGAACGTGCGCCGGCGTACGCCCATCCGCACGCTTCCGCCCTACAGCGCGGGCGGCGCCGTTGCCTTCCTGCCTGGATCGAGCCTGGTCGCGACGGGAGGGGCCAGGACAGTGGCCGTGTGGGACTTGACGAAGAGCCCGTCTCAGCTCGCACGGCGCCTCGCGGGACCGGCTTCCGGTATCCGCCGGGTCAGCTATGACCCGGGCGGCGCGCTCCTTGCGACGCTGGGCGACAGCGGCGCGGTCCAACTGTGGGACGACTCGACGCTCCGCCCCATCGGAAATCCGCGTCGGTCGGGTTGGCAGACGATCGACCTCGAGCTGGGCCCGGGCAGCGAGACGATCGCGTCGTGGCGACCCCTTGCAAAGCCGCCGCTGACGCTATGGGACGTGGACGACGGGGAGCGGCACGACGTCCGGGGCATTCCCGACGTCTCCGACGTGGCCTTCACACGCACAGGCAGCGCCGTGGCTGCAACCACAACGGCGAACGGCATCGAGCTCTGGCAGACGAGCCCGCCGAAGCGCATCCGGACCCTCACCTCGTCGAGAGGTGCCGGCGGAGTCCGACTTGCTGCGGGAGCAGCCGCTGCGGCGGCGCCCACCGCGCGCGGTGCCGAGATCACTCTCTGGAACGCGGAGACGGGATCGGTTCTGCGCCGCGTGCCCGGAGCTTCCGGCGTAGTCGGCTTCGGGTTCAGTGAGGATGGTCACACCCTCGCGACGTCGAACTGGCGGGACTCGACGATCGCACTCTGGGACACGGAGACAGGCGCCTACGCCGGCCGCCTCACGGACGCGAGGGCTCCCGACGCGCTCGCGTTCGACTACGAGAATCGTCGGCTCGCGGCGCTGACCGAACCCGACACGATTCGCTTCTGGCAGGTCGAGCGGCGCGAACCGCGCGGATCGGAAGGGCTCGTGGCGCCTGCGGACGTGCGCTTCGATGACGAACGCCAACTTGCCTTCGCACCCGACGGCCGCACACTCTTCGTCATCGGTCTGGGGACGGAACCGCTTGTCTTCAACCTCGATGAGCGCTCCTGGCCGACGATCGCGTGCCGGCTCGCGGGACGTGACGTCACGCGCGCCGAATGGCTGCTTTACGTCGGCCCCGGTTTTGACTACGACCCGGCATGCGACTAGGCCTCGACTCGCTTAGAAGAGGCCTGGCGGCACGTGGTTGAAGACCTCTGTCCGATCGCGTCGGGTCGGCCGGCCTGCGGCACTTCGTCTCGAGCGGGGAGGCGGTTTGTGTCGTTGTGCAAACGAGGGGCGGGGGCAAAGGACAATCCGCATCGCCGTGCCGCTCGGGCGGCCGCACCCGGGAGACGACCAGCAAACGCACCCCGAACCCCGTGGGGTGCACCAACTCGATCGTCAGTGCTGAGGATCGCTGGCTGGAGGCCGGGTAGCGTCGGGCTCCCGTCCATGGAGGCCGCCTGTGCTCGTCTCGTTCGTTTTACGTCGTCGCGTGTCGTCTGTTCGCGTTCGTCCTGCTGCTCGCGCGCAGCGACCGTTTCGAAGGAACTCGAGATCCTCCTGTTGCGCCATGAACTGTCGATCCTGCGGCGGCAGGCGCGGCGCCCGCGACTGGTAGAGCGTGACCGGCTGGTCCTTGCGGCGCTGAGCAGGGTGATGCCTCGCCGCTCATGGCAGGCGTTCCTCGTCACGCCCGAGACGCTGCTGCGCTGGCACCGGCGGATCATCGCGCGCCGATGGACATACCCGCACAGGCGGCCCGGTCGGCCGCCGCTCGACCAGCAGGTGCGCCAACTCATCCTGCGGCTGGCGCGCGAGAACAGCAACTGGGGGTACGTGCGGATCTCGGCGAGTTGCGCAAGCTCGGGATCACGGTGTCGGCGACGCTGGTGCGCAATGTGCTCCGCCGTGCCGGCGTGCCGCCAGCGCCGGAGCGCGCCGCCTCCAGCTGGCGGGCCTTCCTGCGCCAACACGGAAACTCGATCCTCGCCTGTGACCTGTTCACCGTCGACACGGTCTGGCTGCGGCGGTTGTACGTGCTGTTCTTCGTCTCCATCGGGACGCGCCGGGTCGAATACGTCGCCTGCACGACAAACCCGGACACAGGATGGATGACCCAGCAGGCACGCAACCTGTTGATGGATCTCGATGACCGCCGTCCGCGGTCGCGCTTCCTGATCCACGACCGCGACACGACATTCAGCCGCGCCTGATCACCTCCGGAAGCTGAGGCCGCGACCTTCAGCGATACCCGAGGGGGACGCGGATCGGTTTCGCATAGAGCGGAGGTTGCCTTAATGAGCACGATTGTGGAAACGGATCGCTTGACCCAGCATTAGCTGTGGGTGCACGAATTCGATCCCGCTGCAGAGCCAGGAATGCGAGACGACTACGCCTCTGCTAGTGGACGGATGACGCCGAAAAACTCAGAGGTTGATCGTGGGCTCGCCCTGTACCTGCTGGCCGGCACCGGGCGCCGCACGAGTTTGCGAACCTACGGGCCACGATTGGGCGCCTCAGGCCATGGCCGAATTTCGAATTTCGTAAGAGACGCTCAAGCTGCCTGAAAGGTCACGGTGGTTCTCTTCCACATGCCCAGTGCAACACTCGAATGGAGGGGACATGCGGAAGGCGGTTCTTTCGGCAGTCGTACTTGCGCCGCTTGTGGCACTCGCGTCGTCAGTCACGGCAACAGCCGGGCCGGCGGCCCGATCGGCGGTCAGTCATGCCGCCGCCAAGCCGAAAAAGCAGCCGGCCGTCAGCGGCTTCTACCGCGGACAAACGGTCAAGTACTTCGACTTCGGCCCGATCAAGCTGAAGCCCGGCAACAAGCTCGCGCCGATCTGGGTCTTCACGAACGGCGCATCCGGTCAGCGCAACGTGATCGACACCGTCCCCGGCCAGGCGCGCTACTCGCCCCTGTGGCAGGTGAGCGAGGTGACCTGGTCGATCAACGCGACGCCGCGAGTCCTCGACTCCGCAGCAGAGATCAAAGCCGCCGCGGCCGCCGGCGAGCTCACGATCGCGCGGACGAACACGGTTGTCAACTGCCCCGTCCTCGGCTTCGGACAGGTGCGCCATGCCGGCTTCTCGGGCGGCAAGACGATCCACTACTACGACCTCGGCGCGGTCAGGGTCGCCCGCGGAAACAAGGTCATCCCGCTCTGGACCGTGACGAACGGCGCACGCGGCCAGCGGAACATCGCCGAGAACATCGTCCCCGGCACGACCGCCTACCCACCGCTCTGGGCGATCGTCAAGGTCACCTGGAGCGACGGCGTGACGCCGCGAGTGCTCACGTCGCTCGCCGCAATCAAGAAGGCGCACGCCGCGGGTGAGGTCAGGCTGACGAAGACCTCGCTCGTCGTCAACTGCCCGCTGATCTGACGTGTCAGTCTGGCGCGCCGTCGGTTTACGACGTGGCGTGTGGGGTGCCAAAAACTCTGTTCACAGCGCGGGATCATGCCGATTTGCAGGCGGAACCGAGTGCTGATGCCCCACACGGATGACGCCGAAAAACTGAGAGGTTGACCGTCGGGTCACTCTGCCCTGCCGGTCGAGAACCTTGCGCGTCTGCGTGGGTGCTGGGTGCCGCTCCCGTGAGGCGGTCGCGTCCGCGGAGGGGTGGCGTCGACGCACTCACTGTTTGTCGAGCCACGGATTTGCAGGGAGATCGTGTTTGTGCATCCCACGGTTCAGGCAGCTTCGTCTGAGTCGCGGTCGGTCTGACTGAGCATCAGCACGACGCCCAGCCATTCACCGAACCTGCAGGTTGGAGTCGGCATGTCCGAGAAGCTCCTGTAGTTCGTCGGCGCCGAGACTCTGAAAGCGGTCGCATCCGAGCTCGGCCAGGTGTCGGCAGCCGACCGCGCGAGATCACGCGCCTGGTCGACTCACCCCCGGTCGGCGAGGACGCCGGCCAGTGCGAGCTCGGCGGCCGCGACGCCCGGCTTCCACCCGGCCTCGCGTCGCAGCTGGAGCGACTCGGCGAACGCCGCCTGCGCCGCCGCCAGGTTCCCGCCCGCCTGCTCGACGTAGCCGAGTGGCGGATCGCGTGCGACATCAGGAGGATGTCGCCGACCTCGCGCGCCCTGTCGTACGAGGCCCGGAAACACTCGAGCGCGCGGACGGCGTCGTGGCGGACGACCTGGTGGACGAGGCCGACGTGGAGAGCGACTCCGCCTCGCCGCGTCGATCGCCCAGCCGCTTGCGGATCTCGAGCGCGGACTCGAAGAGGGCCATCTCCTCGGGCGGCTCCCCTGCTCCTGGATCGGAGAGGAACTCGATGTGCAGGGCGAGTCCGCGTCGGGTGAGCACGAACGCCTCGAGCAGCGGGTCGCTCGTGGCGTCGGCGAGCTCGGCGACCCGATCGAGGACGTCCCGGATCTCGGCTCCCCGGTCCCGCGCGAACAGGTGCTCGTCCGACAGGATCTGCATCCGCTCCTCCCGGTGTTTCCAGACCGTCGAGCACGACGAGCGACTCGTCCCAGCGCCTCGCCAGGCGTAGCTGCGCCGCTCTGCCGAGGGTGGGGCATCCAGCCTCGCCGCTCACGGGTGCGAACGGCCCCAGACGCCGGGAGCCAGCTCGGCGAACGCGAGATCGGCCTCGGTCCGCGCGAGCAGCGCGAGGGAGAAGCGTGCGCCGTGGCTCCCGGCGACCTCGCGCGCGCCGCAGGTCGGCGCGCGCGCCATCGATGTCGCCGGACTCGAGCCGCGCGAACCGGGTCGCGTGTTACGCGGTCGCGAGCAGCATCGGCCAGCCCTGCAGCAGGAGGTAGCGGTCGAAGCGCCCGAGCGAGGGAGTGAGCCGCTGGGTCACCCAGCAGGCGCGCAACCTCGCCACGCAGCTCGGCGACGAGCAACCGGTCCGGATTCTCGTCCGCGATTGCCCCGCCCACGCCGTCGCGATCTGCTCGGCGGACTCATCCGCGAATACAAGGCCGGCTGAGTTTGCGAACCCCGCGGGCCATCTGGCGCGCGACGAGCAGACGCAGGTGATGATGGCGGCGTGCACTCCACATCGAACCCAAGGGGATGGACCGCATGACCGAATTCGACATGAGCCTCGTCCAGTGCGGCGCCCGCATCCGCCGTTCGCCGTTCTACGAGGCCGAGCAGCGGTATGGACCGAAGGGCTACACGGTCTACAACCACATGCTGTTTCCCATCCGCTTCGACGACCTCGAGGCCGAGTTCTGGCACCTTGTCGAGCACGTCACGCTATGGGACGTCGCGGTCGAGCGGTGCTTGGAGATTGCCGGCCCCGACGGGTTCCGGTTTGCGCAGCTGATGACCCCGCGCAATCTCACCGAGTGCGCGGTCGGCCAGGCGAAGTACGTGCTCGTCACCGCCCCCGACGGCGGAATCCTCAACGATCCGGTCCTGGCTCGGATGGATGAGAACCGGTTTTGGCTCGCCCTTGCCTCGAGTGACCTGCTCCTCTACGCCAAGGGGCTCGCGGCCAACGCAGGCATGGACGTCGAGCTCGGGGAGGTCGACGTCTCGCCGGTTCAGATCCAGGGGCCGAAATCGAGGGATGTCGTCCGCGACCTTTTCGGCGATGAGATCCTCGAGCTCAGGTACTACTTCTTCACCGAGGCCGAGGTCTCCGGGATCCCGGTGGTCGTGACCCGGACCGGCTGGAGTTCCGAGATCGGTTACGAGGTCTACCTCTGCGACTCGGCGCGGGGCACCGATCTGTGGGAGCTGATCATGGAGGCCGGACAGCCGTACGGCATCAGGCCGACCGGCCCGTCGGACATCCGGCGAATCGAGGGCGGGATTCTCAACTGGGGTGCCGATATGACGTCGGAGAACAATCCCTTCGAGCTGGGACTCGACCGGCTGGCCGACCTCGACGTCGACTGCGTCGCCCGTGACGCGCTCCGGCGGATCAAGGAGGACGGCGTGCGCCGCAGGATCGTCGGGGTGGAGATCGACGGCGACCGTTTCCCCGCGCTGAACTTCGTCAAGTGGCCCGTCACGGTGCGCGGCGAGCGCGTCGGGAAGGTGACGTCAGCGGTCTACTCGCCCCGTCTGGAGAGGAATATCGGCTATGCATGGGTGCCTGTCCAGCTCTCGGAGCTCGGCACGCAGCTCGACCTCGAGACCGAGTGGGGCCGCCGAAGCGCCACCGTCGTCCCAATGCCCTTCTGGGATCCCGAGAAGCAGATCCCCGTGTCATAGCGCGTCGGGTCACGGCGATGCCTTCGCAAACTCGGTCACCCGATCACAGACGCGGAGCACCTGCTCAAGATGGGGCGCCCAGGGAGCAGGAGCCAGTCGAGACACTCGGCGCGAATGGTGCGGACGAAACGCTCGGCGACGGCAAGCCGGCGAACATCTGGCTGACGATGGTAAGTGAGAGCTTGCCCTGGACGCCGGTGAAGGGCCTGGTTCGGGGTCGGGGGTGCAGAAGCGCAGGTGGTCGACCATGAGCGAGTGGCCCTTGCATCGCGAGCCCGTTGAGAGAGCGCCGCGCGCAGGAGACTCAGGCGCTCGCGTACGCGAGCGCGTGCAGCGCCGTGAGCGAGTCGCCTCGGACAGTGCACGCATGCCAGCTGTCGCCGCGATCGGCACTTTCCCAGATCTGCCCGTCGGCGAGTCCGGCGAAGAGAAGACCGTCGGCGGCCACCAGGGCATACGGCATCGCCGGCAGCGGCTCCGGCAACCCATCGGCGAGCGCGAGCCACGGCTCGCCGGCGCGTCGCCGGTAGATACGAGCCTGCGCGTCTCCACGCCCGTGGGCGGCGTACGGGCCCGTGCTCGCCGAGACGTACCACAGCTCGGGGTCATCCGGGTCGACGGCCACCGACCAGGTGTAGTGGCGGTCGCGCCCCTCGTCGGCCGGCTGCCATGTCTCGCCCGCGTCCACGCTGAAGGCGGCACCGCCGCCACCGGCCTCGTACGCCCTGCCGCGGACGTGCGGATGCCAGGCCAGCGAGTGCACATCGCGCTGTGCTCCGGGACGATGGTCCTGCCAGCTCGCGCCGCCGTCGCGCGAGCGCATCAGCCCGCCCAGCTCGATTCCGATCAGGAGCAGATCCGGATCGTGCGGGCTGGGGGCGATCCAGCGCACGTGCGAGGTCCACGGCCGCGGCGGAAAGCTCCAGGTCGGCCGCGAGGGCAGTTCGAGCAGAGCCTCCAGCTCACGCCAGCTCGCGCCGGCGTCGTCGCTGCGGAACAGGCGACTCGGCTCCGTACCCGCGTAGACGGCACCGTCGGCCGCGCTCACCGCAAGCGAGAAGACGCCCGCTTCGGGCAGAGCACAGTCGACCCAGGTGCTGCCGCCGTCGCCGCTCCTGTGCACGCCGCCGTGGCGCAGGCCGGCGTAGACCGTGCTCGCGGTAGCCGGATCGACCGCAACACACTGCGCGCCGCTCCCGCGCAGGAAGAGGTCCACCGTCCATTGACCGCCCGTCTGGTCGAGGCGGGCGACTCCGTCTCCGGTTGCCGCGTACAGGCGCCCCATCGGGCACAGACTAGGCGCCTCCGCCCCGCTGACGGCTGCTCCCGCCTCGCCGCGCACCCAACACGTCGGGCTAGGACTCGGCCACTTCACGCCACAGCTGCACCAGCAGACGCAACTCGCGCTCGCCCACCGCCGGCTCGACCGCGCGCACGGTCCCCGTCGAGCCGGCGATCTCGACCCGCTCGCGCACCAGGCACGCACCTATCCGGAGCCCTCTGCACCAGGAATCGATATGGGCCGAGCGACATCCGAGCTGGAGCCTGATGCAGCCTCCACGCGCCGCCGGCTGTTCCCAGAGGGGACAATGACAGCATGGCGCTGAGCCCGTCACGCTACGACGCCATCGTGATCGGCGCCGGGCACAACGGGCTGGTGACCGCGTGCTACTTGGCGCGCGCCGGGCTGCGCGTGCTGGTCCTCGAGCGGCGCCATGTCGTCGGCGGCGCCTGCGTCACCGAGGAGACCTTCCCCGGATTCAAGGTCTCCACCGCCGCCTACGTCAACAGTCTCTTCCACCCGGCGATCGTCCGCGACCTGAAGCTGGCCGACTATGGCTACGAGGTCCTCGCCCGAAACCCGTCGTCGTTCACGCCGTTCCCCGACGGGCGCTCGCTGTTGATGGGCCCCGACACCGACCTCACTCGCAGGGAGATCGCCAAGTTCAGCGTGCGCGACGCCGAGCGCTATCCGCGGTACGAGGAGATGCTGGAGCGGGTGGCGGCGGTGGTCGAGCCCACGCTGACGATGGCGCCGCCCGATCTGTTGAAGCCGCGTCTCCGCGACCTCCGGACTCTGCTCTCGCTAGGACGCGCGTTTCGGCGGCTGGGCGACGCCGCCGGGGAGGCGGTGGAGATACTCACCGGTGCCGCGCGGCCGATCCTCGACCGCTGGTTCGAGTCCGAGGAGCTAAAGGGGACGCTGGCGACCGACGCGATCATCGGCGCGATGGCAAGTCCCTCGATGGCGGGCACCGCCTACGTGCTGTTCCACCACATCATGGGTGAGAGCGGCGGCAAGCGGGGCGTGTGGGCGTATGTGCGCGGCGGCATGGGCGGGCTCACGCAGGCATTAGCGGCGGTCGCGGGGGACCTCGGTGCCGATATCCGCTGCGACGCCGAAGTGGCGCGCATCCTCGTGCGCGACGGCCGAGCCGTCGGCGTGGCGTTGGCCACGGGCGACGAGTACCGCGCCCCCATCGTGGCCAGCAACGCGGACGCCCGCGTGACCTTTCTGCGCCTGCTCGACCGGAGCGCGCTGCCCGCGGCGTTCGTGGCCGACGTCGAGCGGATCAGCTATGCCAGCGCCTCGCTCAAGATCAACGTCGCTTTGGCCGAGCTGCCGAGCTTCCGGGCGCTACCGGGCACTGCGGCGGGGCCCCAACATCGCGGCACCATCCACATCTGTCCGGACCAGGACTACATCGAGCGCGCGTTCGACGACGCCAAGTACGGCCGCCCCTCTGCGGAGCCCGTGCTGGAGTGCACGATTCCCTCGGTCGTGGACCCGACGGTCGCGCCGCCCGGCCGGCATTTGATGTCGATGTTCGTGCAGTACGCCCCGTACGAGCTTCGCGACGGATCCTGGGACGACCGGCGCGAGGCCTTCGCCGATCGCTGCTTCGACCTGGTGGACGAGTACGCGCCCAACTTCAAGCGCGCGGTCCTGGCCCGCCAGGTGCTGACTCCGCTTGACCTCGAGCGCGTCTTCAACCTCACCGGCGGCAACATCTTCCAGGGCGCGATGACTCCCGGTCAGCTCTTCGCATTCCGTCCGGTGCCCGGCCACGCGCGCTACCGGACGCCGCTCCGCGGCCTGTACCTGTGCGGCGCCGCCGCCCACCCCGGCGGCGGCGTGATGGGCACGCCCGGCCTCAACGCCGCCCGCGAGATCCTCGGTCAGCGCCGCCTGCGCGCATCGGCGTGACGCAGCCGGTCGGCGGCGTTAGCCGGGTTGTCCGAGGGAGCTGACGCGCGTCAGCAGCCGGTCAGACTCGCCCGTCCGCGCCTGGGCGTCCTCCTGGGTGACGCGGATCAGTAGACCCTGAGGGGTTTCAAAACCACGGTTCACGCTGCCGTGCGGTAGTACTCGTGGATCAGTCCCGGAGGGTTCGCAAACTCAGGCGGCTTCGTATTCGTGGATGAGTCCGCCGAACAGATCGCGTCGGAGTAGGTCCCAGCGTGCAGCGTCCATAAGTGTCACTCGAAGATCCGGGCGGTCGAGACTGTCGCTGTCCGTGGCACCTGGAGTCTCGCCGTGGTCATCAACCTGCTCGATGACGACGGCTGGATGGAGCGGACATGGCCGCCGGAGAAGCCCGGCTTTCGATGGCGCCGCAAGCGCATTGCAGGAGAGCACCTGGGCTGCGAGCCTGTACGAGCTTCCACCGGGACAGGCGACGTTCCCCTATCACTACGAGCTTGGAAACGATGAACTTCTTGTAGTCGTTACGGGCCGGCCGACGCTTCGGACGCCAGAGGGCGAGCGGGAGCTTGAGCCCGGTGATTGCATTCTCTTTCCGAGCGGGCCGCAGGGCGCGCACCAGTTGATGAACCGAACCGGTGAGGCCGCGCACATTCTCCTTGCTTCGAACTTCGCGATGCCGCGGGCTGCGGTGCAACCCGATAGCGCCAAGATGATGATCCGATGGGGCGCGGATGAGCGGCAATGGTTTCCGCTCGAGGCCGCCGCCGACTACTGGGAAGGCGAGGCCGAGTAAGGCGGCACTCGCCTCGGGATGTGAAGGCGGAGGGGGCGCGCTCGCGCGCTCCCTCGCGCCCGCCCCACGATTTCGGGCTTATCCTCGCAGGGACGACGGCCGCCGTAGGCCACAACCTGATGCAGCGCACGCTCGACCCTGATCGACTCGGAGACCACCTCGACCGGCTCTACCGGGCCGCTTGGGCGCTCTGCGGCTCCCGCGAGGACGCTGAGGACCTCGTCCAGAGCACCTATGCACGCGTGCTCGCACGCCCGCGCCTGCTTCGGAAGGACGACGACCTCGGCTACCTGCTGCGCGCGCTGCGCAACACGTTCCTGATCCAGAAGCGGACCGAAGGCCGCCGACTGCGTCCCGACCCGTTGCCCGAGCAGCTCGACCTCGTCGCCGACCCGCAGGCACGCGAGCCGCAGGCCGCGCTCGAGGCCGGCGAGTTGTACGCCGCGATCGCGGCGCTCCCCGGCGATTTCCGCGACGTGCTCGTCGCCGTCGACGTCACCGGCCTCTCCTACAAGGAGACGGCACGAGCGCTACGGATCCGCGAGGGGACGGTGATGAGCCGCCTGTACCGCGCCCGCCAGCAGGTCGTCCGCCGAATCGAGGGCGGCTCAGCCTGACTCGCCGGCGACCGTCCCGACGAGCACCTTCTCGCCCGAAGAGGCCTGATCGTCGTCAGCCTGCTCGCGCGTGACGGTGAGCGTCGTGAACTCTTTGGGCGACACACCTGCCCACAGCGTGACCTTTCGGGTGTCGTTGAACGTCCCGATCGGCACGAGCACGCCGTCGGCGTTGCGCAGCCACGCCTCGTAGAAGCGCCCGCCGTCGCGACGGGGAAGTCCTGTGGCATCGAGCTCGATCCGCCAGCCCGAGGAGGTTTTGGTGAGCGTTGCGTCGCCGCCCGCGCCCGGCGCCAAGTCGGTCGCTGCGAGGGCGGCGTGGAAGCGCTGACCTGAAGTACCGGAACCGAAGACCGCCAGCGCGAGGGCGACTGCCGCGACCGCGCTCGCGGCCGCCCCGACGAGCACGAGGCGACGCTGCACCGGCGCACGGCGTGGGCGCCGTTGCGCATCGACGCGCGCTCGAAGACCCGCAGGCGCCTCGACCTCGGCCGCAGCGCTACGCGTGAGCGCGACCGCGCGCTGTTGCTCGGCAAGTCGGTCGGCGAGCTCCGACGATGCCGCCACTCGTGCTTCGAGCGCAGCACGGCGCTCCGGCGCGAGCGACCCGTCGGCGAGCGCAGCCAGCTCGGCGATCTCCTGACCGTCGGCTTCGTCTGTTCGACGGCGTCTCATCGGCATGGCAACCGGAAAGCTAACTCCGAACGCGATGAGCCGCCGCGAGCGTGCGCGGAGTCCACGTCAACAAAGCGGAAGGCTCTCATACCCAGGAAGACTCTTTTCGGCGAGGGCTATTCCCACCGCGCCCGGCGCGATTCGCCGCTGCGGGAATAGACAGCCGGTTGCCGGTGTCTCTCGAGCCAAGGGGTTCAACCAGACCGAAAGACAACCATGAAGACGCTGATTCAACTCCAGGGATGACGGAACCTGCTCGTCGTCGCACTCGACGCGGCAAGCCCGCTGAACATGCCCGCTGACTGCGTTCTCGTCGTCGCGCCGGCTGTCAATTCACGACTGCGCCGCTGGTTGTCCGACGACGACGGCGCACGCCGCACTGCAGGGGAACGCCTCGAAGCGTACATCGAACGCCTCGGCTGCGCAGGTGTGTACTCGAGCGGCCGCGTCGGCGAGGCCGACCCAGTCCAGGCGATCGCCGACGCGCTGTCCACGTTCGCGGCCGACGAGGTCGTGATCGCCGCACACCACGAGCGCTCACGCCGGTTCGCTCGAGAGGTCGCGAACCGCGCACGGAAGCGGTTCGAACTGCCGATCGTCGACGCCGAGGACCGCTTGCCGCGTGCCGCGTAGGCCCCGGGAATAAGAGCCGCCGCGCGGAGTCCTTGTGTGGCGGCAAAAACCATCGACGTAAGGAGATGAGTCATGCGTTTGCAGAGGCACCTCATGATCGCCGGAGCAATGGTCATCGCTGTTGCGGCGACGACCGCGGCGGCGCTCGGCGCGACCAGCAAGACGAAGAGCTCGCCGGCGCGCGTACACCACGTGCAAAACGCGGACGAGCTTCAGCTCGGCCTCACTCCGTCCTCGGCACAGCTGGCGGTCTGCATGCCGGGCGCGCAGTTGAACGTCAAGGTGGCGCTCACCGACGAGCGCGGCTTCGACAAGTTCGAGATCTCCGCCCGCAACCTGCCGCCGAACCGTGAGTACACCATCTTCCTGCTTCAGCAGGCAGGCGCCCCGTTCGGCGCAGCCGAGTACATCGGCGACTTCAGCACCAATGCCGACGGAAACGGGCACAACAAGCTCAAGCTGATCGTCCAGGAGGCTTTCTCGTCCACGGTCGTCAACGGCGCCCGGACGCGCGTCGACCTGAACCGCATCGGCGTCTGGTTCGCCGACCCGGCCGCCGACGACTTCTGCCTGGGCGTCAACAGCCCGGTCACACCGTTCGACGGCGACAACGCAGCCGCCGTGCAGGTCTTCAACTCCGCCAACGCCGACCCGCTTCCCGCTCCGTAACCACACGTCCGAATGTCAACGGGCGGCGTGCCGCCGACGCGCTGGGCGCCGCCCACCCGACCACGAAAGGAATCTAATGAAAGGTCTTCTCCTCAGCATCGTCGCACTCGCCGCAGCCGTCTCGCTCGTCGTCGGCCTGAGCAGTGCGCTTGCAGCTAAACAGTCGACCGCCCGCGGCGCGACGATCGCGATCGCGAGCTCGGGGCTGGGCCGCGTGCTCGTCGACGGGCGCGGCCGTACCCTCTATCTGTTCGAAAGAGACAAGCGCGGCCGCAGCGTCTGCAAGGGCAGTTGCGCCGCGTCCTGGCCGCCGCTCATCACCACCGGTAAGCCTCGCGCAACGGCGGGAGCAAAGGCGTCCCTGCTCGGAACCACGAAGCGTACAGACGGCCGCCTGCAGGTGACCTACAACCACCACCCGGTCTACACCTTCGTCAAAGACACGAAGAAGGGCCAGACGAACGGCGAAGAGATCGATGCCTTCGGCGGTGAGTGGTACGCGGTCTCATCCGCCGGATCGAAGGTCGAGAAGACCGACGGCGAGAGCAGCGGCTACGGCGGCGGGTACGGCGGCTAGTCCAGATACGCCAGAGGAGAGGGCCGCTCCTCGAACCGGCCCTCTTCTCAGCCTTCGGTGAACCCGCTACGCGTAACACGAAGGAAGCCGAACGCGGCGAGTGAGACACGTTCGAGCAGCGGCCGGCAGCGTGGTGTTTCTCGCTGTGGCGCCGGGCGTGGTTGCCGGGCTCGTGCCCTGGCTCCTGACAGGGTGGCGCCCGGCCGGCGCACCGGCGTGGCTCCAGGCGCTCGGCTGGATCGCACTGGCTGCGGAAGCGGCGGTCCTGCACGAAGCATTCGGACGGTTCGTTGCCGAAGGCGTCGGCACGCCCGCACCGGTTGCGCCGACGGAGAGGCTCGTCGTCGGCGGCCTCTACCGCTACGTCCGAAATCCGATGTACCTCGCCGTCGCCGCGATGATTCTGGGACAGGCGGCAGTGCTCGGTCGCTGGGTGCTCGTGGCGTACGCGGTGGCGTTCGGCGCGACCGTCTGGTCATTCGTGCACTGGTACGAGGAACCAGCGCTCCGCGTAGGGTGCGTAAATTCGGCCATCCGCGCCAATCTTCCGGATTTGCAGGGAGATCGAGTTTGCGAACCCTACGGGTTCCAAAACTCGGTTCCGTCTGGAAAACAGGGTCATGCCTGTCATGAATCAGCGGCTTGAAACCCCCCAGGCGCCCTCACCGTCGATGACGCGACCCTACGACGCCAGCGCATGCGGTGCCGGTTCAAGCACCGGCACCAGGAGCGGCGCACCGGACGATCAGCCAGCGCCGAGGTACCCCATCACACCGATCGAGTTTTCGGCCACGCACAGGGTCTGGAACTCGTGTGCGGCTGCCTCTACGTGCCGGTTACGTGGTTCGGGCCGACTGGTGACCAGTGCTCGCCATCAAGCCCGCTGCTCTCAGCGTCTTCCTCGCAGCACACGCCGCAGAACCGTGTCATATTTCTCAAGGCCTTCCCGGTAAAGGCGCGCCTCGGGCCCGGCCGCGATGCCGACGCGTTCTGGGATCACGCCCCAGATCGGAACCTTTTCTCCGTTCCACCAGGCGATCGCCTCTTCGAGATCGTTTGTACCCAGCCGAGCGGCGCAGATGACGACGCCGCGGGGCGTCCTGGCGGGGATCATTTCGAGCGTTACGAGCACCGGTGAAAACTCGACCCCTCCGGCTCGGGTCGGGATGACGACAGCATCCGCCGCGGTGGTGGCGGATTGCAATAGTCGCTCGTCGCCAGGCGGTGTGTCGACGATTCCCAGACCGTCGTGACGGCTCATCGCACGGGTCAACGTCCGCTCCGACGGTGCTTCGACGATCGTCACGCCCTCGACGGGACGCTCCTCGAGCCACTCAGCCGAAGAAGCCTGTCGGTCAGCGTCGATCAGCAGTACCGGGTCGTATCCCCTCGCGACGGCGGCCGCCGATAGGTACACCGAGGTGGTCGTTTTCCCAACGCCGCCTTTGACATT
>WNGA01006474.1_pt1 | contig 16669 bp, 14 predicted proteins | sample 5400061 | NCBI WGS metagenome assembly WNGA01 (sample SAMN13153366, study PRJNA577476) | soil metagenome | isolation source: 100 cm soil or saprolite under grassland replicate 2 | place: USA:California | collected 2016-06-15 | reverse complement strand
AACGTCCGCGGAGCGATGGCACGCGACGGGCTCGACGCGCTGATCGTCAGCGGCTCCGAGTACTCGGGCTTCGAGGGCGCGGTGACCTACCTGAGCGGGTTCACGATCGTCCACCGGTACGCGTACGTCCTCGTACCGCTGGAGGGCGAGCCCGCGATCGTCTTTCCCGCTGAGGCTCGCTACGTCGGCGAGCACGGCGACTCGTGGCTCGAGGAGCAGGTCTTCGTCGACCGGCCGGGCGAGTGGCTGGCCGAGCGTGTCCACGGGCGGCGCGTCGGCGTCTACGGGCTCGACTACGTGATGACGGTGCGCGACTTCCGCGCGCTCGACGACGCGGCGGAGCTCGTCCCGTGGGACGAGCCCTTCGACCTCGCCCGCGCCGTCAAGTCGGAGGCCGAGCTCGAATCCGTGCGCGAGAGTGTCTGCATCAACACGGACGGTTTCAAGGCGTTCCAGGAGCACTACGCGCCGGGGAAGAATGCTGCCGAGGTGCTCGCGCCCGCCGAGCGGCTCTTCGTCGAGCGGGGCTGTCGCCGGCTGACGATGAACATGGTGCTCGCGGGGCCCGAGTTCGCGCTCGCGCGCAGCGACATGGTGCTCGGCGACTTCTGCATCCCGTCGCTCGAGGTCGCCGGACCGGGAGGGCATTGGGCCGAGGTTTCGCGCGCGCTGGGGAGCCCGTCGACCGAGGTCACGCGGATGCTCGAAGCGTACGAGGAGTACTTCGAGGCTGCGAAGGACGCGCTGCGCCCGGGAGTGACGGCCCACGACGTGCATCGCGCGGTCTCAGAGGGCTTCACGAAGCGCGGCTATCACCTGGGGCACGTCACCGGTCATTCGATCGGGATGACGATGATCGAGTTCCCGAAGATCGGCGAGGGCGTCGAGACGGAGCTGGCCGAGAACATGGTGTTCTCGCTGCATCCGCACGCAATCTCGGCCGACGGGCGCGCATGCCTCTACATGCAGGACACGTGGCTCGTGACCGCGGCCGGGGGCGAACCGCTCGCCGGGCTGCCGATGCGCCTGTACTAGCGTGCGCCCGTTTCACCCACGGACGAGCCGCGGCGTCGAGCGCGTCCAGATCGTCGGCTTCGCGCTCGTCGTCGCCATCGCCGCCCTCGTGCTTGTCGCCGCGTTTTCGCTCGACGGGATCTCGATCGGCGGCTCGTCCTGCGGCGGCGGCGGCGCAGAGCAAGCGTGTCGGGACGTCGAACGGACGCTCGCGGTCGGCCGCGATCTGGGCTGGTTCTCGGCTGCCATCACCGCCGCCGCGGCGGCGCTCATGGCGGCCGCGGTCCTCGCGATCGTGCTGGCGAGGCTGAGGCTCGCGCTCGCGCTGGTCGTGCTCGCTGTGGCGTTCGCCGGGCTCGTCGCGACGGAGCGCGTCACATCCCGCTTCTGCCCCGACGACTACTCGAGCGGCACGTGCGGCCGGATGGACGACGAGTGGGGTGCGATCCTGCGCCCGCCGCTCCTGGACTTTCGCGTCGACGTCCGGCGAGAGCTCGTCGGAAAGCCGGTCGAGCCGGGTGCTCCCGTCGCGGAGGCGAACCAGACTCTGGAGACGTTCCGCGCCGGCGCCCGTGACGGCTGGACGCTCGTTCATCGGCTGTCGGTCGCCCTCTGGTTCCTCGCCGTGACGATGCTCGCGGCACGATTCATCAGACCAGCGTGGGCGGCGGCAGTCTCCGCGGTCACCGTCGGTGGCGTCTCCTGGATCGTCGTCGTCGACCGCACGCATACGTGCGCAGAGGACAGCTCCGAGTGTTATCGAGGATTCGCGACGGCGCTCGCACTCGTCGCCGCGGGCCTCGTCTGGGGGATCGCGATCGCAGTAGTCGCGCTCGTCCGCTCCGCGCGGCGTCGTGCGATCTAGGGAGCGATGTTGTGGTTGAGGTGGAAGACGTTGTCCGGGTCGTACCGCCGCTTGACCTCGCGAAGTCGCTCGTGGTTCGGGCCGTAGGCTGCGCGGATCGCCTCCTCCGCCTCGTCGTCGCCGAGGTAGTTGAGCCAGCGGCCGGTCCCGAAGTGCGGTCGCATCGCCGCGAACGTCTCGCGGGTCCAGGCGATGTTCTCCTCCGTGTCGGCCTGGTTCGTCCAGACGGACGGGATGAGGAGGTTCCAGCCTTCGTCGCGGTGCGGCACCGCGGTCTCGGTTGGCCCGACGCGTGTCACAGCGCCGTGGAAGTGCTCGAGCAGGATCGCCGTCATCGGTGAGGGGACGGTGGCGAACCGTTCGACGGCGATATCGATCAGCTCGTCGGGGAGGCCACGCGTGAAGCTCGCCCGCCAGTAGTTGAGCGATCCGGCCGGGTACCCGGCGTCGAGGATCGTGTTCATCACGGGGTAAGGCATCGCGCCCACGTCGACTACCACCGGCGATCCCCACGCCTTGAACGGCTCGAGGTCGCGCTCCGCCTCGTCGGCGTCTCCGGTGTGGAACACGACGAGGGCCGAGAGCTTCGCGCCGGAGCCGTCCGGTGCGTGCACCAGCCCGGCAAACACGGAGAGATCGTCCGAGGCGTTCGCGACCGCCTCGCGGTAGAAGCGCAGCAGGTCGGGTGCGGCGTCGATCGGATGAGCGATCAGCCCGCCCACGATCGTCTGCAGCGGGTGGAGGCGGTACGTGAACGACGTGGCGATGCCGAAGTTCCCACCGCCGCCCCGAAGCGCCCAGAAGAGGTCGGCGTGGTGCTCGGCGTCGACGTGGAGTACGTCGCCCTCGGCCGTGACGAGCTCGACCGCGAGCAAGTTGTCCGTGGCGAGACCGTGCTTGGCCATCAGCCAGCCGAGGCCGCCGCCGAGCGTGTAGCCCGCGATACCCGTCGCGGAGATCGCCCCCCCGGTCACGGCCAGCCCATGTTCCGCGGCAGAGTGGTTCAGCTCCCGCCAGATCACGCCGCCCTCGGCCGTAGCGGTTGCCCGTTCGGGATCGATCGCGATCCCCTTCATCTCTGCGAGGTCGATCATCACACCGCCGTCGGTCACGGCGCGGCCGGCGACATTGTGGCCGCCGCCGCGGATCGAGACCTCGAGTCCTGCCCGACGCGCGAGAGCGAGCGCTTCGACGACGTCGTTCGTCGTCCGGCAACGGACGATCAGAGCCGGTTTGCGGTCAACGAGGCCGTTGTACACGGCGCGTGCCGCGTCGTAGCCGGCGTCCTGCGGGCCGAGGACGCCGCCGGAGACCTGTCGGGCCAAATCGGCGACTAGCGCAGAGTCCAACGTTGTGCTCATCAGATCCTCCTCCAGGTACTGGGTTTATTGCAGCTCGTCGTCTTCGAGCAGCTCGGCAAGGCGGCTGTGCGCCGGTATCTCCTGTGTGCTCATGAGGCGATCATCGAAGATCGGACACCGATTCGCACCGTGCAGACGCCCCGGACTTTTCGGCGCGAGTGCCGAGTTCGCGATCGCATCGGTGCCATGAGCACCAAGCGCAGGGCTGGCCAGCAGATGGACCGGTGCATAAAACGCGAACTTCGGGCATACTACGCCGATGACCACCGCGGCCATCCTCGGTTCGTCCGGCTACTCCGGCCAGGAGACGCTCGACCGCGTCCTCGCGCACCCGGAGCTGGAGCTCGTCGCGCTCGGCTCGGACTCGCTGGCGGGCGAGGGTGCCGCAGCGCTCGATCCTCGGCTGAACGGGAACCTGCCGCGCTTCGTGACCAACGACGAGGCCGCCGCGGCCGGAGCCGACGTCCTCTTCTGCTGCCTGGGGCACGAGGCGGCCGCCGCGTTCGAGCCGCCGGACGATGCGATCGTCGTCGACCTGTCGGGGGCGCACCGCCTGCGGGAGGCGGCGTTGTACCCGTCGTGGTACGGCTTCGAGCATCCGGCACCCGAATCGCTCGCCCAATGGAGCTACGCCTTGCCGGAGCACGGCCCGGTCGCGGGTCGGCTGCTCGCCAACCCCGGCTGCTACGCGACGGCGGCGCTCCTCGCGCTGGCGCCGCTCGTCGACGCGATCGACCCCTCGAGCGTCGTCGTGGACGCGAAGTCCGGAGTGTCGGGAGCCGGCCGCGCGCTGAAGCCGTCCTCGCACGCGGGATTCGTGTTGGAGAACGTCTCGGCTTACCGCGTCGGGACGCACCAGCACGCGCCGGAGCTCGAGCAGGAGCTGGGCTTCCCGGTCTGCTTCGTTCCGCATCTCCTGCCGGTGCGGCGCGGGCTGCTCGCGACGTGCTACGTCGAGCCGCTCGAGGACCTCCGCCCGCTCCTGGAGGCTGCCTACGCGACGTCCCCGGCCGTTCGCGTCCTCCCGGAAGGCCTGCAGCCCGAGCTCTCACGCGTCCAGCACACGGACGCGGCGGAGATCGCGCTCTTCTCCGATCGCTCAACCGGCCGCGCCGTCGTGGTCTGCGTCATCGACAACCTCGGCAAAGGCGCTGCGGGAAATGCGGTTCAGAACGCGAACCTTGCGCTCGGGCTCGACGAAACTGCGGGATTGCGGCTGACGGGGGTGCTCGTATGAGCGTCACGGCCGCGCGCGGCTTCGAGGCGGCCGGCGTCCACTGCGGGCTGCGGCGGACGAAGCTCGACGTCGCCCTCGTCCGCTCGACCGCGCCCGCGGTCGGCGCTGCGATGTTCACCGCGAATCGCGTGCAGGCGGCGCCCGTCATCGTCAGCCGAGAGCACCTCGCCGCGGCCGAGCCGCAGGCGGTGGTTGCCAACTCCGGGAACGCAAACGCGGCTACTGGCGCGGCAGGCATCCACCACGCGCGCGCGACGGCCGCGGAAACGGGACGCCTGCTCGGAATCGAGTCGGAGCAGGTGCTCGTCCTGTCGACCGGCGTGATCGGACAGGCCCTCGACATGCCGCGGCTGTTGCCCGGCGTCGTCGACGCGGTCGACGCGCTCGACGTTGACGGCGGCTACTCCGCGGCGCGCGCGATCATGACGACCGACACGCGACCGAAGCAAGCGTTCTCCCGTGGCGGCGCGTTCACGGTCGGCGGAATGGCGAAGGGCTCCGGGATGATCCATCCGGACCTCGCGACGATGCTCGCGGTCGTGACGACCGACTACCCCCTCGAGCCGGGCGAGGCGATCGAGTTCCTGCGGCCCGTCGTCGACGAGAGCTTCAACTCGATCTCGGTCGACGGCGAATGCTCGACGAACGACACCGTCGTGCTCCTGGCGAACGGCGCCTCGGGAGCGACGCGCGACGATGATGCGTTTGCGGAGGCGCTGCAGGCCGTCTGTCGCGATCTCGCCGTGCAGATCGTCGCCGACGGGGAGGGCGCGACGCTCGTGGCCGAGATCGCGGTCTCCGGCGCGGCGAACGCAGCGGAGGCGAAGGCGGTCGCGCGGCGGATCGCAACCTCGCCGCTCGTCAAGACGGCGCTCTTCGGCAAGGACGCCAACTGGGGGCGCGTCCTCGCCGCGGCCGGCTCGGCTCCGTTCAACGGCGGTTTCGCGCACCTGGATCCCGAGCGCGTCAGCCTCCGTTACAACGGCTCGCTCGTGCTCGAGCGTGGTGCGCTGCACGAGGTGGAGCCGGAGGACATCGAGGCGCCGACGATCGAGCTCGACCTCGGCCTCGGCGACGGCTCCGCCCGCTACCTGACGACCGACTTCTCCTACGACTACGTGCGGATCAACGCGGAGTACAGATCGTGAGTCCCACTGTCGTCAAATGCGGTGGCGCCGTTGCAGCGGACGCGGCGGACGCGATCTGGGAGGTCGCCGCGTCCGGCCCGACCGCCGTCGTCCACGGTGCGGGGCCGCAGATCTCGGCGGAGATGAAACGGCGCGGGCTGCGCGTCGACTTCGTCGGCGGCCGCCGTGTGACGACGCGCGACGGGCTCGAGGTCGTGCGGGAGTCCATGGCCGAGGTCAACGCGGCTCTGTGCGCGGCGCTCGGCGACGACGCCGTGGCGCTGTTCGGCGATCAAATCGGGCTCAAGGCGACCCAGGTTGCGTCGCTCGGCCTCGTCGGCGAACCGGTCCCGTCCGCTCCGACTGCGGTCCTTGCGGCGCTCGCAGCCGGGCGGATTCCGGTGGTGGCCCCCCTTGCGGAAGGGCCGCTGAATGTCAACGCCGACGAGGCCGCGGCGGCGCTCGCGGTCGGTCTCGGCGCGGAGCGGATCGTCTTCGTGACGGACGTCCCCGGTGTCCTCGAGCGCGGAGTGGTCGTACCGGTCGTCGACGCGGAGGAGGCGGCGCGGCTGCTCGACGCGGGCGTGCTGACGGACGGGATCGTCCCGAAGCTGCGCGCGGCGCTGACGGCGGCGCGGCTGGGCGTGCGCGCGCACATCGGCGAGACGGCGGTGGTCGCGTGAAGGCTGCCGTCTCCCCACCGCTGCTCGACACGTACGCGCGCGCGGACGTCACGTTCGTCGACGGCAACGGTGCGTGGCTCACCGCCGACGACGGCACCCGCTATCTCGATCTCGTCGCAGGGATCGCGGTCGTCGGCCTCGGACACCGTCATCCGGCACCGCTCGCCGCGGCGAAAGGCCAGCTCGAGCGGCTCTGGCACGCGTCGAACCTCTACTGGACCGAGCCGATGCTCCGGCTCGCGCAGCTCCTGTCGGAGCGGTACGGCGGCGCGCAGGCGTACTTCTGCAACTCGGGCGCGGAGGCGGTCGAGACGGCGATCAAGTACGCGCGGAAGTCGACGGGGCGCCCAGGAATCGTCGCGCTCGAGAACTCATTCCACGGACGAACCGCCGGCGCTCTGGCCGCAACCGGGCAACCGTCGAAGCGTGAGGCGTTCGAGCCGCTCGTGCCCGGCGTCGTGTTTGCGCAGGCCAACGACGTCCCGTCGCTCGACGCGGCCGTCGGCCCCGGCACGGGCTGCATCCTGCTCGAGCCGATCCAGGGCGAGGGCGGCGTCCACGTCCTGACGCTCGACTTCGTCGCCGCGGCGCGCGCGCTCGCCGATGAGCACGGTGCGCTGCTCGTCTTCGACGAGGTGCAGACCGGCATGGGCCGAACCGGCTCGTTCTTCGCCTGGGAGCGGCTGGGCGTGCGCCCCGATGCCGTGACGCTCGCGAAGGCGCTTGGCAACGGTCTCCCGATCGGCGCGTTCCTCGTCGCCGACGATGTCGCCGGCGCGTTCGCTCCGGGCGACCACGGCTCGACGTTCGGCGGCAACCCCGTAGCGTCAGCGGCCGCCTGCGCCGTCTGCGAGACGATCGACGATGAGCTGCTCGCAGACGTCGAGCGCAAGGGCACGTCACTCGCCGCGGCGCTGAGGCGGCTTCCGGCGGTGGTCGAGGTTCGGGGCGCCGGTCTCTTGCTCGGCGTCGAGCTCGACGGCCGGGAGCCCAAGGACGTCGTGGACGCGTGCCGCGAGCGCCGCCTCCTCGTCGGCGTTGCAGGCGAGCGGACGCTGCGGCTGACGCCGCCACTGACGATCGGCGACGACGAGCTCACGCAGGCGCTCGCGATTCTCGAGGAGGTGCTCGCATGACGAGCAAGTTCGATCGCCAGGGAGCGATCCTCCGGCTCGTGCAGGAGCAGCGCCTGTCGACGCAGGAAGAGGTGGTCGAGGCGCTCCGCGGTCAGGGTTTCGACACCGTGCAGACGACGGTGTCACGTGACATCGCCCAGCTCGGGCTGGTCAAGGTCCGCGATCCCCAGGGGCGGCTCGTGTACGCGCTTCCGGGTGCGTCCGACCTCGACCGGCTGAGCGAGCTCACGTCGGCCCTTCGCCGCTGGGCGACGAGGCTCGAGGCGAGCGACAACCTGCTCGTGATCACGACGCCACCCGGTTGTGCAAACGCCCTCGCGCGCGCGATCGATGCCGCGCGGGTGCCCGACGTGATCGGCACCGTCGCGGGCGACGACACGATCATGATCATCGCGCGCCAGGACGTGAAGGCCGAGACGATCGAGCGCGACCTGCGCCACCACTTGGAGGGAGACACATGACACGTACCGCGGTGCTCGCGTACTCCGGCGGGCTCGACACGAGTTGCGCGATCGCGTGGCTCAAGGAGGACTACGGCTTCGACGAGGTCCTCGCCGTCCTCGTCGACGTCGGGCAGGACACCGACTTTAGGCCCGCGTTCGCGCGCGGCCGCGCGGCGGGTGCCGACGACGTCCTGCTCGTCGACCGCAAGGACGCGTTCGCCGACGAGCAGGTGGCGAAGGCGTTGCTCGCGAACGCGCTCTACGAGGGCAAGTACCCGTTGATCTCGGCGCTGTCGCGCCCGGTGATCGCCGATGCGGTCGCCGAGATCGCGATCGAAGCAGACGCCGAGGCGGTCGTCCACGGCTGTACCGGCAAGGGCAACGACCAGCTGCGCTTCGAGCTCGCCTTCAAGGCGCGCTACCCCGGAGTGAAGGTGATCGCGCCCCTGCGCGAACGCAACTGGACGCGTGACGACGAGATCGAGTACGCGCAGGCGCGCGGGATCCCGGTCGAGGCGAAACAGGAGTCGCCGTACTCCATCGACGACAACCTCTTCGGGCGCGCGATCGAGGCGGGATCGCTCGAGGACCCGTGGGTGGCGCCGCCCGAGGACGCGTTCGCGCTCACCTCCTCGCCGGCGGCGGCTCCCGCGCCCGAGGAGGTCGTGCTCCAGTTCGTGGAGGGCCTCCCGGTCGTGCTCGACGGGGAGGAGCTCGAGCTGGCGGAGCTGATCACGGCCCTGAATGAGCGCGCGGGCGCGTACGGCATCGGCCGGATCGACATGGTCGAGGACCGCGTGATCGGGATCAAGAGCCGCGAGCTGTACGAGGCGCCCGCCGCGCTGACGCTGATCCCGGCGCACCAGGCGCTCGAGGAGCTGGTTCTGACGAAGGCCGAGCTGGAGACGAAGCGCTCACTCGAGCCGGTATGGGCGAAGACGGTCTACGAAGGCCTGTGGTTCTCGCCGGTACGTGCGGCGCTCGACGCGTTCGTCGCGAAGACGCAGGAGCTGGTCACCGGCGAGGTGCGTGTCCGGCTGCAGGCGTCCGCGCCGGCCGTTGTCGGCCGCCGCTCGGAGAACGCCTTGTACGCGCACGCTCTCGCGTCGTACGGCGCCGAGGACGCGTTCCCCCACGATGCCGCGGAGGGCTTCCTCCGGATCGCGGCGATGGAGGTCGAGCTCGCAGCCGCACGCGAGCGCAAGCTCGCGCACGCATGACCCTCTGGGCGGGGCGCGTCGGCAGCAGCCTCGCGCCGGAGGTGTGGGAGTTCCTACGCGGCGACGACGCTGAGCTGCTCCCCTACGACTGCGCCGCGACGCTCGAGCACGCGCGCCGGCTCGAGCAGGCAGGAATCCTGAGTCGCGACGAGCTGGGCGTCGTCGAGGAAGCGCTTGCCCGGATCGATTCGATCGCCGACGAGGACGAGGACGTCCACAGCGCGATCGAACGGCAGCTCGGAGACGCGGGCCGGAAGATCCACGCCGGGCGCTCGCGGAACGACCAGGTGGCAGCCGCGCTGCGGCTCTACGTACAGGACGCGTGTGCCGAGGCGGACGGCGCGATCCGCGCGTTCTGCGGAACCGTGCTCGAGCACGCGGAAGCGGAGAGCGAGACGCCGATGCCGGCATACACGCACCTGCAACGGGCGTTGCCGGTGACCGTCGGCCACCACCTGCTCGCCTGGGTCGAGATGCTCGAGCGCGACGTGACGCGCTTCGCGTTCGCGCGCGACGCCGCGACGCCGTCACCGCTTGGCGCGGGCGCTGTCGGGGGCTCGACGCTGCCCCTCCCGCCGCCGGTGGGGGCGCAGAGTCGCAACTCGGTCGACGCGGTCGGCGACCGCGACTTCGCCCTCGACTACCTCTACGCGTGCGCCGTCCTCTTCACGCACCTTTCGCGGATCGGCGAAGAGCTCGTCCTGTGGTCGTCGAGCGAGTTCGGTTTCGTGCGGCTGCCGGAGGAAGCGGCAACGGGCTCGTCGATGATGCCGCAGAAGCTGAATCCCGACGTCGCGGAGCTGGTCCGCGGTAAGGCGGGGACGATGCTCGGCCGGCTGGCGGGGCTGCTCGCAGTCGTGAAGGGCTTGCCGCTCGCGTACGACCGCGACCTCCAGGAGGACAAGCCGCCGATCTTCGCGGCCCGCCGGGACGTGCGCACGGCGCTGGCGGCCCTCGGTGTGCTCGTCAGTGGGGTGCAGTTCGACCGCGGCCGGTTCGCCGCCGCGGCGTCAGATCCGACGCTCCGCGCCACGGATGCAGCCGAGGCGCTGGTGCGAGAGGGCGTGCCGTTCCGGGAGGCGCACGAGCAGGTGGCGGGACAGGTGCGCGTGGGGACCTTCGAGCCGCCGCGCGAGGACGCGCCGCGCGTCGCGCCGGGGCCCGCGGATGTCCGCGCCGCCGTCGCAGCCGCCCGCCGGCGCCTGTCGGTTTAGGTCAGTCCTCGTACCCGGTGCGTACCCGGTACGTGCCAGGTACGTGCCAGGTACGTACTGCCCGTACCTGGCACCGAGACGTGGCCGTTTCAGACCTCTGCGTGAATGCGCTGCCGCGTCGACTCGCGGAGCGGACCGCCGTCGCGGCCGGTGCGGACCGCGAGGATCTCGGCCAGCATCGACACGGCCGTCTCGGCCGGCGTGTGGGCGCCGATGTCGAGGCCGGCGGGCCCGTGCAGGCGCTCGAGCTGCTCCTCGGAGACGCCCGCCTCGACCAGACGCTCGCGACGCTTCGCCTGCGTCCGCCGCGAGCCGAGAGCGCCGACGTAGAACGAATCGGACGCGAGCGCGCCGACGAGCGCGGGCACGTCGAACTTCTCGTCGTGGGTCAACACGACGACGGCTGTGGCGTGATCCGGCCGTACGCGCTCGAGCGCCTCCTCCGGCCACGCGACGACGATCTCGTCGGCGCTCGGCACGCGCTCGGGCGTTGCGAAGCGCGCGCGGGCGTCGCTGACCGTCGTCCGCCAGCCGATCGCCTTGGCGAGGCGGCAGAGCGCTTCGGCAGTGTCGACTGCACCGAAGACGAGGAGTTGCGGCGGCGGCCCGAAGATCTCGGCGAACACGGTCGCGCCCTCGAGCTCCACCACGCGCGACGCGCCCTCGCGGATCAGCCCGTCGGCGACTCCGTCATCCCCCTCGCGCGACAACCGTTGCGTTCCGGAATCGAGATCGGTCAGCGCAACCGCCCGTTCCTCGCCGCGGACGACGGCGGCCACCGAGTCGAGGAATCCGGGCTCGGGCTCGTTGACGAAGACGTCGATCTCCCCTCCGCAAGGGAGTCCGACCTCGAAGGCCTGCTCGTCCGAGATGCCGTACGTCAGCAGGCGGGGCGGCGCGCCGCCGAGCACGTCCTGGCACGCCGCGTAGACCTCCGACTCGACGCACCCGCCGGAGACCGAGCCGTGCAACGCGCCGCTCTCCGAGACGACGAGCTTGGAGCCGACGGGCCGCGGAGCCGAGCGCCGTGTCGCGACGACGGTCGCGAGCGCAACGCGGTCGCCGCGTGCGCGCAGCCGGTCGAGCTCGTCGAGGACGTCACGCATCGGCGCCATCGTAGCCCCGGCCTCCGGCCTGTCAGCGCGTCAGTGGCTGCAGTAGCAGGTGTCGCCCTGTGGCGGGCGGCGGCCGCAGGTCGCGCAGAGCGGCGGCACGAGCTTCGCCTTGACGAACAATGCATTCGCCAGCGTGGCCCAGAGAACGAAGTAGGGGAGGATCATCCAGGTTTGCACGGGGTTCCTTTGTACTCCTTTCGGCGCGAAAACGGAAGGTCTTTAGCGATGACTCGGCGAGAAGCCGGGCCGCGGGAGGCGGCAGTGTAGCGCCGGGTAGAATCGCCTCGATATGAGCGTCGTGTGGATCGCGCTCCTCGCGTGCGCGGTTGCCGTCCTTGTCGCGGCAGAGTGGCCGAGGCTCGATCGGTGGGTCGGCTCGGAGGCGCGGCGAAGTCGCGAGCGTGCGAGGCGGAAGCAGAGCCTGAAAGTCGTGCGCTCGGACGAGTCGCTGGAAGAATTCGCGGCGAGCGTCGAACGCGACCTCTCGCGCCTGCCAACGATCGACGAACGCGACTAGGACGAGCGCGACGAGTTCAGCGAACGCGGAAGGTCGCGCGCTGCAGGCGTGTGTTCGGGAGAATCCGGAGCACGTCTTCCATGTTCTTCGTCTCCTGGAAGTCGGCCGCTTCGACCACGAGACGGTGGGAGCCGCGACGAAGCGACCCGCTTCTGACGCGAAGGACGCCGTTCCGGAACGTGCCACCCACAGCCCTGCCGTCGACCGTCGCGGCGATGCTCGACGGATCGACGCCTGAACCGGCGTCCGTGATCGCGACCGACACGACGCCTCGCGAGTAGCTCCGGTAGCGAATCCTCGGCGCCGCCGTGTCGCCGATCCAGAAGCGGAACGTGAACGCGCCTGCCGTCGCACGGTTGCGCGTGTCGAACACGAGCGAGTACATCCCGGGCTCGGGGAGGATCGCGCCGCTGATCGGGACAACGCGGCCGTAGCGCCTCCCACGGTAGGGGTTCAGGTCGTAGGGAAGCGCCGTGTAACCGACGAGGCGGTTCTCGTCGGCACCCTGCACGATCCGCGGGTCGACAACCACGCCGCGTGCGTGTGAGACGACCCGCGCGCCGAAGTTGGCGACGGCGCGCGTGATTCGCACGCGGAAGACCTGCTCGGGCCCCGCGAGCGACGCGATTGGAGGCTCCGGGTAGCGGTACTCCGAGACGCTGGCGCGGCCGCGCGCGGCGTTCCCGCGGTACGTCCCCGTACGCGTGAGCGTCGCTGTCGGCGCGCCGAGGCTCGGCCGGCTGACGCCCACCCACCACGGGATCCGGCGCACGTCGCCGCCGCGGGTGAGGACGACGAAGCCGCTCGACTCGCCTTCCTGAGCGGCCGCCGCAATCGTCGCGCGGAGCGCGAGCGATCCCGGCACTGTCACCGTCGCGGGCGCCGAGACCGGAGCGCCCTGCGGCGCGACCTGGATCGACCAAGTGCCGCCGCCGCCGCCGGCGTCGGTCAGCGCAACTGCGACGTCCTTGGTCGCGGGCGCGTTGAGCATCCCGAATGAGACGCCACTCGGGGACGCGAACAGGAGCGGCGAGTCCGCCTTGACCAGGTCGACACGGCCGCCGCCCTCGCGCGTCGGCCCCACCTCGGTGCCGGACGAGGCGCCGGTCCCGCGAATGCGCGCGCCCGTCTGCTCGAGCGCGGACTTGATCTGTGCGACCGTCCAACTCGGGTGCCGCTGACGCAGAAGCGCAGCCGCGCCCGCGACGTGCGGTGAAGCCATGCTCGTGCCGCTGAAGGTGTCCCAGTTCCCCTCGCGCGCGGGGACGGACGAGAGAACCGCAACGCCCGGCGCCGTGACGTCCGGCTTCATCTGATTCGAGACCGGCGTCGGGCCGGCGGAGGAGAACGGTGCGATCAAGTCGGGCTCGGAGCCGCGTCCGGTCGTCGACGCGGCCACGGTGATCGCCTTCGGCGTCGAGCCCGGCGAGCTGATCGAGCCGCGGCCGAACTCGCCGAAGTCGTTGCCGGCAGCGACGACCGGCACGACGCCCGCGTCCGCGGCTCCGTTCAGCGCGCGCACCACGATGTCGCGTGCCAGCGGGACCTCGGGCTCGCCGATCGAGAGGTTGAGGACGTCCATGCCGTCGCGGACGGCCGCCTCGATCGCCGCGGTGATCTCGGGCGCGTTGCCGTCGAGGCCGAAATCGGGGGTCGGAATCGTCAGCGCCTTGTAGTTGCCGATGTACGCCGCCGGCGCGATGCCCGAGACGAGCGGCGTGCCCGGGAAGCTCGCGCGCGTGTTGCGGTTGCCTGCCGCGATCCCGGCGACGTGCGTGCCGTGATCCGAGAACTGCGGGTCGAACGGCACGTTCGCGTAGCGCCAGCTTGGCGACGGAGGCGGGAACGCGCGCGCGGCGATCACCTTCGCCGTTGTGAAGGCGGTGTTCCCCTTCGGGAAGCCCGCCGGCATCGTGTAGCCGGACGAGTTGAAGAACGCGTGCGTCTGATCGACGCCTTCGTCGATCACGCCGATCTTCATTCCCTGCCCCGCGGTCGCCGACGGCGAGTCCCAGAGGGCCGTTGCGCCGATCAAGCCGGGCGTCCGGTCGAGCTGTGCGTGGTAACGCGTCGTCGGCCAGACGCTTGCGACGCCCGCGACGCGCCGTAGCCGCCCGACGCCGCCGGGGGGGACGACGACGGCGAAGCCGTTGAGCGTCACGCTGTAGTGCCAGCGAATGCGCGCGCCGGGGATCTCCCGGACGATCCGCTGGGCGACAACGGCCTGCTGCCGACGCAGCCGTTGCTGCCACGACACCGCCGAGGGCGAGGCGAGGTTGAGCCGGTGGGCGCTGTGCGTGACGGCGGCGAGCGCGCGGTCACCCTGCGCCGCGGCCGCGAGCCCGGGAGCCTTCAGCGTCACGACCACCTCGACTCGGCTTGCGTGCGCGGCCGCAGGACCGGGGGCGGCCAGGGCGAGCAGCGCGACGAGGACCAGACCCCGCTTCAAGGCGCGAATCGTAGCCACGCCGCGGGCGCATCCCGGGGCGCAAGCGCCGGAGGGCGCGCGAACCCGGCGCTACAATGCGCGTCCGCGCGGATGTGGCGGAATTGGTAGACGCGCACGGTTCAGGTCCGTGTGGGGGCAACCCCGTGGAGGTTCAAGTCCTCTCATCCGCACCTCGCGTTGGTCGCGCACTGTGCGCGTTCCACGAACTTTCCGCGTCGGGGCCATCCACGTAGGTCCACGAATAACGGAAGGGCGCAAGGCCCGACCCGGCGCAACAGGACCGACCTTCGGTTTTCCCGTAGCCGATCTGTGGCGTTGAACGGATCCCAAGCGGCGCTCGAGGGCGCAGGTGAGGAAGCCACGCACCCTCCATACCGGAGGGCGCGAAACGAAGGGAAGTCGTCCATGAAGAGGCTGACGATGTACTTGCTGCTCGTCGCCGCGGCGATCACAGCCATTGCGTTCAGCGTGAACGCTGCACTCGCGTCGCCGAAGGCGAAGACCGTGTACCAGACGATGATCATCGTCGGACACACGCTCGGACAAAAGGGCTCTGATGGCCTGACGCACGACACCACGTACGGCGCCAACTTCACCGTCAAGAAGGGTGAGCGCGTCACCGTCACCGTCTACAACTTCGACGAAGGGCCGCACACGATCACGAACAAGGCGCTCAACCTGAACGCGAAGATCCCGGGCGCGAAGAACGAGGTACAGGGGATCCCGAGCAAGACCGTGTTTAGCTTCACCGCGAACAAGGTGGGAAAGTTCCGCTGGTACTGCTCGGTTCCGTGCGACAAGGGTCAGGGATATTGGGCGATGGCGGTCACCAAGAACGGCGTCGGCCGCGCCGGCTACATGGCCGGCTACTTCACAGTCACCGCCTGAAGCGCTTCAGGCGACTTCCAGAAGACAGAGGGCCGGATTGAACCGGCCCTCGCGTCTGGACCGAGGCCCACGATGTTCCGCCTTCTTCTTCATCGGCGATCAACGGCGAGCCGCTCAACGACCTTGCGAAGGACCCGGCGTGACGCTGCAACGGCGGAGGAGATCAACGCGCTGATTCCCCGGGGAGGCCCGCGGGGTCCAGCTCGAGATCCCGCACGCGCCGTCGCATCTCATCTTCCCGCGTCGTCGCGCCCGCTGGCACGACGGGACGGGGTGGCGCGAGGAGAACCTCCTCGACATCAGCGAGGCTGAGTGAGCGCTACCGCCTGTGGCGGAGGAACGCGCGCACCTGCCGCCGAAGCTGCAGTGGATCGACCTCGGCCGTTGACGGCGCAAGGGCATCGACGATCCGCGGAACGACGGAGGTGTTCGCGCGGCGATCGAAGACGCTGAGCCCGTCGGTCGTTTTCGTGTACGAGGCGACGGCGATCTTGCGCGTGTAAAAGCTGTCATAGGGCCCGTCGTAGTTGAAGCTGAGCGCGACGACGTAATAGGTGCCGGCGGGTTGACTGACGTTCAGCGGCAGGTTCGCGAACGAACTCGAACCCCGCGGAACCGTCGTGTGACCGACGGCCGGAGGTCGGTAGACGCACGTCGGCGAGCAGCTGAAGATGAGGAAGTCGATCACGTCGAGCGAGTTGAAGTGGCTACCGGACGCGAAAACGGTCGAGCCGCCGCTGGGCGCCGACAGCTCGAGGCTCGCAAGGATCGTGATCGGTGTGAACGCGAACCCGCCGCTCGTCACGCCGTACGCCGCGAGGACGCGGTTTCCGGCAATGGTTCCGAGAGGCAGCGTGACGTGGACGCCGCCGAAGCTCCCGGACGCGTCCGCGGTCGTCGCCCCGATGCCGACCGGATAAATGCAGCTGTTCGAGTCGCACCGTGCGAACTGCACCGTCTCACCGGCAGCGAAGCCGCTGCCGCTCAGCGTCAGGATGGTCCCGCCTGGGCCGTACGGCGGATCCGCTTTGAGCTTTCCGAGCACCGAGAAACTCGCGCTTTCGGTCGCGTTGCTCGTCTCGCCGTGCGCGACGACGGAGTACTGCCCCGACGGAATTCCGGTGGGCACGGTTCTCGCGACGCTGAACCAGCCACCGGCGATCGTGTGGGCGGAACCGAGCGACGCGAGCTCGCTGCAGGTCGGGCACGTGCGGAGCGTGAGCGTCACGGTCTCGTCGGCGGCGAATCCCAGACCCCACACAGCGAGGTCCGTCTCCGGTGAGCCATACGCCGGGCCGACGTTGATCGAGGAGCCGCCTCCCGGCGTGGACGGCTTCCACTGGACGTTCGTGACCGGCGGCGAGTCGTTAGCCTGCCAGTACCACTCGATCGCGGTCCCG
>WNGA01009097.1_pt1 | contig 16682 bp, 17 predicted proteins | sample 5400061 | NCBI WGS metagenome assembly WNGA01 (sample SAMN13153366, study PRJNA577476) | soil metagenome | isolation source: 100 cm soil or saprolite under grassland replicate 2 | place: USA:California | collected 2016-06-15 | reverse complement strand
GGAGAGCCTCAGCGGCTGGTGGTACGGCGAGTTCGGCCTCGACGCCCTCAACGGCGCCATCGTCCATAACACCCTCACCGCCATCTACGACGAACTGTTCGCCGCCGACTGGGCCGACGCCAAGGCCCGCGTCGGCGAGTCGGTCACGGTGGACGAATCTGCGCCGCACCCCCGAGCAGCGCCGGGCCGACGCCCTCGTCGCAGCGTTCGTCCGGGCCCGCACCGCACCGGCCGACGGCCGCCGGCCCGCCCCCCTGTTCACCGTCCTGGTCGGTTATGAGACATTGGCCGGCCGGGTGTGCGAACTGGCGAATGGCACCGTGACCACCCCCGGTTCACTCGTCCCGTGGCTCGACGAGGCGTACATCGAACGGGTCGTGTTCGACGGCCCGTCGCGGGTCGTCGACGTCGGCGTCCGCCAACGCCTCTTCACCGGCGCCCTGCGCCGGGCCATCGAAGTCCGCGACCGGGTCTGCTACCACCACTACTGCGACATCCGCGCCCCCCGCTGCCAAATCGACCACGAGATCCCCTACGCCGTCGGCGGCCCCACCGACCACGACAACGGCCGGCTGGCCTGCAGCTACCACAACCTCAACCGGCACCGACGACCATCGCCGCCCGGCTGAACCCGGGCGGCGAGCCGGGAGAGGTCGAGTGCAGGGCGAGAGCCGTCGAACATGGCGCGCTGAGACGAGCCGACGTGGCTGAGGCCGTCGGTCCCTCTGCTCGCGGCTGGCTGCATGCCGCCTCCCTTTCGCGTAGAAGCCCCAGGCGGCTGACCTGGGGCTTCAGTGCGTCACGATGGCTCGGGGGGGAGGACTCGAACCCCCAATGACTGGACCAGAACCAGCAGTGTTACCGATTACACCACCCCCGAATGGGCGGGGGGTGAGCCTAGCGCCACGAGAGAAGCATCCAGGGAGGTCGCCCCCGGCGGCCCTCGCGCTCGCGTAGTACCGGTTGGCCGCGTGCGTCCTCAGCCCGAGTTGCGCTGGCGGACGTCGTCGAGGCGGACGAGGCGCCGATACCCGATGATGCGACCGATCGACACGGCCACCGTTTCTCGGGCCATGGCCCGCAGCTCGGCCGTCCCCTTCACGGGGCTGTCACTCGCCGGCGACACGTGGGCGTCGAGGCCAAGCTCCCTGGCGATCGCCTTGATCCGGTACGCGTGGTACGGGTCCGACACGAGGAGGACGTCGGTGATCCCCTCCCGGTGCAGAAATCGGGCCGAGGCGGCGAGCGACTCCCACGAGTTCGTGCTCGACACCTCGCGCTCGATGGCGTCGGCCGGAACGCCGAGCCGTTCGAGGTACGTGGCCGACGCCTGTGCTTCGGTGAAGGCGTCGCCCGGCCGCCGTCCACCCGTGACGACGATGATCGGAGCGAGCCCTGCGTCCCACAGCTCGGCCGCGTGATCGAGGCGGGCGGCCAGGACCGCCGACGGCCGTCCGTTGTACTGCGCCGCGCCCATGACGATGATCGCCTGCGCCGGCCGCGCTTCGTCCCGGCGTGAGGCGAAGTAGACCTGCCCGAACGTCGTGCCGACGTAGAGGAACAGTGCGGCCAGCACAAGTGCCGTGAGCCGCAGCGCGACCCGCCCCCACCGCCGCCGGCGCCGGACAGGCGGCGCCGATTCGCGGCCCGACGGCCCGACGTCGGGGTCGACGACGAGGGTCACGACCCCAATCGCCCCCTCGCCGCCGTCAACCTCGACAGGGTCTCGTCACGGCCGAGGTACTCGAGGATCTCGAAGAGCGGGAGCCCCACGATTCGACCGGTGACCGCGACGCGGATCGGACCCTGCAGCTTCGACGGACTCGTCTCCAGTTGCACGGCGAGCTGCATGAAGCGGAGGTGCAACTCGTCGCGTTCCCACACCGCCTCGGTGTACATCGCGATCGCTCGATCGAGCGTGTCGCGAGCGCTCGCCGGCTTCATGGCCTTGTCCCACGAGCGGGGATCGTCGGCGGGCCCGGCGAGCCAGTCGAAGAACTCGGGAAGCTCGGAGAGCACCTTGGTGCGCTCCTGGGCGACGCCCGCCAGCGCCCGCAGGGCGTCATGCGCCTCGGCCGGCAGGAATTCTGCGGACCGCTCGACGAACTCGCCGACCGCCAGGCTCCGGATGTATTCGCCGTTGATGTGCTCGAGCTTGCGGATGTCGAAGAAGGCCGGCGACGGGTTGACGTCCTCGAGGCGGAAGAGCGCGACGATCTCATCGATCGGCCGGACCTCGACGCCGTCGGGCGGGCCCCATCCGAGCAGCGCGAGGTAGTTGCGCACGGCCTCGGCGAGGAAGCCCCGGGCCTTGAACTCCTCGACTGCGGAGTCCTCGCGGCGCTTCGACAGCTTCTTGCGCTGCTCGTTCACGAGGAGTGGCAGATGCGCGAACGTCGGCACGTCCCCTTGACCGAGCGCCGCCCACAACAGGAGGTACTTCGGCGTGTTGTTGACGTGGTCCTCGCCCCGGATCACGTGGGTGATCGCCATCTCGCCGTCGTCGACGACGTTGGCGAGCAGGAACATGGGCATCCGGTTCGACCGGACGATCACGAAGTCCTCGAGGTTGGCATGGTCGAAGACCACGTCGCCCCGGATCAGGTCCTCCCATCCGGTCTTGCCGTCGACCGGGATGCGGAACCGCAGCGCGCGCCCCGGCCCGGGACCAAGGCCGCGATCGCGGCAGAACCCGTCGTAGCCCGGCTTGCCCCCGGCCGCCTTGTTGCGGGCCAGCACCTGCTCGCCCGTGCACTCGCAGTAGTACACGTACCCACCCGCAACCAGCCGCTCAGCGGCGGCGAGGTACACGTCGAACCGCTCCGACTGATGGACCGCCTCACCGTCCCACACGATCCCGAGCCAGCGCAGCATCGCGAGGATCGTGTCGGTCAGCTCGGGCCGGTTGCGCTCCGCGTCGGTGTCCTCGATGCGCAGCAGGAACTCACCACCGGTCCGGCGGGCGAAGAGCCAGTTGAACAGCGCCGACTGGGCCGAGCCGACGTGCAGGTAGCCCGTGGGCGAAGGCGCGAACCGGCACCGGGTCGAGGTCACCGAATCAGGCTAGTGGGGGGCTATTTCACATCGGCTCGCGGCCGAAGAACGCCACGAGCCGATGCTCGACGCGCGCGTCGTCGGGCACGTCGATCCTCGGCCCGAACATCCCCGAGGCGCGGAGCAGCTCGTCCCCTGGCCGCGCTCGCTCGTAGGCGCGCTGGCAGAGGTCGGCGTCGAGGGTCTCGTCGACCCCGAGAGCGCGGGCCAGGTCCCACGCGTGCACGAGCGTGTCGGTGGTGATGATGTTGAGGAACCGGCCGACCGGGGCCTCGCCGAAGGGGCCGGGCACGACGACGTCGAGGACCCCGTCCGTCGCCAGCGCCTCGAAGGCAGCCGCTTCCATCGTCCGCCAGGTCGCGGCGAGATCGTCGGGGTCGCGGGCGACCGGGTCGCCGAGCGCCGATACGAGGCGCTCGTGGTTCGCGACGACATGCTCGACCAGGTCGCGCACCGCCCATTCGGTGCACGGCGTCGGCGCGTCCCACTTGTCACCGATCTCGGCGACGCGGGAACTGAACTCGTCGCACGCGGTGCGATGGCGGCTCACCACATCACTCATGAACTCGACGCTACCCGCGGCTGTACGGGCCGGCCGCCCCGCCGTCTCGTCCGACGTCGGGTTCACCCTCGGTCCCGAGATGAACACCGGGTTGCGGCCGACGCGGTCGGAGAGCCGGCCGGTGAGCGGCGAGCACACGATCTGGGCCAACGAGAAGCTGGCGACGACCAGGCCTGCCACCGCGGGTGACGCACCCGCGTCCTCCTCGTAGCGCGCGAGGACGGGGAAGAGGATCCCGAACCCGATGAGGTCGAGTGCGACCGTGGTTCAGATGACGCCCAAGCCGGCCGGCAGTGGTCGACGGGGGCGCCGGCTCGTTCGCGGCACGGCGGTTCAGCTGATGGCGGCAGGGGCGTGCGCGTCAAGTCGCCCCGACGCCTCCCGGGTCCCGTCGGCCGCGCCCGTCCGAGCGAGCCGCCACACCCGCATGCGTACGACCGTCGCACCGGCTGTCAGCGCGAGCAGCGGCTCCGCCGGCAGGTGGAACCGGGTGCTGCCCCACAGCACGAGCGGTACCGCGAGCAGCGTCACCAGCGCGAATCCGGTGAACGCAGCCGCGGGCCGCCGCCCTCGCACGTACGCCGCAACACCGAACACCGCGAGAGCCAGCACGGCGAACCAGAACGCATCCGCACCCCACGAGAGCAGCGTCCGCACGCGGTGGCCGAGGAACGGGTCGGCCTTGCCGCCTTCGACGGCGACGAGTCCGTCGTGGTCGTTCTCGAGCATGTACCACGCGCGCTTGGTGACGAGGTGCAGCTCGGTGAAGGGATGGTGGCGTACGAACGACAGCGCCCGTTTCGTGTTCTCGGTGTTGCGCGCCGCTTCGCTGAGCCCCGGTGGCGCGCAACCGGCGGTGTCGACGAAACGGAACCGGCCCGACGAGCCCGGGTAGCGGTCGATGCAGAGCGTGTCGCCCATGTTCGTCGAGAACACCGGCGCGTCGAGCGCGACCGCGTTGCGCACGATCCATGGTGTGGCGACGAGGACGAACGCGGCGGTCGTCAGACCGGTCGCCGCGAGCGCGCGTCGCCAACCCGCGCCGGCCACGACGACGGCGAGGCCGAGCGCGACGAGCAGCGGCAGCGAGAACGGACGCACGAGCGCGGACACGCCGAGCGCGCCGCCGAACGCGACCAGCCGGGCCGGCGACGGCAGCCCGTCGCGCCACAGATGGGTGGCGATGATCGCCACGGCGCCGAGGAAGCAGAAGATGAACGTCGTCTCCACTTGCATGGTTGCGGTGTAGAAGACGAGGTTCGGGAACACCGCGGTGATCGCTGCGCCGGCCAACCCCGTTGCCGTCCCGAACACGGCTCGCCCGATGGCGAAGACGAGCCACACCGTCGCGGTGCCGAGCACGACGTTGAGGATCGACCCGGCCATGGGCAGGTTGTCGGGGATGGGCGTGTGCAGCACCAGCCAGAAGACGCCGGCGAGGGCGGCGGGATAGCCCACGGGGTAGTACGCCGTCGCATCGCCGGTGAAGTAGTTCAGGTACCCGTCGCCCGCCGCGATCCGCTTGGCGTACGTGAAGTAGAAGAACGGGTCGCCGCTGACCACCAGGATCGGCGCCTTCGTCGCGTAGAGCGCCCACAGCAAGCGCAGGGCCGCAGCGACCACGAGCACGAGCACCAGGGCGCGCCGCTGGCGCGCGGTCAGGCTGGCCACGGGCCGACAGTAGTGGCGGCGCTCAGCGGCGCCGTAGCTGCGTGCCCGAGGCGGTGTCCTCCACCTCGTAGCCGCGCGCTTGCAGCTCGGCCCGCAGCGATTCACCCTCGAGAGCGGCCCGGTCTGCTACGACGTGCTCGCGGTCTCCTCGAGGTCGAGCAACGAACGCCAATCCGCGCGATGGCGCTCCGTAACCGTGGTGGGGGGCAGCGAGAGTGGTTCGGACGGCACGGCGTCGACGATCCGCCGCTGCTCGAGGTAGTGGTTGGGATTGGCCACCTCTTCGAACAGCTTCTTGCGCAGCGCGACGAGGTCGGGCGGCGGCTGATCGTCGAGGTAGCCCCACACGGTGAGTGCGACGGTGAGATCGTGGATGACCGGCGCCCGGCCGAACAGCGAAGCCCGCTTCAACGCGACGAGGACACAGCCGGCGAGGGCGTCGGCCTCGTGCTCGCCTTGGCCGAGGTTCAGGCGCCCTTCGAAGCGGCGGGCGAGGCCGAGGGCGTAGCCCTGGTCGGGACCGGGGTGACCGAAGAGGGGCCCGGCGGGCTGACCCCCGGTCAGGTCGCCGGGACGATCGGCGCGCCATGAGTCCGGGCGCCGGGGTGGCGAGGAGTAGGCACGGACGTCGTCCAACGGACGAACGGGCACGAACTCGGGGGCAGCCACCAGAGGTCGAGCCTAACGCTCGGGCTGCAGTCGACCGTCAGCCGGCAGCCGTGCCATGGAGCAAGCCGTAGACGATCGAATCCACCAGGGCCTGCCACGAGGCCTCGATGATGTTCTCGCTCACACCGATGGTCGACCAGCTGCGCTCGCCGTCCGTCGAGTCGATCAGCACCCGCGTGACGGCGCCGGTGCCTTTGGCGGTATCGAGCACTCGCACCTTGTAGTCGGTCAGGTGCACGTGGGCGAGCGATGGATACGTGGCGCCGATCGCGGCTCGCAAGGCCTTGTCGAGGGCGTTGACCGGGCCGTTGCCCTCGGCGGTGGCGATCTCACGCCGCCCACCGACGTGCACCTTGACGGTTGCCTCGGTGCTGAACGTACCCGGGGGGTGCTCGTCGTTGATCACCCGGAACGACTCGACCCGGAAGAAGTCGGGCTGCCACCCCGTGGCCTTGCGCATGAGCAGCTCGAGCGACCCGTCGGCCGCCTCGAAGTGGTAGCCGCGGTGCTCGAGGTCCTTGAGCTGCGCGACCACGTCGAGCAGCTCCTTGCCCTCCATCTGGAGGCCGAGCTCACGCGCCTTCATCTCGAGGGTCGACTTGCCGGCCAGCTCCGACACGACGAACCGGGTGCCGTTGCCGACCGCGTCCGGGCTCACGTGCTCGTAGGCGTCGGGCCGGCGGGCGATCGCGCTCACGTGAAGCCCGGCCTTGTGGGCGAACGCGGACGAACCGACGTAGGGCTGCTGCGGATGGGGCGCCACGTTCACCAACTCGGCGATGTGGTGCGCGACCGCGGTCAGCCGTTCGAGCCGGCCCTCGGGCAGGCACTGGACCCCCATCTTCAACTGCAGGTCGGGGATGATCGTCGTGAGGTTGCAGTTGCCGGTGCGCTCGCCGTAGCCGTTGATGGTCCCTTGCACGTGCCCGGCCCCGGCCCGCACGCCGGAGAGGGCGTTGGCCACGCCGCAGCCGGCGTCGTCGTGGAAGTGGACGCCCACCGTGACGTCGTCGGCGAAGTGGGCCACGATCTCGCCGACGATCGCCTCGACTTCGAACGGGAGGGTGCCGCCGTTCGTGTCGCACAACACGAGGCAGTCCGCACCCGCGATCGTCGCCGCTTCGAGCACCCGCAGGCTGAACTCGGGGTTGCGCTTGTAGCCGTCGAAGAAGTGCTCGGCGTCGTAGAACACCCGCAGCCCGTGACCGGCCAGGAACTCCACGGAGTCGCCGACCATCGCCACGCCCTCGTCGAGCGTGGTGCGCAGCGCTTCGGTGACGTGGTAGTCCCAACACTTCCCGACGATGCACACCGTCGACGTGTTGGCCTTGACGAGGTTCTGGAGCGTCTCGTCGTCGTCGACCTTGCCCTTCACCCGCCGGGTGGACCCGAACGCCACCATCGTCGACGTCTTCAGGTCGAGGTCGGTGGGGACGCGCTGGAAGAACTCGTCGTCCTTCGGGTTCGCGCCCGGCCATCCGCCTTCGATGTAGTGGACGCCGAGGTGGTCGAGCTGCTCGGCGATGCGCAGCTTGTCGTCGACCGTGAGCGAGATCCCCTCGAGCTGACTCCCGTCGCGCAGGGTGGTGTCAAAGATTTCTACGTCACTCGGTGACATGTTCATTCCAGTCCTTGTAGCGCTCGACTTCGCCGCGCACCGCGGCGAAGAAGACCTCCTGCACCTTGCGGGTGATCGGGCCGGGCTCACCCAGCTCGCGGTCGTCGACCGAGCGGATGGGCACGACCTCGGCCGCGGTGCCGGACAGGAAGGCCTCGGCCGCGGTGTAGAGGTCGCTGCGCACGAGGTTCTCGGTGCGGTAGTCGATCCCGAGATCGGCCGCGATCGTTCGCACCGAGTCCTGGGTGATGCCGATCAGCGCGCCCGCGGCGATCGGCGGCGTGATGATGGCACCGTCGCGCACGATGAAGATGTTCTCGCCCGTGCACTCGCTCACGTAGCCCTGCGGCGACAACAGGATGGCCTCGTCGTACCCCGCCTTGAGCGCCTCGAGCTTGGCCATCGACGAGTTGATGTACATGCCGGTGCCCTTGGCGGCGGGGGGCATGGCGTTCACGCCATGCCGCTGCCACGAGCTGATCTTCATCTTCACGCCGCGCTTGATGCCCTCGTCGCCGAGGTACGACCCCCACGGCCACACCGCGATGGAGACGTTCACCGGGCACGGCATCGGGTTGAGCCCCATCTCGCCGTAGCCGAGGTAGACGATCGGTCGGATGTAACAGGACGGCAGGCCGTTGACCCGCACCGTCTCCTTGGTCGCGTCGATGAGCTGCGCGGCCGAGAACGGCACGTCGATGGCGAAGATCTTGGCGCTGTCGAACAGCCGCCGGATGTGGTCGGTCAACCGGAACACGGCCGGGCCGCGTTTGGTCTCGTAGGCGCGGATCCCCTCGAACACACCACAGCCGTAGTGGAGCGTGTGGGTGAGGATGTGGATCTTGGCGTCGTCCCAATCGACGAACTCGCCATCCATCCAGATCTTGTCGCTCTTCTGCAACGGCATCGGTGTGCGCTCCTCAGACTCTCTCGGCGATGTGATCGCCGATCTCGGACGTGGAACCGACGTGGACCGACGGATCGGCGCACGCCTTGCGGATGCGGGCGGCCGCGTCGGCATCGCCCAGGAACTCCAACATCATCGCCGCGGACAGGATCGCCGCGGCGGGGTTTGCGGTGCCGGTGCCGACGATGTCGGGCGCCGACCCGTGTACCGGCTCGAACATCGACGGGCCGGTGCGGTCCGGGTTCAAGTTCCCCGACGCCGCCAGGCCGATGCCGCCGGCCACCGCCCCACCGAGGTCGGTGAGGATGTCGCCGAAGAGGTTGTCGGTGACGATCACGTCGTAGCGATGAGGCGACTCCACGAAATGGATGCACGCCGCGTCGACGTGGTTGTAGCCCGTGGCGACATCGGGGTAATCGGCGGCCACGTCATCGAACGTACGCTGCCACAGGTCGCCCGCGAACGTCAGGACATTCGTCTTGTGCACGAGGGTGAGGTGCTGCCGGGGCCGGGACCGCGCCAGCTCGAACGCGTAGCGGACGCAACGCTCGACCCCGAAGCGGGTGTTCACCGAGCCTTGCGTGGCGACCTCGTGCGGCGTCCCCTTGCGCAGGAACCCACCTTCGCCTGCGTACGTGCCTTCGGTGTTCTCGCGGATCACGACCATGTCCACGTCGCGGCCGGGGGCGAAAAAGGGCCGCTGGTTGATGTAGAGGTCGAGCTCGAAGCGCATGCGCAGCAGCAGTCCTCGCTCGATGATCCCCGGCGGGACCTCGGGCGTGCCGACGGCGCCGAAGAGCAGCGCATCGAGCGCCCTCCACTCGTCGAGGACATCGTCGGGCAGCACGGTGCCATCGCGGAGGTAGCGGCCGCCACCGAGGTCGTAGTCGACGAGATCGAGCTCGACGCCGGTGGCGCGCACGACCTTGAGCGCCTCGGCCGTGACCTCGGGACCGATCCCGTCGCCGGCGACGACTCCAACCTTGTGGCTCAAACCAGCTCCTAGAAATGAAGAACCGCCCACCGGAGTGGACGGTCGAGGGCGCACACCAGCAGGCGGTGTGCGCTACACGATGATGATTACGACGGACGCGGACGGGGGTCGCATTGCCGACAAGTGTCGACCACCGAGCGACGCCCGTCAACTGCGACCTGCGTGGCTCGACCCGCCGGCCCGGCCGGTAGCATCGACTGAATGGCGCAGACCCACCATCTGTCGCGAACCGCGTTCGACCGGCTGAAGACCGAGTACGACGACCTCACCACGCGCGGCCGCGTCGACATCGCCCGCAAGATCGAGGCGGCACGGGAGATGGGCGACCTCTCGGAGAATGGCGACTACCACGCGGCCAAAGAGGAGCAGGGCAAGATGGAGGGCCGCATCCGCCAGCTCGAGGCCCTCCTGCGCGACGCCGAGATCGTCGAGGTGGGCGGCTCCGAGAAGGTGCAGACCGGCTCAGTGGTCTCCATCCGCTACGAGGGCGACGACGAGGTCGAGCGCTATCTCATCGGCTCGATCGAGGAGCGCCACGACGACCTCGAGGTGGTCTCTCCCGGCTCGCCCCTCGGCCAGGTCCTGATGGGTACCGGCCCCGGTGACGTCGTCGACTTCGAGGCGCCCGGTGGTGTCCTCAAGGTCGAGGTCGTCGGCGTCGAGTAGACGGCCGACCCCTTTGGCTGTCGCCGCCCAACCCTCCGTGGTCCCCGCGGGTCGCCGCGTCGAGCTGCCCGGGCGCGGCACCACGTTCGTGCGCGAGGTACAAGGTCCGGCCGGGGCGCCCACCATCGTGCTGCTCCACGGGCTGTCCGCCACCGGTGGCCTCAACTGGTTGTGGGCCTTCGAACCGCTCGGCCGCCGGTACCGCGTGGTCGCCATCGATCACCGGGGCCACGGCCGTGGCATCCGCACCCGGCGGTTCCGGCTGGCTGACTGCGCCGACGACGTGGTCGCGTTGGCCGACGTGCTCGGCCTCGAGCGGGTCGTGGCCGCGGGCTACTCGATGGGCGGGCCCGTCGCCCAGCTCCTCTGGCACCGCCACCCGCACCGGGTGTCGGGGCTCGTGCTGTGCGCGACCAGCCGCAACTTCCGCGGTCAACCTCGCGAACAGGCGATCTTCGGACTGATGCCAGCGATCAGCCTCGCGGCCCGCACGGCTCCGGCGCCGGCGCGGCGGATGCTGGCATCGAGATTGTTGGACGCTCGGATGCCGCAGTTCCCCGCCCGGGAGTGGGTGATGGACGAGCTGCGCCGCAACGATCCGGCCGCCATCGCCGAGGCCGCCGCAGCCATCGGCGCGTTCAGCTCGCGCGAGTGGATCGGCGACGTCGACGTGCCCACCGCGGTGGTGATGACCACCCGCGACCGCATCGTGCCTCCGCATCGTCAGCAGAGGCTGGCCGACTCCATTCGCGGCGCCACGGTTTATCCGGTCCGCGGCGACCACGGCGTGTGCGTCGCCGGTCGCGACCTTTTCGTCCCCGCGCTGCTCTCGGCCTGCGAGTCGGTCGTATCCCGAGCACGGGCGGTGAGCCGGCGATGACCCCGACGACGCTGAGCGAGAAGGTCTGGGACCGGCACCTCGTGCACGCCGAGCCGGGCCGACCCGACCTCCTCTACATCGACCTCCACCTCGTCCACGAGGTGACGTCGCCGCAAGCCTTCGACGGGCTGCGGCTGAGTGGCCGCACGGTACGCCGGCCGGATCTCACGGTCGCGACCGAGGACCACAACGTGCCGACCGACCACGGTCCCGAGGTCCCCATCGCCGACCCCGTCAGCCGCAAGCAGCTCGAGGTCCTCCGCAAGAACTGCGCGGAGTTCGGCATCCGCCTGTATCCGATGGGCGACGCCGGCCAAGGGATCGTCCACGTGATCGGCCCCGAGCAGGGCCTGACGCAGCCGGGGATGACGATCGTCTGCGGCGACAGCCACACCTCGACCCACGGCGCGTTCGGGGCGTTGGCGTTCGGGATCGGCACGAGCGAAGTCGAACACGTCCTCGCCACGCAGACGTTGCCACAGCAACGCCCGGGCACGATGGCCGTCGCCGTCGACGGCGAACTCCCGGCCGGCGTCACGGCCAAGGACGTGATCCTCGCCGTCATCGGCCGCATCGGCACCGGCGGCGGCATCGGCTCGGTGATCGAGTACCGGGGTTCGGCCATCCGCAGCCTCTCGATGGAGGGGCGCATGACGGTGTGCAACATGTCGATCGAAGCCGGCGCGCGGGCGGGGATGATCGCGCCCGACGACACGACCTTCGCCTACCTGGAGGGCCGTCGCTTCGCACCGACCGATGCGGCGTGGGAGCAGGCGCTGGACGACTGGCGGTCGCTGGCCACCGACGACGGTGCCCCGTTCGACAAAGAGGTCGCCATCGACGCCGCCCTCCTCGTCCCCCACGTGACGTGGGGCACCAACCCCGGCCAAGTGATCCCCATCGACGCCACGGTCCCCGACCCCGATGCGTTCCTCGACGCTGGGGCGCGCGAGTCCGCGGCCCGCGCGCTCGACTACATGGGGCTCATCGCCGGCACCCCCATCCGCGACATCGCCGTCGACACCGTGTTCATCGGTTCGTGCACCAACAGCCGCATCGAGGATCTGCGTGCGGCCGCGGCCGTGCTCGACGGTCGCCACGTGCGGCCGGGCCTCCGCGTCCTCGTCGTACCCGGGTCGATGGCGGTCAAGGCCGCCGCGGAAGCCGAAGGCCTCGATCGGGTCTTCGTCGGTGCAGGCGCCGAGTGGCGGGAGGCGGGCTGCTCGATGTGCCTGGCGATGAACCCCGACAAGCTCTCTCCCGGCGAGCGATGCGCGTCCACCAGCAACCGCAACTTCGAGGGACGACAGGGCCGTGGTGGCCGCACCCACCTGGTGTCGCCCGCGGTTGCGGCCGCCACCGCAGTCGTCGGACGCTTCGCGACGCCCGCCGATCTGGAGCTCTGATGGACGCGGTGCGCGTCGTTTCGGGCCGGGCCGTGCCGCTGGACCGCAGCGACGTCGACACGGACCAGATCATCCCGAGCGACTGGCTCAAGCGGGTCGAGCGCACCGGGTTCGGCGCCGGGCTGTTCGCGGAGTGGCGTGACACCCGGGACTTCGTGCTCAATCAGCCCGAGTACGCGGGCGCCGTGATCCTGCTCGCGGGGTCCAACTTCGGCACCGGCTCCTCGCGGGAGCACGCGGTGTGGGCGATCATGGACTACGGGTTCAAGGCGGTCGTCTCGAGCCGCTTCGCCGACATCTTCCGCAACAACTGCACGAAGAACGGACTCGTGCCCGTGCAGGTCGACGAGTCCACCGCTCGCCACCTGCTCGACGCCGTCACTGCCGACCCCGGGCTGGAACTGACCATCGACGTCGAGCGGCGCATGATCGCGGCGCCCGCCGCCGGCATCGAGGCTTCGTTTCCCCTCGACGACGCCACTCGCGAGCGCTTCCTCGAAGGCCTCGACGACATCGCCATCACCCTGCGCCACGCCGACACCATCAGCGCGTTCGAGTCGGCTCGCCCCTCCTGGCGCCCGTCCGCGCCGGCCTGACGAGGTCGGTGGGAACCGGACGGCGGTCGACGGCGTCTGAGACTGTCATGCGGATGCGGACTCGTCTCGGTCGGTTGCTCCCCCTCGTCGCCCTCGCCGCGGGCGCCTGTACCGGCGGTGGATCCGCCGGTCCGGCTCAGTCCGGCGACGGGGACACCGTCGACCTGGGGAACACCCAGCTCATCGCCGCCCTCAAGCCGTTCGACAGCTGCGACGACGAGCTGGCCTACCTCAAGGAGCAGGCCCTCGCGGTCGTCGGCCCCTACGGCATCAACGGCTTGGGCCCGGTCGGCTATCGGGCCACCGGCCTCGCCGAGGACACGGCGAGCGGAGGGCCGACGGCAGGCGCGCCGTCGACGACCGCGCCGACAACGGACGCCGCGTCGCCCGACAGCGGTACGAGCGCCGCGGATGAGGCTGCTGGGTTCTCGGGCACCAACGTCCCATCGTCAAGACCGACGGCCAGCGCATCGTCGCCGTCGCCGGCAACACGCTGTACGTGGTGGACGCGTCGGGGGCCGAACCGGTGCTGGTCGGCTCGCTGGCCCTCCCCGACGACGAGGGCTACGGCGGGCGCATCATCCTCGACGGTGATCGGGCGCTGCTCCTGACGCAGAATTACGGCAACGTCGTTCCGGTCGAACGTGACGTGGTCACCGATTCCGGCGTTGCCGTGGGCGCGCCGGACTACCAGCCGGCACCCAACCGCTCGAAGCTCGTCGACATCGATCTCAGCAACCCGGCCCAGCCCACGATCACGGCCACGCTCGCCATCGACGGCTTCGTGCTCGACGCCCGCCAGATCGGCGATGCGGCCCGCGTCGTGGTGCGGTCGTCTCCCGAACAGCTGCCCTTCGTGTACCCGTCGAGCGACAGCCAAGCCGCGCAGGACAAGGCGACCGAGGTCAACAAGCAGGTCATCGAAGCGTCGACCATCGACGACTGGCTCCCCCACTACACGCTCACCGCGGGCGGCGACCCCGTCGACGGGCGGCTGCTCGAGTGCGGCACCGTGAGCCACCCCGACACGTTCTCCGGGTTCGCCACGCTTTCGGTGCTCACGGTGGACCTCACCGCCGAGCTCGGCCCGAGCAACGCGGTCGGCGTCCTTGCCGACGGCGAGACCGTGTACGCCTCCGCTTCCAGAGGCGTACACCACCGAGATCCACCAGTTCGACATCACCGGCACCGGCCCCGCGCAGTATTTGGCGTCGGGCGCGGTCGATGGTCACCTCCTCAACTCCTACTCGCTGTCCGAGCGCGACGGCTTCCTTCGGGTTGCCACGACGGCCGGTACCCCGTGGGGCGGCAACACCGAGAGCGGCATCACCGTCCTCACCCGTGACGGCGAGAAGCTCGTCGCGGCGGGTCACCTCGGCGGCCTCGGCCAGGGCGAGCAGATCTTCGCGGTGCGCTACATCGGACCGGTCGCCTACGTGGTGACGTTCCGCCAGACCGACCCGCTGTTCGTCGTCGACCTCTCCGACCCCACCAACCCGGTGCTCGCCGGCGAGCTCGAGATCAACGGCTACTCGGCGTACCTCCACCCCGTCGGCGACGGGCTGTTGCTCGGCATCGGCCAGGACGCGGGGCTCCAGGTGTCGTTGTTCGACGTGTCGGATCCGGCCAACCCCACCCGGCTCCAGCAATTGGTTCTCGGATCGGGCGGGTCGTCCGCGGAGTACGACCCCCACGCATTCCTGTGGTGGGACCAGACCGGCACCGCCGTGCTGCCGGTGCAGACCTACGGCGGCGAGGTTCCCATACCGGTCGAGCCGGGGATCGGCGACGGCAGCGGCACCAGCGTCAGCGGCGGCTCCTCCGGCGCCACCGGCGCCGAGCCCACCACCACCATCCCGCCCGACGACTCCGGCGTCACACCTAGCACGCCACCGGCGGGCGAGCCTCCGCTGCCGCAGGACTTCTTCGACGGCGCCATCGGGATCCACGTCGACCCGGCTGCGCTGGCCGAAGTCGGCCGCGTCACCCACGCCGGCCACGCACCCGAGCAGTGGGGACCGTACGGCGCGCCGATCGAGCGGTCGCTGGTCATCGGCGACCGGCTTTACACCTTCTCCCAGATCGGCATCGCCGCCAGCGACCTCAGCACCTTCGCCGAGCTGGCCTTCGTCGCCTTCCCCGTCGGCTGACCGCGTCGTCGCCGAACCGAGCTTCGGCGGCGAGCGCCTACCCGGGCAGGCCCGGCTGGACGGGGTCGTACAGCCACGCCGTCAGGAGGGGCTCCAGGTCCTGACCGGCGATTCGGTTGACGAGCGCGACGAAGTCGGGCGTGGCCACGTTCGAGTCGCGGTTCTCGCCGGCCCAGGTTCGCAGCATCTCGAAGAAGGCGTCGTCGCCCACGGTGAGGCGTACCGCGTGAAGGGTCAGCGCCCCGCGGATGTACACCGCGCCACCGAAGAGGTCGTCGGGACCGGGATCGCCCGGCGGCGAGAACCCGGCGTCGACGTAGGTGCGGGCCTGCTCGTCGACCGTCGGTCCGCCGGCGTGCTCGGTCCATAGCCACTGGGCGTAGGTGGCGAAGCCCTCGTTGAGCCAGATGTCCTTCCAAGTGGACGGCGTGACGCTGTCGCCGAACCACTGGTGGGCCAGTTCATGGGCGACGGTTTCGTTCTCCGGCGGGGCGCCGACCACATCCCGGCCGAACAGCGACAGGGTCTGGTTCTCGAGCGCGAGCCCGAGATCGCGATCGACCACCACTGCTCCGTAGGCCTCGAACGGGAACGGGCCGAACACCGATGCGAAGTACTCGATCATCTCGGGCTGCCGCGCGAACGTCGCGCTCGCCTCGGCGGCCACCGCATCGGCGAAGGCGTTGCGCACGAGGAGCCCGGCCGGGCCCTGCGCCTGCTCGAACTCGAAGTGACCGATGTTGACCGACGCCAGGTACGACGCCATCGGATGCAGGACCCGGAAGCTGTGGGTCACGAAGCCGGGATCCGCGGGCACGTCGCCGACGGACTCTCCGTTGGCGATCACGTCGAACGCCTCGGGCACGGTGATGCCGAACGAGTACGTGGCCTTGTCGCTCAGGTGATCGTTCACCGGGTACCAGGACTCGGCGCCCTCTGGTTCGTTCAGCGTGAAGGCGCCGCCGCTGTCGACGGTGAACCAGCCGGTGTGACCGAGCGCGGTCGACGGGATCGGGCTCGGCGTCCCGCGGTACGCGACGGCAACGGTGAACTCGTCGGCGCGGCGGATCGGACGGGCCGGTGTCAACGTGAGCTCCGACTCGATCCGGCTGAAGCTGGCGGCGGCGCCGTCGACCGTCACCGAACCCACGTCGAGGCCGGACAGATCGAGGTTGAACGAGCTCAAGTCGCTCGTGGCCGTCGCGAGCACGGTCGCGGTGCCGTCGAGGTTCCCGCTCTCCGGGTCATACCGGAGCTGGAGGTCGTAGTGCGTGACGTCGTAGCCGCCGTTGCCGAGGGCCGGGAAGTACTCGTCGCCGACGCCTGGCGCACCGGGGCCGCCGGCGACCGGCGCGCCCGTGGTCGTCGTGTCGGCACCGGTCGTGGTCGTCGCAGGTTCGCTCGTCGGAGCGAAGGTCGCGGGCGCACCGCCGGAGCAGGCCGCGGACGCGGCAAGAACGATGAGAACCACCAGTGCCCGGCGCGCCACGCGCCCACAAGACTATGAGG
>WNGA01006469.1_pt1 | contig 16682 bp, 21 predicted proteins | sample 5400061 | NCBI WGS metagenome assembly WNGA01 (sample SAMN13153366, study PRJNA577476) | soil metagenome | isolation source: 100 cm soil or saprolite under grassland replicate 2 | place: USA:California | collected 2016-06-15 | reverse complement strand
AACCCGCGTGCGCCGGCGCTCGGGCGAGGCGCCGGTGGACTGGTACCGCGGTTCCTGGCCAGTGAACGTGACCGACGTACTCACCGCCACCGCTGTCACCTACCCTGATCTGGTCGAGGCATGGGCCCGCAGTATACGCGCTACGCTCGATATGGTGGCCCCGAGCGGCAGCGACTGGCAGGAGCTTGCGACCGCTTCGCGCGCAAGACGCGAGCGATTTCAGCGTCTTCTCGTGCAGGGCGCTCGCGCTGGCTGATGGGCAACTCGTTGGACGGCATGATTGCTTGGTCGTGGCAGGCTGTTAGCATGTGCTTTGGTGCGGTAGCTATCGCAAACTGGAACGTGACAGATAGAAAAAGGTGGTGAATGTTTACCGAACCAAAGATCAGCCTGCGGGACGAGCAACCCTCCGTAGGGATTCGGGCGAAGACACCCTTCAAAGGCATGTTCGCCGTGGTTGACACGCTGCTAAAGGAATTACGGACGTGGGTCAAGGCCCACGGCATCGCTGATCAAGGACCCTTCTTCCTTCGGTATCATGTGATTGATATGGAAGGAATGATGGACATTGAGGTGGGATTTATGGTGCGCCGGCCCCTTCGAGGGGATGATCGAGTAAAACCAGGCGTTCTTCCCAAAGGACGATATGCGCATTTGACATACACGCGCTATGCCCTGCGTGGCAACAAAGCCTTGCTCGGATGGATCCAGGAGAACCACATCAACGTTGATCGTTGGGAGGATCCAGAAGGAGATGCTTTTGCCTGCCGCTATGAGGCATATGTAACCGACTATCGAGTTGAGCCACGAAAGAGCGCTTGGGAGGTTGACCTCGCAATAAAGCTCGCCGATGATGAGTAATGCTTCTGTGAGAAACCCTGGCATATGTATGTGGTGCTGGCTGTCCGAGATATCATACTGCCACAACCTGCCAGCGCATATAGGCGACAAAGAGTGTCAACACGACCAACATGCCGGTCACGACAACCTGCTGCGCTTCCCTCCGTGATGCATGAAGCGCCACGGCGCCGATCGTCGGTAGCATCAACCCCGCTGCCGCAAGCGGCGTCAACCAGGTCAAAATGCCACTCAGCCCAGGAAGGATCAGCCCTGCCGCTCCGAAGACTTCCGCCACGCCAATGAACAGCATAAACCACCTGGGAAGCTTCGGTAGTGGTTTGGCATCTGGCCGCCGTTTCTGTAACTGTTCTTCTCGTGCCGGCGTCATGGTGAGAAACAAGAGGCCGTGGAGCAGAAATACGATCGCAAGCACCAGCTGCAGAACCCAAAGGAACATGTCCATGTTGTTCTTCCTTGTCTTCATTGGACGCTATCGTTGACCAGACGACAATTGTCGCATATACTCTATTTGTAGCGTATCTCCAATGCAATATGCAAAAAGCATTTTTTGTCGTTTAGACAACGAAGGTAAAGAAAATGTCGCGTAGAGAGCGCGAGGATCCGCGCATTGTCCGAACACGGCAGTTGATCGTGCGGGCATTTCAGGAATTGCTCGGCGAGAAGGATTTTGAAGCCCTCACAATACAGGAGATTGCGGATCGAGCAACGATTAATCGCGTCACGTTCTACGCCCACTTTGAAGATAAGTATGTCTTGCTCGAGGCCGCGTTCAATCAGTCGTTTGCATCGGAACTGTGCGCAATCGTATCGCCAACTGCCGAATTCAACCGAAGCAATCTGCAATTGCTGATTGAGACCGTCTGTGTATTCTTGAAAAAAGGGTATGCGCATTGTGCCCGATCAGGCAGAGCACATGTTGAGGCGGGACTTGGGCGGCAACTCCAGCAGCAGCTGTATGCATTTGTTTTGACCTGGCTCAAACAAACCGAGTCGGATCAGGACGCTGCCGAGTTACAGGCGACGGTCACAAGTTGGGCGATCTACGGTGTGGCAAAGCGGTGGAGTGAAGGAAAGCGAACAGAGACGGTTCGGAATTTCGCGCGCCAAGCGCTTCCGATGATCGCGGCCAGTCTCGATCTTCGTGCAGAGGCAGGGATTGTGAAGTAGATCGTTCCACCACTCCGGGACGGCCGCATGCACACTGTACGAGCCGGAGCACACCGATTGCGCCCTCGTAGGGGCAGGCGCCACATGCAGCGAATGATCGTGTACTCTATGACGGTGCCTCAGGCGTAAAACATTCCCATGCGAAGGACGCAGTCCGACAAGCGCTACCACCCGACGCCGCTTTGTGGCAAGGATGCCGCGGCGATGTTGGCATCCAGAAGCGATAGAGCGTGATTTCGCTCGATCAATGCGGCGTGGGTGAAGCGCAAGCCGTTGGGCCATTCGTGCAACCCGATGGTGCCATACGCATGAACGAAACTGGCGAAGGCATGGGCAATCACCTGACAGCGCAACGCTCACGAATCGATGAGGCGTTAGCCGCTCAATTGGAGTTGCTGAGTGGAGGTATATCCGGAGCGTCAACGTATCGAGTTCATGGATTATCCCAGCCGTGTATATTGAAGGTCGTTGAAGCCGAAAGTGCAGAGTATGTACATGCTCGTGCGTATCGCGAGATTCACTTCTACGACCAGCTCGCAGCGTGCGTTCCCTTGTCTACCCCGCGCGTTTTCGCAAGCCTGATCGAGAAATCTGGCTATTGTGCGCTGCTCATCGCAGCATATCAACCTCTGAGGCCCGCCAACCAGCTGCCAGCCGGTGATTTTACGGAAATTGCGATACAGTTGGCGCGATTCCATGCGCTGTTCTGGAATTGCACCGAGCAGCTGACCAGCCTCTCATGGCTGACACAACCAACAACCCGAGACCTCACGAATGATGCGCGACACGCACGTGAGACCTGGCTCGCGCTGGCACAGCGGCCGCAGTTTCGTGACATCTTGACCGAAGCGACCTTGCACGCAATCGAAGCGGCATTAGGAGATATCCAGTCAACGTCGGAATACGGTTCAGACACAGCGATGACGTTGTGCCACGGGGATTGCCATCTCGACAATCTGCTGTGTGATCAGGAGGGTCATCTCATTTGGGCAGACTGGCAAGAGGTAGGTATTGGGTACGGTCCAAGCGATCTGGCGTTCTTGATGCAACGGGCTGAGGCAAATGGAGCAGACATCGCGCACAGCATGATTGTTGCAGCCTACTGCAAAGCCCTCAGAGCAGCAGGAGTTGCGGGCGTAAGCGAGCGAGCCATTACGTCGGCAATGAATGAGTCCGAACGGCGTACAAGGTTGTTGTACTGGCCTGACTACATGGGCGACGCCACGACTGAGCGTATGGCGCATCACTTGACACGAATCTTTTCTGCGTAACCGTGAACGGCTCAACAGGCGCGTGGTGAATAACCGGCATTGTTGAGGGTGACTCTGGTGGGGAGTTACGGGGGCCGTGACGGCTGGATGCAGCACGACCGCCTTCGGCGCGCGATGTCGTCGCTATTTTGGCGCTTTCTGATGCAGCGCGCGTGTGGTGGCTGAAGCGCCACTCGTTGGGCCGTTCACTCCAGCAGACGCGAGAGGGACAGCATGATCCATCTGAAACGTGTCTATGAGCCGGCAAGCACAGATGACGGCTTCCGCATTCTGGTCGAACGGCTTTGGCCGCGTGGTCTTTCCAAATCACGCGCCCAGGTTGATCTCTGGCTCAAAGAGATTGCTCCAAGCCCACAGCTGCGCACCTGGTATGGTCATGAACTGACAAAGTGGGAGGAATTTCAGCGGCGGTATCGGGCAGAACTCCAAACCAATGCCGCGGTCGGGCAGCTACAACAGCTGCAACAAGACAAGCCGATCATCACATTCGTGTACGCCGCGCACGACACAGAACACAACAGTGCTTTGGTGCTGAAAGCCTTTCTTGAGGAGCATCCTCAGTCATAATGCTCTCGCTGCATGATCGCATATGTAATCTCACGGAGGCCGAGATGACTAAGGTACTGGTCAAGAGCGCCTGGGGATCAGAGACGGGTTTATCTTCACGGGAGCGACCGGTAGCCTCGACAAGGTCGGCTTTATAGCGGAGCTCCTGGCATCGTAGGTTCGCCTCGCTAAGTGCATTGCACTCCGGTGTCGGTGCACTGCACGAAGGTGTCCAGTCGAATCGCCCGCCTTCGCTGACCAAGGTGCGAGCGGCGTGCGTCGCGAGCGAGCGAGAAAGGCCATGGAACCATCCCAAGTCCGGCGCGCGGTTGAGACCGCAAGGTCGACTGCCTGCGAGCTCGGCCTCCAAGTCAACAACGCGGTCGTCATTCACAACTCCGACCGCATAGCCGTGCGCCTCATCCCTTGCGATGTCCTAGCCCGGATCGCGCCGCAAGCGTGGAAAGACGGCTTACAATTCGAAGCAGAGGTTGCTCGCCGTCTCGCCGAAACCGACAGCCCCGTTGGTGAGCTTGAGCCGCGCGCGGAGCCCCGCGTCTACGTGCGTGACACCTTCGCTCTCACGCTCTGGACCTACTACGAGCAGGTGGGAGATATCGCGCCGGCCGACTATGCGGACGCACTCATCCGGATCCATGCCGGCCTGCGCCAGATCGATCTGGCGGCACCACACATCACCGATCGAGTCGCCGCTTGGGCAGAGGAGGTTAACGACCCAGAGCAGACTCCAGAGCTTCCCGGTCCCAACCGCGAACTCCTCAGCAACACACTCAATCGCGTACGAAACGCGATTAACCGGTGGGATACCGGCGATCAGCTGTTGCACGGCGAACCGCATCCAGGAAACCTGCTAAGCACCAGCAGAGGGCCGCTCTTCATCGACCTCCACACATGCCAACGCGGGCCCGTCGAGTACGACATCGCCTACGCCCCCGAAGAAGTTGCAGCGCACTATCTGGGAGCTAACCAACACCTGGTTCACCAGTTCCGCATCCTCATGTGGGCTGGGTTCACGACGATGCGCTGGCGCCCATGGGACCAGCTCCCCAACCGGGACTACTGGAGAGTCGAGGGGCTCAACCAGCTCCGAGCAGCACTCGATCGCGGTTGACGGGTGGGGGCCGTCAACGTTGCGTTTGGCGCCGGCCGGCTCGAGTGCCGTTGGCAGCGCGACCAGCTCCCCGATGCGATTCGCGAACTCGTCCTAGAGGATCAGCACTTGCGAAACGGCATCTGCTGGTCGGCGTTCGACTGCTGAGAGCGCGAGCTGGTGTCGGCACTGCCCGCCATGGCTCCTGCTCCCTACAATGCCGCCATCCGCTCAGCGCCCGGCGGTGCCGAGGTCGTCGGAGCGGCCGGCCGCGAGGCGGGACCACTGCGAGATCGGCCGTCCGTCGAGACGGAATTGCCCGCTCATCGGCGTCCCGCTCCCGAACGGCTGCGGCCAACCCTCGGGAGAGTCCTCCCACGGCTCCTGGCGGCCGTAGACCGTCCTGTCGAGCATCAGGAGGCTGTTCCCCATCACCTCGTTGCCGCGGGCGGTGGTCCAGTACGTCTCGAACACGCGGTCGCCGTCGCGCAGGTAGCATACCAACATGCCAAACTCGCGCCCGGCGAGCAGGGCGTCGGCGGAGTCTTGCGCCGAGTACCACGGAACGTCCCATCCCATGAAGTCACGGTAACGGATGCTCTCCTCGTACGGACCTTCGCAGAACGTGGCGTAGGGAACGTAACGTCGCGGGAATGCAGGTAGGATAGCTCGCGAACTTGGCCGTTGTTGAAAGTGCAGCCCTCGCACTGCTCCGCAGCGGGCCTGCCCGTGTGCCACATGTGGAAGTAGGCGATCAACTGCAACCGACCCTCGAAGACGTCGATCAACGGCACCGGTCCGTCGGCACCGATCAGCGTGGTGGTGGGATCGACCTCGACCATGGGCAGCCGCCGGCGGGCCGCTGCGATCGCGTCACCCTCGCGGGTGTGCGCCTTCTCCCGAAGGCGCAGCGTGTCCAGTTCGGCCTGGAAGGTGGCCCGGTCGACGGCCGCGGGTAGGCTCGGTGCGTTGGTGGCGGCTGCTGGTGGCCTGAGGTGCTTCGAGACATCCTTCATGGCTCTCTCCTTCTGTCGTTACAACAACGTGGCCTCAAGCGCTGGCGCAACAGCGCGTCGACAACCCGCGCGCTCCGCCTGATGGTAGTATACTCTGCGCCGCCCACAGAGAGCGGCGTGCGCTCGACCATCATTACAGCGCTCACTATGGCGCGCACGTGGGGCGATCTCAAGCGCGACGCGCCGAACCCGGCCGCCGATACGGAGATCGAGCCGGTGATCGAGCAGAAGCCCGCAACCCTGGATGATGCCCAGCTCGATCAGTTGCTTGCGGCCATCGCCGGCCACGAGCTGGAGCCGCTCATCCTGGTCGCCCTCGGCACCGGCTATCGAATCGGCGAGTGCCTCGGCCTGCTCTGGACGGACATCGACGAGGACCACGAAGGACTGTGTCGGCATCTGTCCTTATGACAGAGCGCTCGTCCGACGATGCGAGCGGCCGTGCCCACACCTGCCGTTGCTGCGATGGCATCCATCGTGATAGGGAACCACCCGAAAATCGGGCGGTTTCCCCAAGGAGCATAGCCAGTGTCTCGGCCGCGCGGATAGCCTGGCAGTGAAGCGGGGACGCGGTCAACCGCTGCGGTCTCTCCTCTTATTCAACAACGACTTCCAGCACCTCCGGCAGCGAAGCAGGTATCGTCCTACCTGCCTGGCTCACGTGCCGATACCCTTTCCAGAAGACCACTATCATCACAACACTGATCGCGCCCGCCAGCGCGACATACGCCGCCGGCAGTCCGAAGCTGTCGGCAACCGCACCTAACGTCGGCTGGCTCAGCGCCGCGACCATCGTGAACGTGAGCGATTGCATCGACAGCATGGTCGCTCGGTTATCGTCGGACAGCTCTTGCTGCATACGGCTCACCAGAATGGGACGCACGACGGCTGTCACGAATCCCATCACCCCAATCAGCAGCAGTGATGGCATCACCTGCAGTGCCGCCAGTAAGAGCAAGCTGGAGCAGATCACGATTGGGGCGGTGTAGAGGGTGCGTCCTTCACCAAGGCGCGCCGTCATTCGCGCTGACCAGGCCGACCCCGCCATCGCGGTGAACTGCACGGCCATGACAATCACGCCGATCCCGGCAAGTGGCACGCCCAGCGCCAGCGCCTGGGGCTGGACGAAGACGCTCTCGATCATGAACGAGGCCAGCGGCACAACGGCCAGGCACACCATCGAGAAGCGCAGCGTGGGCCGGTCGCGCATCACGGCGAGCGACTGCTCAAGGACGGCCCGAAGCGATGGACGTGCCTGCTCGCGCGATTGTTGTTCGGTCTGTGGCTCGCTCAAGGTCAGGACAATCCCGAGCGCAGCCAAGAGCAGTAAACCAGAAAGGACGAAGGGGAGGATCATGTTGATTGCGGCGAGGAAACCGCTGGCCATGCTGCCGAGCGCGAGCCCACCCGGAAAGATCGCGCTGACCCGTCCGAGCAGGCGCGGATAGTCGTCTCCGCGTCCGCTGGCACGCACGGTCTCATAGAAGAACGCATCTTCGGCGCCGGAGAGGAAGGTCATCCCCACGCCCATCGCCACGTACGCAATGATCGTGAGGAGCAGGGTCGACGCAAACGTCCAGCCGATCAGGCCCGCGGTGATAAGCGATGCGCCGATAGTCATGGAGGTTGTGCGGCCGAAGCGGTCGGCGACGATACCGGTTGGGAGTTCGGCCAGCGCGGCGGCGACAAAGAAAGTCACGTCAACAAGCGCGGCCTGGGAGAGGCTCAAGCCGCGCTGCTGCTGAAGGTAAATCACCCAGATCGGCAGAAAGAGACCAAAGCCAAAGCCCTTGAGTGCGGTGTAGACGACGTAGCGGGGGATGTTCGAGCCAACGCTGCCGTTCGTCATGGTGCTCAACTTGATCATGTCTCCACCCCTTCGTATGTACTCGTGATCACAGATATCGGTCTCTTTGTATAGTCCAAGAACGTCGCGCAGTGTTACATGTGTTCTAATCTGTGCTGTTCGACTTCGCTTCGCCACCGAGCCGCGGTGCCGCTGGAGATCAACGAGCGCCTCCATGAAATAGTCGTTTGGCATAGGCCGAAATCGACAACCTGCCAATGGATATATTTCGTTCTGTATCGGTATGTGCATCGAGTGTGTACGCAATCAGACCACACGAAACCACCCAATTTTCGCGCGGTTTCATCAAGGGATACAAACGATAGCAAGCAGGATGAGGCAGGTGATCTGAATTATGGTTAGGAGGTCGGACATGGCAGGGCTGAAGTCTGAGGACTGAGCGCGCAAGGGAAACCTGCGGGTTTCATCAGAACCGGCTATTGTCGACCAGTAGCTGCTACGTACAAGGGAAACCCGCAGGTTTCCCTTTCATGGGGCAGCACGTTGCCGCTGTCGACATGCCGAAACCTGCGGGTTCCCGCAGGTTTCAAAGCAGGGCCTCGCTGCTGGCGAATGTCTGCCCGATGACACGGCTGCCCTAGCCCTCTGCTCTCAGCCCTTCGCATTCCTTAGCTCCTCCATTGCACCGCGGATGATCGGCCGCTATGCACTCGGCCAGGCATACCTCGCCACGTAGGGGCGGCTCTTCGTCATTGCGGCGCCTATGGTCAGGCTGCGAACTGGCAGGCGCTGGAGGAGGTGGCTTCGCCGGTCATCGCAGGTTATAAATACGCGTCCTATGGTTCTGGGCTCTCTCCTTGTCCAGCTGAGCTTGCTTGCCCAGGTGGTACGCTGATCTGGCCTGATGCGGCGGCAAGAAGGAGATGATCACGATCCAGTAGTGAGCATTCTCGACGATAGTGACTCCGACGCGAACGCTTTGAAACCTGCGGAAAACCCGCAGGTTTCCCGTGTCACGCTCCATAATGTGGCTCATCGTACTTTCCGTGGTGTCGATTCCGGGCGCGGCTTACTGCCGCGGTAGGGCGAAAGGGTAAATGCCAGTTTTCGGCCTCAACCACAGAAAGTGACGATGATAGACTTTACGCAAATGACAAAAACGAATCTGCACACCGGCCGACGAGGTGGGGATGACGTAATGGATCTCCACCTCGCCGTCCGTCACGATCACTCGGTCGATTAATAACTCGACCAGTGCGCGCCGCCTATCAAAGGTCGCGTTCGCCAACCCAGTCCGCACTTGGGCACAAAACTCCTCAATCGAGCTCGCGACCGCACTGAGATCGAGTTGCTTTTGGGCGCTGGCGGCTAATTCGCGCTGCTGGATCGTTAAGCTCTCCTGCTGGCGCTGCAACGTGGCGCGGCTGCGCTCGAATGTCGGCAGATCGATCACCTCGGCAAGATAGGCACTCAGCAGCCGTTCCTGTTGGCGCTCACTTTGGGCCAGCGCCTGCTGCACATTCGCCCGCCTCGCTCGCAGGTCTTGGGGCAACCAGTCGCCACCCTGGGCGCGCTCCAACGCTGCCGTGAGTTGCTCAGGGTGGGTGAGAATGCTGCACAAGTCCTCCCAGACCAGATCGTCAAGCGCTTGAACTGGGATGTAACGCGAGCGACAGCGTTCATCCTCGGCGATCTCTAAAGCGTTGGTGTGGCCGCGACAGATCTAATAGTGGTAGCCATTGCTCAATGCCCGCGCCACGACGCTGCGGTGGCAGTGGCCGCAACTGACCAGCGCCCGTAACAGATAGGCATGCTGGTGGTTAGTGCGTGAAGCTTGGCGCTGGTTCTGCTGCAGTTTGGCCTGCACTTGTGCAAAGATCTCGCGAGTTACCAGCGCTGGCATGGGGATCGCGATCCAGTCCTCAGCCTCGCGCCTGATATAACTCTTGCCTCGTCCGAGCGGCCCCAGGGCTGATTTTCGCTGGCGGGCATCGACCTCGCGCGTCCGATTGGCATAGGTCGTGCCCGTATAGGTCGGATTCGTGAGGATGTTGCGAATGGTGGGGGGTGTCCAGCGCTCCTTGCCACTCGGGGTCGGGACGCGGGCGGCGGTCAACCGCGCCGCGACCTGGTACAGCGTGGCCTGGGGCTCCAGGTAGAAGGCAAAGATCTGCTGCACCATCACGGATGTAATCGCATCGAGCTGCACGCGTGCGGGGTCAGGCGGGTGTGCCGGATCCACCTGGTAGCCATACGGGGGCCGCGACCACGGCACCAACTGACCAGCGCGCAGTTTGGCGAGCCGCCCGCGCCGCATCCGATCACTGATCAGGATGCGTTCGTATTCGGCTAGCGCACCGCGGATGTGTAAGACCAGTTGGTCGTGTGGGTCGTGACTCATCGGTCGATCGCTAAAGAGCACCTGGCAGCCCCGCCCTTCCAGTTCTTCGATCAGCAGCACTTGATGCACATAGTTGCGCGCCAGCCGATCAGGCGCGGTGATCAGAACGGCATCGAAGGCCGCCTGGGCCGCCTTATCCCGGAGGTGATCGAGCCCCGGGCGATTGAGACTGGCGCCACTAAAGCCGTCATCACGGTAGATATGCTCCTCCGTGAGGGTCCAGCTGTGCTGCTGGGCAAAGCTGTGCAGGCTGGTGAGTTGCTGCTCGATCGTCTGCGCTTGGGCTTGGCGAGCGGTCGACACCCGCGCATAGATTGCGACACGCATTAGCTTCCTCCTGCTGCAGGGTGCCGGTCGATGCGTTGGCGCGCTGGAGCAGGAGTTGATAAGCCTGATCCCAGCGGCGTTGCGCGTCGATCTGTGGCACCTTCTGGTGGAGCACCGTCCATACACGTTTCATGATCCCCTGATTGTCGGCCCGCATGGCCGGCTGGAAGGAATTATTGCACGCTTGTTGGGGGGCGGTGCGAGGCTCGGAGCCTCAGATAAAGATGACGGGTGCAGCAGAATTTGTCATTTGTAATTATGCCATCATGAACCCATAATGTGGTTCATCGTCACTTTCTGTGGTTGAGGCCGAAAACTGGCATTTACCCTTTCGCCCTACCGCGGCAGTAAGCCGCGCCCGGAATCGACACCACGGAAAGTGACGATGAGCCCATAATGTGCGGTATCGATCATGAGCCACAACTGGCAGGCGTTCATACGAGCTATTTCGTCCGAAAACGTTTTACGCGCTGGTTACATTATTGGTGAGGCTTTGCGCTGGAGACCACCGGAATTATCTACCACAGATAGAGGTAGCACCATCTTTGCCGATGCCGAGGCCCATCTGGCGTACTTCATCGATGATGTTTATAATCAGAAGCGGCTCCCTTGATCGTCTCCGTTCAAGCGAGGGCGTTTGGAACCCCCGTCTGGTGCCACTGTCCGAGCATTGCTCTGGACTGTGTTTTGCCGCACGTCGATCCGGCCGTACCATGAGTCATCCCGAATTTAAGGGATTGACATGCCGAAACCTCCTGAGTAGCATGTGATTGTCAAATCCGTAGGGGCTTTCATTGAACGCCCCTACGTTGAAATCATTGCGATCAAGGTCTCAATGTGTCGATAGTGTGAGGCAATCAGGAATCTTGTCGAAGGCATGTTCAGGATGTATATCGACCGTCGACTCGTCGGCAAAATCGCGCTGCTGATCTGCCTGGCTGGCACTGCCACATGCGCAGAGCAGGCCAGGCCCGCGCAACCGACCGCTACAACCTTACCGGTCGCAGCAGCCACAATTACCAGGGCGGATAGCCCATCGCCGACGGCTTCGAGCAGCAGCTCGGCCACAGCGCCCTCAGTGGGTCAGCAGCCCACGATAGCGCCGAGCAGCTCACCGGCCGCCGGCTGGCGAACGCTCGCGTCCATGCCCACCCCGCGCACCGAGGTCGCCGCCGCGGCCTTACACGTCCGGATCTATGTTGCCGGCGGCTTCGCTGAGAATGGCAGCACGCTGGCGACGGTTGAAGCCTACGACCGCGCGAGCGACCGCTGGCAGGCCGTAGCTGCGCTGCCGCAGCCACGTAATCACCTGGGCCTCGCAGCACTGGGCGACCGGCTCTACGCCGTGGGCGGATACGGCCGCGAGCTGCGCGATCCTTCTGCCGATGTGTGGGCCTACGACCCGGCAGCCGACCACTGGGCTGTGGTGGCCGCCCTGCCTGCGCCCCGCGCCGCCCACGCCGTCGTCGCGGCCGACGGCAAGCTCTTCGTCGTCGGCGGCGTCGGCCCCGACGCACAGACCACGCTGGTCTACGACCCGGCGACGAACGCTTGGGAGCATCGCGCTGCGCTGCCGACGCCACGCGAGCATCTGGCTGCGGCCGCGGTGGACGGTCGAATCTACGCGATCGCGGGCCGGCGGGAGGGGCGCAACCTCGACACGGTCGAGATCTACGATATTGCCCAGGATGCCTGGACTACCGGGCCAGCCCTGCCGACTGCGCGCAGCGGGCTGACGGCCGCAGCGCTGGCAGATCACATCTACGTGACCGGCGGTGAGGCATTGGACGGCAGCGGTAAGACCTTTGGCGAGCTGGAGCTATTTGATCCGCGGTCGGGCGCCTGGAGCTCGGCCACGCCAATGCCAACCAGCCGCCATGGCCTGGCGAGCGTTGTGTACGAAGGGCAGCTGTTTGTGCTTGGCGGTGGGCCGGTGGCCGGGTTGTCGGCAAGTGGGGCGAACGAGGTCTACGTGCCGGAGTGACGATTTCTCTGGCGGCCGCTCTCATCCAGCGTTCCTGTAACCGCCAGCCCCTCGGCGATCGCCTGATCCCAATCCAGCGCGCGCCCGGCAGCCCAGCAGGCCTCCAGCCTGGCCGGGTCGAGCTGCCCGCGCAGCGCGACAAGGTTGCGCTGGTGGACGATGTACTGCTCGGGATTGAACCCGGTGGTCTGCGCTTGCAGCGCCTCCACCGCACCGCGCAGCCGCGCCGCCCGCACTGGGTCGCCCTGTTGTTGGGCGGCGAAGCCCAGCTTATGGAGCATATCCAGGGCAAAGTTGTAGAGGTTGTGCTTGCGATAGCCGGCCAGCACCTGTTCGTATACGTGTGGGCGGTGCCGGCATCGCCGGCAATCATCCAGTACATAGCGAGCCCGAACGCTGCTTACGCTGGTTCGGGCCACCACGCATCTGGATCATCCTGCGCTCGCGTCCATTCTGCATACCGCTCGAAGCGTGCCCGCACCGCGTCGAACTGCCCCGCGCACAGCTCTACCCAGGACACGGTCGCCGGGTGCTTGTCAACAAGCGCTGTGCGCGATGAGCCGGGCAAGGCGAGGCCGAAGGCTGGCCATTACCTCGCCGTGGTGGCCCATATATGCCCACACATGGCTCAACCCCAAGCAAGGCAGGAGGTACTGATGATATCGGCGATATTGGTACTTACAGGCACATCTTCTCGTGAGGAGGCACAGGCAATCGTCGATGTGGCAATTACGCAGCGGCTTGCGGCCGCGGCGCAGGTGATCGGTCCGGTCGCTAGCACCTACCGCTGGGAGGGGGCGCTGACTCACACTGATGAGTGGCTCTGCCTGCTCAAAACGAGCACTACACTCTACGAGACGCTGGAGCAAACCATCCGCGCGCTACACTCATACACCCTGCCCAGCATCCTGGCGATCCCGGTCGTCGTAGGGAGCACAGCATATCTGACCTGGCTGGCACAAGAAGTACGACAGGATAAGGATTGACTAGCACCCCTCATCGCCGAGCGGGGGCCATCAACCAAGCGCGATCCGTTGCTTGTGGCTTCCGTCGCCCTCACTATTGATAATGTGCGGTCTCGAACGTCAGGAAGTGCCCTCGTTCTTCGCACTGTTGATGTATCATGGCACGATATGAGACTGCGCCGATACCTGGCGCGCTCTCAGGCTCGCGGGTTGGTCGAACTGCCTGGAATGGCGAAGGACTGGTACTCTCATGAAGCGGATCTTGTTGACCGGAATGTCTGGAACTGGCAAATCGACTGTGACCAGCGAGCTTGCTGTGCGTGGCTACAAGGCGGTTGATCTCGACTGTGACACGTTCTCTGAGTGGATGGAGCTAACCGCCACTTCGGAGAGTCCAGGGTCGCCCGTTGAAGCGGACAGAGACTGGATGTGGCGAGCGGATCGTGTTCACGAGCTCTTGTCTACTGAGGACGCCGATGTGCTGTTCCTGAGCGGGTGTGCGAGTAATATGCGGCAGTTCCTTCCTCGATTTGACCACATCATCCTGCTGAGTGCGCCTGCTGATGTGATTGTTGAGCGATTGAAGAGCAGAACAAACAATCCATACGGCAAACATCCCGACGAGGTCGCTCGTGTACTGGATTTACTCCAAACGGTCGAGCCGTTGCTGCGACGTGCCGCGACCCACGAGATCGATAGCAGTGCGTGTCTCGACGATGTTGTGGCCTCTGTACTCCGGCTGGCGCAGTGACAGTGATACTGCTCTCTGAGAGGTTATGATGGACAGTGCCATCGTCATGCCGCGCGACCATGCGCAAGCCTATGCGCTGAGCTTCCCCGGCGCGTATGCGGAACACCCCTGAGGTCAGACGGTGATCAAAGTCAAGCGCAAGGTGTTTGTGTTCGTCAACGGCGCGATTGCGCCCCAAGATGGTGTCAGTCTGAGCGTCAAGTTACCACACTCAGGCGTAGACGTGCTTGAGCTCCCGCTGGCCGAGCCAATGGGCTATGGCATGGGAAAGCATGGCTGGGTGACCTTGCTGATCATGCGCGATGACCAGCTTCCGCCCTTCAGCAATACTCCATCAGCGGCCTCCGTCGGTCTCACGTTCGCTAATGTGCGCTTGTCTATTGGACTCATTCAGGAACGCCATGGCTCGATTGGCAGATCGCGGCTGGTGGGGCTACACTATCGCCTGGGAGGGCCGGAGTCGGCTCAATGTGCGCTGGGGAGCCGGGCTGCCCCTGGTCATAGAATGCCATCCTCCCGCCCAGGCGACCCTACCTCGGAACATTGCGGACTGGCTTTGAGCAGTGCCCCTCATCACTCGCAAGCTTGGGGGTGTGTATTCCGATCATGGACTGGACCTGGGCCGCGAGCCAGCCGCTCACCTCCCGCATGTCATCGCCCGTGTGTAAGGAGGTTTGTATGCGCACCATTGGTCTCGACTTAGCCGTCCAAACCGCCCATAAAGCGGTGGTTCTGGACCAAGGTGGGCACTTCTGCTCCCCGATCCTGACCGTCCACACCCGACCTGGCGAACTGGATCAGTTGCTCGTGCGCGCACGTGAGGGCGCACCCTCGGATGAGGTGCAACTCGTGATGGAACCGACCGGCAGGGCCTGGTTTCCCATCGCCGTGTATTACGCACGCCAAGCCCTTCCGATCTATCTGGTCAATAGTCAGCAGGTCGCCGATCTCCGCCGCTACTATGCGCGTCATGCCAAAAGTGATCGGATCGATGCGCGGGTGTTGGCTCGGCTGGCGCTGGTCAACCCGGATAAGCTCCACCGCCTGGTGCTGCCCACCGCCACAGCTTTTGCCTGTCAGCGTGCCTGATGCGCTCTCTGGATCACTTCGCCACCCAGATCACCGCCATCAAGAACCGGCTGCAGGCGATCGATCGCTTTGTGTGGCCCGGACTGGAAGAGCAGGTCTTCGCCGATCCGTTTGCGCCCGCGGCCGGCTTCTTCCGCGAGTATTGCTACGATCCGCAGCAGGTGGTGCAGGGTGGTGTGGAGGCCATTCGCCAACAGTGGATGGCCAGCAGCGTGGATGCGGATGCTCGGGACGCGTGGGTCGAAGCGCTGCTCACCCTGGCCCAGCAGGTGCTCACCCTCTATGGTACGGATGGCCAGTATCTGGATTTCGAGCAGCTGCAGGCGGAGGTGCAACGTGAGGAGGCCTGGCTGGTGTGGCTGGAGCAGCAGCAGCACACACTGCGCCTGCGCACGGTGCGGCCACGCTATCGGGCGGTGCATCCCAGCCGCAACTTGGAAACACTCAAAGGTGTCGGTCAGGACAGTGCAGCCGTCTAGGCCAGTTTTATTGGCGATCCGCACCGTTTCCGTTCGACGCGCCTATTTCGCGGCTGGACAGGTATGCTGCCAGATAGCGAGCAGAGTGCCGAAAGTGAAGTCAAGGGCCTGCATATAAGTCAGGCCGGGCCGGATCTGATCAAAAAATACGCCTACTTGGATGCGGAGATTGCCCGCCGCTACGACCCGCAAATCGCCGCCATCTATTACGACCAGATGATCCGCAAAGGCAAGCACCATAAGCAGGCCGTATGTGCCTGTGCGACCCACTTGCTTGATCGGGTGCTGGCGGTGCTGCGCGCCGACAAACCAGATGAGGTGCGCGACAGCGATGGGACAGCGCTCAGTGGTCAGCAGGCACGCGGGCTGATTGGAGAGCGCTATACCTCCTCCACAGCAGGTGCGTCGGCGCACCGGGTACCCTCTGGGTGAAGCGCAATCGGCGCCAGCAGGCCGATCACCGGGCCGAACGGCGGGCTAGGCGAGAGCCTGGGCGACAGCCGCTGCTGGACGGGCAACTGAGCTAATCACCACAGCGACCAGGGAAGCGCGACGTCTGAGGTGGTCAGGACGTGCGCGGAGGTGGTGTGGTGGCAGGCAGCCTCACGCGGCTGAGGGCGATCTGGTGTGCCCTGCGGAACGGCCAGGCTGGCCCCAATTACCGTTTGAAGCTGCACTGGCGAGCCCGGCGCGCCGTTCATCTCGACCCTTGCGCCGCGCGGTAGGCTGGGCAGACCGGGAGCGGGAGAGGGCAGCTTGTGGCCGGCGTGGGCCTGCTCCTGCGTCTACGGCATCCTGAGTAGCTGTCCCCCGCTCCCGGACAAGGAGGCGTCACCACGCGGCGCAAGGGCGGCGGGCCGGGCGGAGATGATACAAGAACCCACTTGACACGAATTAGAACATCTAT
>WNGA01016596.1_pt1 | contig 16689 bp, 12 predicted proteins | sample 5400061 | NCBI WGS metagenome assembly WNGA01 (sample SAMN13153366, study PRJNA577476) | soil metagenome | isolation source: 100 cm soil or saprolite under grassland replicate 2 | place: USA:California | collected 2016-06-15 | reverse complement strand
GCTCGCGTATCCGGAGATCGCCTTTACCCTGATCGCCGATGGCCGCCGCACGCTCGAGGCGCCCGGCGGCGGTGACTTGCTGGGCGCCATCCAGGCGGTCCACGGCCGCGCCGTCGCGGCGAAGATGCTCCCGGTCGTGCCAGATGCGGCGAGCCACGATGGGGTCATCGTCAGCGGGTGCCTAGGGACCGGCGAGGCAACGCTGCCGACGCGGGGTGGGATCACGCTGCTCGTGAATCGCCGCTGGGTCCAGCACCGAAGTCTGAGCTACGCGCTGGAGGAGGCCTACCGAACCCTGCTGCCGGTCGGCCGCCATCCAATCGTCGTGCTGGATCTGCGCTTGCCGCCGAATGAAGTGGACGTCAACGTCCACCCGCGTAAGACCGAGGTGCGGCTGCTGCGCGAGCGGGCCACCTTTGCCGCCGTCCAGCGGGCGGTGAGACGCACACTCGGCGAGGCCGCTGGGCCGCGCGCGGCGGGTCTCTTTCCCGCAGCGGGGGAGACGCAGGGCGCGGAAGGGCTCGACTGGATCAGCGGGCTGCGGGTCCTCGGACAGGCCGGCGGGACCTATATCATCGCCGAAGGGAGCGCCGGGCTCTATCTGGTCGACCAGCACGCGGCGCACGAGCGCGTGCTGTACGAAATGTTGTGCGACGAATGGGGCGCCCGGCGCGAGAGCCAGACCTTGCTCGAGCCAGCGGTGATCGAGCTGAGGCCACGCGAGGCGAGCGTGATCCGCGAGCAGCTCGACGCGCTGCGGTCGATCGGCTTCGCGGTCGAGCCTTTCGGCGAGCGCGCCCTGCTCGTGCGGGCGGTGCCGGCCGCGCTCGCGGCGCGCGATCCGCTCGGCACGCTGAGCGCCGCCGTCAGCAGCCTGGCCGAGGAGGCGCCGCCCGACGACTGGCGCCAGCGGCTGGCGATCCTGTTCGCCTGCCACAACGCTGTGCGGGCCGGCGATCGGCTGTCGCCGGACGAGATGCTCGCCCTGGTCGAGCAGCTCGGCGAGGCCGAGCTCTGCCAGGCTTGCTCACACGGCCGCCCAACGGCGATCCTGCTCAGCCACCACCAGTTGGCGCGCGAGTTTGGACGGAGTCCTTCCTAAGGGCCCTCACCCCGCGCAGCGCACTTGTTCCCAGCCCCCGCTCCCAAGCGTGGGAGAGGGGGGCCGAAACGCACTTGATTCCGTCCACGGGTGACACGCAAAATGCAGAACAGACGCGTCCCATCTTTTGAACCCGACCACACGACCATGCGGACGCTTGACTGGCGCGAGCGAAATCAGTGGATCGCCGACCTGCTGAAGCAGCGGACCGGCGATGACGTGGAGACCTGGAACGCCCGGATCCGCGAGGCTGGCTTCGGCGACGAAGCGAGCTTGCGTGCCTGGCTCGCCAATCAGGGCATAAACGGTTACCCGCAGATGCTGCTCGTCATGGAGCGCTTCGGCTACCCGGCGTTCCTCGTCGCCAGCGCGGACGAGTTGATCGACGGTCAGTACCGCGACCGGCCGGCGCTCCGACCGATTCTGGATGCCGTTCTCGCTCGGGTGGTGACTGTCGGAGAGATCACCGTCCAGGCGCGGAAGACATACATCTCGCTCCTAACGCCGCGGCGGACGTTCGCGGCGGTGCAGGCGACCACCAAGCGGCGCGTCGACCTCGGGCTGCGGCTCGCGGACCAGCGGCCAATTGGTCGCCTCGAGTCCGCGGCGAGTATGGGCAGCGGGGCTGTGACGGTCCGCGTGGGACTGACGTCCGTCGATCAGGTCGACGACGAGGTCGAGCGCTGGCTCCGGCGCGCCTACGACGAGAATACCTAGCTCGACCAAGCGCGTGACATCGGTACCGCGACCGTCAGAACAAGTGCGCTTCGCGGGGAGCGACCGCTCGCTCACGCTCGCGGTACCGTAATGGTGGAGACGGAGGGGAGTCGAACCCCTCGTCCAGAGCGATTCAGTTGGAGACATCCTACAGGCTTAGTCGGCTGTTTGGATCTCGCGCCCCGGGCCCCTGCCGACCGGGTCCCGTGACGCCAGCCCGTATGATCTTAGGCGCGCCCTAGCGGGCGATCAGGCGCGCAGCGCCCCGACTTTGGTGACGCCCGTTACCGACCCATCGAGGTGAGGCCGGGCGGACGCTGGCTGGGATTAGGCAGCCAGAGGAAGTGCTTCGTTGCCAGTTACTGGCGTGCCACCTGATTAACGAGGGCGGTGGCGCCTCGGCCTGCGTTCTCCTAACCTCCTCCCCTGTCGAAACCTAGCGTCCCCGTGGCGTGAAAGCTTCCTTTGGCCTGAAGGCCTCTTTTGGCCTGAAGGCTTCCTTTGGCCTGAAGGCCTGTTTGACGGCCCGATCGACCTCGCGCTGCGCGTCGCGTCTGGCGATCGCCTGGCGCTTGTCGTACTGCCGCTTTCCGCGGACCACCGCCAATTCGATCTTGGCGTGGCCCTTACGATCGTACAGTCGGAGCGGGACCAGCGTCAGCCCCTGCTCCTGGCTCTGGGCGGCGAGCTTGCCGATCTCGCCCTTGTGGAGCAACAGCTTCCGCGGCCGCATCGGCTCGTGGTTGTAGCGGTTGCCCTGGTCATAAGGGGAGATGTGAACATTATATAGCCAGATCTCGCCGTCCTGCACTCGAGCGTAGCCGTCGCGCAGGTTGACGCGACCCGCCCGGATCGACTTGATCTCGGTCCCGGTCAGCGCCAGGCCAGCCTCCAGCGATTCCAGGACGTGGTAGTCGTGGTACGCCTTACGGTTGGTGGCGAACACTTTGTCTGGTCTCGCTCCGCTCGCATTGGGTGGGGGCTGTCGCGGCATGCCTAGCCGCCCTGCAGGTAGCGGACGGCTGCCTCGAGCTGGGGATCCGGGCCGCTCTGTCCATCGGGCGGATCTGGCGCCACGATGTCGGGGTTGAGGCCAATCCCCTGCAACGGTAGCTCGCTGGGCGTCAGCCACTGGGCGGTGGTCACTCGAAGGCCGGAGTGGTCGCTCAGCTCGTGCACGTTCTGGACGGTCCCCTTGCCGAACGTCTTCTCGCCGATCAGGATCGCGCGCCCATTGTCGCGCAGCGCCGCGGCCAGGATCTCGGAGGCGCTGGCCGTCCCCTTGTTGACCAGCACAGCCAGCCTGGCTTGAGTCGCCAAACCGCCGTGCTCGGCGCGGTACGTCTGCCGCTCCCCGCTCGCGCTGGCTTGATACAGGACGACTCCGCCGTCCATGAACTGGCCGGCCACTTCGACCGCCGAGTGCAGATAGCCGCCTGGATTGGAGCGCAGGTCGACCACCAGGCCAGTCGGCTGATTGGTGAGCAGGTCGCGGAGTGAGGAGGTCATGTCGCCGGCGGTGTTGGAGCCGAAGCTGCTGATCCTGATGTATCCGATCTGATCGTCCAGCATCCGCGCCTTGACCGAATCGAGCTTGATCTCGGCCCGCACGATGGTGAAAGTCAGCGGCTGTAAGAGGCCCTGGCGGGAGACGGTCAAGGTGACAGGCGTGCCGCGCGGGCCACGGATCAGCAGGACCGTGTCGTTCAGCGCCTTGCTAGCCAGCGACTGGCCGTCGACCTCGATGATCACGTCGCCAGGTTTGAGCCCGGCCTGGTGGGCCGGCGCGCCTTCAATCGGCGACACCACGGTCAGCCGGCCCTCGCGCATGTCGACCTGGATCCCAATCCCATCGAACGTCCCGCGGAGCTCGGTGTCGCTCAGCTCGCGGAGGCTAGGGGTTAGGTAGATCGTGTACGGGTCGCCCAGCGCGTCGACCATACCCTTCGTCGCGCCGTAGATCATCTTCTGGTGATCGATTGAGTCACGGTTGTAGAACTCGCGCTCGACAATGCCCCACGTCTCCCAGAAGATGTTGAAGCGCTGCTGCTCGTCGGCGTTGAGGGGCAGCTCAACGCCCGGGCGAATGGGGACCGGCGCGACTCGCCTGAGCGGCTGGAGCAGCGCCGCCAGGGGACCATCCTGCGCGCCGGCGTCGGCCCGACCGAACAGGTAGCCGCTCACGAACGCCATCCCGAACGCCAGGACCGCCACGGCGCTGGAGATGACGAAATACCGATACGCCGCCCGCTCCTCGCCCGACGCCAAGATCGCGCTCCTCAAGCGGATTCTACCGGATGAGAAGAGGACGACGGACGCTATCCTCCATCTTCTAGCCCCTCCGCGAGCTCCTCGGCTGAGGCGCTGAAGCGTTCGAAGACATCCCGCAGGTGGGCGGTCTCGTAGTGGGCGTAGATCCGTTTGGTCGTCTCGGGCGAGGCGTGTCCGAGGATGTCCTGGACCTCGGAGAGCTTGGCGCCACGATTGAGCATGACGCTCGCCTTGGCGTGCCGGAAATCGTGCGTGCTGGCCCGCACGCCGACGGCCACGGCGTATTTCTTGACCACTTTCCAGATCGACTGGGGTGACAGGCGGTAGCGCCTGCCGCTCGGACCCGGCCGTCCGCGGCCGCGGTCGTGCCTCAAGAAGAGCGCGGCGTGCGTATCCGCGCGAGCTTCCAGGTAAGCCCGGATCGCCGCGCGGGCTGGCTCGTCGAAGAAGACCAACCGCTCCTTGCTGCCTTTGCCAGTGATGATCGACTCGCGGGCGTGGCCATCCTGGACGTCCGCGCGATCGAGCCTGGCGACCTCTTCGCGCCGCATGCCCGTCGCGAAGAGCGTCCTGATGAGTGCGCGGTCGCGCAGCAACTCGAGTCTCGGACGGCCCCCATCATCCGTCGCCGGGGGCAACTCGAGGGCGTCGACGTGGGTCACGATCAGCGGCAGCCGACGGTCGATGCGAGGCGTCTTGTAGGCCGTCCGGCCCATCACGGCGCGGAGGTTGTCGCGCAGCTCCTCGTACGAGACGTCGGATGCGAGCAGCCGCCGGCGGCCCAGAAAGCGGAAGAAGGCCCGCACCCCGGCAACGTAGGTGTTGACCGTGAACCGATCGTCGCGTCCGTAGACCCGCACCAGCCAGGTGTAGAAACGCTCGAGCGCGTTGCCGCCGAACGAAGTGGGCCGCGCGTGGCCTGGGTCGACCTGCTCGGCCTCCAGGAACTCGTGGAAGCGACCAAGCGCGGTACGGTAGGTGGCTGTGGTTTGCGGCGATCGCCCGGCCAGGCTGTCGAGGAACTGCCGCTCGGCCTCGGACAGCGTAATCCCCTCTCCCTCTGGGAGAGAACGAGTACGCTTCGCGGGGTCAGCGCGAGGGCTCGACATAACGGCTCAAGCATAGGTCGTGCCGCGTTACGCGCCGATCACGAAGCTCTGCCCAGGCGCCACAATCGGGTCACAGCTCAAGCGCGGCGCTCGTAGAGGAGTACGCGAATACCCTGGAAGGTCCGCTGCCGCGCACCGTAGCCGTGGCGGGTCAGCCAGTCGCGCACAGCGGTCGAGGTGTCGCCCTCGAACGTCGAGTCGAACTCGTGGGCGAGGACCAGCCAGATGCGCGAGTGGTGCGCGGCGAACGCTGGTAGGCGGGTCGTTCCGGATTCCAGCGCTCGGTAGTACGCCTGCGAGGCGGCCAGATCAAACCAGTCGAAGCCTTCGAGCACGTCCTGGCGGGCTCGACTCGCCGGCCACCCGGCCAGCCGGCCGGCGTAATACTCGTACCCGAGCTGGCCGCGTTTCGAGATAAAGATCCACCCGTCATCGTGCTCAGCGCTGGCAACCAGGTACTGGACAGCCGCCCGCCAGTTCTCGTCCGGTCGAATGCTGAAGCCATTGATAATCGGCGCCAGTGACAGCCCGATCACTACGATGCCGGCCGCCCCTTTGAGCAGCGGCCAGCGAAGGCCGGCCAGGCCCACCGCAGCGGCAAGCGGGAAGGCTGGCATGGCGGCAAACAGGTAGCGTTCCTTGAACATCGGCTTGACGTAAGATAACGCGAAGAGGGTGAGGATGGGCACCAGCAGCCAGAGTAGGGGAGCTGTCTGGCGCGCCAGTGGCAGCCAGTGGCCGGCCTTGCGCGCGCGCCAGGCTGCTGTGGTCGCGCCTGAGCAGGCCAGCATCGCGTACGCCGCGAGCACTGGGGTGGTCCCGCCCGCGAACAGGCGGAGCAGGTCCAGCAGCTCGGGCGGACCGGAGCGTCGAACGTGAAGGATCTGGCTGCCATCGTGGTTGAGCATGAAGAACGGGGCGAACGGCAGGCACAGCAAGGCGACGCCAACGCCGCTGAGCGCAAAGCTCTGAAGTTCGGACCAGCGCCGCCGCAGTGCGACGTAGACCACCTGGGCAAGCAGGCCGAAAGCGGTGAAGAAATGGGCGTAGAAGGCGAGCGCCGTGCAGACGACGTACGCGGTCCACACCTTGCGGCCGCCACCGTCCAGCGCACGCAGCAGCGCCAGCCAGGACAGGCTTGCCAGGGCCGCCCACAGCGTGTAGGAGCGTGCCTCCCGCGACATCTCGACGTGGTAGGCGTTCACCGCCGCGAGGAGCGCCGCCAGCAGGCCGGTCATGGGCGAGTCCACCTCGGCCCCCAGCTTGTAGAGCGCCCACACAGATACGAGCCCAAAGGCAACCGATGGCAGGCGGACCCAGACCTCGCTGCCGGGCAGTGGCGCGACGCCGACCAGCCCGAGCCAGAGGTGCAGGATGACGTAATACAACGTCATATTCGCCTCTTCGCCGTTCAACACGACGAGCGTCGTCCACGCGTCCTGGACTGCGAGCCCGACGCTGAACAGCTCGTCGATCCACAGGCTCCGGGCGCCAAGGTCGTGCAGGCGAAGTGCAGCCGCCAGCACGATCACCACGGCCAACGCGGCGACGATCTGGCTGGTCCGTGCGCGCCAGCGCAGCCTGAGGCTGGGCCGGACCGGCGCGTCGGCAACCGAGGCCTGAGCCGCACCTACGGCCACCGCAGCCTCCTTGGGTCCCGCCGGTCGGCGAGCGAGCCGGCCGCGGACGTCCTGTCCAGGCTACGGTAGATATAATTGTTCATATCTTTACCATCATCCTGGGCGTGAGGCATCTAGAGTCCCCCATTATCATCCTGAGCGAAGCAAAGGATCTCATGCTCCTCACCGGTGAGCCTCCGCTGCCTTGGACCATGGAGACTCAGGATGACAACAGGGGCCCGGCCCGCGCCATCGGGCCACTCGTCTCGCGACTGGCATCCTCGCGCCACCATCTGACGCGGGACACTCCCCCGGCCTGGGCTATCCACCCCGAAGAGTATAAATCCGTCGCATTTCTTCTGGCCGCCCTCTGGTAGAATCTTGTGCCCGGGCCCCTCGCCCTGGCGATTCTCTGCCACCGGGGGTGGGCGTGACAGTCGCCGCCGAGCGGGCTTCGATCGAATCACCTGAGGCGCGCTCTCGCGCTCTGGCGGCCCGTATCGCGTGGCCCGACCTGGCGCTGGCAGGCGTGATCCTACTGGCGGCCGGCCTGATGCGGCTGCCACGCCTGGACGTCTACACCATCTCGTTTCCGGAAGGCATCCGCGCCGAGCAACTCCTGCTCATGGCGGCTGGCTACCGCCCCTGCGTCGACATCTTCTGTAATCAAGGCCCACTTCTCTTCTACGCCCTCTATCCGACCTTCATGTTATTCGGCCAGACGCTTGAGGCTGTCCGCAGCGGAGTCGTCCTGTTCGCGCTCGCAGGCGTCGCCGGCTTGTACTGGCTCGCACATCTGGTCGGCGGCCGGCCGGCCGCGATCGTCGCCGCGTCGCTTCTCGCGATCAGCCCTACTTACGTCAAATTCTCGCGCTTGGGGCTGGCCGAGGTTCCCGCCGAGGCGCCGGCTGTCGCCGCGGTAGCGGCGGCGCTGCTCTTCCAGCGCACGGGGCGCGACCGCTGGCTGGTGGCCGCGGCGCTGCTTGTGGCTGTCAGCTTGCTGCTCAAGCCGGTCACCCTGGCGATCTGTGTCCCAGTCGGACTGCTCGTGATGCTGCGAGCGGAGCGGCGCTGGCGAAACGTCGGCCTGCTGATCGGGGCCTGCGCGGTGGCCATCGCCGTGCCGACGCTCTTGATCGGCTTCTCGGAGATCCTCGAACAAGTCGTCGCGTTTCGCCTGCGCAGCCGCGCGGCCGAAGGGCGTGGCGTCGACTGGAACTGGGCCCGCATTCTGGAAGAGCTGGCCGGCGACCGGCCCGGCATCGCCGCCTTTGCCGCGGCCGGGGCGGTGGTCGCAGCGACCCGACTGGGCCGCGCGTCGATTCCCTGGCTCGCCTGGCCGGCCGCGTCGCTGCTACTCCTGCTGGTCCACACGCCGCTGCATGGCAAACACGTGGTCACCCTGATCCCACCCCTGGCCTTGCTGGCGGGGGCGGGCGTCGGCCTGCTCTGGGAGCGGGCCGGCGACAGTGCGACCAGAGGACGGACGATGGACGACCGACGACGGGCGAGCGAAGTCCGTCGTCTGCCGTCTGTCGTCGATCGCCTGTCGTTGGGCGGGCCCGCGGGGACGAGGCCGTTATTGGCGGCCGTCGCCCTCGGGGCAGTAGCCTACCTGGCGACGCTGCCGGCCGTGGCGGCGCGCGACCAGCAGCTCGTCTTCAATCCTGAGCCGCTCGAGAACGATCCGGCCGCATACTGGTATCCGGAGGTGATCTCGACACTGCGGTCGATCACGAGCCAACAGGACGTGATCGCGACCGACCATCCATACCTGACGTTCCAGGCTCGGCGCCTGGTGCCACCACCGCTCGTCGAGTCCTCGGTCACTCGCATCCTGGCCAGCTCGCTGACAGCCGACGATGCGATCGAGGAGGCGACCCGCTACAGGACCGCGGCCGTGCTGCTCTGGGCCGACAAGCTGGCCACGCTCAGGCGGTTCAAGGCCTGGGTCGATCGGAGCTATGTGCCCGTTCGCGTCTACGCCGCCGACGGCGAGGCGACGCCGACGCTATACGTACGCCCTGAGGACGTTGAGCGGGCCAGATCGAGCTTGCAGCAGCTGGCCACCAATCGCCTGGACGTTGACTTCGAGGGTGGGATTCGGCTGGCCGCAGCGGGGCTCGAAGCGACCCGTCTCCCCGCTGGCGGAGTCAGCGGGCTCGAAGCGACCCGTCTCCCCGCTGGCGGAGTCAGCGCCGTCAACCTGGCGTGGGAGGCCGTAACGCGACCGCAGGCCGATTACCAGGCCGTGCTTCAGCTGCGGGGCGACGAGCAGGTCGTCTGGAAGAGCGACGAACTGCCGCTAGCCGGGCTCGGGCCGGGCACCGCGTCCTGGACGCCCGGCCAGACTATCTCGCTTTCGGCGTTGGTGAGACTGCCTCGATCGCTCAAGCCAGGCGACTACGCGCTCGCGGTCCGGCTCTACGACCCCCGAGCGCGGCGGCTCGTTGGACCCGTGGGGGCGCGCGACGAAACCTCACAGGCGGACCCTAAGGGCGTCACGCTGGCCACGCTGACCGTCCTGCCGGCGGGTCCGCCCTAGGCCCCGCTCGGATCCGGGGTCTGGGGACTGGCCGGCAGCACAGATCCCGCGGGAGCTCGCGCAGCGATCCGTCGCCGAAGCCGCGCCGCCCCGACCAGCGCGGCCCGCAAGAGGGCATCCAGCACGAATACGAGCAGCGGAAGACCGAACACCGCCAGCGAGCGGTACGTCTGCACGTACCAGAGGTTGCTCTCGCTGAAACCGAGCGTGGCGTACAAGAGCAGCGCACCCCAAGACAGGAGCACCATCCAGCGACTGAGCGCCCCGTGCGGCGCGAGCGCGGCCGCCACCAGGCCCCAGATCAGGTACCAGGGCCAGAACCAGGCCGAGGCCAGATAGAACAGGGCCAGGCAGACCGCTACCCAGCTTCGAGCCAGACTCTGGATTGAGCGCGTCCCCAAGGCCAGCGCGCCCAGCCAAATCAGCCCGACGGCCACCCACCCGAGCGCTCGAAGGATCTCGTTCGCCGTCTGCAGCGCAGGGCTGCCCTCGGGGCCACGCTCGCGGGCTCGGATATCCTGGTCGTCGTTCAGGTCCACGGGGCGTTCGGCCGGGCCGAGCGCGGCCGAGGGAACGAAACCGGTCAGCCGGGTACGCGGGTCGTAGACGCGCAGCCAGCCAGACCGCTCCGGACTGACCACCAGCAGCTCGGTCCACTGCGGCACCGCCTCGAGCCCGTCTGAGCCTTCGTCGCGGCGGGCCCGCATCTCGGCTGCCTGGTGAGTCGCCACCCACCAACCTCTGAAATTGAGCGGGACCTCGGTGTCCTCGCGGCTCTCACCCAGCCAGACCCGAAGCTCGCCCAGCCCCAGCTCCGGCAGCCCGTTCGCGTATCGATCCCCGGCTGCCCCGAGCGTTCCGGCCGCGAACGTCTCGGGGCCCGCCCAGACGGGCCAGAGAACGGCTAGCGCAAGGAGCGCCACGAGCGAGCCGGCCCGAACCAAGAGCTGCACTCGATGCCGCCGGTTGGGCAGGTTGTGCAGCGCGAACAGACCCACCAGTGGCAAAAGCCCCAGCGCGATGAACTTGACCAAGCCCCCCAGCATGATCGCTCCGACAGCCAGAGCCGGCCGCCGCGCTACGATGAGCCCAAGCCCGGCCACCACCAGCAACGCCATGACGATGTCGTTGTGGCCGCTCAGCCCTGACTCGACGACGAACAACGGGTTCCAGGCCAGCAGCAGTGTGCCGGCTAGTGCCGAGCGAGAGTCGACCCGTTCGAGGATGCCAGCGACCAGCGCGCAGGTCGCCAGCGCGCTGGCCACTGCCAGCGCCTTGAACATCAGCACCGCGACGGCCACGTCTTCGCCCGCGGCACGCGCCAGTGGGCCGGAGATCAGCGTCCAGAGAGGGCCGTAGAAGCTGGGCGCGAACTTCCAGTAAACGTGCTCGTAGAATGGGTCACCTGGGTACTGGGCCGGGACTTCCAGGTAGGGGCTGCCGTGGTAGACGCCAAACATGCGGCCGTAAAAGATGTAGGCGTACAGGTCGGTCGACAGCATGTCGGGCGCCACGAGCGCAAACGTCTGAAACAGGACGGCGAAGCCGAGCACGACGTTGCGACCGCAGGCCGACCAGGAGCGGCCGGCTAGACAGACCGCTGCGAGATACGCGCTGAACAGGGCTGTAGTGATGACGGCGAAGAGCGGCGCCGCCGTGGCGTGCCGGGCCAGCTCGAGCTCGTCATTCGGTCGCGCGAGGAGGGGGAAACGGCGCTCGATTAGCAGGTCCACGCCTGGCACGGCGGCCGCGACGTGGCTCGGGACGCCCGAGTGCAGCCCGCCCACGATCGAGAATAGCAGCCCGTACAGGACCAGGCTGGCCAGGCCCAGGCAAGCGAGGCCAGCGAGGCGGAAGTGACCCGCGTTCACTTCTGGAGCATAGCCTACGCTTCGTGTGATCGTGAGGTCTCAGGATGACACGAAGCCCTCACCCCGACCCTCTCCCAGAGGGCCCAGAGGGAGAGGGACTTGATGGTTACGGGTAGATGCCGCGGGTGAGGGTGGCTTCGGCGACGCGGCCGACGGCGAGCATGTAGGCAGCCATCCGAAGATCGACATCGTGCTCGCGCGCCACCCGCAGCGTGTCGTCGAACGCACGGGTCATGATCCGCCGCAGGCGCGCGCCGATCTCTTCGAGGGTCCAGAAGAACTCTTCGCGGTCCTGAACCCACTCGAAATACGAGACCGTCACGCCACCAGCGTTGCAGAGGATGTCCGGGATGACCATGATCCCCTTGGCGGACAGGATCGCGTCCGCGTCCGGAGTCGTCGGGCCATTGGCGCCCTCGGCCACGATGCGCGCCCTTACCCGATCGGCGTTCCGAGCGATGATGACGCCCTCCAGCGCGGCCGGGACGAGCACCTCGCACTCCACCTCGATCAGGTCCTCGTTCGAGATCCGCTCCGTGCGTGGCGCGCCTCCTAGGCTACCGGTCTCCTGCTTGTGGCGTCTGGCGAGGGACAGGTCGATCCCCTCGGCCCGGAATATCCCGCCGCTCGAGTCGCTCAGGGCGATGATCTTGCAGCCCAGCTCTTGCAGAAAGCGGGCCGTGGCCTCGCCAACGTTGCCGAAGCCCTGAACGGCGACCCGCGCATCGCGCAGCTCGAGCTTAAGCGCTTTAGCCGCCTCCTGAATGCAGTACACGGCCCCGCGCCCGGTGGCGTCGGCTCGACCCTCCGACCCGCCGATCGAGAGCGGCTTCCCGGTCACTACACCCGGCACTGAGTAGCCCTGGTGCATGGAGATCGTGTCCATGATCCAGGCCATGGTCTGGGCATTGGTGTTGACGTCCGGAGCCGGGATATCGCTCTCCGGTCCGATTAGGACCGAGATCTCGGTGGCGTATCGACGCGTGAGGCGTTCCAGCTCGCGAAGCGAGAGCGTCTTCGGATTGCAGATCACGCCCCCCTTGGCCCCGCCGTAAGGGATCTTGACAACCGCGCACTTCCAGGTCATCCACATCGCGAGCGCCTTGATCTCGTCCAGGGTGACGGCCGGGTGGTAGCGGATGCCGCCCTTGGCTGGACCGCGGGCCAGATTGTGTTGGATTCGGTAGCCCGTGAAGACCTCCATCGAGCCGTCGTCGAGCTCGACCGGAAAGTGGACCGTCAGCTCACGACGCGGCTCGCGAAGCACACCCCGCACATTCGGATTGAGTCGGAGCTTGTCGGCCGCGAAATCAAACTGCGCCTGCGCCATTGCGAACGGCGACTCGCTGCTGCCCTGAATCTCCGAGCCCTTAGTGACCAACTCGTCCTCCCTGGTCACGCCGCCTGAGGCCGGCGGATGCAACAAGAGAGCCGGCCCAACGCCCATGCGCGCAGGTCGGCTCGTTCTATTGCTGACGATGGCTCCGACTGCAGAGTCGCCGCTCTCAATGATGGCGCCTTTGCCCTCACCATCACTCCAGGCATGCAACGCTGCATGCCGGCCACCGATGCCTCAGTTTAGCACGGCCGAGGCGGTTTGATAGCATGTTCCCGCGCGACACTGTCTCCACGGGCCCTCACCCCGATATCTCCCAGAGAGCCCTCGCCTCGACCCCGCGAAGCGGACTTGTTGTCTCCCAGCGGGAGAGGGAGTGGCCCCTCACCCGGCCCTCTCCCAGCGGGAGAGGGAGTTATGCGCGGAGGCTCTGAGTGCAGAAGGCTGAGCGGCTCAGCAAGCTGCCCCCGTATCTGTTCGTCCAGATCCGAAACAAGATCCGCGAGGCCAGAGAGCGTGGCATCGACGTGATCAGTCTGGGCGTGGGCGACCCGGACCAGCCGACACCGGGCCACGTGATCCAGGCTCTCCAGGCGGCCGCCGAGGACCCGGCCAACCACCAGTACCCGACAGACGAAGAGAAGGGCATGCTGCGCTTTCGGGCTAGCGCTGCCGGTTGGTATCGAGAGCGCTTCGGGGTCAGCCTCGACCCCGAGCGCGAGGTGTTGGCTCTAATCGGCAGCAAGGAGGGCAACCACCACCTCTGCCTGGCTGTGCTCGACACCGGCGATTGCGCCCTGCTGCCCGACCCCGGGTACCCGGCCTATTTCGCCAGTGCGGTCTTTGCCGGTGCAGAGGTCGAGCGGATCCCACTTTACCGCGAGGACGGCTACCTACCCCGCCTGGAAGCGATCCCGACCGAGCTTGCCGGCCGAGCCCGACTCTTGTTCTTGAACTATCCGAACAACCCGACCGCTGCCGTGGCCCCGCTGGACTTCTATCAGCGCGCCGTCCGCTGGGCGAAGGAGAACGACATCGTCCTGGTCAACGACAACCCGTACAGCGAGATCGCTTATGACGGCTATCGGCCGGCGAGCATCCTCCAGGCGGAGGGGGCGATGGACGTGGCGGTGGAGTTCAACTCGCTCTCGAAGCCCTACAACATGACGGGCTGGCGGATCGGGATGGCGGTCGGCAACCCTGACCTGATCTCGGGCATGTCCCAGGTGAAGGAGAACACCGACTCGGGCATCTTCAACGCCATCCAGTACGCCGGCATCGCCGCCCTGGAGGGCCCGCAGGACAGCACGCGCGCCCTGATCGCCGCCTACCAACGTCGGCGTGACCTCGTCCTGGAGACCCTCCGCGCGATCGGGCTCGATCCCGACACGCCACGGGCCACTTTCTACGTCTGGTCGCCCACCCCCGACACCCGGCCCTCAATGGACTTCGCGGCCGAAGTGCTCGACAAGGCCGGCGTGGTCATCACCCCGGGTATCGGCTACGGGCAGCGAGGCGAGGGGTTTTTCCGCATCTCGCTGACCGTCCCGGACGCCCGACTCGAGGAGGCCTGCCAGCGCCTCCGCCAGGCGTTCGGGTAGTATCGGGGCTAGCAAGCCGAGGCGGGATAGGGAGTCAGGGAGTGGCGCAGCGCGGCCGCGGCCGGCAGCGCGGCTCGCCTCAGCTTCGGACTGCAGCTGAACGAACAGGTCGACCGGGACCGGAACATCCAGGAAGACTGCCGAACAGCAGTCGTAGACGTCACGGCGGTCGGCCTCCTCGTCGGCCACCACGAGCACGTCAGCGTCACTATGTGGTGTCGGAGTGCCGTCGGCGTAGGATCCAAAGAGGTGAATCGCACGTACGCTGGAGCACTCCAGCCCGGCTCGGCTGGCCGCCTGGCGCAGCGCTTGGAGCACGGCCTCACGGTTGACGAATCGACTGGCGGCAAAGCTGGTAAAATGGCGGTTGCGTCCGCAATGGCCTGCTCGCTCTCCTGGCTCGTGTAGTAATCCTTGGGTGAACCGGCCGGAAAGCCGTTCGGGTAGCGTGTCGGCATGTAGTGCTTGTCGAGACGTCGGGCCGCGTCGACGATCTCAGCCACGACCGACTGGTGCTGCGCAAAGTCCGTGAGCAGGCGGGTCACGCCGTGGCCCCAGCCCTCTCCGCCCAGCGCCAGGAGGGCGCCCTTGACCGCGTTCTCGGCCGCCTGTTGGGCCGCGAAGCATGCCCACTCGTAATCTCCGGCCGCGACCGAATGGCGCGCATGGTCCAGGTCACGCTCCGCCTGCGCCAGCCGGTCCGGTGCCCGGTTCACCATTGACCCACCGCGCAGGCCCTGTGACCAGTGTAACAGCTGCCGGCCTTGGAGCGGGCATTGGCGACGCTTCCATGCGCGCCATCGCTACCTGCCCCGGCCTGCGCGTGGGTCACACCGATGTCCCAAGCCGCCTCAACAGATCGTCACTCAGGTCACCGCTGCAGACTTCCTCGACTGGTCCCGTCATCCAGATCTCGCCGTCCTCGGCGAGCAGAAGCGCAAGCTGGCCGCCGTCCATCGTGATGGTCACCTCGCGGTCAATCAGGCCGAGCCGATGGCAGGCTGCCGCCACCGCGCAGCTGCTCGAGCCAGAGGCCAACGTCTCCCCCGCCCCGCGTTCCCAGATCCTGATCCGCACCTCGGCGCGCGAGATGACCTGCGCGAATTGGACGTTGGTCCGATTCGGAAAGGCCGGGTGGCGCTCGATCCTCGGTCCCAGACGGTAGAGGTCGACCGCCGCAAGGTCGGGCACGATGATCACGCAATGCGGATTGCCCACCGAGAGCGAGGTGACTTCCAACGACTGGCCATCCACGTCGATCGAATCGAGCGGGTCGAAGGTCGCAGTCCCCATGTTGACGGTGATGTCCGCGACCCGCCGATCCACGATCCGCAGCTCAGCGTGCACAACCCCGCCGGGCGTGTCGATAGTGAATCGGTCCGAGTTGGTAAATCCGTGGTCGTACAGATACTTGGCGAAGATTCGCACGCCGTTGCCGCTCTTCTCGGCCTCGCTTCCGTCGGGATTGAAGATCCTCAATCCGAAGTCGGCCTTCGTCGACTCAGTGCGCAGCAGGATCCCGTCCGAGCCAACCCCAAAGTTCCGATGGCAGATCAGCTTGATCGCCGCTTCCGTCAAGTCTGGCACGCGGGCGGACGGCGCCAAGATGAGGTAGTCGTTGCCCAGCCCGTGCGACTTCACAAACTCGTGCACCGCTTGGCACCTTTGGTCCCGTGTTCTGTCACGCCCGCCTCGCGATCGTCTCGAGATAGCGCCGCACGAGGGGCTCGACGCGAGTGTACGCGCTAGGGCCGGCCTCTAGCCATCGGTAGCCCGGCTGGCGCCGCAACCAGACGTACTGGCGACGAATGTAAGCGTGGGTGGCCCACTTGATGCGCTGGACCGCGTCTTCGAGCGACAGTTCGCCGCGCAGGTGCGCGATCAGCTCGCGATATCCTGTCGCTGCCAGGGCCGGCAAGTCTGGATCATAGCCGCGGCGTAGCAGGCCGCGTACCTCATCGAGCCAGCCGGCCGCGAGCATTCTGTCGACGCGGGCGTCGACGCGGCGATACAGCTCCTCACGGGACAGGGTCAGAGCCACCCGCAGCGCCATCCGGCGCTTGCCCCGTCGCCTTCCTATCCGTGAGAACGGTTGGCCAGTGGCGCGCGCAACCTCGATGGCACGGATTGCCCGCCGAACGTTACTCGGCGGGATCGCCTGGGCGGAGGCTGGATCGAGCTGTTCGAGCTGGGCGTGCAGCGCGTTGGCGCCGCGCTCGGCTGCCAGCCGCTCGAGCGCCGCTCGCAGCTCTGGCTGCGGTGGCACTCGAGGCGGCTCGATGCGGTCACTCAGGGCCTGAACGTAGTGCCCCGTTCCACCCACCACCAGCGCGCCGACGCGGCGTGCAGCCAGGTCGGCAAGGACGACCTCGGCATCGTCGCGGAAGCGGGCGACCGAGTACGACTCGTCCGGCTCGACGTAGTCGACCAGGTGATGTGGCACGCGGGCGCGCTCGACGCGGCCCGGCTTGGCGGTCCCGATGTCCAGCTCGCGGTAGACCTGCCGCGAATCGGCGGA
>WNGA01012721.1_pt1 | contig 16689 bp, 14 predicted proteins | sample 5400061 | NCBI WGS metagenome assembly WNGA01 (sample SAMN13153366, study PRJNA577476) | soil metagenome | isolation source: 100 cm soil or saprolite under grassland replicate 2 | place: USA:California | collected 2016-06-15 | reverse complement strand
CGTGGCGGGTCTCTCGGTCGTCGCAGGCGGGACCCCGTTCCTCCTCCTGTTCGTGCCTTGGGTCTCAGATTTCCAGCGCAGCCTCGTGGCCCGGGGAGAACTCCTCGCATTCAATCTCGTTTCCACTTCGGTCTATCTCATCGCGCTTCTCGGAATCTGGGGCGCCAGCCGGCTCGGGCTACGGATCTTGCTCTGGCGGCCTTCCGAGACGACGCCGGTCGAGCTCGAATCGGTGCAGCCAGGTCTTGTCAATAGCGTCGTTCACGTTCGGACGGGGGAGCGAAGGTTTTGGCTCAACGTCCACGGAGCGGGCGGGAGAATGAAGAAGGCCCTACGTCGCGCTGAGCCGTATCCCGCTTGATTCGGATCCGGGACGCGGGACATCGACCATCTGTAGCCCGCCGAGCCCCCATCCTTGGATGAGTTTCACTCTCGGGGCTGGCTCCCACGAGCGCGTTCCATCGTGGCCGCACCGCAGTTCGGTTGATCCTGAGCTCGGGGCGAGAGGAGATTCGGTACAGCTTCAGCTTCGCCTGCGGCTCGTTCCAGTAAGGCCCCGTCGTGACGTACTTCAACTTCTCCTCGAGGAAGTTGTTCAGGAACTCCGTCTCCGCGCCCTGCCTCTTCGCGAGGATCTCGCTCGCGGTCATCGGCTCCTTGCCCTCTGCGGTGGCGCAGGAGAAGCGTTATACCCGGTGTCGGTTTCCCTCCCAATTCCGTTTCGGCGGAGCGCGGGACGTGGCGCTGGACTCCGGGGACATCGCGTGGGTCGTCGCGGCCACGGCGCTCGTCATGATCATGACGCCCGCGTTGGGCTTCTTCTACGGCGGACTCGTCCGGAGGAAGAACCTCGTCTCGACGATCGCCCAGTGCTTCGCGATCTTCGCCCTCGTGAGCCTCGTGTGGGCGCTGTGGGGCTACACGCTCGCCCTGGGACCGTCCTATAACGGCTTCATCGGTAGCCTGGCCAACTTCGGGCTGAACAATGTAGGTGAGGCTCCGAACCCCGGCTACTCCTCTACGATCCCGGAGCTGCTCTACTTCGCCTTCCAGCTGAAGTTCGCCGCGATCACGCCCGCCCTCATCATCGGCGCGTTCGCGGAGCGAATCCGGTTCAAGGCGCTCCTCATCTACATCGTCCTCTGGACGACGTTCATCTACGTGCCGATCGCGCACTGGAATTGGGGCATCGGGGGATTCCTGAAGTCCCTCGGCGTCATCGACTTCGCGGGCGGCCTGGTCGTCCACACGGCTGCCGGCGTGTCGGCGGTCGCGGCCGCGCTCGTGATCGGGCGGCGAGAGGGGGTCGACCGGCTCGACAGCCGACCGAACAACATCCCGTACGTGATCCTCGGCGCCTCCGTGTTGTGGTTCGGATGGTTCGGCTTCAACGCAGGCAGCGCGCTCGCCGCGAACGCACTGGCCGTCAACGCGCTCGTCGTGACGAACCTGGCGGCCGCGGGCGCCGCGGTCAGCTGGATGCTCACGGACTGGGTGCGGAAAGGGAAGCCATCGGCCGTCGGGATGGCTGTGGGCGCCGTTTGCGGCCTCGTCGCGATCACCCCGGCCTCGGGATATGTCGGCCCGCTGCCCTCGATCATCATCGGGTTGGTGGCGGGGGTCCTCTGCAACTATGTCGGCAGCTGGAGGGCTCGGACGACCCTCGACGATTCCCTGGACGTCTTCGCATGCCACGGGGCCGGTGGGATCTGGGGGACGATGGCCACCGGTCTCTTTGCGTCGACTCTGATCAATCCGAGCGGCCCTAACGGCCTGTTCTTCGGGAACCCCGGCCAGCTCGGCATCCAGGCACTGGCCTGCGTCATCGTCGCGGGCTTCGCGTTCGCCGGGTCGTACGTCCTCCTGCGCATCATCAATATCTTCACGCCGGTGCGAGTCAGCCCGGCCGAGGAACACGCGGGCCTCGACATTTCGGGATTCGGCGAAGAAGCCTATGTCTCAGAGGCGGAGGAGACACGTTCGACCGGAACGAAATCCGACCCATGGGCGGTTGGCCGTTCTTCGGAGAACCTCAGGTCGGTCTAGGGGTCGAACTCAGTTGTTTGCGACCGAGATCGGTAATCGCTAGACACACCGGCGAGAACGCGACCCGAGAGACCACAATCAGGTTTCTCCTTGCGAGAGCTCTGAGAACCGTTAGATGAGTTTCAGGAGAAGCAGTAGAGCTAATGCACGTTGAGTCGAGGGTGTCCACACCCAACTCTTTAGTTGCGACCCGCTCAAGGAAAAACCTTCCCAAATCGGTGGCCTCCTTTGCCCCGACCTGAATAGACTTCGGTGGCGGGGTCAACCTTGCCTCGAGGAGGAATGTGCCGAATATTGAGTCCTCGCCCCTCCTTTCAAATTCGAACTTGGCATCAAGAAGGAATCTCCGAGAAATCTTGTGAAACTGCTCTAGCACCCAAGGCATGGCCTGTAACACGTCACCGATCTCTGTCGCGTGCTCCCTGAAGTATGCGGCTCTGTCTTTGTGCGCGGTCCGGTCACTAAGTGAGAAGCCGAGTTCTATAGCATCCTTGAGTTTCTCCCTGCCTCGAGAATCAAGTATTTCGCCGAAAACCGCTCTATGAATCGCTGTCTCGAAGAGGATTTTGGAGTACTGACTTCTCGTAACGTCGTAAAGGAAATTTACATCGCGGCCACGACGCGTTCTCGGATGCCCGCGTTCAGGCAGTCTACGTACCGATTCTTGGACATCGAGGGGGAGACGATCGAAGGCTTCCTCGCCCCAGACGGCCCTCATTGCTACGTAGACATTTCCTCGGATTATGGACTCCAGAAACTCTGTCGACTTCTCAATCACCTCGCGATAGCCCTGGCTTAGAAACTTGAGCCGAAAGTCATGCAACCTTGCCAGCTCGGTTGCGGTGAGCTCTCGCCCCCCGAGTCTTACCAGACCCTCCCCCCTCACGAGGTCCTGAAGCAATAACAGGAGCTGCATCGCAATCTGACTGTGCTCGTGGAGAAGCCCGAAGAGCGCCGTCTCATTCGATGGGATGGGTGCATCCCATGAACCGAATTTCGTAATCGACTCCAGGTTCTCAGGGGTGATCCATGACTCCCGGAACTTCGTCCAACGTTGGTCGCTCGGGACGGGGGACCCGCACACCAGCATGTTAATGCCATCCACAATCGCCTGCACCGGCACGGTCAAGTGGTCACTGGAGAGTTTCTCGCGGCGACCTTCAGCCATCCACCTATCGATTTCTCGCAGCTTGACCATGCAAGAGCCCAGCGAGGTGGCTAGCTCTGGAAGAGAATCCCTCCATGTCGGAATCATCTCCTGCAACATCGCGAGGGGACCTGCATAAATTCGTCCTACTTCGGACGACCTTACGGTTGTTTCTTCTTCAAAAGCGGCGCGAACCACTTCATCCGGCCCGACTGCTAGCTTCTCGCTCACCTTCAGGATGGACTCGACAAAGACCGGCGACAGATGCCACCTGAAAATGTCGGGCCCGTCGGACCGTCTTTGGGCGATCAACTTGTGTTTTCGAAGAAGATAAACAGCCCCACGATTTGAACGGAGGAGCGGATCTCTCTCTGCTCGTCCATCTGGAAGAAGACTCGTGGCGACCTTCTGACAGGCAACTCGAAGCACAGGCTTCCCCCGAATTTCGCCCCACATATCCAGGTACTGAGTCGAAACAGGAGTGGTCTGTAGAAAGGCGTGCACCGCGTCGACCGTCTCGACGTGGAGAGCGACAGAGAGTCCTATTTCCTCGTAGCTTCGAGATTCTAGTCGCTGTCTTATGTGATCCAGGAAATCTCGGAAGGTAATGGGAATCAAGAGTCGTTGACTCAAGACCTTGAAGGCCATTCGTAGACTCTCTCGACGAATCTTCGGAGGCGGCGCAGAGGTAGAGACAAAAGACCGAATTCGTCTCTCCACGGCTTCAATCGCGTAATCCTCCGTTAGGGGAGGGATCACATCCTTGCGGTAGAAGCTCCCCGATAAAGATGGCACTCGATCCAGTTCTGTCTGCCACAGGGGCGATCCCGCGATCAGGAATCCAATCCTCGTCTGCTTCTGCTGGAAGAATTCCTGCACGTTCTGAATCTGCTGGAGGAACTCCAACGCCTGCTGGAGATACTCTCGGCCCTTATGGAGGCCGTCCACCATGACGAGGAAGCCCGCAGTAATGTCTTCACTCTGCAACTGCCGAAAGAGATCGGCGGCAAATGTATACTGGTCGCCATTGCCCCGCTCCCGCCGTGGATCGTACCCGAACCGGGCAAGGCAGGTCTCTGATAGTGCAGCGATTAGTTGATGGAGCATGCTAGCTGTCAGGCTCGCGATGCTTGGATGGGGATTTAGCACGATGTTTACCGGCAGGATGCGAGTTCCGGCGATGCTCGCGGACAGATACTGGAATAGCGTCGTCTTACCGGAACCGAACTCGCCAATCACTAGAACCGTCTTTCCCATAAAGCGATCAGGTGATTGTCTCGCTGCCTCCAGGTAGTTTCTGACAAACGGGGTCTGGACTACCACATCGTCGTACTTGGCCTGAGGAATCCCCGAAAGGCCTTGGTTCGATGGGAACGGATCGCTCTCTAGACCTATCTCCTTCCACCAAGGTGGCGGGGATTCCCGAGGCGGTTCTGACGGAATCAGCTCAACGGTCCCGACGAGATCCTCGATCGACAAATCCGGTGGAAGGGAATCGAGTTCGCTGCGGAATTTGGTAAGCTCTTCTTGCTGGCGCGCCAAGTCGGACCGGATTGAGTCAATCTCCTCCTTCTCCCGCTTGACCTCCTCTGCTGCTCTAACTCGGGCACGGTCCTGAAACTGGGCCTCAATCCCCTTCAAGAATTCCATTTGCCCCATCTTTGCAAGATCTGTGGGCTTTAGGATGGTCTCGTCGGTTGCGTTTCGCACGTCGAAGAGCGTCGACAGCTCTTCTTCGCTCATCTCCTCGCGGACGAACGGAATCTTTGAAACTTCTGAGAGATAGTCGTCCTTTGACTGGAATCTCTTGGTCATGACGACGGATGCGACTTCTTCTGCAACATCATCGTTCCGAAACCTCTGACCAGGCTTCAGGTTGTGTCGCTCTGCATATTCCTGTCTTAGTTTCTTCACCACTTCCCCCGTAGCCGAGGAGGACGAAAGCTTCAAGGCGTTCTCCCGTACAAAACGACGAAGTGCCTCGGCCTTGTCCATCGCGGAGTGAAAATGGTGCAGACGCTTAAATTACCTCTGACGGGCTGTCCTGTCTAGTACAATTTCGGCTTCGCCTGCGGTTCGTTCCAATACGGCCGTGTCGTGACGTACTTGAGCTTCGCCTCGAACAAGTCATTCAGGAACTCCTTCTCCGTGTCCTGCATCCTCGCGAGGATCTTGCTCGCGGTAGTCGGGCCGACGCCGTACACGGAGTTCGCGTAGACCGCGCGCTTCCCGTAAACGGCTACGAGGTCGGCGACCTGCTTGGAGCGGGTGAGGAGTTTCCGTTCTTCGTCTGTGAGATTCAACTTCCTCGTCCGCTTCGCGTACGCGTCCCGCACGGTCCAGGCGGCCCATCCGAGGACCGTCAGAAGTCGCGACTTGCATTTCGCGCATTCCGGATGGTCCGACATCTCGCCGATCCGCACCTCCTCGTGGAAGTGGCCGCACTCGAAGCACAACAGGTGTACGGGCTCGGATGAGAGATGAAGGCGCATCCGATCAAGGATTTCCTCACGCTCCGCTTCCGGAGAGAAGAGTTCAGGCGCCTCGACGTACCGTCGTAGGATCGGATATGCGAGCGTCGTCGGCGTCTCTTCGGACCGATGAATCCCGACCTCGATCTCGCCCGAGCGGATCTTCTGCACGATCTCCCGCACGCGCGCGAAGTCCGCGTGGAGCAGGAGTGCCTCCCGCACGGCCTCGTCGTAGATCGGCGTGTTCGCGAATCGGATCTCGAACGACCGCAGGTCGCCCTCGCCGACCGTGAGCCCGCGGCGGATCGCGCCGAACCGTTCCGCGATCGCTTTCATGTAATAGCCGAGGGGCAAGTGGTCCTCGAGAAGGGCCTTCAGGCCGCCCTCCAGGGTCTCGTCGTCGATCCGCAAGAGGCCGTCCACGAGGCCTTCGATGTCGAGCTCTCGCGTGTCGGCCACGAGTTCGTAGAGGATCCGGTACGGATCCGTCCACCAGAACCGGACGAGGTGCTTGCGGGCGAGGAGCTCCTCGATCAGGTCGCCCAGGGTGACGTTCACGACCTCGCCGAACGACGCATGGACGATCAGGAAGCGGTCGAACGCCTCGACGACAATCCGGTCGTCCGTCGGCACGGGCGCTCCGGACTTGCGGTGGTTCGCGTGTTCCTCGACGAGCCGCCTCGCGCCGGTCTTGTTGATCGGCCACGCCTTCTCGAAGTGCTCGACCGTCTTCGGGACACCGTCCCGTTCCAGTCGTGCGTCGATCTCCTTCCGGATGCGGCCGACGCGCTGCGCCAAGCCGAACGGCACCGGCAGCATCTCGCCGTCCCATCCGGGGATCATCGCGTTCGGATCCGAGACCGGGGTCACGTAGACCATGCCGTCCTTCCCGATCCGCTCGATCTTCCAGGGGCGCCCGCGGACGATGAAGTGCAGGCCCTCCCGGGCCTTGATCAGCATGAACTCCTCGCCGAGGATGCCGACCTGCCGCTGCGACGTCAGGTCCAGGACCGGGTATCGGCGCTCGTCTCGGATCGTCGAAAGGTTCTCGAAGTAGTAGCGGCGGCCTTTCGGGGTGACGCGAATCCTCTCGCCCTCGTGCCGGACGACGGCGAGGTGGGCGAGGAATTCGGCGACCCGCTCCGCCTGCGCATCCTCGAGCTCCCGGTACGGCTCCGCCGTGCGGATCGTCGAGAGGATCTCCGACCACGGGGCGGTGCCGCCTTGGTCCAGGGCGCATCCCACGATCTGGTGGGCGAGGACGTCGAGGGCGAGACGATGGATGTGCAGCGGCTCGAGATCCTGCTCTTGCGCGGCCTCGACGGCGGCGAGGGACTCGATGGCGTCGTCCGAGGAGACCGCGAGGACGAGCCCCTTGGACGTGCGGTCGAGCGTGTGGCCCGAGCGGCCGACCCGCTGGATGAGGGACGTGACCTGACGCGGCGAGTTGTACTGGACCACCCGGTCGACGGTCCCGATGTCGATGCCGAGTTCCAGAGTGGACGTCGATACGAGGCCTTTGATCTCTCCCGACTTGAAGCCACTCTCGACCCGCTCCCGCTCCTCGCGCGCCAAGGAGCCGTGGTGGACGGCGACATCTTGGCGGACCATCGAGAGGCGGGAGCCGAGGAGCTCCGCGAGGGGACGGGCGTTCACGAAGATGAGCGTCGAGCGGCTCTCGTCGAGGGAGTCGTCGATCGCGGAGAGGCCGGCTGCGGCTTCCGGGGTGATGTAGAAGTCGCGAGCGGTCTCGAAGTCCTTGTCGATGGGACGGGGCCATTCGACTCGATACTCGTATCGCTTCTCGAGAGGCGCGAGGAGGATTTCGAGGGGTTTCTCCCCGCCGAACAGCGCGGCGATCGCGTCCGGGTGACCCACGGTGGCGGAAAGGCCAATCCGCTCGTAATCTCGGTCCGCAATCCGACGGAGCCGCTGGAGGCCGACAGCCAGCTGGATCCCCCGCCGGTCCTCTGCGAATTGATGGACCTCATCGACGACGACGTACTGCACCGCTTTGAGGTGACGTTGCATCACTTTCCCGGAGAGGATCGCCTGCAGGGTCTCCGGGGTGGTGATGAGGATGTCGGGTGGATTGGCGGCTTGTTTTCGCCGCTCAGAAGGGGGCGTGTCCCCGTGCCTTACAGCGGCGGTGAGGTTTGTGAAAGCGACGAGGCGCTGAATGCGGTCGATGAGGTTCCGGTTTAGGGCTCGAAGCGGCGTAATGTAAATGGCCCGGATGCCGCCCCGCTCGCTCGCTCCCAGCGATTCGAGGATTGGGAACAAAGCAGCCTCAGTCTTGCCGGACCCGGTCGGTGCGACGACGAGAAGATCCAAACCATTGCGAATCACGCGGATTGCCCAGGCTTGCATCTCGTTGATCTTCGCGATTCCAGCGCGCTCAAGCAATCCAGGCAGCACAGAGCTAACTGACCGTGGCTTATCCTTCGCCCTCAAGATGTGTGTGACAGATTTCAAACGATAAAAACCGTTCGGAGGGTTCGGGGAATCCGAGATTCCGTCCCAGGGTGACGAGCAGCAACATTCGAGCCGACATTGAGCCAATGCGAATCGAGGTTGCGTAGGGAAGCTGGGGCGGGACAGATCAAGGGCCGAACTGCGACTCGATGAGCACTCGGGTCTCCTGATCAGGGCCATCGGTCTTCCAAAGTGTAATCGCGTACTGTTGCCCATCAGCACTCACCAGACGGAGATCTATCCAAGACCGCGGTGAATCGAAACTCCTCTTTTTCACGACTCGAAGGTCCCCCGGGCGAATCTCGCAGTACTGCCGCACGCCACGGGATCTCAGTTGCTTGAGGCGGACCTCCTTGGCCGCTGCCGTCGGAATACCTAATGGCGTCAGCTCACCTTTGAGTTCCCTCCAAGGGTCGATGTCGCGCACCAAAACGATTCTCCGATTGGTAACGAAAAGTTTGCTGGACGTCTTGCCCCCAAACCCTTCGAAGATGCTTTTGGGCAGGAACTTACGCCACGGAGATCGAACGTTCACCTCCCAGTCCGCCGCGACTCTCACGATTTCTTCGTCGGATTCCGTTACGAGCCCGCCTACGTCGGAGTAGATCTGCCGTAGACCGTCGAGGTCGCCCGCGCGGACAACAGGACGCGCTTGGACTCCTGATTCCATTTCAAGGCACCAGCAGCAGCGTTGGGACTGGAGGATCAAGCGAGTTTTCGAACCTGGCCGAATCTGCAAGAAAATTCAAGAGTTGAATCAACGCGTCCTCGGCGACGTCCGAGGGTATCTCGCTACCGAACACGTATTCGAACAGGAACGTAATCGTACTGCCAGGCGAGCTGACGATCTTCAACGCAATAGGGCCTGGCATGATGCCAAGGAGGGCCTCGGCCCCAACAGTTATGGTCAGGCCTAGCTGCCAACCAAGCATCGCTGCAGCTCCGTAGAGAGGGACGACTGCGATTACTGTGTCGACGACAATGGTGCTCGCGCTCTCGTAGTGTGACAGCCGCTTGATCGGGTTGTCTGTCTGACTCGCTTGGAACACTTCATACGATGCCAAGATCCCGCCGACAGCGACTGCCGCAACAACGCCCACCCTCACCTTTATACCATCCCCCAAAATTCGACCTTGGAAGAGGCCCTCAACTAGTTTCGTGTCCGCCTTGACGACTCCAAATACGGCCGTTGCACCAGCGAGGGAGTAGACCGTGCCTTTGATAACGTCCCCGTCCCGGAACGCCAAGACCGCCTGGCTTCCGAATATCACCAGGGTTGCCCCAACCGCTGCACCTCGCAGGGCCGACCGCAGCTGGACATATTTCATCCCGGTGAGGAGTCTCGAGTCTTCCAGATTGTCAACAATCTCGCCGCGAATCTCCCGCTCAACGACCCGAACCTCCGTGAGGGCTACACCCGGTATCTCAGGATGCGGCACGCGCAGTTTCACCGTCGCTACGGCCGTTTCCCCGACCACGTAGTACGGCTGGTCCGTCTCGAGATTCGTGAGCTTCGCAACCGTAAACGTGGAACGGCCGAAAGACATCTCTTCCAACGCGCCCGAAGGGACGTTCAGCACCGGGAACAGCATGTTCGCGGTGAGCTGGCTCGTGAGGGAGATGCCTTGCCGGATTATCTTGAAGATCTTGAGGGCGACGCCAAAGCCATCCGCGGAGGTTCGGACCCACGCGTCGTCGGGGGCCCAGCTGATCGTCTCCTGAAACGAAGCGATCTCCTCGGTGGATTCACCGATCATGTAGACGGCATCTGCGGAGGCGAGTGCCTCTGAGTCAAAGGAATCTCCCGTCCGGTACACGTACACGGAGTACGGGTCGAACGAGTAGAACCCGGTGACGAGACCGTCCGTCGAATCAGGCAACGCGGCTTCGAGCGCCTGCATGTCGGTGGCGAGACGCGCAACAACCAACTCCGCGGACTCCTGAACTCGAACGATGCTGGCTGCGACGGTTACGTCCGTGACGTTCAGGGCGGCCTTCGCGACGGAACTTCCGTCGCTCGTGAGCCAGGCCGGAGTGAGGACCAGGGTGGCGGTCGGCACGCCATCGACCTGGACCGTGTTGTCCTCCGTCGCAACTTCCTTCGGTATCCGAAGTTGGAACTCGTACGCGTGGTCGTCGATCGCGGCGCCCACGGCGAGGTTCTGGTAGAACGGGGGCGCCGCGAGGAAGTCGGTCCCTCGGAAGAGCGAGTACGCGAAGGCCGGCACGGTGATCGTCCCGTCCTCCGTCTCGGTGCCGCGGTCCGCCTCCGGCCGGATGGAGAACTGCAGGATGACGCCTTGCGGCTTCGAGAGGCGGATTGGGATGTCTGTGGAAGCGTGATAGAACAGCTCGCCCGCGTCATCGCGGATCGGCACTTCCGCGACGTTCACGAAGTCCACGTCCGAGGCACGGCTGTCGTGGATGTACTCGAACCGATATTGGCGCGGCTCCCAGAAATCACAGTTGCCGTAACTCATGGTCGCGGGGCCCCAGCCCTCCTGGCCGAGGTCCTCCGCCGCCGTGGCGGTGAAGTTCGTCTCCCCATCGTCGCGAGGACGTTCTCGATGGAGTCGTTGCTGCTCCGCGTCGCGTCGGCCGTGTGGTCCGAGAGGTAGACGCAGGCGTCCGCGCCGATGTTGTACGTCCAGATCGTCGCGGAGACGGCATGGACGCCGAGCGCATGGAACCGCTGCGTGAACCGCACGAGACCTGGTTCGAACGCGCCCCTCCATGGCGGATCCCAGAGCTCCGTGGGCGAGAGATCGAGTCCGTCGATAACCCCGTCGCCATCCGTGTCGGAGAGGAGGGGATTTGTGGGCCGCCGGTTGAGACCCGCAATCTCGTCGAAATCCGCGAGGCCGTCGCGGTCCGTATCCGGATCCGAGGGGTCGGTGAGGAATCCAACGTTCGACGCCCCGTCCCACTCTTCGTCGTCACGAAGACCGTCGCCATCGGTGTCGGGCGCAACGGGGGACGTGATGACCGAACGCTCGACCGCAATGCCGTCGATTTCCGCCCGGAACGCGCGTGGAGTGACCTCGGCGAAGTCGGAGAGCGTGTCCTCGTCCGTGTCCGTCAGGGTGGGATCGGATCCGTGGATCAGCCGCTCAGCACCATCGAGGAGACCATCGTGATCCGTGTCGGGGTCGAGCGGATCGGAGGGGCGCATCCCCTCGCCCGGGAGGAGTTCGAGGCCGTCCGGCAGCCCATCGTCGTCCGTGTCGAAGTCGAACGGGTCCGTGCGGATCGTCCGGTCGTACGCGACGCCGTCGATGACGAAATGCACCTCGCGCGACGCAATCTCGTCGCCGTCCGCCAGGAAGTCCCCATCGACGTCCGGCAACACCGGGAGCGTGTGGGTGGTCGATCGCTCCACGCCGTCCGGGATGCCGTCAAGATCCGTGTCGGCCGCTCCCGGGGACGTCCGGAAGGCGAGGAGAACCGACGCGCTCGCGACGCGGCCGGTTTCCGCGCCGTGGTTGCGGACGATGACCTGCCACGACCGGACGCCCGACAAATCTCCCGCAGCCAAGCCGGAACCGACGAGCCCGTCCGACTCCGAGAGGTTCCGGGGTCGAAGGAGGTCGAGGACGAGGTGGACGCCGGTGTCCGTCGGGCTGACCGCCGGACGCCACGGCACCCGGAACGAGTCGGAGACTTCGAGGATGCCTCCACGGGACAAGGCCACCGTTCGACCCAGAGGATCGACGGTGAGGGCCGGAAGATCGCCTACGGTCGTCCCGCCGGCGAGGTTGCAGGCGGGTGAACAAGGGGGCGGAGGCGCGGTTTCCTTGTTGCGGACCGCCGCCATGAAAGATTGAACGACTTCGTTGCCCGCGCGGTCGCTCGCCCGGACTTCGAACGTGTGGATGGCATTGGAAAGATCGAGCGTGTCGTAGGCGAAGGTGTACGGCTCCTCGTCGCGCGCATCGGCCATCGTGCCGTCGACGTACAACGAGACGGCGGCGAGCCCCTGGTCATCGGACGCCGCCGCCTCCAGCACGAGGAGGCCGCTCAACGTGTCGCCCACCGCCCGACGCAACGAAAGGTCCGGAGGCGTCCGGTCGACGAAGACCGTAATCCGTGGGGAGAACCGAGCGACGAACTCCCCGCCCTCATGGGCCTGCGCGATCACGTAGAGGAGGTGCGCTCCCTCGGCCCAGTCCTCGGTGTTCCATGACAGCACGAACGACCCGGAGGAGTCCCCCTCGGTGCCGGCAATCCAGACATCGTCCACCTGGAGTTGGACGAGCGGGTCGGGACGCCATGCCTTTCCCCGGACCTCGACGGAGCCCCGGACCGCAGCCCCGTCGGACGGAAGGAGGATCGCCGCTCCGCGAACGTTGAGTCCCGGATCCCAAAGGAGCTGCGCCTCCGGACCGCCGTCGCCGAGGAATGCGACGTCCACGGACAGGTCCTGCGGGTGGGAGTGGTCGATCCGCACGTCGACCGCGGCCGACGCGAACACGCCGGCCGCGGGCGGAGCCTCGATCTCGATCGTCGAGGAATTCCCAGGACCGAGTTCCACGAATCCAGGAGCAGGCGACGCGCGGGCCACGTAGACTCTCGCCTCCTCGAGGTCTCCGAGGCCGTCTCCATCGCTGTCCCGCGAGCCCGTGTCGAGGAGGAAATCGTCGAAGTACAGAGAGTACGAGGCCCCGATGAGCCCCGCGGCGCAGAGGAAGCCCACGGAGACCTTCACGAATTCCGCGGAGGTCCACGGCGCGGAGGGAAAGTCCGCGGCCGGACTACGGCGGACGTCGGTCCAGGCCGCCAGCGCGGAAGGAGGCGACAGGACCACATCCGAAACGGTCGGCGCGCATCGGCCCGCGTTCCGACTCGCCTGGTACGCGGTGATGTACCGGACGCCGCCGACGCGTCGGTAGCTGCCGTCGAGGAAATCCAACGCGACCCCGGCGGTGTACGCGTCCCAGGGCGACGCCTGGAGATCCTGAAGTCGGTCGTACAGCATGGAAAGCCGCAGCTCTGTGATCGGCGCGTTGCGGGTCGGGAACAGCGCGTAGCCGTATGCGGACCCGAAGTCGCGGATGGTCCATCCATGGATTTCGACGTGATACGATCGGCTCCCGGACCTCGCGAACGCCGACGAGTAGCCCGCGGACGCGCGATCGCCGAGATGAAAATGCGTGAAGGGTAGCCAGTCGTCGTCCTCGAAGTCGTCGATGAGCGCCAGCGTCAGGCCAGAGCCGCCCAGCATGAGCCCCGCGAAGCCGATCGCTACGACGAATCTCCAGGAGCCGCGCACGGTCCCTCCCCCGAAAGCACAGGGGCCGCGACCCCCACGCTCCCTCCCCAGCCATCGAGTCCCTGGCTATTTCAAGGTGACCCTCGAATGTAGCATCTCACCCTGTTGAGATGCCAGGGCACGACGAGCCGCGCGTCCCTTCCGGCATTCCGATAGGAATAGCGATATGCGCAAGAGATATAACGGTGTAATACTTCGGACGGCCCGGAGCGAAGAACGATGGCGGCATACGCGCATCCCGAAGTCTTGGTCGACACGAGCTGGGTCAAGGGAAACATTGGCAACCAGAGCGTACGGATCGTCGAGGTCGACTATGACCCGATCGCGAACTACAACCTCGGGCACATCCCGGGTTCCGTCCTCATCGACTGGAGGAAGGACATCAACGATCCCGTCCGTCGGGACATCGTCTCGAAGGAGGACCTCGAGGCGCTCTTCGGCCGTCTCGGGATCTCGAACGACCATCGGATCGTGCTGTACGGCGACTTCAACAACTGGTTCGCGGCGTTCGCGTTCTGGGTGTTCAAGTATTACGGCGTAGACAACGTCGTCCTTCTGAACGGCGGGCGGAAGAAGTGGATCGAGCAGGATCTGCCCGTGACGAAAGACGTGCCGTCGTTCCCGGCGACGACATTCACCGCGAAGGAACCGGACGAGACCCTCCGGGTCTACCTCGCGTACGTGCGGGAGGCGTACAAGCAGGCGGGGAAGGTCCTCGTCGACGTCCGCGGGCCGAAGGAGTTCAGCGGCGAGATCCTCGCGCCCCCCGAATATCCGACGGAGCACGCGCAGCGCGGCGGACACATCCCCGGGGCGAAGAACATCCCGTGGGGCCAGGCAGTGAACGACGACGGGACATTCAAGACGCCGGAGGAGTTGAAGGCCCTCTACGAGCCGAAAGGCGTGACGCCGGACAAGGAGGTCATCGCCTATTGCCGGATCGGCGAGCGGTCGTCGCACACGTGGTTTCACAGGGCGGCTAGGCGCGACTTGACCTCGGCCGTGCCCAGAATCCGCAACCGGGGCAACAAGCGAGGATCAGAGAAGTCCTTCGTATTGAAAGTCCAGATGCCCTCATTGTCGACCGCGAGGGCAAGTGCGACGACCGGGACGTCATCGGGATCGCGGATCAGACCTGCGGCTTCGCCTTTTCCTTTTCCCGGTAGGCGGACCGCGGGACGACGGTGACGAATTCGTCGGTCAGAAAACCGAGAGCCTCCTTCACGAGAGTTTCCGGAACCTTCTTGCGGTTCCAATCGTCCCGGTTCTCCCACACCTCGCGGACGCAGGCCTCCGCAGTCATGAAGACGCCGGGACGGCGGAGAATCAGCTCCCGCACGATGCCACGCTGAATCAGGGCTGCAACGATCACGTTCGTGTCGACGATGATGTTCAACGGCGAGCCTTCTTGGACCGCCACTCCCGGACCATGTCGACGATGTCATCTTCGCGGACGCCTTCGACGGTCAGGCGATCGAGAAGTCCCGCCGCCCGCTTGCGCTTCGCGTCTTCGAGGGCCTTCCGGATCTGCGCCCGGAACCACTCGTTCCTCGTCTTGAAGCCCTCCGCGGAGAGGATTCGATCCAAGGCCCGGAGGAGCTCCTCCTCCACGCGGAATAGGACCTGCGTTTCGGCCACGGGAAATAGATATCTAGATGATATCATTTAAGCTTTGCGTGTTTCCATCTGACTACCGCCTAGCGGGAACCAAGGTCGCAGGCCGCCGAGAGCTCAAAGCGCTATGCGAATCGATCGGCTACCCGAATGTCCGGAACTACGACGGCTCCTGTACGGATTGGGGCAACCTCGTGCGGACGCCGATCGAGGAGCCCTGACCGTGCCCGAGGTCCTTTATTTGATTCCGTCCTCTCGAGAGAAATAGAAGATGCTGTCGGTTTGGTCATCAATCTGACGCCCGCTGGCCCGAGCGTGATTGCCGAACAAGGCGGTCGCGGGAAGAGTTATTTCAGCATCGAATGATTAGGCTCCTGAATGACGACACCGGTGCTAGAGGAGATCAAAGCTGAAATCGCCGCCCGGCTGGGCGTTCGCCGAAGGTTTTACCACTGGGCGTTTCTTCTCTACTCCATGGCTGTCCTTGGCGTAATGCTCCCAGCCGCCTGGATGAACCCTAACGCTTCGCTGTACATCCTAAGCGCCGCAGGGTCGGCAATCTTCGGCACTGGCGTGATCCTCTGGTGGGCCTACGTAGTCAGGAAGTCGGCGCTCTACGAGCAGGCGGGCAAGCGCCTGCTTGGAAATGCATGAGGGAGCCGAGGGTCTCGGTGAAAATGGGAACAGGACCGGGTGTCGCCGCGCGTCTCGATCTCTCTCGCCTTCGCGACAGCGAGCCGGTCCGATTGGAGCAGGTGGATGATGAAGCTCGTGTCGAAGGGGATCCGGACGGGCTCATCGTCGAATTCGGGGCCGCAGCTTCTGGGCCTCGATATCCTCCTCGCGCATTCGAGCAATCGCGTCGACGAGCTGATCCATGGACTTGCGATCGAGCAGCCACCGGAGGTCGAGCAGGGACGGCTCGCGGCTCCGTAAGATACGGTTGATCACGTCGGAGAAACTCTCCCCCGGTCGTTTCACCGCTTTGGGCTTCACGTACGCGGAACTCGTACGGACTATTAAGACCCTTTTTGATTCGGCGAACCGAAGGTCTCGAGTCGGCCGTGCAGCTTCCATGTCTGGTCTCGCGGAGCCGGACGCGAGCTCGTTCGACCGCGACGATCGCGGCCCGTATCCCGTGTGAGCGGAGGCGAACCATTAAGTCCGCGACCCAATTCCGGTCAGCGCTGATCCCATGCAACGAAAAGCGAGTGCCCAGTGGAAGGGAGGGTTGAAAGACGGAAAGGGCGTCGTGTCGACGGCGAGCAGCGCGCTGCGAAACGTCCCGTATACGTTCTCGATGCGGTTCGAGGATGCGCCCGGGACGAATCCGGAGGAGCTCGTCGCCGCCGCGCATGCCGGCTGCTTCTCGATGGCCCTCTCCGGCGAACTCGGCAAGGCGGGGTATCGGCCCGAGAGCATCGAGACGAAGGCGACCCTGAACTTCGACAAGACGGACGCCGGATTCACGGTGACGTCGATTCACCTGGACACGGTCGCGAAGGTCCCCGGCGCGGATCCCGCGAAATTCCAGGCCGCCGCGGAAGCGGCCGAGAAAGGATGCCCCATCTCCCGTCTCCTTAACGCGAAAATCACGATGACGGCGAAGCTCATCTGAATCCGCGCGGCGATCGATGGCGGCTCCATTCATCGGTCCGCGCGCTGGG